>Ga0307278_10000334_pt1 | contig 23849 bp, 26 predicted proteins | sample ER_DNA_117_FD_194482 | JGI IMG/M metagenome (GOLD analysis project Ga0307278, IMG submission 194482) | Bulk soil microbial communities from the East River watershed near Crested Butte, Colorado, United States - ER_DNA_117 | ecosystem: Environmental > Terrestrial > Soil > Floodplain | place...
GCGCCGCCGGGGATGAAGATCTGCGACTGGGTGGGCAGGTCGGCGCCGCCCGACTCGATGAGCTGGACCAGGGGCAGCCGGTTGCGCTCGGCGATCTCCATCGCCCGCAGCGTCTTCTTCAGGCCGAACGGGTTGGTGGCACCGCCGCGGACGGTCGGGTCGCTGGCGGTGACGACGCACTCGACGCCGGCGACCGGGCCGACGCCGGTGACGCCGCTGGCGCCCACCGGGAAGTCGCTGCCCCAGGCCGCCAGCGGCGACAGCTCCAGGAACGGGCCGTCACGGTCCAGCAGCAGCTCCACGCGCTCCCTGGCCAGGAGCTTGCCGCGGGCCCGGTGGCGGTCGACGTACTTCTGGCCGCCGCCGGCCCTGGCCTGCGCGAGCAGCCGGTCCAGCTCGCCGAGCAGCTCGAGGTTGGCGGCCCGGTTGGCCTGGTAGGCATCGGAGCGCGGGTCCAGCCGGCTCGCGAGCACCTGCATGCGACCCCCTGGACCCGCGACAGTTGGTTACCGGAAGGTAACCACGCCCCCGTCCGGCTTTCAACGGGTCGGGCGCCTCAGGGCTGCTCGGTACGGCTGTAGTAGACGTCGGCGCCCATGGCCCGGAAGGCGTTCAGGGACGGCGTGCTGGAGCTCACGAACCAGCGGCAGTTGGGGTACTTGGAGGACTTGTTGTAGTAGAGGATGCCCTTGAAGCCCTCCCAGCCGGCCCGCTTGAACAGGGCGCGGGCGTCGGTGAACCACTGCGCCTTGCGGTTGGGCTGCGCCGGGTCCTCGGTGCTGGCGTACTCGGGCACCATCAGCCCCTTGATGGTGCGCCCCTGCGCGAACAGGCGCATGGGGTTGAGGAGCTTCTCCAGCGAGTTCCAGGGGTTGTTGGTGCCGGGCCGGCAGTTGTACCAGTTGTAGGCGTCGGCCCCCATGTAGTCGATGTAGGCGTCGCCGGGGAACCAGTCGATCGCGCGCCGCCGGTCCTGCGCCTTGAACGAGAACGCGGTCATGATCCACAGGTAGTCGGCGTTGCTGACGCCCTGCTCGCGGAAGACCGTGATCACCTTGCGCCAGGCGGCGATGAAGTCCGCCCCGGTACCGCTGTTGTTCAGCGTCGTCTCCGGCTCGTGGTTGAAGGTGAAGTACACGTGGACGCCGAGGTCCTTGATCCTCGTCGCCCAGCGGACGATGTCGTTGTGGAGCGCGGACCCGGGCTGGGCGTCGGCGATGGCGCGCCACTGCAGGAAGGTGTGGTTGACCCGCTCGGTCTTGACCGACAGCAGCAGCGGATGCCCGCTGCCGATGAACCAGTTGAGGTCGGCGTCTGGGAACGGCGAGTCCCAGTTGTAGTAGACGCGGATGGCCGCGAGCTGCCGGCCGATCTGGCTCTCGAGCGCGGTGGTGCCCTGCTGGTTGCCCGGCTCCGGCCGCGCCCCGAACAGCACCGTCGGGTCGTTGGGGCCGGCGCCGGCCGGCCCCACGACCAGCACGGTCGCGGCCACGGCCGCGGCCAGACAGAGCGGGACGAACCGACGGAGTCGCTCGAGCATGTTGACGGCCCCCCAGGAAGGATCTTGATCGCGGTCACGCTGAGGCCGGCGGGGGGATACGTCAACGTACGAATTACGTAGCGGGCTACGGTTCGAGCCCGGTTGGCGGTGGATGGCTGGGCTCGGGTAACGTCTCGCGTTTGTGAAGGAACCGATCCCGACCGGTGCGCTCGAATGGCATCCCGGCCCGGGGGCCGAAGAGCTCGCCCGCCGCAAGGCCCAGCTCCTGGTGCTCGTCGAGGAGCTGCTGGGCCGGGAGCGGGCCATTGACGCCTACCGGGCGGAGCTGCACGACTTCGAGACCCGCTACCGCAAGGCCCTCGGCCGTCGCTACGCGCGGCTGGACGAGCTGGCCGACCGGCTGGACGCGGCGCGGGACGAGGCGGCGGCCGACGACCCGCCGGAGCGCGACCCGGAGGACCCCGCCGAGCGCTACCCCGGCCAGGGCCTGCCCGGCGGCGGGCAGAACTGGGACTGGGGCGAGCGGGAGCCGGAGCCGGAGCCCCGCCCGGTGATCGGCGAGGACGCCAAGCGCCTGTTCCGCCAGCTCGCCCGCATCATCCATCCCGACCTCGCCGGCGACCCGGCCGAGCGGGAGCGGCGCACCAACCTGATGGTGGCGGCCAACCTCGCCTACGAGCAGGGCGACGTCGCGGGCCTGGAGCGGCTGCTCGGGGACTGGGAGCGCAGCCCGGAGGCCGTGACCGGCGGCGGCGCCCTGGCCGAGCTGGAGCGGACGATCCGCCGCATCGCCCAGGTCCAGGGGCGCATGGACGCCATCGACGAGGAGCTGGCCGAGCTGGAGGCGTCGGCGATGGGCTGGCTGCGACGGCGCACCGAGAAGGCGACGCGCGAGGGCTGGGACCTGCTCGCCCACATGGTCAAGGAGATCGACCGCCAGATCCTCGAGGCCCAGGTCGAGCTGGACCGCCGGGCCGGCGGCGGCGAGACCCCGCTGGCCTGGCCGGACGGCCTGACGGCGACCCGCTGACGCCAGCGCCCGGCGGCGAGGAGGTCGCCGATCGGGCGTTCCCCGCTGAACCTTTCCGGCGGCACCCTTCGTAGAGCCTGGTGCGGGACCGACGGTTTCCCGGTCGCGGCCTGGTCTGATATATCCCAGCCGCTCGGGTTGGTCGGGAGGGTCTTGGAGGGGAGAGCATGAGCGATGTCGCCGAACCGCGCCTGGCGAGGCTGGCGGGGGTCCTGGTGGTCCTGCTGTTCCTGGTGTTCGCGGCCGCCGGCCCCGTGGTCATCGTCTGGGAGCGGCTGGGCGCCGACGCCGGGCCCGGGGCCGCCGCCGAGAAGGGCGGCGGGGCGGGCGGCGGTGGGAACACCGTCGGCATGGCGGGGCTGAAGTTCCAGCCGGGCACGCTCACGGTCGCCAAGGGCACCACCGTCGTGTTCGACAACGACGACACCGCGCCGCACACGGTCACCGCCAGGTCGGGCGGGACCGACTCCGGGGTCATCGACCCGGGCAAGAGCTTCAGCCTGGTCGCCGCCTCCAGCTTCGACTACTTCTGCAGCATCCATCCGAGCATGACCGCCAAGCTCGTCGTCACCGGCTGACGGAGGCCCACGTGGACATCATCAAGTCCCTCAACGACCTGCTCGGCGGCCAGCTCCTGCTCTGGAAAGTGATCCTCACCTCGCTGGTGTTCGCCGGCGCCGGGCTCCAGGTGCTCCTGGCCGCCCGCTTCTACGAGGCGAGCACGGTGCCGCCCGTCTCGACCGGGACGGCGGCGACGGCCCACCGGGTCAACGGCACGCTCACCCTCGGCCTCGCGGTGGCGGTGGCGTTCACGTGCCTGGTCGGCCCCGCCGGCCCGACCTCGCCGACCCGGGTGCTGCTGCACTCGGTGTTCGGGACCCTGGTGTTCGTCCTGCTCGTCCTCAAGTTCGCCGTGCTCAAGCGGCTGTGGCGGGCCGGCGACCGCTACCTGCCGTGGATCGGCAGCGGCCTGTTCCTCTCCTTCGCCGCCATCTGGGCGACCAGCGTGGCCGACTACATCACTGCGAGGTAACCCCGATGCGCGCGCTCCGACTGCTGCCCCTGCTCGCCCTGGCCGGGCTGCTCCTGGCCGCCACCCCGGCCGCCAGCGGGGCGGCCGCCCAGGCGGGCGGCGACGCCAGGATCGTCGACTTCGACTTCGCCCCCCGCAACCTCACCGTCGACGCCGGCACGAAGGTGACCTGGACCAACACCGGCCAGCGGCCCCACACCGCCAGCGACCGGGGCGGCACCTTCGACACCAGGCCGATCGCCCCCGGCGCCAGCGCCGAGGTCACCTTCAGCACGCCGGGCACCTACTTCTACTTCTGCCGCATCAACCCGGCCAAGATGAACGGGACCGTGGTCGTGAAGGCGGGAGACCAGCCGGCCAGGGTCACCCGCGTCCAGGCGGTCGACCCGGGCTTCATCGGCGACAAGCTCCGCTTCGACCCGCCCGAGCTGAGCGTGGAGGCCGGCTCCACCCTGCTGGTCGCCAACGTCGGCGGCAAGCCCCACACCCTCACCGCCGACGACGGCTCCTTCGACACCGGCACCATCACCCCCGGCGCGGAGGGCGGCCGCTTCGCCGGCAAGAACGCCAGCATCACGCTGACCGAGCCGGGCACCTTCAAGTTCCACTGCGAGGTCCACCCGGCCGCGATGAAGGGGGTGGTGACCGTCACCGGCGAGGCGGCCGGCGAGGCGCCCGCGGCCGCGTCGGCCGGGGCCCGCGAGATCGACATCGGCGCCGAGGACTTCGCCTTCGACCCCAAGGACGCCTCGATCGCGCCCGGGGGCAAGGTGACGGTCACCAACAAGGGCCAGGCGCCCCACACGCTGACCTTCGACGACGAGCCGCTGGACACCGGCCAGATCGCGCCGGGGGCGACGGCGGACCTGACCGCGCCGGACAAGCCGGGCAGCTACAGCTACCGGTGCATGGTCCACCCGGCGAAGATGCGCGGCGTGCTGGTGGTGCTCGGCCGCGACACCGAGGATCCCAACGCGGACGCGGGGGCGCAGGCCGCGCCGGCGGCCCCGGTGGCGGCGACCGGCGGGGGCGGCGGCCCCGGCGGCGGGATCACCGCCTTCGGCCTCGCCACCGGCGTGCTGGCGGCGTTCCTCGGCGGCATCGGCCTGTCGGCCTTCGCCCTACGCCGCCGCCGCGGCGGCGGCACCGACGACACCATCGGCGGCTAGCGCCGCCGGTCGACGAACAGGGCCTGGAGGCCGCGGCCGACCGGGCCCTGTTGGTCGTGGATGACGCTGCGGGCGAGGCCGACCCCGGCGGCCACCGTGGTCGCCGCCTCCAATGCCACCCACTCCCCCACCGGGGGGCGGACGAGGTAGACGGTGAGGTCGGCGTTGACGAACAGCCAGCGCCGATAGTCGAGGGCCGCGCTAACGCCGTTGCCGGAGTCGGCGGCGGCCAGCACCCGGACCAGCGGCGACGGCGCCTCGCCCGGCAGCAGCGGGTGGCGCATCCGCAGCCAGACGGTGGCCGGCCCGGCCTCCAGGAACGAGCCGGCCACGAACCGCCACTCCATGGCCGTGTGGTAGCCGACCTCCTGGCCGGTCGGGAAGAACGGCTCCTGACGGCCCTGGTCGGGCCCTGGCAGGCGGCGGGCCTCGCCGAGGCCGGGCGGCAGCGGCAGCTCGGCGCCGCGGATCCGCAGCGCCGTGGCCCGCATGACCTCGACCCCGTCGGCGGTCAGGGACGCCTCGACCAGGTCGACGTTGCGCCCGTCCCGCAGCCGCCGCGCCGCCACCTGGAGGGCGGCGATCGGCACCGGCCGCATGATCTCGAAGGTGACCCGGACCGTCTGGAGGTCGGCGCGGTCCCCGAGCCGCTCGACGGCCCGGCCGAGCAGCGCCGCCGGCGGCCCGGCGTGCTGGGCCAGCGGGTCCCACGGTCCCCTGGTCAGCTCGGTGGCCAGGAACCGGTCCTGCCCGTCCGGGAGGTAGAACGCTTCGGACATGCGCCAAGCCTAGTTCGAACCCGCCCACGGCGGCGGGCTATCCTGCGCAGCATGTGGGAGTACGCCATCCGCGAGTACGTCCAGGAATGGGGCGAGCAGACCGAAGAGCGGTCGATGTCCGCCTTCCTGACCGAGCTGAACCGGCTCGGCCACGACGGGTGGGAGGCGGTCGGGATGGCGCCCCGGACCCACTACGACCGCGGCGGCGGGCCGGGCGGCTGGGACTCGTTCACCTTCGTGGTGCTCCTCAAGCGCCTCCGCCCCGCCAGCGACATGCTCTAACGCCCGAGCAGCGACCCGGGATCGGCGCCGCGGATGGAGGCGTCCAGGACCTCGGCGACGTGGGCGACCGGGAGCCGCTCGCCGCGACGCTCGATGGCCGACCTGATCTGCATGAGGCAGCCCGGGTTGGAGGTGACCAGCAGCTCGGCGCCGGTGGCCAGGACGTTGGCGGCCTTGCGGTCGCCGAGCTCGCTGGCCGGCCCCGGCTCGGTCAGGTTGTAGATGCCGGCCGAGCCGCAGCAGATCTCGCCCTCGGCGACCTCGCGGACCTCCAGGCCGGGGACGGCGGCGAGGGCCTGCCGCGGCTGGGCGCGGACGCCCTGGGCGTGGGCCAGGTGGCAGGCGTCGTGCCACGCGACCTTCACCGGGAGGGGCCGGCGCTCGGCGCGCTGGCCCAGCTCGGCGAGCAGCTCGGACAAGTCGCGGACCCTGGCCGAGAACGCCGCCGCCCGCTCCGCCCAGGCCGGGTCGTCGCGGAGCAGGTGGCCGTATTCCTTCATGGCCGAGCCGCAGCCGGCCGCGTTGACGACCACCTCGTCGACCCCGGCGGCCTCGAAGGTGGCGATGGCGTCCCTGGCGAATGCCTGCGCCTCGGCCTCGCGGCCGGCGTGCAGGCTGAGCGCGCCGCAGCAGCCCTGGCCTGCTGGCGCGACCACCTCGCAGCCGTCGGCGGCCAGGACCCGCGCGGTGGCCGCGTTCACCTCGGGGAAGAAGACCCGCTGGACGCAGCCGCTGAGCATGCCGACGCGGCGACGGCGCTCGCCGGTGGCGGGGGTCACCTCCGGCAGCGGCTCGGCCGTGCCGATCACGGGCAGCAGCCGCTCCATCGCCCCGACCCGCGCTGGCAGGCGGCCGAGCAGGCCGGCGCGGCGCAGCAGCGGGCCGAGCCGGGAGCGCTGGTAGAGCCGCAGCGGGCCGCGCAGCAGCCGCAGCCGGCGCGGGTACGGGAACAGCCGGAAGATCAGCGCCCGGAAGGCGCGGTCGCGACGCGAGCGCGGGTATCGGCGTTCCACCTGCTGGCGGGTGGCCTCGATCAGCTTGTCGTACTGGACCCCCGACGGGCAGGAGGTGACGCACGCCATGCAGCCGAGGCACCGGTCGAAGTGGCTGACCATCTGGTCGTTCATGGTCTCGCCCTGGAGCCCGATCTCCATCAGGTAGATGCGGCCCCTCGGCGAGTCCATCTCCTCGCCCCACAGCAGGTAGGTCGGGCAGGTGGGCAGGCAGAAGCCGCAGTGGACGCAGTCGTCGATCAGCGCCTGGTCCGGCGGGTGGTGCAGGTCGAACGCCGGTACCCGTTCGGTCATCTCAGATGCCTCCCACGAAGCGGCCGGGGCTCATCTGCCGGTCGGGGTCGAACTGCCGCTTGACCCGGCGCATCAGCTCGTCGGCGTCGCCTGGCGGTCCCCAGGCGTCCACGACCCGCTTGAGCGCCGGCGGCGCCTCGGCGACGACCAGGGTGCCCTGGCGGGCGGCCAGCGCCGCGCGGGCCTTGGCGACGACGCCGACGAACGCCTCCACCTGGTCGGCGCTGCCGAGGTCGGGGCCGGCGAGGCCGACTCGGAGCACGCCGGTCCCGGCGTGGGCGGCCACCCGGCCGTGCCCCAGCCACCCCGCCTGCAGGTCGGTGAGGGCGCCGGGCAGCTCGGCCGGCGGGACGGCCACCTTGATCCCGACCTCCGCCTTCTCCCACGGCGAGGCGTCGAGCTGGGAGAGCGCGACCTCGGTGGCACCCGGCCCGAGCACCTCGGTCTGCCCCAGCTCGCCGAGGAGCCGGGCGGCGGCGGCCGCCTGCGCCTCCACCCCGGGCCGGATGCCCTCGATCACCACGGTGAGCCGGCCCGAGCGGCCGTACCAGGTCAGCTCGATTGCGCTCGGCACCAGGGTGGAGCGCAGCAGCCGCCGCACCGCCTCCCCCGCCTGCTCCGGCCGCTCCACCTGGAGGGTCACCGCGGCGGCCGCCTCGGGCCTCGGGTGCAGGCGGAAGGTCGCCTCGGCGATCAGGCCGAGGGTGCCGAGCGAGCCGCAGAACAGCTTGCTGAGGTCGTAGCCGGCGACGTTCTTGACCACCTTGCCGCCGGCGTGCGCGACGGTGCCGTCGGCCAGCACCACGGTGATGCCGATGATCAGGTCGCGGACGGTGCCGTAGCGCAGCCGGCGTGGGCCGGAGGCGTTGGCGGCCACCACCCCGCCGACGGTCGCGCCCGCCTCCGGCGGGTCGAGGGCGAGCCACTGCCCCGCCGGGGCGACGGCGGCCTGCAGGTCCGCGAGGCGGGCGCCGGCCTCGACCTTGACCACCAGGTCGCCGGCGGCGTGCTCCAGGACCCGGTCCATCCGGCGGGTGCGCAGGATCAGGTCGACCCGCTCCGGCGGGTTGCCGAGGCCGAGCTTGCTGCCGTTGCCGACCACGACCACCTTCTTGGCGGCGCGGGACGCGGCCGCCAGCACGCGGCTGGCCTCCTCGACCGAGGCCGGCTCGGCGACCAGCTCGGCGGGGACGCCGTCGACGGCGTCGGCGCCGGTGGCGGGCCGCACCAGGTCGTCGCGCTCCAGCCCTTCGAGGGTGGCCGCCACGGTCAGAACACCTCGGCGAGGCCGGCGCGCTCGACCGGGTGGACCCGGCGCGGGCCGGGCGCCTCCCCGCACAGCCGCGGCGTCGGGAACACCTTGCCGGGGTTGCAGCGCCCTTCCGGGTCGAAGGCGCAGCGCAGCAACTGCATGACCTCCAGGTCGTCGGCGCCGAACTGCTTGGGCATGTACTGCTTCTTGTCGAAGCCGACGCCGTGCTCGCCGGTGATCGAGCCGCCGTGCTCGAGGCAGGCGTACAGGATCTCGGCGGCCAGCTCCTCGGCCCGCTCCTCCTGCCCCTCGACGTCGCCGTCGTACAGCACTAGTGGGTGGAGGTTGCCGTCGCCGGCGTGGAAGACGTTGGCCACGCGCAGCCCCCGCTCGCCCGCCAGCTCGGCGATCCGGCGCAGCACCTCGGGCAGGGCGGTGCGGGGAATCACCCCGTCCTGCACGTAGTAGTCGGGGCTGATCCGGCCGACGGCGGCGAACGCCGACTTGCGGCCCTTCCAGAACAGCGCCCGCTGCTCGTCGTCGGCGGCGATCTGGATGGTGGTGGAGCCGGCCTCCTGGCAGAGCCGCTCGACCTCGGCGAACTGGTGCTGGACCTCGGCCTCCGGCCCGTCCAGCTCCACGATCAGCACCGCGCCGGCGCCCTCCGGGTAGTGGACGTGCACCGCCGCCTCGGCCGCCTCCATGGCCAGCGCGTCCATCATCTCGATGGCGGCCGGGACGATGCCGGCGCCGATGATCCGCGAGACCGCGTCGCCAGCATGGTCGGTACCTTCGAACGCGGCCATGAGCGTGCGTACCGCCTCGGGCTTGCGCAGCAGCCGCAGGGTGATCCTGGTGGCGATCCCGAGCGTGCCCTCCGAGCCGACGAAGGCGCCGAGCAGGTCGTAGCCGGGCGGGTCGGGCGCCTTGCCGCCGAGGTGGACCAGCTCGCCGTCGGGCAGGACCACCTCCAGCCCGGTCACGTGGTTGGTGGTGAAGCCGTACTTCAGGCAGTGCGCGCCGCCGGAGTTCTCGGCCACGTTGCCGCCGATGGAGCAGACCTGCTGGCTGGAGGGGTCGGGGGCGTAGTAGAAGCCGTCTCCCGCGACCGCCTTGCTGACCTGGAGGTTGAGGACGCCCGGCTCGACCACCGCCCGCTGGTTGTCGAGGTCGACCTCGACGATGGACCGCATCCGGGCGAGCACGACCAGCACCCCGTCGGCGACCGGCAGGGCGCCGCCGGACAGGCCGGTGCCGGAGCCCCGGGCCACGAACGGCACCCCGGCTTCGTGGCAGGCCCGCACCACCGACCGGACCTGCTCGCTGGTCTCCGGCAGCACGACCACGCTGGGGACGACCCGGAAGTTGGCCAGCCCGTCGCACTCGTAGGTGCGGAGCTGGTTGCGCTCCGAGATCACCCCGTGGGCGCCGACGGCGTCGGTGAACCGTTGGATCAGCGCGTCCCTGTCCATGCCGACCCTCCCCCGGCGAGGAGCTCAGTCCAGGTAGTCGTAGGCGGGGATGGTGAGGAACTCGATGAACTCCGATGAAAGCGCGACCTGTTCGAACAAGGCCCTGGACTCGTCGGGTCGACCCTGCCCGTAGAAGAACTCGTCGCCGACCTGCTCGCGGATCTTGTCCAGCTCCTCGGCGGCGATCTGGCGGACCAGCTCGGCGGTGACGGTCTGGCCCTCCGCCAGCTTGACGCCGTTGTGCACCCACTGCCAGACCTGGGAGCGGGCGATCTCGGCGGTGGCCGCGTCCTCCATCAGGTTGAAGATCGGCGCGGCCCCCTGGCCGCGCAGCCACGAGGAGATGTACTGGATGCCGACGTTGACGTCATTGCGCAGCCCCTCCTCGGTCGCCTCGCCGGGCGTGGCCTCGACGTTCAGCAGGTCGGCCGCGGCCACCTGCACGTCGTCCGGGACCCGGTCGATCTGGTTGGGCCGGGCGCCGAGGACCGCGTCGAACACCTCCGTCGCCACCGGCACCAGGTCGGGGTGGGCCACCCAGGTGCCGTCGAAGCCGTCGCCGGACTCGCGCTCCTTGTCGTCGCGGACCTTGGCGATCGCCTGCTCGTTGATCTCGGGCCGCTTGCGGCTGGGGATGAACGCCGACATGCCGCCCATGGCGAAGGCGCCCCGCCGGTGGCAGGTCCTGACCAGCAGCCGGGTGTAGGCGCGCATGAACGGCACCGTCATGGTGACCTTGTTGCGGTCGGGCAGGACGAACTCCGGCCGGGTGCGGAACTTCTTGATGACCGAGAACATGTAGTCCCAGCGCCCGGCGTTGAGCCCGGCCGAGTGGTCGCGCAGCTCGTAGAGGATCTCGTCCATCTCGAACGCCGCCAGGATGGTCTCCAGCAGCACTGTTCCCTTGACGGTGCCCCTGGGGACGCCGAGGCGGTCCTGGGCGAGCTGGAAGGCGTCGTTCCACAACCGCGCCTCCAGGTGGTTCTCCAGCTTGGGCAGGTACAGGTAGACGCCTCGGCCGCGCTCCAGCAGGCGGCGGGCGCCGTGGAACATGAACAGGCCGAAGTCGACCAGGCTGGCGGAGGCGGGCCGGCCGTCGACCAGGACGTGCTTCTCGGGGAGGTGCCAGCCACGCGGCCGGGGCATGAGCACGGCGACCTCGTCGTTCAGCCTGTACGAGCGGCCGTCCGGGCCCTCGAACGAGATCGTGCCCTCGATGGCGTCGACCAGGTTGGCCTGGCCGCCGAACATATTCTCCCAGGTCGGGGTGTTGGCGTCCTCGAAGTCGGCCATGAACACCCGCGCGCCGGAGTTGAGGGCGTTGATGAGCATCTTGCGGTCGGTCGGCCCGGTGATCTCGACCCGGCGGTCGGCCAGCTCGTCGGGGACCGGCGCGACCCGCCAGTCGCCCTCGCGGACGCTCGCCGTCCCCGGCGGGAAGTCGGGGAGGGCGCCGGCGTCCAGCTCGGCCTGCCGCTCGGCGCGGCGCCGCAGCAGCCACTCCCGGGTCGGCCCGAGCTCGCGCTGGAGGTCGGCGACCAGCGCCAGCGCCTCGTCGCTCAGGATGCCGGGGTAGGTGTCGCGTGCCGGCCCGCGGATCTCGACGCCATGGGGGGATGCCATCGGCCAGACCTCCTCGCGCAGAGTTCCCCCATTGTGACCGACTGCCGAGTCTGGCGGTCGGAATGGATCATTGCCGCCGAAGGCGGCTCCAAGCCTTCATGGCGCGAGCCTTTGGATCCGCCAGCCGCCGGCGGCCGCGCGGGTGTAGCGGAGCCGGTCGTGCAGGCGGTTGGGGCGCCCCTGCCACAGCTCGACCACCTCCGGGACCAGCCGGTAGCCGCCCCAGAACGGCGGCAGGGGGACGTCCCCGTCGGGGTGGCGGGCCGCCAGCTCGGCGACCCGCTCGTCCAGCAGCGCCCGGCCGGGGATCACCCGGCTCTGCGGGGACGCCCAGGCGCTGAGCCGGCTGCCGGGCGGCCGGGTCCGGAAGTAGGCCGCGGACTCCTCCTGGCTGGTCCGCTCGACCGTCCCCTCGACCCGGACCTGGCGCTGCAGCTCGCCCCACCAGAACACCAGCGCCGCCCGGGGGTTGGCGGCCAGCTCGGCCGCCTTGCGGCTCTCGTAGTTGGTGTAGAAGACGAAGCCGCGCTGGTCGACGCCGCGCAGCAGCACCATGCGGGCCGAGGGGACGCCGTCGGTGCCGGCGGTGGCGAGCGCCATCGCGCTCGGCTCTACCAGGCCGGCCGCGTTGGCGTCGTCGAACCAGCGCCCGAACTGCACCACCGGGTCCGGGTCGACGTCGCCCTCGACCAGGCCCGCCCGCACCTCCTCGCTGTGCATGCGCTGGAGTCTGACACCTCGCTACTCGGTGGTGATGGCGCGGAGCATGTCCACCTTGGCGGCGCGGCGGCCTGGGAGGATGGCGGCGAGGATGCCGGCCAGGCCGGCGCCGACCACGAAGATAAGGAGCTGGCCGGCGGGCAGGGTGAACTCGGTGATGCCGATGCCGCGCGAGGCCCGCACCACCGTCCAGCCGAAGAACACCCCGACGGCGAGGCCGAGCACGGCGCCGAGGACGGCGATGATGACCGCCTCCCAGCGGATCATCGAACGGAGCTGGGCGCGGGTGGCGCCGACCGCCCGCAGCAGGCCGAGCTCGCGGATCCGCTCGAAGATCGACAGGGCAAGGGTGTTCACGATCCCGAACAGGGCGATGATCACGGCCAGCCCCAGCAGCACGTAGAACAGCAGCAGGAGCTGGTTGATCTGCCTGGCGTTCTCGGCCTTGTACTCGGCCTGGTCGCGCACGGTGATGTTGGGGAAGTCGGCCGCGACCCGGTCCACCGCCGCGCGGGAGGCGGCCGGGTCGATCCCTGGCCTGGCCTTGACGTAGACCTGGAAGTCCTGCTGGTCGGCGTAGTCGCGCTGGTAGTCGGCCAGCGACAGCAGGTAGTCGCCGTTGAGGCTGTTGTCCTTGTAGATCGCCTTGACCGGGACCTGCTGGAGGCCGCTGCGCGGGAACTCCATCGGCACGGTCTCCCCGACCGTCCAGCCGTTGGCGGTGGCGACGGTGTCCTTGACGGCGAGGCCACCGCGGGCCAGGTCGTCGAGGCTGCCGGCGGTCACCTCGGTGCGGACCACCTGCTGGTAGGCGGCCGGGTCGATGCCGTAGAGCGGCTTGTTCGCCCCGTTGAGCTTCCAGGCGCCGAGCCGGACGGCGGCCACCGCCTGCAGCTCGGGCTGCTGGGCCAGGCGGCTGGCCACGTCCGGGGTGAACGGCTGGAAGGTGTTGGTGACCTGCAGGATGTAGTCGGCCGACACGCTCTCGTCCAGGATCTTGTTGGTCGAGGCCTTGATCGAGGCGGCGAAGACGCTCACGAACGCGACCAGCGCCAGCCCGATCATCAGCGCGGCCGCGGTGGAGGCGGTGCGGCGCGGGTTGCGCATGGCGTTCTGGCGGGCGAGGTTGCCGGGCAGGCGGAACGCCTTGGCGAACGGCCAGCCGATCACGCGCGCCAGCGGGCGGGCGATCAGCGGGCTGAGGATCGCCACGCCGAAGAACACCACCACCGCGCCAGTGGCGACGTTGAGCAGCCGGTTGCCCTCCGGGCGGAACAGGCCGGCCAGCAGCAGCGCCACCCCGACGGCGGTGAGCAGCACGCCGAACACGATGCGACGCTTGCGGAAGCCGGTGGGTGCGAACGCCGTCTCCGGCTGCAGGGCGGCCACCGGCGGCACCCGGGTCGCCTTGCGGGCCGGCAGCAGCGCCGACAGCACCGTCACCACCAGCCCGACCGCCAGCGACACGATCACCGTGCGGAGCTGGAACTGGGTACCGGTGCTCGGCAGGTCGGCCCCGAAGACGCTGCTGAACAGGAAGCGCAGGAGCTGCGCGATCAGCACGCCAAGGCCGAGACCGACCACCGACGCCAGCACGGCCACGACCACCGACTCCAGCAGCACCGAGCCCATCACCTGGCGGCGGCTGGCGCCGAGGCAGCGGAGCAGGGCCAGCTCGCGGGTGCGCTGGGCGATGATGATCGAGAAGGTGTTGTAGATCAGGAAGCCGCCGACCAGCAGCGCCACGAACGCGAACGCCAGCAGCGCGGTGGACAGGACCCGCCCGATGGTGTCGTTGATCTCGGCGGCCGCGGACTCGGCCAGCTCGGTGCCGGTGAGCACCTCGTACTTGGGGTCCAGGACCGACCGGACCCGGTCGCGGAGCTGCTCGGGGGTGACGCCGTCCTGGGCGGCGATGTCGATCTCGTCGAACTTGCCCTCGCGGTTGAGGACCTTCTGGGCGGTGGGGATGTCGAAGCCGGCCAGGGTCGCCCCGCCGAGGTTGGCGGCGTCGCCGAAGCCGATGATGCCGCTGATGGTGAACGTCTGGGCCGGGCCCTGCAGCAGGACCTTGACCCGGTCGCCGACCTGGAAGCTCTCGTCCTCGGCCGTCTTGGCGTCGACGACCATCTCGTTTGGCCCGCTGGGCCTTCGCCCGGCACGCAGCGTGGAGCCCGCATTGAACTCCGAGGCCTGGCCGATGGAGACGCCGAGGGTGGGCGCGCCGCCGGTGGTGACCGGCTTGCCGTCCTTGCCGATGAACTGCGCGAAGCCGGTGACCGATCCTTCGGCCTCCTTGACCCCGCCGATCGCCTTGACCTGGTCCAGCAGGGATTCGGGCAGCGGGTCGCGGGTCTGGCCGGTCTCGAAGCCGCCGAAGGTCTCCTGCGAGCGGACCGCGACGTCGATGCCCTGGGTGACCTGCTTGAACAGGTTGTCGAAGGTGGCGGTGATGGTGTCGGTGAGCACGTAGGTGCCGGCCACGAAGCTGACCCCGAGCACGATGGCGACGGCGGTCGCGGCCAGCCGCAGCTTGTGGGCCAGCAGGCCCTTCAGGGTGGCCTTCAGCATGCCCCGCTCACCCACCCAGCTTCTTCATCAGGTCGAGCACCTTCTCGGCGGTGGGGTTGGCCATCTCGTCGACGATCCGGCCGTCGACCAGGAACAGCACGTGGTCGGCGTAGGCGGCCGCGGTCGGGTCGTGGGTGACCATCACGATCGTCTGGCCGTACTCGTCGACCGAGCGGCGCATGAACCCCAGCAGCTCGGCGCTGGAGGCCGAGTCGAGGTTGCCGGTCGGCTCGTCGGCGAAGACGATCGCCGGCTTGGAGGCCAGCGCCCTGGCGGCGGCGACCCGCTGCTGCTGGCCGCCCGACAGCTCGGCCGGCTTGTGCGCCAGGCGCTCGCGCAGGCCGACCGCGTCCACCACGGTGTCGAACCAGGAGCGGTCGGTCTTGCGGCCGGCGATGGCCAGCGGCAGCTCGACGTTCTCGGCCGCGGTCAGGGTGGGCAGCAGGTTGAACGCCTGGAAGACGAAGCCGACCTTGTCGCGGCGCAGCAGGGTGAGCTGCTTCTCGGAGAGCGTGTTCAGCTCGACGTCGCCGATGAAGATGCGGCCGGAGGTGATCTGGTCCAGGCCGGCCAGGCAGTGCATGAGCGTGGACTTGCCGGACCCCGACGGCCCCATGATCGCGGTGTAGCGGCCGCTCGGGATCTCGACCGACAGGTTGTCCAGCGCCCGTACCTCGGTCTGGCCCTTCCCGTAGATCTTGCTCACCTCGATCGCCCGGGCGGCCAGGGTCTCCTGGGTGTCGTCGGGCACGATCGCGGATGTCATGGCATGCGTCTCCTTCTTCGCCTCTGTGCTTGCGCACCTGCGAGCCTACGCGACCTCGCAAGCGGGAATCGTCAACCGGTGCGCCGATATCGTGGTCAGCCTCAAGGAGGATGCCGGCGTCATCCCGGGTCCCGCCGACGTTGACGGCACCGTGGCCGCTCGGACAGCATCGCGACATGCACGCGGTAGGAGTCGATCTCGGCGGCACCAAGGTCCAGGGGGTGGTCGTCGACCAGGATGGCGGGCGGGTCGGCGAGGCACGCGGCAGGACCCCCGCCGACGGCGGCCCGGCGGCGGTGGTCGCGGAGATCGCGACCGTGGTCAAGGCGGCGGCCAAGGACGCCAAGGTGTCGGCGCGGAAGCTGGCCGGGGTCGGGATCGGCTCGCCCGGGCTGGTGGACGCCGCGACCGGCCAGGTCTCCGGCGCGGCCAACCTGCCGGGGTTCGACGAGCCCGTGCCGCTCGGCTCGCTGGTCGCCGACGCCCTCGGCGCCGAGGTCAGGGTCGGCAACGACGTGAGCGTCGCCACCGTGGCCGAGCACCGGCTCGGGGCCGGCCGCGGCTTCGAGGACCTGCTGGTGGTGTTCGCCGGCTCCGGGGTGGGCGGCGGCCTGGTGCTGGGCGGCAGGCTGTGGCCGGGCACCCACGGTGCGGCTGGCGAGATCGGCCACATGGTGGTCGTCGAGGGTGGCGAGCTGTGCCCCTGCGGGCGGCGCGGCTGCATGGAGGCGTACGCCGGCCGCAACGCGCTGGAGCGGCTCGCCCGCGCGGCCGCCGCGGCCGGGCGGCCCACCGAGCTGCTCGCGATCCAGGAGCGGCAACGGCGCCCGCGGATGACCAGCGGCGTGTTCAAGACCGCCCTGGACGCCGGCGACCCGCTCGCCCACGAGCTGATCGGGCGGGCCGTCCAGGCGCTCGCCGCGGCCATCGCCTCGGCCGTCAACCTGGTGGACGTCGAGGCGGTGCTGATCGGCGGCGGGCTCGGCGACAAGCTGGGCGAGCCGTTCGTCCGCCGGATCGAGACGGCGATGATCCCGCACCTGTTCGTGCGGCCCTCGCCGCTGCGGGTCATGCCGGGCGCCCTCGGCGACTACGCCGGCGCCATGGGAGCCGCCCTGCTGGTCGCCGACCGGGCCTGAGCCCACCGGTCAGAACTCCCTGCGACAGGACGAGCTGTCGATGGCGATCGTGAGCGGCCTGGAGGCCGACGAGCAGACCCGGACGGCGATCCCTCCCGCGGTGTACTTGTTCGAGTTCATCCTCGGGTTCCTCCTCGACGGGATCGCCGCCCGTCTCCGGCGCTGACGGCACCCAACGTCGCTACAGCGCGCGCCGCCGACGGCCGAGAACCAAGCATCCGGCGGTTCGACTGGCCGTTTCGGCGGCTTCTGCGAGAATTGGCATGGAACCGGCCGGTTCGCTCCGGCGTCTTCTATGTATACGGCCAGGTGGGGTGAGAGATGGAGGCCAGCGGGTCTGGGGCGGCGGCAGCCGCCCGGGTCAAGGCAGGCACGCCGCCCAGGCTGGTCGCCGTCCAGGGAACCGCCACCAACGGCGCGCGGGCGGGGCAGCGGACGGCCCGGCTGGTGGTGTTCCTGGGCGTCGCCGACGACGCCAGCAGCCGTGTCGCCGCCGCGCTGCTCGCGCACCGGTCGAGGGGACGGGTGCGGGCCGTGTCGGCGAGCGCTGCCACGGTCGAGCTGGACCCGGTGGTGGTCGGGTCGCTGGCCGAGATCGGCGTCGACCTCGCCCGCTGCCAGACCCGGCCGCCCTCCTCCCGGCTGCTCGAGCTGGCCGACCTGGTCGTGGTCATGGGCTACGACCAGCTCGCGCCGGCCACCGCCCGGCGTACCGAGGACTGGTGCATCGACGACCCCCGCGGCAAGGACGCCGACACCGTCCGCTTCATCCGCGACGCGATCGACCGCCGGGTCCAGCGCCTGCTGATCCGTCTGGGGGTCGCGGTCCCCACCAGGCGCACCCGCTGACGCAGCGCCCCGCCGGCGTCGAGCGAACTCCGACCGCCCGGGCGAGAATGGCGCCATGCGTCCATCCCCCCGCGGCGCGGCCGCAGCCCTTCTCGCCCTCGCCCTGCTGCTCGCCGCCTGCTCGGGCGGCGACGGCGACCAGCAGGCCGCCCCGACCACGATCCCGCCGACCACGACCACCCCGCCGACCACCGAGGGCGGCTCCGGCTCCGCGACCACCTTCGGGCCGGCGGCGTCCAGCGCCCAGTTCCGCAGGGCGCGGGTGCGGCTCGTGCAGGTGGCCGAGCTCCAGCAGCCCGTCGCGATGGCCGTCCGCCCCGGCGACCAGGCCGTCTACGTGGCCGAGCAGACGGGTGCGGTGCGGGCGCTCCGGGACGGCAAGGTCGACCCGACCCCGGTCGTGGACATCTCCGACCAGGTCACCGCCGGCGGCGAGCAGGGGCTGCTCGGCCTCGCCTTCTCCCCCGACGGCGGGTTCCTCTACCTCAACTTCACCGATACCGCCGGCGACAGCCGGGTGGTCGAGCTGACCATGCGGGGCCGCCGGGCCGACCCGGGCTCGCTGCGGCTGCTGCTCCGGATCGACGACCCGTTCGCCAACCACAACGGCGGCCAGCTCGCCTTCGGACCCGACCGCCTGCTCTACATCGCCTTCGGCGATGGCGGCGGCGGCGGTGACCCTCTGGGTAGCGGGCAGTCACTCGACACGCTGCTCGGCAAGATCCTCCGCATCGACCCGCGGCCGGCCGGCGGCCGCCCCTACCGCGTGCCGTCCGACAACCCGTTCGTCGGCCGCGGCGGCGCCCGCCCGGAGATCTGGTCCTACGGGCTGCGCAACCCGTGGCGCTTCTCCTTCGACCCCGCCACCGGCGACATGTGGATCGGCGACGTCGGCCAGAACGCCTGGGAGGAGGTCGACCACGAGCCGGCCGGGTCCGGCGGCCGCAACTACGGCTGGAACCGGCGCGAGGGCCGGCACACCTTCGAGGGCGAGCGCCCCGCGGGCGCGGTCGACCCGGTGATCGAGTACGGCCGCGAGGGCGGCGCCTGCACGGTCATCGGTGGCAGCGTCTACTGGGGCAGGCGCATCCCCGGCCTGCGTGGCGCCTACCTGTACGGCGACTACTGCGCCGGCTGGGTCAGGGCCGCGCGGGTGCGTGGCGGGCGGGTCGCCGAGCAGCGCGACCTGGGGCTGAGCGTGCCGGGCCTGACCTCGTTCGGGGTCGACCCCGCCGGCGAGCTGTACGCCATGTCGCTGTCGGGTCCCGTCTACCGCCTGGCCCCCGCCTGACGCTTCTAGGGCTGCCGGAGGCCTTCGGCGATGGCGAGGACTTCGCGCCGGCCGAGGTCCTCAGCGGCCTGTACCGACAGCTCGATCCCGCCGGGCTCACGCCAGGTGACCTCGAGGAAGTGGTTGATCGGGTCATGGTCGAGCAGGGCCGGGTAGCCATGCACCCTGACCGACTCCCGCGTGGTCTCCGGTACCAGCTTGGGCTTGTCGGCGGACCGCAGCGGCGCGAACTGGCCGCGGATCTCGGCGATCACGAAGTAGGGACGCCGACCCCGACCCTTGGTGAAGGTCTGCTCGTGCTTGCGGGGCAGCACCGTCAGGTACTCGCCGAGGCTCGGCCACCTGGTTCCCCGTCCGACCCGGATCCAGCCAGGCGGACGCGGGCCAACGGTGATCTCGATCTTCCCGCCGGACGTTCCGACGATCCGCAGGCCTTCGGCGACGTCCAGCAGCATCCGGTCGGGCACGCCCTGGGAGCCGAGTACCTGCATGACCAGGCCGGTGCGTTCCTCCCAGGTCAGGCCGGTATAGAAGTTGTCCGGGCGGCGCGGGAACAGCAGCCCGGTGTGGCCGCGGACCTGCACCAGCCGCACGCTCGGGTAGGTGCGCGTCTCGCGGGCGACGTCGAGCTGCCGCAGATCCGGGTTGACGCTGACGGTGAACTCGCCGTTCCCCTTCACCAACCGAAACGACTGCGCACCGCGGATGGGGGGAGTCCTGAGCCGCTCCACTGGCCGCTCACGGTCGTTGGCGAGCTGGAACCCGCTCGGCACGTAGGTGGCGTGGAACCAGGCCGCTAATTGGGGCACCTGCGGGGCGGGTGTGGGCCTGGCGGGCTGGCTGGGCCGCGGCAGCTTCAGCGCCGGCAGCAGCCCGACGCTCGCCCCGACCACGAGCATGCCGGCGACGACGATCCCGGCGACGGCCCGGCGCCGGCGCCGGCGACCCCGGCGGCGGGCGGCCACCGGCCCAGGGGGGCTGGTGCTGCGGGCGTAGCCGTCGGCCAGTTCCTGGAGGCGGTCGCGCAGCTCGTTCATGCTTGCTTGCCTTTCTGTGCCGGCTCGGCCAGCCGGGCGGCCAGCGCGCCACGGGCCCGTGCCAGCCTGGCCTTGACGGTGCCGACCGGCACCCCCAGTTCGCGGGCGACCTGCTGGACCGGCAGGTCGGCCAGGTAGTGCAGGACGACGACCTGCCGGTGCGCCACCGTCAGCCCCTGGAGCGCCTGCGCCAGCGCCAGCGCTTCCACCGAGACCGGCGGGACCGGCGCTGGCGGCCCTAGTCGTAGCAGCGCGGCGAGCCGCCGGCGGGCCCGCCGGTGGCCGCTGACTGCCAGGTTGAACGCCACCCGGCGGACCCATGCCTCGGGCGCGTCGTAGGCGCGCAGCTGGGCCCACCGCGGCGCCGCCCGGGCCATCGCCTCCTGGACGACGTCCTCGGCCTCGTGAGGGTCGCCGGTGACCAGGGCGAGCTGGCCGACCAGGCGGGCGAAGACCGCCGCGTAGAAGCTGTCGAAGTCCTCGGTCGCTTCCACCGCTCTCCCGGCTTGCGATGCGTGCGATGTCAGCCCACACACGCTACAGGCCGGCATTCGGTTGCCTGGCGGTGCGACCGTGACGGGTACGACCTATTGTTGGCGATTGTGGAGGCGTGTCACATCGGCCGGTAGCGCAGGAGCACGATGCCGGAGCGGAACGGCCGGGCCTCGACCAGCCGCAGCCTCGGGACCTCGGTCGCGTCGGCGAACAACCGCGCGCCGCGCCCGAGCACGACCGGATAGACGAACAGCCGATACTCGTCGACGAGCCCGGCGGCGATCAGCGCATGGACCAGCGTGATGCTGCCGGTGGTGACGATGTCCTTGCCCGGCTTGGACTTCAGCGCCCGGATCTCGTCATGGAGCGCACTCCCTCGCAGCACGGTGGTGTGCACCCACTCCGGGTCGCCCATGGTGGCGGAGACGACGTACTTCGCCACCGTGTTGAGGTAGTCGGTGACGCCGGTGGTGTCGTCGGTCTGCTTGGGCCAGTACCCGCGCAGCTCCTGGAACGTCACCCGCCCGAACACGACCGCGTCGGCCGCCTCGCTCTGCTCGCGGAGCGCGGCCACGAGATCGGACTGGTCGACTCCTGCCTCGTCGGCGACGCTGAACCAGCCTGCCGACGCGTCGATGACGCCGTCGAGGGTGATGTTCTCGGTGACGATCAGGTCTCGCATCGCTGGACCTCCAACCGTGGCAGGCCGCCACAGGGACGGGTCCCTCGCAGCCTATCCATCAACCGCAGACCTGACAGCGTCCGATTGGGCGGGCCGCCCGTCCGCGAGCGGCCCACCCAGGACGACGAAGCCCGCGTCGACGAGCCCGTCCATGAACGACGCGTGCGCTGGCCAGTCGGCCTGCTCCTCGAGCGGCCGTGACGGGTCCCACTGAGGACCGGAGCGGCGGAGCACAACGAAGTACGCCATACGCGGGTCCATACCCAAGGCCGCCTAACCGGCCGAGCTGTCCTGCTCGTCCTCGAAGGCGTAGCGGATGTCGAACGGCTTGTTGGTGATGAAGAGCGTCGTCACGTCGCCGTCCTCGGTGGCGCCGTGCTCCATGAGCATGCCCTCGGGGAACCAGACGAAGTTGCCTGGGCCGAACGTTCCCGCGTGCGTCTTCAGGGTGCCGTCGAGCACGTAGATCCCATGGGCGCAGTTGTGGCGGTGCCACGGATTGGTGAACCCGGCCGCGTACCGGATCATCTGACCGACATGCCGGTGTCGGGGTCGGAGACGAACGCCTTCAGAGGCACGCCGAGCTTGAGCTGATCGATATACAGCTCACCCCACGGCATGGCATTGGAGTCGAAGCTCTGGAGTTGGTCGTTCGCCGCCTCGTCGGTCATGTGCATCCCCTCCGTCCGGGAGGCTGTCAGCCGAACAGACCGTAACACTCGATGCGCAATCCACAGATGTGGGGTTGGCCTTGCGTGAGCGCTGGTACCGGGTAGGCTGCGGCCATGGACTCGAACATAGATTCGATCACGCAGCCTGCGGGGTTGGCGCCGCTGGCGGCGGCGATCGATGCACTGGCCGCCGAGGACCTGACCCGGCTGCCCGCACCTCAGGCGGCCCAGCGGGTGCTGGTGTTGCGAGGGCTGCTGGAGCGGCTGCCCGACCCGCGGGTGGCCACCTACGAAACGCTGCGGCATGCCCCGGCGCTGCCCGCGCGGCGCGACCGGGTCCTCGATCTGCTGCGCGGACGGGACTGATGCCAGCCGGCGCGGCTCACGCATCGACGATGGTGACCTTCGGCCAGCGCTCGGCGACGCGCTTGTCGCGCAGCCGGCGCCGGTAGTGGTCCACGCTCACCCGCCGGGGGTTGCGCCGGCAGACCAGCGCGAACAGGTCCTCCAGGCCGCAGGGGGCGACCACCCGCAGTTCGTCGCCGTCCAGCAGGCGGACCGCGACCGCGGTGGCGGTCTCCGGCCAGGTGCCGACCCCGTCGGCGGCGGAGGCCAGCGGGGCGACCTCGGCGCCGAAGGCCCGCCCGTACCACCGGTGCACCGCGGCCTGGTTCTTGGCGTCCCACGGCACCCCGGCCAGCCGGGCCACCAGCGCCCGCTCGACCTCGGCGTCACGTCCCGCGTCCAGGCGACGCGGGTCGAAGAACGCCAGGTCGACGTCCCGGGGCCGGTCCGGCTGCGCCCGGCCGTGCAGCCGGTCCCAGACCAGGTCGCGGAGCACGCCCCCGCCGACCAGCCAGTCCGGCGGGTCGACGTCGCGGGCGGCCCGCAGCACGCTCATCAGCCAGTCGTCCGAGCGGACCAGCGCCTCCAGCCGCGCGCCGAGGTCGAGGCCGGTCACTCGGACGGCATCAGGATCCAGAGGATCGGGTGGACTCACGATTCTGCTATTCTATCGAACGTATGTTCCCCCAGGGAGGGGAAGGAGCCAATGCAGATCCGAGCCGCGATCTACTGCCGCATCAGCGAGGACCGAGCAAACGGCTGGGGAATCGCCGACCAGGAACGTCATTGCCGTCGCCTTGCCGGGGTCATGGGCTGGAATGTCGTGGGCGTCTACCAAGACAACGACATCGGCTCGACCGGACGGACTCGGAAGCGGCGCAACGACTACGGGCGGCTGTGCGCCCACATATCGGCGGGAAAGTTCGAGGCCGTCTTGGTGACCGAGCTGTCCCTTCTTCATCGGCGCCCGCTGGAATGGCGCCAGTTCCGCGAGCTCGGCAAGGCCCGCCGGCTCAAGATCAAATCCCTATCCGACTTCATCGACCTCGACACTGGAGAAGGGGCCGTCGGGGCCGATCTCCGCGTCGACGTCGACGAGGAAGAAGTCGAGCAGATTTGGACCGGAGTCGGGAGGAAGAGCCTCTCCGAGGCCAAGGAAGGGAGGCCACATAGCGGAGGGATCAGACCTTTCGGGTATAAGTATGATAATGGAACACTCATCATCATTCCAGAAGAGGCGGCGCTGGTTCGGGAAGCAGCATCGCGCGTCCGCCAAGACGAATCGCTGGCTGGAATCTGCGCAGACTGGCCGCAGCGCGGGATTACAACACCCAAGGGGAACATGTGGGTGCCAACCACCCTTCGTCAGACCCTTCTGCGCCGGTCGCTCGCGGGATATCGAGAGCATCCGGTGGTAGGGACGGTTCGCGCCAATTGGGCTCCTATCCTATCTGAGGACGAATGGGAGCGAGTGCAAAGCGTCTTGACTGACCCGTCTCGACTCAATCGTGGCCGAGTGAACGTGCGAACCTATCTCTTGACGGGTTATGTGTTTTGCGGCCTATGCGACCAACCGCTACGAGGCGGCCCAAGGTCTGTAATCACGGGCGCCCGTGCCTACAGTTGCAGGAAGGCGGCCGGGTACAAGGGATGTGGGCGGATCAAGCGTCAAGCCGATCCACTGGAGAAGGAAGTCGCAGAACGGCTCCTACACCCAGGTCCCGCTTGCCGATGAACCCGTACGAGACGCGTGGGAGTCGCATGCATTTGATTGGCGCCGAGCACTGATCAACGTGGTCATCGAGAAGGTAATCGTACTTCCCCAGCGAGTCCGG
>Ga0307278_10000335_pt1 | contig 23758 bp, 22 predicted proteins | sample ER_DNA_117_FD_194482 | JGI IMG/M metagenome (GOLD analysis project Ga0307278, IMG submission 194482) | Bulk soil microbial communities from the East River watershed near Crested Butte, Colorado, United States - ER_DNA_117 | ecosystem: Environmental > Terrestrial > Soil > Floodplain | place...
GGATCATTGCACGATCGACTGGCAAAGGTTGCGCCTAAAGCGCTACTTGAATCCCTGGAATTGCTCGCGAAAGCAAGTGCGTCGCGGATTCCGCAGGACAACGCGTTTGCCACTTACGCACCGAAGCTGAAACGCGAAGACGGCAGGATTGATTGGTCGGATCCAGCCGAAGCGATTGAGAGAAAAATTCGGGCGTTCGATCCATGGCCGGGCGCGTTTATGACTATCAAAGCGAACGGAATGCGCAATTTGAAGATTTTTTCAGCAGAGGTTGTCGATGTCGAAGGAAGACCGGGCGAAATCCTAAGAAGCCAGAATGAGTTGGTCGTTGCTGCTGGGAAAAGTGCGTTGTCATTGCGCAAGGTCCAGGTAGAAGGAAAGCGGCGGATGAGTGCGGCGGAATTTTTGCGCGGACATACTTCTATCACGCGCGTGACAGGCTGATTCTGGGGAGCATAGGCTACCAGCCTGTTCATTTCGGCAGCTTGCCGAAATGCCTGTATCGACTCGTGATGGATGTCCTTCGGAATGTTGCCGGCAGGCTGCCGGCAACTACAGGCTAGCAGCCTGTGCTCCCCAGATCGCGGATGGGCAAGCTCACCATTTTGCTTTCCAAAGTTGGGCGTGTCTTGTTTTATCTTGAATCGAGTCATGCAAACCGAGCAACCAGCGTATAAACGCATCGTTCTAAAGCTGAGCGGTGAAGCCGTGCAAGAACGCGGCGGGCGCGACAACATTTCGCCCACGGTCGTGCGTGAGATCGCCGAACGAATAAAAGAGGTCCGCGATATGGGAGTGCAGGTATCAGTCGTCATTGGAGGCGGAAATATCTGGCGCGGCGTCTCTGCGTCGCATCGTGGCATGGACCGGACCACAGCCGATTATATGGGTATGCTTGCTACCGTAATTAACGCACTGGCGTTACGCAGTACGCTTGATCAAATGGGTGTCGAGACCCGTGTGCAGTCGGCCATCGACATGAGAAATGTGGCAGAGCCGTTCATCCTGGGACGCGCCGTTCGGCACCTTGAACTCGGTCGCATTGTGATTTTCGCTGCCGGCACGGGAAATCCTTACTTCTCTACCGATACAACCGCGGCACTGCGTGCAAGCGAGATTCGCGCGGACGTGATCCTGAAAGCTACCAAGGTTGACGGTGTCTATGATCGCGACCCAAATAAGCACCCAGACGCGCGACGCTTCGACCAGCTGACGTTCTCGGAAGCGCTTGCGAAACGTTTACAGATTATGGATTCGACTGCGTTTAGTCTGTGCATGGACAACAAGATACCCATTGTTGTGTTTGACATGAATAATCCCACCAACATCCACGATGCCGTGCTTGGCCGAAAAGTCGGAACACTGGTTTGCGATGAGCTCCCATCGAAGTGACACTTCAGCGACATGAGTAAGGATGACATTCTTTTGGAGGCCGAGATGTCGATGGAGAAAAGTGTCGATTACATGGTGCACGAATTTGCCGCGGTGCGCACCGGCAAAGCTTCACCAGGTCTGGTCGAAAACGTGGATGTCCACGCATACGGATCGACCATGAAGCTAAAGCAGCTTGCTTTGATCACCACACCCGAGGCGCGCTTGCTCGTTGTTCAGCCGTTTGACGCAGGCACGGTGCACGACATCGAGAGGGCGCTCAAGGAGTCGAAGATCGGCATCATGCCAGCGGTTGACGGGAAGATCATTCGACTGCCCATCCCGGAGCTGTCAGAAGAGCGACGAAAAGAGCTGGTGCGTTCGCTAAGCAAGATGGCCGAGGAAGCGCGTGTGCGTGTGCGCGCCAACCGCCGCGCCGCGCTCGACGAAGCAAAAAAACTCAAGGCCGCCGGTGAATTGACCGAGGATGGCTTGCGCGATGTGGAGGATGAAGTGCAAAAGCTCACCGATCGCTTCGTTAAATCGATTGATGATCATCTCAAGCACAAAGAAGCGGAGATCTTGAAGGTGTAGTCTGTTCAGTCCTCCGCAGAACTTCTGATCGTCATTACGACAACTTGATACCGGCGGCAGCGATTTCTTGCCGATTGCCAAGCCAATGGTCGTAGCGAGCTGCGACCTCAGCGAAACGTTGAACATCCACTGGGGATAGTCAGACCGCGAAACTTTCACCGCACGAGCAGTGAGCGACGGCGTTTGGATTGGTGACCTTGAAGCCGCCTTTTTGCAGGTCTTCGCTGTAATCGAGCACAGAGCCGCTGACAAAAAGCGCGCTTTTCGGGTCGACAACCAGGCGAACATTTGAGGTGGGAACCAGGATATCGCGCTCTTTTGGGCCATCCACCAGATCCATGACGTATTGCAGACCGGAGCATCCGCCGCCGATCACGGCGAGACGCAATGCACCGTCTGGCTTGCCTTTTTCTTCTAGCAACGATGCCAATTTGCGCGCCGCGTTCTCGGTGAGGCTGATGAGGCGCTCATTGCCGATCTTATAATTGATAGCGGTGGATTCTGTCGTCATCGAAAAACATTAGGAAAGCAGCAACGCAGGGATCGCATTTTCAACTTTTTCCTGCTCCGTCCTCGTAATTTCTTGATTCAAAATATCTTCTTCCGCGATCGCCTTAACTTCGGCGAGCGTCGACACATGTGCAAAGTTCTCCCGCAACCGTTTCGCATTGGGCATTGTCCACGAATAAGCCATCAGGCGCGCGCGCATCGATCGAATTGCGGGTTCCTCTGCGCCCCATTCGCGAACCGCGAGGTGGCAGTGGCGCAGAACCAGGTTCCACTTTTCCGATAGGCTGGGTGCATTCACCATCTGTCCGCTGGCGAGATACTCTTTGATCTGATTGAAGATCCATGGCGCGCTCATGGCCGCGCGACCGATCATCGCGCCCGCGACTCCGTTTTCACGCCGTCGTTTCGCGATGTCGGCGGCAGTAGATAGGTCGCCGTTCCCGATAACCGGAATCGGAACAGCAGCGGCAACTTCGCCGATGATATCCCAATCCGCGGCGCCAGCATAACCTTGCGCGCGTGTGCGACCGTGCACAGTTATCGCCGCGATCCCTGCATCAACGAGCAGGCGTGCTACGCGCATGGCGTTGATCGAATTGGCATCCCAGCCAATACGAATCTTGGCCGTCACCGGCACTGGCGCGATCGCTCGAACTACCGCGGTCGCGACGCTGGCCAAAGTCGGACAATCTTTCAACAATGCGGAGCCGCCATTTCTGGAGACCACTTTTTTGACAGGACAACCGAAGTTCAGATCAATGAAATCTGGACGCACCCAATCAACGACCTGGCACGCCGCTTCCGCCATGTGCTTGCCGTCAGCACCGAAGAGTTGCACACCGATTGGCCGTTCGATCTCATCAAAATCCAGGTACTCACGCGTCCGCGCATTGCGGCGGAAAATTCCTTCGGCAGAAACGAATTCGGTCGTGAGAACGTCAGCGCCATATTCTTTGCAGAGCTGCCGGAAAATTTTGTCCGACACCCCGGCCATCGGCGCGAGGTAAAGAGGAAATTGTTCGAAAAACCAGGGAAGAAGCATGTCGATCTTTCAACCATGTGCCGCGGTCTGGAGCAGGTCCGCCACTTCGTTTTGCACGTCTTCCAGCTCGTCGAGCCGCAATTGCGGATCGGGTACGATGAATACATCGCCGGTTGCGCCGTGTTCGTAAATCAAAACACGCCCATTAGTACTCTCTTCCGTCTTCACTTGTTTCAGGACGCGCTTGCGCTCGAGCATCGCGGCCAAAACATAGCAAGCATTTGCAGGCGGATTGTCGGATGCAATTAAACGGCGAAAGAGTTGTTCCGCATTTTCCCTCGGTAAAGGTTCGGGCGGTTTCGGTGGCAATGGTTCATAGCGCGATTTCCAAAATGAAAATGGCCGAATGTTTTCGTTTCGGTTTCGCCACGCCTCTTCGCTCAAATCCTCACGCCGATAACCATCCCTGCTGTGATAAAGCAGGGTGTAGAAGTATTCTCCGGCCTCAAACGGCCGATGCGTTACAGCGCAGGCGTCCGCCCGGTGGGTGATCGCCCATTCGTTTGGAAGCGGGTTCATCGTGATACCATACGACGTGGGGCAAAAAGATGAAAACTTGGTGGCTCGCGGTTGGACGCCCGCAGGTAGAGCAGATACAGGCCGATCACGGCGAAAAGAAGGTTTGGCGCCCAAGCCGCCACCCATGGAGAAACCCGGTCACCTTCGCCGAGCGCGAGAAACAGGTGCACTAGGAAGTTCATCGAAAAGACGAGAAAAACTGCCGCGGCGACACTCGACAAAACACCCCGGCGCGAATAGCCGATCCCGAGCGGCGCAGCAATGCAGACAACAACCAAGCAGGTCCACGGCAGAGCAAACCGATAGTGCAGATGTGTTCGAAACGGCGCGAGCAACGTAGCGGGGAAATCCGCGTTGAAACGCAAATACTCGCGTAATTCTGGCAGGCTTAGAAATTCCGCGCGTTCATTTGCGCTCCCGAGTCGGAACGGGGTTTCACTCCAGTGCTCGACCTTGAGCGAAGGATAAATCTGCTCGTCAACAATATTTCCCGCGTGATCATAGTGAACGACCTTCACGTTCTCCAAATCCCAGGTTTTAGTTTCGGAGCGGTAGGAAGCGCGACTTGCGACATAATTTGTAACGATATTGTCGTTCGCGTCCTGTTGAAGCACCTGAACGTTATTGAATGTGCTGCCGCGAGGAAGAAAATTCTGAATGAACCACGTGCGCGAGTCGGTTCGATTACGAAAAATTTGCCCCTGGATGTAGCGACTGGGACGCGCCTGCGCTTCCGAAAGAAAATTTTTGCGGGCCAGTTCTGCATGCGGCGCAAGCGAATAGTTGAGCGCCATGCTTGCTCCGACGGTGAGCAGCCCCATGCCGATCAACGGCAATAGAACACGCGGGAGACTTATGCCCGCGGTAAGCATGGAGACAATTTCGTTGGCCCGCGACATTCGACCCAGAGCAAAAAGGAGCGATAGCAGAAGCGAAACCGGCAGCAAAATGATGAAAACCTGCGGAATCTGTGTCGCGTAGTAACGAACGACCAGAAGAAGACCGACGCGCTCATCGATAAACGTCGAGATGTTATCGCTCACGTCGAAAATGAGCCAGATGGAGATGAAGCCGGCGATGCAGTAAAGATAGACCTGCAAGAAATTGCGAATGACGTATCGGTCGAGGAGTTTCATTGCGATTTAGATGGTGCGGTCCCAATTAGCGTACTCAAATCAATGGCGCGTGCCAAATCACGAGCAAAATTGCAAAATTCAACTCCTTAATGGCGAAATCCGAATGACAAGGTGCGAAGGAATTTCATGATCGCATTGAAAGACAGCTTGGGCAGCGATTTTGTCGAACGTGTCCGCGCATTTTTCTCGGAAAGCGGGGCATTATCGAAGGCGAAGAATTTCGAGTTCCGCCCGCAACAGCAGGAAATGGCTGCGACCGTTGCTAATGCGCTGGAGGAAGAGCGCCATGTGGTACTCGAAGCTGGAACCGGTGTCGGCAAATCGCTGGCTTATCTCACGCCGGCAATTTTATGGGCGATCGAGCAGCACAAAAAGGCAATCATCTCGACCCACACGATTAACCTCCAAGAACAACTTCTTTACAAAGACATTCCCATACTGAAGAAGATCCTCCCGGTCGAGTTTGAGGCCACGTTGATCAAGGGGCGCCAAAATTATCTTTGTCCGCGACGATTGGAACGCGCATTGCAGCAAGCCAACGAGCTTTTCACCGGACCGGAGCAAAATGAGCTGAACAGGCTGGCGGAATGGGCGCGCACCACGCGCGACGGTTCGCTCAGCGATTTGCCGGTGGAGCCTGACCCGAAAGTGTGGATACAGGTCTGCAGCGAGGCGCACATCTGCACACAGAAAACGTGCGGCCAGGATTCGCGATGTTTTTATCAGCAAGCGCGGAAATGTTTGCTGTCCGCCGACGTTCTGGTGATTAATCACACGCTGCTCTTCATCCTCCTCGGCGACCCGGATTTGCAGGCGGAACGCGAGAGCGGTTTCATTTTCCCGAATGATTTTCTCGTTTTGGATGAAGCACACACCGTCGAGCAGGTTGCCTCGCGGCGGATCGGTATCGGCATCTCGCAATACGGTCTAAGATCAACAATCCAGCGGCTCTACAACTCCCGAACACGCAAGGGCCTGTTCACAGTGCTGCGCGATGCCGAGGGCGTAAGGCTCGCGGCTGAACTAGTCGATGACGCGGAAAAGTTTTTTGCCGCGGTCGAATCGAAATGCGATTTCAAGAAGGGCCGCGAATTTCGCGTACGCGATGCCGATTTTGTTCCGGACACAATCACCGGCCGCCTGACAACGTTGCAAACTCGAATAGCCGACATCGCAAAACGGACAGACGACGAATTCCTAAAAGCGGAATTACAGGAATACGGCCGACGGACTCATGAAACCCGCACCGGGATCGCAGAGTTTCTTGAGCAAAGCCGCCGCGAACATGTTTACTGGGTGGAGCGCACGGGAAAGACAGCTCAATTTCTCACACTTAACGCTGCGCCGATCGATGTCGCTCCTGTCCTGCGTGGAATGATTTTTCGCGAAAACTGCTCGTGCATCATGACCAGCGCGACGCTCTCGGTGGGTCGCGCGGATCTTGCTTATTTTCGGCGGCGGATCGGCGCCGATGAAGCCGAGCCGGCACTGCTCGGGAGCCCGTTCAATTTCCAAAAACAGATGAGAATGTTCATCGTAAAGAAAATGCCAGATCCACGCGACGCTAGGTATGAGGAAGCGCTCGAACATTGGGTCGCGCATTTTGTCGAGAAGACGCACGGTCGCGTGTTCGTCCTGTTTACAAGTTATCGCGCCATGCAGCTGGCGGCCGGACGAATGTCGCAATTCTTTTCGGAAAAGAAGTTCAATCTGCTGTTGCAAGGCGGCGGCGCGCCGCGCGGAAAACTTCTTGATCAATTCAAGGCCACCCCGCGCAGCGTTCTTTTTGGCACCGACAGTTTTTGGATGGGTGTGGATGTTCCCGGCGAGGCTCTTTCGAATGTAATCATTACGCGTCTGCCGTTTGCGGTGCCCGATCATCCGTTGATCGAAGCGAAACTCGAATTGATTGAGGAGCGCGGCGGCGATCCGTTCACTGAATATTCGCTGCCGGAAGCGATTCTAAAACTACGACAAGGCGTGGGCCGCTTGATCCGAACAAAGAGCGACCGCGGCATCGTCGTCATCCTCGATAATCGCATCGTGACCAGACCCTACGGGCGCGCCTTCCTGCAGGCGTTACCGAAATGTCCGGTGGAAATAATTTGAGGCGATCAACTTAATGTTCACTTGAACATATTCGACGCACGACTTAATTTGAGCGCATGGAGCGCTCTGATTCGTCGAATTCTTCTGCAGCAAGAGATCGGCAGAGTAAGATCCGCCAGATTCTGACCATCCTGCACAAGTGGGGAATTCATACCCTTGGGCAGCTTTCCGCTCTGGATAGGGAGCAACTTGCCGCGCGACTTGGCCCGGAAGTAATCCAAATGTGGGAACGGGCGAATGGGCAATCGAATCGAGTGCTTAAATTAATCCGGCCGCCGGAGTCATTCGAGGAGAGCTTCGAATTTGAAAATGAAATCGAAATAGCCGAGCCGCTTCTATTCATGCTCCGCCGGTTTTTGGAGCAACTCGCCATTCAGTTGAGCGGAATTTATCTCGTCGCAAAAGAACTGACCCTGCGCATCACGTTCACGAATAAACAAATTTACGAGCGCATTTTCAAAATTCCGCAGCCGACCAACAATGTCGATCTTCTCTTCCGGATGTTGCACACGCATCTGGAGAATTTTAAATCGGAATATCCGATCGTTGCGGTCGCGTTGAGCGTGCAGCCGATCAAGGCTGCGAGGGAACAATTCGGATTATTTGAAACTACATTACGCAATCCGCATCAGCTCTCAGAAACGCTTGCACGTTTGACGGCTCTGCTTGGCGCTGATCGTGTCGGCACGCCGGTTTGGGAAGAAACGCATCGGCCGGACGCGTTTTTCATGGAGGCATTCGGGTGGCATGGGCTTCCAGCCCATCCGATCGGCAGGATGCCGATGCCACGGCTGGCGCTGCGCCGATTTCGACCGGCTCCTTCTGCCTCTGTTTTGCTCGATGAAAACGTCCCGGCTCATGTTCGCAGCGCAGATGTCCGCGGCAAAACCATCGATCTGCGGGGCCCATTTTTGATTTCCGGAAACTGGTGGGACGAAAAAGCGTGGGGACGCGCCGAATGGGATTTGCAATTGGAGAGCGGAGAGCTCGTTCGTGCTCATGAGGGCGAAGGAAGCTGGGAGGTCGATGGGATTTATGACTGAGCAGACCAAGATTCGAGATTCGAGAATCGTGAATCGCGGCCGATATAACGATTCAACGATTTAACGATTTAACGAATCCACGGAAGTGAGCTATGTCGAACTTCATGCGTGCAGCGCATTTAGCTTTTTGCGCGGTGGTTCATTCCCAGAGCAATTAGCTGAGGTCGCCGCCGAGTTGGAAATGCCGGCGATGGCTCTGCTCGATCGCAACGGGGTTTATGGTGCGCAACGATTTTCCGTCGCTGCGCGCGAACATGGTATCCGCCCGATCATTGGCTGCGGATTGTCGATGGAAGACGGTGCAGTTCTTCCTGTGCTGGTTGAAAATCGCACCGGTTACAAAAATTTGTGCGAACTGCTAACGAAGGCCCATTTGCGCTGCGAGAAGGGAAAATGCGCGGTGCGATGGAATGAGCTCCCACAATTCGCAAAAGGGTTAATTGCGTTTCTGGGGAGCGCACGCTTACAGCGTGCTGGTTTCGGCATTCTGCCGAAACGAACTTCTACAGGTTTGCCAAGCGCGAAAAGTTCGCGAATGCAGAATGCATTCGCCAGCACGCTACAAGCGTGCGCTCCCCAGAACACCTGCGAACACGTGCAATTTTTGATCGATGCGTTTGGTCGCGAAAATGTTTTCGTTGAACTTCAGCGGCATTTCATTCGTGGTGAAGAACGCATCAATCGCGAGCTGATCCATCTGGCGCGCGCAAATCGATTGCCGCTCCTCGCAACAAATGGCGTGAAATACGCGAAGCCGTACGGGCGCGAAGTGCTGGATGTTTTCACTTGTATCCGCGAGCACACCCATCTGGATGCTGCCGGCAAATTGCTAACCCAAAACGCCGAACGCTATTTGAAAAGCGATCGTCAAATGCGAGCCATTTTCGCGGATTTGCCGGAAGCAATTGAAAACGCGTCGCGCTTGGCCGAGCGGCTCACGTTTTCGCTCGAAAATCTGGGATACGAATTTCCCGAGTATCCGGTGCCGGTGGGTCATACAATGGATTCATTCTTGCGCACCATCGTGTGGTTCGGCGCGCAACAGCGTTACGCTGCAATTAGCGGGAAAGTAAAACGTCAACTCGAAGAAGAACTAGCGCTCATTACGAAGCTTAGGTTTCCGGGTTATTTTTTGATCGTCTGGGACATCGTCAATTTCTGTCGCGAACATAACATCATGGTCCAGGGCCGGGGCAGCGCCGCGAACAGTGCGGTTTGTTATTGCCTGGGGATTACGCCGGTCGATCCGGTGGAAAATCATCTGGTGTTCGAACGATTTCTAAACGAGAGCCGTAAAGGCTGGCCGGATATCGATCTCGATCTTCCCAGCGGCGATCGGCGCGAAGCAGTAATTCAGGAAATTTATCGCCGCTACGGCAAACACGGCGCGGCGATGACAGCGAACGTGATCAGTTACCGCGGGCGTAGCGCGGCGCGCGAGATCGGCAAAGCGCTCAATTTTTCGCCGAGCATCATCGATCGTTTTTCACATCTGTTTGCCAGTGGCGATTTTCCGCACACGCTCGAGCTCGAATCGCAGATCGAACAGGCAGGCTTGCCGAAAAACCATCCGCGGATGCCAGCGTTCATCAGGCTATATCGCGCGATTTATGGATTGCCGCGGCACCTTGGCCAGCATTCCGGTGGCATGATTATCTGCCAGAACAAGCTCAGTTCGTTTGTGCCGCTGGAAAACGCCTCAATGCCGGGGCGAGTCGTGGCACAATGGGACAAGGACGATTGCGAAGACCTCGGCATCGTTAAAGTGGACCTATTAGGCCTCGGCATGATGTCGGTGATGCAGGATGCGTTCGAGTTATGCCGTGAACGCGGACGGCCACTCGATCTCGCGCACATTCCGAAAAATGATCCGGCAACCTTTGAGATCATGCAGCGTGCGGACACGATCGGTGTTTTCCAAATCGAAAGTCGCGCGCAAATGGCCACCCTGCCACGGATGAAACCGAAATGTTTTTACGATGTGGTGATTGAAGTGGCAATCATCCGGCCGGGGCCGATCCAGGGTGATATGGTGCATCCGTATCTCGCGCGCCGCGCTGGGAAAGAGCCCGTAATTTTTTTCGATGATCGGTTGAAGCCAGTGCTCGAACGCACCCTTGGGGTTCCCTTGTTCCAGGAACAAATGCTCAAGATCGCGATGGTGATGGCCGATTTTTCCGGCGACGAAGCGGAGGAGTTGCGACGCGCACTGAGTTTTCATCGTTCCGAAGAACGGATGAACAAGGTCTGCGCGAAATTGCGTCTGGCGATGGAACGCAAAGGCGTGGCGCCGGACAAGATCGACAAAATCGTCCAGTCCATCTCATCATTCGCGCTTTACGGATTTCCGGAATCGCACGCAATCAGTTTCGCCATTCTGGCGTATGGCAGCGCGTATTTAAAAGTGCATCGCGCTCCGGAATTTTACGCGAGCCTTTTGAACAATCAGCCGATGGGTTTTTATACACCCGCGACGATTGTGAAAGATGCGCAGCGGCATGGGTTAAAGATCAAGCCGGTTTGCGTTTCGCAATCCGAATGGCGTTGCATGGTTGTCGATGACAACACCGTGCGCCTCGGGTTTTGTGTCGTGAGCGGATTACGCAATGAACACGCTGAAGAACTCGTTAGGCAACGACAAAATCGACAATTCGATTCGTTGGAGGATTTCAAGCGACGCGTTCTGCTTTCAAAAGACGAATTGCGCGCGTTAGCGGAATTGGGCGCGCTCAATTGTTTTGCCGAACATCGCCGCGCCGCGATGTGGAACGTGGAAGAGATGCTGCACGATGATTTGTTGGCACACAACGGATGTCATCCTGATCCCGCAGCCGCGGGAAAAGGACCTCTCCTACGAAGCTTGAATCACACAGCGGACCAAGAAGATTCCATCATCCTTTGTGAGGTCCCTCGCTCCGCTCGGGATGACTCGCCATTGAACCCAATGACCTTAACCGAGCGTGTGAAAGCCGATTACGATACCATGAATCTGACCACTGGCCCACATCCGATGAAACTGTTGCGCGACAGTTTGCCGAATATTTGGCGGGCAATCGATCTTCCACACGCACGACACGGTTCGATCATCCAAATTGCAGGGAACGTGATCTGCCGGCAGCGTCCCGGCACGGCGAAAGGATTCGTTTTTATCAGCTTGGAAGACGAGACCGGTGTTTCAAATGCAATTGTCGAACCAGACTTGTTCGAACGGTTTCGGCTCGTGATCACCGAAGAAGCCTTTCTGCTCGTCGAAGGCAAAGTCCAGAATTCGGACAACGTGATTTTGATCAAAGCGCATGAGATCAGACCGCTCACGCACGAACAACTCGCCGGAAGCGAGTCACACGACTTCCACTAACTCTCCAGCCGCTTCGCTGTGCGAAACGCGGCACTGACATCCTAAAACACGCGCGTCGCGTCGCCCACAGGTCGACGGCTACATCTACTCTCCCGCGTGATGGAGCTCGGGCGTTTTCGGTTCGGTCGGTTTTTCAGCTGGTTTCTGATCTGACTCCATCCATTCGGTGTGGAATACGCCGGGCTTATCGATTCGCTCGTAAGTGTGCGCACCGAAGAAATCGCGTTGTGCTTGTAATAAATTCGCCGGCAACCGAGCGGAACGATAACTATCGAAATAAGCCAGTGATGCGGAGAATGCCGGTACAGCGACGCCATATTTAATGGCTGTTGACACTGCGACGCGCCAATTGCGCTGCGCCCTTTTAATGGCCCTCGTGAAATAGCGATCGAGCAAGAGATTGGGTAATGCCGCATCGCGCTTGTACGCCTCCACGATCCGGTTCAAAAATTTCGCCCGAATGATGCAACCGCCCCGCCAGATGGTGGCGATGTCGCTAAGGTTGAGGTTCCACTTGTATTCAGCGCTTCCCGAGCGCAGAAGTTCCATTCCCTGTGCGTAAGACACAATTTTCGATGCGTAAAGCGCGTCGCGTATTGCATCGATGAATCGCGGTCGATTGCCTTTGAATTTTAGGGCCCTCGGTTGGGGCAGGATTTTGGATGCAGCCACGCGCTCTTCCTTCTGTGAAGAGACAACGCGCGCTTCAACAGCAGCGTTAATTGTTGAAATGACGACAGATTGCCTGATAGCCGATTGAAGTGTCCAGATACCCGTTCCCTTTTGTCCGGCTTTGTCGAGAATCATATCGACAAGAGGTCTGCCAGTGTCAGTATCGATCTTTCGAAAAATTTGGGACGTAATCTCGATGAGATAGCTGTCGAGCTCACCATTGTTCCATTCGGCAAAGACATCTGAGAGCTCCAGAGCTTGCATCTCCAGGATGTCTTTCAGAATTGCATACGCTTCACAAATCAATTGAATGTCACCGTACTCGATTCCGTTGTGGACCATCTTGACATAGTGACCGGCGCCATTGGGTCCCATGTATCGACAACATGGTTCGCCATCTACTTGTGCAGCAATCTTGCGGAAAATTGGCGCGATGATCTCCCATGACTCGCGCGAACCGCCGGGCATGAGCGAAGGCCCTTTGAGGGCGCCCTCTTCGCCACCCGAAACGCCCATACCTACAAAATGAATTCCTGTGCCTTCCAATTCTTCGCCGCGACGCTTTGTGTCCGTGAAAAGAGAATTTCCACCGTCGATGATGACATCGCCTCTTTCCAGCAGTGGTGCGAGCTGGCTGATGACTGCGTCCACTGGCGCGCCCGCTTTCACCATCATCATCGCTATCCGCGGTTTTTTAAGCGCAGCGACAAATTCCTCCATTGTGCGCGTCGGCTGAATGTTTTTTCCGTTGGCGCGTCCGGCAGCAAATTTATCCGTGACCTCCGTGGTGCGATTGAACACCGCAACAGAAAAACCCTTCGATTCCAGATTCAGAGCGAGGTTCTCGCCCATTACGGCCAGGCCGATCAGTCCAATATCACATTGATTCGTATTCATTTTGATATCTTCTTTTCCTACAGCTTGAAACAAGGGGGCTGACTCACTGTAGCGAGCACTTGAACCTTATGGCAAATCCAGTTTGTGAAGTTTTCGTGACAGACGCGCAACTCAATGCGCCAGGGAATCAAGTCGATCTCGCTGCAGGGGCGGCAGTTGATTTTCGAGGGATTGTTCGCGGCTTTGAGGATGGGCGCGAAATCGAGGGAATCGATTACGAAGCGCACCGCAAAATGGCCGAACATCAGCTGAGGCAAATTGCCGAGGAGGCCACGATCCAGTTTGACCTTCGATCCGTTATCATTCATCACCGGATCGGATTTGTCCCTGTTGGGGAGCCTTCGCTCTTTATGCGAGTGTCCAGTGGACATCGCCAGGCAGCATTTCAAGCGGGTCGATGGATCGTGGATGAATTGAAGAAAAAAGTCCCAATTTGGAAACGCCCTCGCTTTAAGAGCGACGCTTTGCAGCGCGCCTCACAGAGCGAGGCGTCTACGGTATGAACTGGGCGAATCGGATTACTCTGAGCCGGCTTGCCCTGACCGTGATTTTCGTCGTGGCGCTTAATTCCTCCTGGCATTACGCACGCACCACGGCGCTGGTCATCTTTCTCATCGCAGGCCTGACAGATTTTATCGATGGAGAAATCGCTCGGCGTTACGGAGTGATCACAAACTTTGGCAAATTGATGGATCCGCTGGTGGACAAGATCATGATGGCTGCCGCTTTTATTTCATTGGTTCCGCTTAAAGCTGTGCCAGCGTGGGCAGCCACAACGGTGGTCGCGCGAGATTTTTTAATCACGGGTTTGCGCCTAATGGCCACTGCCAACGGCCGGATTTTGCCAGCAGAACGGCTGGGCAAGCAGAAAACTTCGTGGCAAATCATCACTATCATTTTCTTTTTGGCGCTCCTTTCGATGGCGGAACTGCAGTACGCCAATGAGAAATCGACATGGTGGGTGAGCGCTTGGACCGTCGCGGGTCCAGTATTGGTGTGGATTACCGTAGCGCTGACGATTTACTCCGCTGTTGGCTTCACTTGGCGGCACCGCGAGCTAATTGCGCCAAGCCAATAGCGGCCAGTGGGAATCGAAAGACTGAATCGTCGGAAATTCTTACGTGCTCAAACGTAGCGCATAATCTCTTCGTCAATAGGTTGTTACGCCTAATTTCGCTGGGTCGCCAGATAATTGTCTGAACAATTTACAACCTTGTCCTCAGTGGAGCATAATCAGTCGAAATTGCTGTGAGCATAATATACTGTCAAAAAGATAGTTATGCTTATTGTTGAGTAGGCTACTCTCTGTTGGCACGACATTTGCTCGATTTTGAACGATTACGCTTCTCACGCCGCGCCATGCAATCAAACGCACTTTTGAAACACAAATTCTTGCTGCTTTGCGTAGCGTTTTGCGGGGCAACGCTTGCATCGAGTCACGATGCGAGGGCCCTTAGCATCGGCGACTCTCACGAGCTGGGCTTCCTCTGGCCAGGGATACAAAAGAAAACAGATACCCATAACAAAGCAATCTACGTGAACCACTTAATTGGCATGGCTCTTGGCACGATCGATATCGTTAGTGGCGAGGTCTATTTTCGCTCAAACCATGGATTTAGGTCCTTGCCGGCTGCGGTCCGGTCCCGCAGCGGAGGCGGTAGAACGATAAACCTTCGCACCGCTGGTTTATACACATACCTGTTGGCGACGTACAGCGGCTACGGAACGGAGGTCTGGTATGTTGGTAATCTAAATGGAATAATAACGATTCCCTTTCTAGCCGGTTGGGGTTGCCTCACCGGATGGACACTCTTTGGCGCAGGCACGATAGGGGTCCCAGACGGTGGCATTACAGTAATGTTGCTCGGTGTGGCTCTCGGCCTGCTCGCTTTGGTGCGACGCTTCCTGATGCGCTGACGGCCAAGCTTGATTCAGAAACTGCACACGACCATATGCCCGCCCGAAGCGCCGTAGTAAAAGCGATACGCGATTCACTGGAAAGTCGCCGTTGTGCCAACATGAAAAGACGCTGTTCGACAAAATTGATCGGAATCATGGGAATCGCTGGAGGATTAGCGATCCTGGTCGCTTTCCCTACTGAAAAGGTTCAGTCAGCAACCCCGACCATCAAAATCCCCGGCCCCTACCCGTACGAAACACCTTTGCAAGTTCCGGCGCCGCCGCCCGTTTCGGACTCATCGCCCTTGCCGGCGCCTGCTCCTTTTCCGTATCCCGAGTCGTCACATTCGCTCTCGGCTGCTCAGGATCGTGATTCACGAACAGAAAACGCCCGCCGGCCGCCCGCGGCGAAAGCCGTGCGCGAGGCAGCGTTCAAATACAATGGAGTAGCAAATTTTTGTGGATTTCTGGCAGCACTCCCTGCCGACGTTAGTGTATTCGATCCAAAACTCGGAAAAACCCGCACGCTTGTAAAAGGCGGCCAGGTAGTACGCAAAAATGTAGCGTGGCTCCACAACCGTAAGCAAGCTGCCGCACACGACTAAGGCTGAACGTGATTAAAATGAGCGGGCAACGGGAATCGAACCCGCATGGCCAGCTTGGAAGGCTGGAACTTTACCATTAAGCTATGCCCGCATGCGATAGTGAACGTCGAAAGCGTTCGTGAGTAAATAGTGCCCGGTGAGGGGTGAATAGTCAAAACGATTGCCACATGTGGCGGCGCGTCCGGCGGTCGCTAACTACCTTATTTTTCAAACGCGGCTGCGACCAGGGTTGCATTGTGGCCACCGAAACCGAATGAGTTATTTAAAGTAACGCGCACTTTCTTTTCGCGCGCGACATTGGGCGTATAATCGAGGTCACATTCTTTCCCGGGATTTTCCAGATTGATTGTGGGCGGGATGACGGAATCGCGGATAGCGAGCGCGCAGGCTGCCATTTCGATTCCGCCGGCGCCGCCTAACAAGTGACCGGTCATCGATTTGGTAGAACTGATCGCGACCTTGTAGGCATAGTCTCCAAACACCTTTTTGATCGCGCGTGTCTCGCAAATGTCGCCGATATCGGTCGAGGTAGCATGCGCGTTGATATAGTCGACTTGATCAGGTGATAGATGCGCATGATCCAGCGCCAGTTGCATGGCGCGCGCCGCGCCTTCGCCATCCGGCGGGGGGGCTGTCATGTGGTAGGCGTCGGCAGAAAGACCGTATCCCGTGATTTCACAGTAAATCTTCGCTCCACGTGCTTTCGCGTGTTCCAATTCCTCCACCACAACGATTCCAGCGCCTTCGCTGACAACGAAACCATCTCGGTCACGATCAAAGGGTCGCGAGGCGCGTTCGGGTTCATCATTACGCGTGCTCAATGCTCTCATGGCAGAAAATCCAGCGAGACCAATCTCGACGACGGACGCCTCTGAGCCGCCGGCGAGGAAAATGTCGGCATCGCCAAATTTAATGATTCGCCAGGATTCGCCGATGGCGTTGTTTGATGTCGCGCAGGCGGTGACGATACACATGTTCGGCCCGTGCAGGTCGAACTCCATCGAGATGAGGCCGCTCGCCATGTTGCTGAGCAGCATTGGAATCGTGAACGGCGAAGTCCGGGAGGGTCCCTTGGTCAAAAGGATTGTTAATTGATCCTGAAGTGTTTTCAGTCCGCCGATTCCGCTGCTGACGAGGACACCGAAACGGTCGCGCTGTCTTAAGTTGGCTACATCAATCCCGCTGTCCGCTAGAGCCATCTTTGCGGCCGCCATCGCGAGCTGTGAAAATCGGTCGGTGCGGCGGACATCCTTCGGATTTTTGAAGAATAGCTTCGGATCGAAGCCGCGGACTTGGCCCCCGATTTTGCAATCGTACGCCGTCGTATCGAATGCATCAATTGTATGAATTCCGCTGACACCGTTCTTGAGATTGGACCAGAACGTTTCTATATCGTTCCCGACCGGCGTGAGGACGCCAATGCCAGTGATAACAACTCTGCGATCGGTCATGGCGGTGAATTGCTAAAGCGTTAAGCGTTAAGCGTTGAAACGTTAAAACGTTAGCTCGTTCCCATCCCAACGCTCTGAACTGTTTGAAAGAGTTTTCCTTCGGTCTTTATGGAAGGCGCGATGATAATCTCCGTTTGCTGAAATTCGGCAATGTTTCGAGCGCCAACGTTACCCATGCACGTAGTAATCGCACCGACCAAATTTTGGCTGCCATCGTCGACTTCCGCCGGACCGAACAGAATTTGTTTTAGTGAGCCGGTGGCGCCTACCTTGATGCGCGTCCCGCGCGGGAGATTGGCGTGCGGCGTAGCCATTCCCCAGTGGTATCCACGGCCGGGCGCTTCGTTCGCTTTCGCAAATGCACTGCCCACCATCACAGCGTCCGCGCCGCACGCGAGTGCCTTGCATACATCGCCACCTCTGCTCATTCCGCCGTCGGTGATGATTGGCACATAGCGCGATGTTTTTTTGAAGTAAGCGTCGCGCGCCGCAGCGCAATCGACGGTCGCGGTGACCTGCGGAACACCAAGTCCAAGCACACCGCGCGAAGTGCAAGCCGCCCCTGGCCCGACACCGACTAAAACCGCAGCCGGCCCACATTCCATAATTTCGAAGGTCACATCATAACCAACGGTGTTTCCCACGATCACAGGGATGCGCATCTCCCGGCAAAACTTTTCCAGATCAAGGGATTTGTACTCAGACGAAATGTGTCGGACAGTTGAAACCGTGCTTTGTACGACGAAAACGTCCGCGCCGGCTTCCTGGGCAATCTTTCCAAATTCGGCGGCGCGCTGAGGAATGGAACTGACCGCCGCCAATACGCCGCCATCCTTGATCTGGCGCACACGTGCCGCGATTAAATCTTCCTGAATGGGTTCCTGATAAATTCGTTGTAGCAGCGCTGTGATCTCGGATTTATCCGCGTCGACGATTTTTTGCAGCACTTCCTGCGGATTTTTGTAGCGCGTTTGCACTCCTTCGAGATTCAAAACGGCCAATCCGCCCAATTTGTTCATGGCGACGGCGAAGCGGACGTCGACAACTCCGTCCATGGCGCTGGCAAGAATGGGAATTTTCATCTTGAGCGGCTCCGCTTCTCTGCGCGGTAAACGAAAGGTGATATCGACTTCGTTTGGGTTGATCGTTACGCGCCCGGGTACAAGTGCGATTTCATCAAATCCGTAGGTCACACGTGCTTTGCGATTCCGGCCTATCCACATTCCCATGTTAAATTTGCTCCATTCTAAATCGTTCGTTTAAACTTCCACAGCGCGGGCAGCGGGGAAGCAGAGCGTCCGTTCGATCTTCAAATTCGAACGCGCAAATCACACAGCGCAACCGATACTGCAGAGCCCGTCGCTCCCGCCGCCGGCGATTCCATTCTCCCACTATCCAAAGGAGAAAAACCGCCGCAAGAAAAAGCAGCAAATAAATCGTGACCAGGGCGGCGAGACTAACTCGAATCACGGCGTAGGGCTGCCTGGCTGCCTTGCGTGTGGACGCGTGACGTCGCTGCCCCACTCAATTGTTGCGATCCCCCAGCTCAAGGGCGCTTCGGATTTTCCATCGCCAGGAGGGCGTCGAGAGAAACGGCAACGCGCGAGATAAAGGCGCGCCTGTTCGTCCAGCTCCGGATCACCTGAGGAGTTCATAGGAAAACAGTACCTAATTTCTCCAAGTCTGCTTATGGCCACGCGAAAACGAATTGCTTCAGGCGTTTCTCCAGTTGAAGCGACGAAGCTGAGTGGCGGCAATGTCGCAACTCCCAAGCCGTCGAGATCGCGTGAAAACGAAACAGATGTCGGGATCGACCGGGCAGCAGGAGCGCCCTGTTGACGCATGAACGGCACAGCGCCCGGCGGCTGAGAGTCGGGGGCGCGCGAATCGACTTCGAAGGGTGGAAGTTCCTTCAGAGTTGGTTCCATCGCGTGATAGGACGGAACATGCTCAACCCTCGGCAGAGCGCGGAGCCTCGCTTCCGGCGGACGATGAGTCGTAAAAGCAACCGCAGGATCTTCTGCGTCGATCCAGCGAAGCAGCGTGCGGCTCTCTTCAGATGCAGGAGTGATCAAAGCGACACGGGCCGGCGGTGGTAGAAGCGTGACTGTCGGCGGATAAACCACTTGGAAAATATAAAAGCAGACGGCGTGTGCCAATAAGGAAAGCGCCAGAAAGGCTAGGAGCGCTGCCTTTTGTGTCCGAGGTGAATCCCAACTAAAAAGCAGCGGCTCTGTTGCGAGCTCGGGACTGAGATTGTTCATCGCGGCGAAGCGGCGGCAAGTGACACGGATGTGATGCCGTGTTCAAGAGCAGCATTTGTTACTTCGGCAACCGTTTCGTAAGAAGTGGAACGGTCCGCCTTGATGATAATTGATTGGCCTTCGCGCTTCGCTGCGTCCAACAACGGCCCGAGTTGCTCCATGGTGACGCGCTGGTCACGAAAATAGATGGCTGGAACTGCGCCACCGGTCACGCTGATGATCTGCTGGTTAGTTTGTGGGCCAAGCGTGAAATGAGAGAACGGCATTGAAACGGAAATCCCCTGTTGCAAAATAAAATTCGAACTCAGCAACAGAAAAAAAACCAAAAGAAACGCGACGTTCACCAGCGCAACGAGCACAAGCCAGGCGAAGTTATAATTAATTGTGCGCTCGAGTTTCATGAATCAGGGCGTTTCAAGTGTTTACGTCTTAACTGCCAGCGTGCAGACTGTTCAAAACTTGAACCTGAAGACGTAAAACCTTTCCCGTTATAAATCCGGGCGTGCTTCGAGCTCGCGTGCGGTTTCATTGGGGGGTTGAAAGCTGATGATCCCGCTGATCGGGTGGCTCTCGGTCAACATGTGTACAATTTCGATCCCTGCCCGCTGCATGTCATGGAGCATGTTATTCACACGAGAAGAAAGGTAACTGTAAGCGACGAAAGTGGGAGTAGCTACAACCAGACCGGCTGCAGCCGTCAGCAAACTCTTGTACACACCGCTGGAAAGCTCAGTCACTGTGGCGTAGCCGCCGCTTGAAGCGATTGTCGCAAATGCATCGATCATGCCGGCGACTGTACCCAGCAACCCGAGCAACGGCGCCAGGAAGGCTATCGTAGCGAGCACCGGGAGAAATCGTTCCAGCTTCGGCACTTCGAGTTGGGCGGCTTCTTGCACGATGTCGCGCAATTCTGGACGAGGCGCGTCGTGCCGGATGATTGCTGCATGAATCACGCGGGCCACTGGGCCTGGCGTCCCCGCTGATTCATGGAGAGCCTCTGCGAAATTTCGCCGCCTAATTAGATTGGACAGCCCCTTCAAAAATTCGCCCACATGAATTGTCGCGCGGTGAAAGTAAAAGAGGCGCTCGGCAAAGACAGCGATCGAGATGATGCTACAGACCAGTATTGGCCACATTAAAAGGCCGCCCTTTTGGATGTAATCAATCACGCCGATTTTGTAGTCTTCTTTACAGGCTGTGGCAAGCCAACACCCAGATGCCGATGCGACTGGTCGCTCAAAGGAACAGTTAGCATTTGGCGATTTCCCAAATGGTTTCTCTTATCGGGAGCCTTTCTCTCGAGCTTTAGGAGAAGCGGACGGGCGGACCTTTGCGCCGCTCTTGCCACCCACCAATTTGCCGGATGCATCGAATACAGAATAACCGGTTTGCTTGCCAGATGCATCGTAGCTGTAAACGATCTTGTGTAAAAGCGTGCCGTTTCCGGCGCTTTGCGTCTCTTCCAAAAGGTGGCCGGCATCATCGTACTTGTAACGGCTCTTGAAACGAAGGCGGCCATCAGGTCCGGAAATTTCGCCGCTGGAAAAACGTCCTGCCTCATCCAGTTCGTAACGAATCATCTCGCGAAGTTTGCCATCTGGATCGGTGGTTGTCGCCACGGCCTTATGCTCCGCATTATCGAACTTGTAGACCGTGCGTGAACCGTCTGGGTGCATTGAAACAGTCACTCGCACAGCGTCGCTCCGTGTTTGTTCTGGCGACTGGCTCAATCCGATTTTGATGCCACAGACGGCAAGCGCACAAGCCATTGTCAGCCCTGCTCGGAGAAATTTCATGACCCGAGGAGCTTACGGTTGAGGTGGCCGGGCGCAAACGGACCTGAATTTTTTTATTGACCGCGCGTCGGGAAGGTGGTTAAAAGTGGGGTCAAGTGGAGCGAAATGGATGAATTCTCCACTCGATACATGGACCACGATTCTCCACCCGAACGCTTTTACGCCGGAGAGTTCCGGCATTCCATCGACGAGAAGAATCGAATCACGATTCCTTCTCGCTGGCGTCGGGACAAGGCAGAGGAATTCATTCTCTTGCCGGAAGCCACTCAGCAATTTCTGCTCGTCATGTCGCCGAGAGAGTTTGCTCGAATGAGTTCGGCGGCAGAAACAAACCAGGGCGTTTCCGCGCGGGATCGCCGGATTTTTTTACGCCATCTCCATTCCCGCGCGCAGCATGCGAGCGCGGACCGACAGGGGCGTCTTGTGTTGCCCGAAGAACTTTGCCGGAAAATCGCGCTAAAAGATGAAGTTGCTTTGGTCGGGAACCAAGGGCGCTTTGAGGTTTGGAATTTGCAACGCTGGAAACGAGCGCACGAGGAGGAGACGGCCACGTACCAGCACGTGGCAAACGTCATTGGCTTATAATCAAATGCTTGTTCAAAACGTAATCGACACATTTTGGTTTGAGCGGCCTTTGTGGGTGGCCGTTGATCCGTTTATTGCCGAAGAGGAGGCACCCGAAGTGGAAGAATTCATATATCACCGTCCAGTACTTGAGAGCGAGGTGCTGGAATTACTCGAACCGAAGCCTGGTTCGCTCATCGTAGATGCCACATGTGGTGGCGGTGGTCACACCGAAGCGTTATTGGAGAGCGGGGCGAATGTTCTGGCCCTGGACCGGGATCCCGACGCGGTTCAACACGTCAGTGAGCACCTGGCACGTTTCGGCGAACGCATCGCCGTGCGACAGGCGAATTTCAGGTCCGCACTCAGCCTCTTCGATGAGCTTGGAATTCGTGCGATTGGGGGCGCGCTTCTTGATGTTGGTGTCTCTTCCCGGCAACTCGAAAATGCGGAGCGCGGATTCAGCTTCATGCGAAACGGTCCGCTCGATATGCGCATGGATCCGCGAGCCCAACTGACCGCCGCCACGATCGTGAACGAATACAGCGAGGAACAGTTAACGCGTTTGTTTCGCGAGCTGGGAGAGGAGCCGGCAGCGCGCCGCATTGCGAGCCTGATTGTGAAGATGCGAAAGACTTCACCGTTTCGCGAAACTCTGCCGCTGGCGCGCGCCATCGAGAAACTGGTCGGTCGGCACGGCCGCCATCATCCAGCCACCCAAGTCTTTCAGGCGTTGCGGATGGAAGTGAATGACGAGCTTGGCGCGCTCGAGGACGGGCTGCGGGTGTTAACTGCGCGGCTTCAGCGCGGAGGCCGGATTGCGGTGATCACTTTTCATTCACTGGAGGACCGGATCGTGAAGAATTTTTTCCGAGATCGTAGCCGGGAATGGCTCGACAAGCCGGAGTGGCCCGCACCGCAGCGCAACCCGGATTACGATCTTAAGCTGATCACGCCAAAACCAGTTGAGCCAACCGAAGAGGAACGGCGCACGAACCCCAGGTCACGCAGCGCAAAACTACGCGTCGCCGAAAAGATTTAAATGAACCGTTCACGTCGAAGAAATTGCAATACGGTAAACGCCGCGTCGCTCGCGCGCTGGATTGTGGTGACGGTGTTTCTGGCGCTGGCTGGCTTGAGTTATGTTTATTTAACGCTCCAACTCTACCATCTGGGCGATCGCAGGAAGGCGGTCGAGAACGAGCTCGTTACTCTTCGCACCCAAAACGACATCGCCAGCGCACAAATCGCGGCTTTGACGTCGCGCTCTGCGTTGCAACGCCGTTTGAAAGAAGGCTACTTAAAAATGCTGCCGATTTCGGAGGCCAACATTGTGCGGCTCACCATGCCTGCTCGTTCGGCGGAAGACGACGCGATCCAACCCGTAGCCAATCCTTCCGGCGCAAAATGAATGCAAACAGTCGAACCCGTTGCGGACTGATGTGCGCTGCCTTTATCGGGTTGTTCAGCATTTTTTCATTTCGTTTAATTTATCTCCAGGCAATTAAGCACGACGAATACGCCGGGCTCGCCGCTGAAAAGCACGTCTACAAGCAAATCATCCATGCAGAACGCGGCACCATCCTCGACGCGAATAACGAAGTCCTCGCGCACAACATTCCCGTCCACACAGTAGTGGCCGACGCCACGCATCTTAACAACCGGCAAGCAATCGTCGATCTCGTGAGCGAGGAACTGCGGCTTCCGTCCGCGGAGGTGGCGGAAAAGTTAAGCAGTGAGCGCCGCTACATCGTCATCAAGCGTGAAGTGCCCGAGGCGCAGGCAGGCGCGCTGCGCGATAAACTTCGCGCGGCTAATCTGCGTGGAATTTATTTCGAGCACGATGCCACCCGCGTTTACCCAAATGGCTCGATGCTTTGCCATGTCATTGGATTCACCGACTTCGACCATCGCGGTATTCAGGGAGT
>Ga0307278_10000336_pt1 | contig 23712 bp, 17 predicted proteins | sample ER_DNA_117_FD_194482 | JGI IMG/M metagenome (GOLD analysis project Ga0307278, IMG submission 194482) | Bulk soil microbial communities from the East River watershed near Crested Butte, Colorado, United States - ER_DNA_117 | ecosystem: Environmental > Terrestrial > Soil > Floodplain | place...
GACCTTCGCCGAGCCGTGGACCTCCGAGCGGATCACCGCCGACGGCCGCCGCAAGCTCCGCGAGAGCGGCTTCGCCCCGCCCGGCCCCGGGCTGAAGCTCCGCGAGCCGGAGGCGCCGCTGTTCACCGCCATCGCGACCAGGCCACAGGCCACCTGCCCGTGGTGCGGCTCGCGGGACACCGAGCTCGAGAACCCCTTCGGCCCCACCCTCTGCCGGGCGATCTTCTGGTGCGACCGCTGCCGGCAACCGTTCGAGCAGTTCAAGGCCATCTAGCCGGCACGTTATGATGCAGCTTGCCCCGTCGGCGGGGCGCTGGGTGGGAGGTGGGCATGGCACTGCTAGAGGTCAGGGACCTGCGGGTCCAATTCGACACCGACGACGGCGTCGTCAAGGCGGTGGACGGGGTCAGCTTCTCCCTCGAGCCCGGGCAGACGCTCGGCATCGTCGGCGAGTCCGGCTCCGGCAAGAGCGTGACCAACCTGGCGATCATGGGGCTGGCCAGGGGCGGCCGCATCTCCGGCGAGGTGCTCTTCCAGGGCAAGGACCTGCTCAAGATGCACTCGACCGAGCTGCGCGCGATCCGCGGCAAGCAGATCGCCATGATCTTCCAGGACCCGCTCTCCAGCCTGCACCCCTACTACAAGGTCGGCGCCCAGATCTCCGAGATGATCCTGGCGCACGAGAAGGTCTCCAAGAAGGACGCCCACACCCGCGCGGTCGACCTGCTGCGCCTGGTCGGCATCTCGCGGCCGGAGCGGCGGGTCGACGACTACCCGCACCAGTTCTCCGGCGGGATGCGCCAGCGGGCCATGATCGCCATGGCGCTGGCGCTGGACCCGGCCGTGCTGATCGCCGACGAGCCGACCACCGCCCTGGACGTGACCGTCCAGGCGCAGGTGCTCGACCTGATCGAGCGGCTCCAGGAGGAGTTCGGCACCGCCATCATCGTGATCACCCACGACCTCGGGGTGGTCGCGGACATGGCCGACGAGGTGCTGGTCATGTACGGCGGCAAGCCGGTGGAGGTGACCGACCGGCGGACCGCCTACTACGGGCCCCACATGCCGTACACCTGGGGCCTGCTGCAGTCGCTGCCCTCGACCGGGGCGGAGCACACCGGCGACCGGCTGTTGCCGATCAAGGGCATGCCCCCGAGCCTCATCCACCTGCCGTCCGGGTGCTCGTTCAGCCCCCGTTGCCCCTACGTGTTCGAGCTGTGCACCAGGGAAGAGCCGAAGCTGCTGCCGGCGGACCCGCAGAAGCCGGAGCACCTGTCCGCCTGCCACCTGTCCCTGGAGGACAAGGAGCGCATCTGGCAGCAGGAGGTGGCACCGACGCGATGAGCGCGAGCACGGAGGGACGCGAGCCGCTGGTCCGGCTCACCGGTTTGAAGAAGTACTTCCCGATCGCCCAGGGAATCATCTTCCGGCGCGAGGTCGGCCGGGTGCACGCGGTCGACGGCGTCGACCTGGAGGTCTTCCCGGGCGAGACCCTCGGCATCGTCGGGGAGACGGGCTGCGGCAAGTCCACCCTGGCCCGGCTGGTCGCCCGGCTGCTGCCGGTCACCGAGGGCAGCATCGAGTTCGACGGGCAGGACATCACCAACCTCAAGGGCGGCGGGCTGCGGGCCATGCGGCGCGAGGTCCAGATGATCTTCCAGGACCCCTACTCGTCGCTGAACCCCCGCAAGCGGGTCGGGGCGATCATCGGCGACCCGTTCGACATCCACCATATCGGCGAGGGCAGGGACCGCAAGAAGCAGGTCCAGGAGCTCATGGAGGTGGTCGGGCTCAACCCCGAGCACTACAACCGCTTCCCGGCGGAGTTCTCGGGCGGCCAGCGCCAGCGGATCGGGGTCGCGCGCGCCCTGGCGCTGCGGCCCAAGCTGATCATCTGCGACGAGCCCGTGTCGGCCCTGGACGTCTCCATCCAGGCCCAGGTCGTCAACCTGCTCGAGGACCTGCAGGAAGAGTTCCACCTGACCTACGTGTTCATCGCCCACGACCTGTCGGTGGTCCGCCACGTCTCCGACCGGGTGGCGGTGATGTACCTGGGCAAGGTCGTCGAGCTGGCCGACGCCCGGCGGCTGTACGCCGAGCCCAAGCACCCCTACAGCGGCGCCCTGCTGTCCGCGGTGCCGGTGCCCGACCCCGACAAGATCCACGAGCGCAAGCGGGTCATCCTCCTTGGCGACGTGCCCTCGCCGATCGACCCCCCGTCCGGCTGCCGCTTCCACCCCCGCTGCCCCAAGGCGCAGCAGCGCTGCGTCGACGAGGAGCCGCCGCTCGAGCTCAAGGCCTCCGGCGACCTGGCCGCCTGCCACTTCCCGCTCGAACCCGGCGAGGACCTGGCCGAGGCCAAGCCGGGCATCCAGCAGGACGCGGCGGCCGTGGCGGTTGCCGGCGTCAGCGGAGGAACCGATCTCCCCGACGAGCCCCCCCACCCCGCCTGACTACGGAGAGGAAGGCGTCCGCGACGGCGCCAGCTCGGACGCCTTCAGGACGACCTCGATCGGGCGGGCTTCCACCTCCTCGGCGATCCGCCGCGGCACCACCGGTGCGGCCCCGTCCACCTCCCCCAGCTCGGCTTGCAGCCGCTGCAGCTCCCTGCCGGGCTCGCTGTCGTCCCTGACCTCGGAGAGCTTGTGGTCCGACGCCGGGACCCGCTCGAACGAGCGGAGCAGCCGCTTGTACGAGATGGCGGCCTGACGGTGGCGCTCCGCCCTGGAGCCAAGGTCGAGGAACGCCTGGACGCTGGCCAGGATCGCCGCGAGCAGGCCCAGGACCCCGCCGATGATCGCGAGGGTCCCGTTCGAACCTCCCGACTGCCAGACACCCACGGCGGAGGAGCCGGCCAGCCCAGCCAGGACGGCCGTGGGCACGCCGACCAGGAAGCTCCACCCCTGGGCGTCCCGGGCTGCCTGCTCGTGGATGTCGCGCCTGCGGGACACGTGAAGCTGCCAGCCAAGAAGGAGCTCCCCCACGGTCTCGGGCTCGAACACCTTCTGTGTCCTGGGCTCGGCCATGCCGCTGGAGCGCCGAGGGTCAGGTGTACCTGACCCTGGGGTCCAGGTAGGCGTAGACGACGTCGACGATCAGGTTCATCAGGGTGACGGCGAGGGCGACGATCACCGTGACGGCCAGGACCGCGGGCAGGTCGCCCTGGAACACCGAGTTGACCGCCCACTGGCCGATGCCCTGGAGGTTGAAGATCGTCTCGGTGATCACCGCGCCGCCGAGCAGCGCGCCCAGGTCCAGGCCGATCAGGGTTACCACCGGGGTCAGGCTGGCGCGCACGCCGTGCTTGAGGATGACCTTCCACTCGGGCAGGCCCTTGACCCGGGCGGTGCGGATGTAGTCCTGGCCCATCGTCTCGATCAGGTTGCCGCGGGTCATGCGGGCGTAGAACGCCGCGTACAGCAGGGCGAGCACGATCCACGGCATGATCATGTGGTTGAGCCAGCTCCCGAAGTTCTGGGTGATCGGCACGTACCCAGTGCCCGGCGAGATGTGCAGCTTGTACCAGAACAGCCACAAGGCCATCAGGCCCAGCCAGAACACCGGCGCCGAGACGAAGAACAGCGCCAGCAGCATCGAGCTGCGGTCGAGCAGGGAGCCGCGTTTGATCGCCGAGATGATCCCGACGGGGATGCCGATGCACAGCCAGACGAACGCCGCGCCGATGGCGAGCTGGACGGTGACCCAGATCCGGTCGAACAGCAGGTCCTTGACCGGTGAGCGGGTCACGAACGAGAAGCCGAGCCCGGGCCAGCCGTAGTCGTCACCGGTGAAGATGTGCTTCAGGAACAGCCCGTACTGCGCCAAGACCGGCTTGTCGAGGCCGAACTGGCGGCGCACCTCGGCGATCTGCTCGGGGGTCGGGTTCTTGCCGGCGAACTGCACGGCCGGGTCCGTCGGAGGCATGACGAAGAAGATCACGTAGGTGAAGGCCGTGATGATCAGGACGACCACGACGACCCAGATGAGCCGACGGACGATGTAGCGCCACATTTGCGTTCACCCGGCCGTTTCGCGTTCCGGGGACGGTGGGGGCCGCCGCCGAGGCGGCCCCCACCGTCACTACCGCTCGACTAGGACAGGGTCTCCTTGTTGCTCACCGCCATCTCGGTGATCGACATCTCGGTCGAGAACTGGTCGAACTCGTACTTGGTCACGCTCGGGTTGGTGATCACCACCACCTTGTTCCACAGGTAGGGCACCCACGGAACGACCGTCTCCATGAGCTTCTTGTCCACGTCCACGAAGCAGGTGACGCGCTCGTTGACGTCGGTCTTCTCCTGGCAGCCGTTGATGTCGGCGTCGACGTTGGGGATCTGGGCGCCGGCGGGGAACTTGATGCCCAGCTCGCCGGCCTTGGCCTGGTCGAGCCCGACGAGCCCGTAGTTGGTGTTGCCGGTCGGGATGATCGCTTCCTTGGTGAACAGCGGCGCCGCGAACGAGTAGGCGTCGGGGTAGTCCTTGCCCCAGCCCGCGTTCAGCGCGATCGGGATCATGTTCTTGACGGTCTGGATGGTGGTGTAGGCGGCGCTGGAGTCCAGCTCGCGCGCCTTCACCTTGATGCCGATCTTCTCCAGGCTGGAGACGACCACCGGCTCCATGTTGGTCCACGGCGCCACGTTGCGGTTGATCATCACCAGGCTGCTGCACGCCTTGGCGTCGCAGACACCGTCCTTGTCGGTGTCGTACTTGGACTGCTTCATGAGCTCCTTGGCCTTGGCCTCGTCGCCCCGGTTGCCCTCGGAGGCGTAGGGGTTGTAGTCGGCCTTGAGCTGGTCGTTCAGGACCGCCGGCGGCATGATGTGGGTGGCGATCTCGCCGGCGACGGTGCCGCCCCATGCCTGCAGCATGCCCTGCTTGTCCATCACCTGGTTGACGGCCTTGCGCACGTTGAGGTCGTCGAACGGCGGCGTCGCCCAGTTCATCGTGATGTACCAGGTGCGGTCGCCGTCGTTCTGGTGGATCAGGTTCTTCTTGGTGGCGTCGGTCGCGTAGCGCTGCAGCAGCGTCGGCGGCGCGTCGTCGGTGAACGAGGTGTCCAGGGCGCCCTGCTCGACCTTGTTGAAGATGTCGTCGAGGTTGGTGTTGACGTCGATCTTGATGCCGTCGACGTAGTTCGTGCGGGTGGTGTCGGTGGCCTGGTCGTAGTTGGGGTTGCGGACCAGGTAGAGCTTCTTGCTCGGGTCGAAGCCGGAGATCGGCTTCTGGGCGTCGCAGGAGGAGACGTCGAGCTGGTCGGAGCCCTGGATCATGTAGGGCCCGGAGGAGATCAGGTAGCGCCCGTAGTCGCCGGCCTTCTTGTGGCAGCTCGCGACTTCCTCGGGGATGGCGCCGGTGGCCGGCATGGCCAGGCGGAAGCCGAAGTCGCCGGTCGCCTTGGTCAGGTGGAACACGATCGTCTGGTCGTCGGGCGTCTCGATGCCGGAGACCTTCGTGGCGGCGCTCTTGGCCTTGCCGTCCATGCCCTCGATGACGCCGAAGTAGTAGACGCCGTACTGGGCGGCCAGCGGCTGGGTGTTGATGCGCTGGAAGGCGTAGGCGATGTCCTTGGAGGTGACCGCCCGGTCCAGCGGTGGGGCGAACTTGACGTTCGGCTTCAGTTTGAACGTGTAGGTCAGCCCGTTGTCGGTCGGTTGCGGCATCTCGGTCGCCAGGTCCGGGAGCAGCTCGTTGCCGGGGGCGCCGGCGACGTGCTTGTAGGTGACCAGGGTGCGCACCAGCGCGCCGTACAGCGTGAACGCCGAGCCGAGGTACTCGCCGGTCACGTCGAAGCCGTTGGTGAACCCAAAGCTGGTGGTCGCCGTGCGCAGCACGCCGCCCTTCTGCGCGGCCGGCGCCTGCTGGCCGCCGCCGCCACCCTCGTCACCGCCACCACAGGCCGCGGCCACCATGGCCACCGCCAGGGCAAGTCCCACCAAACGAAGACGCTGTCGTCTCTTGCCCATCATCCTCCGCCTCTCGAGAGGGTCGTTGCCGTTGCCTCTGGTCGGAACAGGTGGTTCCTCCTTCCTCGCCGGGATCGCCGGCGTCAGGACCGCTCCGAGGGTCCGAGGGCGTCCCGGAGACCGTCGCCCACGAGGTTGAACGACAACGTCGTGAGCAACAGGAAGATCCCCGGGAAGAGCATCATCCACCAGGCCACGGTGAAGAGCTGCCCGCTGGCCACCTCGGCCAGCATGCGTCCCCACGAAGGCGTCGTCTGCGGCACCCCGACCCCCAGGAACGAGAGCGCCGCCTCGAAGATGATGTTGTTGGGGATGATCAGGGTCGCGTAGACGACGATGGGGGCGACCAGGTTCGGCAGCAGCTCGCGGAACATGATGCGGGCGCTGCCGGCCCCAAGGGAGCGGGACGCCTCGATGAACTCCCGCTCCCGCAGCGACAGCACCTGGCCGCGGACCAGCCGGGCCATGTTGGGCCAGGTGAAGATCGCGATGATGCCGATCACCAGGCTCAGGCCCGGCTGCAGCAGCCCGCCGAGGCAGCCCTCGGCGGTGACCGAGCAGACCGTGGCGATGCCGATCGCGAACAGCAGCACCGGCATCGCCAGCACGATGTCGGCCGCCCGGGAGATGATCGTGTCGGACACGCCGCCGCGGAAGCCGGCCAGCATCCCCAGCGTCACCCCGACCACGGTCGCCAGCCCGGTGGCCACGAACGCGACCGTCAGCGACGTGCGCGCCCCGTACAGGACGCGGACGAACAGGTCGCGCCCGACCGCGTCGCCGCCGAACCAGAACTCGCCGTTGGGGCCCTTCGGCAGGCCGAAGACGGGGTCCCGCATCTCGTCGAACAGCTCGTTGGGGCCGTGGCCGAGCAGCCGGGAGAACAGTGGGGCGGCCAGCGCGAGCAGGAGCAGGATGACGATCACGACCGCGCCGGCGACCGCGGCCTTGTCCCGCATGAAGCGCACGCGGAAGAGCTCCCAGGAGGAGCGTGCCTGGGCGGCGGCAACCCCGCCGGCCGGTGCCGGCTCTAGTTGTTCCTCGAGGGCTGGTTGGCTCACGCGGTCCTCCCGACCGGGCGTCGGCACCAGCCCGGCCGCTCGGTCCGCCGGCGCTGGCACCCGCGAGACGCAGGTGCGGGTGATCATATCCTGCTGGTTGCGGCCTGTTCCTAAGACTTCCTCTCAGCTTGGGATTGCGAGCGGTTCACGCCTTTCGAGAGGACCGCGGCGAGCCGCCGCAGCCGCGGGTCGGCGGCCAGCTCGTCCAGCGGGACGGGCAGGGGCAGCGACCAGTTCGGCCGCTCCGTGGTGGTCCCCGGGACGTTGGGCCGGTCGCGGACCTGCAGCGCGTCCTCGAGGGTGGCGGCAACCAGCATCGCCGGCGTGCTGGCGAGGAAGGCGTGCAGGGCCGCAACGGTCGCGCCGGTGTCCGGCTCGCCGGCGTCCAGCCGGCCTTCGTCGTGGAGCAGGCGGCAAAGGCTCTCCCGCTCGCGTTGCTGGGCGGCAGCGGCCTCGTCGAAGCGGTCGCCGGCCAGCACGCCGATGTCGCGCAGCTCGGCGAGGTCGCTGCCCTCCAGGAATCCGGCGACGGTGGGCAGGTCGTGGGTGGTGGCCGCGGCCAGCGCGAGCCGCGGGTAGTCGGCGGCACGCCGGCGCCGGCCGTCGGCGCCCCGCTCGAACCAGGCGAGCCGGTAGGACAGCACCCCCTCGGCGGCCAGCCGCTCGCGCACGCCCGGGGCGACCGTGCCCAGGTCCTCGCCGACGACCAGCGCCTGCGCCCGTGCGCTCTCCAGGGCCAGCACGCCGAGCAGGTCGTCGGCCGGGTAGGCGACGTAGGTGCCGTCGGCCGGCTCGGCGCCCTCCGGGATCCAGAACAGCCGGAACAGGCCCATCACGTGGTCGATGCGCAGGCCGCCGGCGTGGGCCATGCCGGCCCGGATGGTCCGGGCGAACGGCTCGTAGGCGTCCGCGGCGAGGCAGGCGGGGACGAACGGGGGCATGCCCCAGTCCTGGCCGTGCGGCCCGAGCGGGTCGGGAGGCGCGCCGACGGTGATCCCCCGCGCCAGCTCGTCCTGGAGCCACCAGGCGTCGAAGCCGTCCGGCGCGAAGCCGACGGCGAGGTCGCCGATGGGGCCGATCCCCCCGGCGGGGACCGGCACGGCGGCGAGCTGCTCCTCCAGCAGCCACTGCAGCCAGGCGTGATAGCCGACCTCGTCCTGGTGCGCGGTCCGGAAGCGGGCGACCTCGGCCCTGCCGGGGCGGCGGTAGGCGGCCGGCCACGCGCGCCAGTCCTGCCCGTGGACGTGCTGCAGGGCGCAGAAGGTGGCGTAGTCGTCCAGACCGGCGCTCGCGGCGCGGTGGGCGGCCAGCCGGGCCTGCCTGGCCGGAAGCCGTGGCAGGGCGGCGAACCCGAGGCGTAGCGCCTCGTCCTTGAGCCGCGCGACCGCCGGCCGGTCGATCCGGTCGCGGTCGAGCAGCCGCCGGCCCCGCCGGGAGAGCCCCTCGACCAGCCCGCGCTCGTGGGGCGTCAGCGCGCCCAGCTCGGGGACGGCCTCGACCCGGAGGTAGACGGGGTTGCGGAACAGCCGGCTGGACGGGTTGTAGGGGCTCGGCTCGGCCGGCGACGCCGCGTGCAACGGGTTGACGAGGGCGAAGCCGGCCCCGAGCGGGGCCGTGGCGGCGAGCAGCCCGGCGAGGTCGGCGAGGTCGCCGATGCCCCAGCTCGCCCGCGAGCGCAGCGCGTAGAGCTGCACCGCCCAGCCCCACGCACGGCCGCCCGTGGCCAGCGCCGGCGGCAGGTGGCAGCGGCCCGGCGCGACCACCAGCGCGGTCGAGCCGCCCCGGCCCTGGACCCGGTGCCGGCCCGGCGGCAGGTCGCCGGGGAGGCCGTCCGGCAGCGGCCGCTCCTCCCCGGACTCCAGCACCACGCCCGCCCGCGACCCGGCCGGCGGCCGCCACGCGTGGGCCCGGCCCGCCCTGGCCACCACCACCGGCGGCCACGCGCTCCCGGACGGCGCCGGCCGCTCCTCGCCCATGGCGGCCAGCACGGCGCGGAGGGTGTCGTCGGAGACGCGGTGGTCGCCGCCGGCGGCGTCGGTGAAGCGGGTGGCCACGCCACGCGCCACGGCGGCGCGGCGCAGCGGGTCGAGCGTCATGGCCGGAGAGTACGGCACACTATCGCCCACCATGACGATCCCAGGCGGACAATGACGCCAGCCCGCGAGCCCGTCTGGCCTGGCCAGCCCCGGCCGCTCGGGGCGAGCTGGGACGGCGATGGGACCAACTTCGCCGTCTTCGCCGAGGGCGCCGACGCCGTGGACCTGGCGCTGTTCGACGCGTCGGGGCGCGAGCGGCGCATCCGGCTGCCCGAGGTCACCGCCCACGTGTGGCACGGGTACGTGCCGGAGGCCCGGCCCGGCCAGCGCTACGGCTTCCGCGCGCACGGGCCGTACGACCCCGACCGCGGGCTCCGTTACAACCCCGCCAAGCTGCTGCTGGACCCCTACGCGCGGGCGATCGAGGGGCAGGTCGACTGGGACCCCTCGATGTTCGGCTACCCCCCGGGCGGCGACGACCTGGTCGCCGACGACCGCGACAGCGCCCCCCACATGCCCAAGTCGGTGGTGGTGCACGACGCCGGCTTCCCGTGGGGCGACGACCGCCACCCGGGCGTCCCGTGGGCCGACACGATCATCTACGAGGCCCACGTGCGCGGCTTCACCATGCGCCACCCCGACGTCCCCGCGCACCAGCGTGGCACCTACGCGGCCATGGGCTCGCCACCGGTCGTCGAGCACCTGCGGCGGCTCGGGATCACCACCCTGGAGCTCCTGCCGGTCCACCACTTCGTCAGCGAGCACGACCTGGTGGCCCGCGGGCTCACCAACTACTGGGGCTACAACTCGATCGGCTTCTTCGCCCCCGAGGCGAGCTACTCGTCCACCGGCACCAACGGCCAGCAGGTCGGCGAGTTCAAGGCGATGGTCCGCAACCTGCACGCCGCCGGCATCGAGGTCGTCCTCGACGTGGTCTACAACCACACCGCCGAGGGCAACCACCTCGGCCCCACGCTGTCGTTCCGGGGGCTGGACAACCGCTCCTACTACCGGACGGTCGACGAGCGCCAGCGCTTCTACATGGACTACACGGGCACCGGCAACACCCTGAACGCCCGCCACCCGCAGGTGCTGGCGCTCATCATGGACAGCTTGCGCTACTGGGTCGAGGAGATGCACGTCGACGGCTTCCGCTTCGACCTGGCGAGCGCGCTGGCCCGCAGCTTCCACGAGGTCGACCGCCTGGCGGCCTTCTTCGACCTGATCCACCAGGACCCGGTGGTCAGCAAGGCCAAGCTGATCGCCGAGCCGTGGGACGCCGGCGAGGGCGGCTACCAGGTCGGCAACTTCCCGGTGCTGTGGACCGAGTGGAACGGCCGCTACCGCGACACCGTGCGCGACTTCTGGCGCGGGGCCCGCACCGGCGTCGCCGACGTCGCCTACCGGCTGACCGGCTCCAGCGACCTGTACCAGTCCGACGGCCGCCGGCCGTACGCGAGCATCAACTTCGTCACCGCCCACGACGGCTTCACCCTGCACGACCTGGTCAGCTACAACGACAAGCACAACGAGGCCAACGGCGAGAGCAACCGCGACGGCAGCAGCGACAACCGCTCGTGGAACTGCGGGGTCGAGGGGCCGACCGAGGACTCCGAGGTCAGCTTCCTGCGGGAGCGCCAGCGGCGGAACTTCCTGACCAGCCTGCTGCTGTCGCAGGGCGTGCCGATGCTGCTGGCCGGCGACGAGCTCGGCCGCACCCAGCTCGGCAACAACAACGCCTACTGCCAGGACAACGAGATCTCCTGGGTCGACTGGGAGCTGGACGAGGAGCGGGCGGCGCTGCTGGACTTCATCAGCGCGATCGTCGCGCTGCGCCGCGAGCACCCGGTGTTCCGCCGCCGGACGTTCTTCCAGGGCCAGGCCGTCCACGGCTCGGTGAAGGACATCGGCTGGTTCACGCCGGACGGGACCGAGATGGACGAGGCCGAGTGGCAGGCACCGGACGTCTCCACGCTGGGCGTGTTCCTGAACGGCGAGGAGATCCCCGAACAGGACCCGCGCGGCGGGCGGATCGTGGACGCGAGCTTCATGCTGCTGCTGAACGGCGGTGCCGAGCCGGCCCTGTTCAAGCTGCCCGGCGAGCCCTGGGCCAAGGAGTACGAGCTGCTCGCCGACACCGCCCTGGCGTTCGTCCGCCCGCCCGGCGCCGACGCGCCCAGCTACATGGCCGGCGAGGAGCTGTCGATGGCCTCGCGCTCCCTGGCGGTGCTCCGCAAGCGGACGTGAGCCGGGGCACGGCCGCCAGACTCATGGCAGTATGCCGGCTATGCCGAACCGGTCAATCCCCCACCTCGGCGCCGTCCTGCTCGGCGCCGGGCTTGTCCTGGTCGCTGCCTGCTCGGAGGGCGGCAGCCACGGGCTGACCACACCGACCATCCCGACCACCGTGGCCACCGGGACCCCGCCGGCCACCGCGGCCCCCGTCGACCGGATCACCATCCACCATCGTGGCTTCGAGGCGGGCGGCGGCTCGGGGATCGTGGCCAGCAGCCGCAGGCCCGGCGTGTTCTGGGCGGTCAGGGACCGCGGTGGCGTGGACCGGCCCGGCCAGCCGCAGAACGCCCTGTACGCCTTCAAGGTGGTCGGCGGGCAGATCGAGGACGTCGCCCCCGGCTTCCGCGACGTGGCGGTCGAGCTGCCCGTGCAGTCCCACGACTGGGAGGCTATCGGCCGCGACGACGACGGCAACCTCTGGGTGGGGGACATCGGCAACAACGAGTGCGACCGTGGCGACACCGCGGTGCTCAAGGTCCGCGAGCCGGACCCGGCCTCCCTCGAGCTGGCCACCGTGCTCGCGACCTACCGCTACCGCTTCCCCGACCCGCCGCCCGGCTGCGCCGGCCGTAACGCCGAGGCGATGTTCCTGTTCGAGGACCGGCCGTACATCATCGACAAGGCCGACCGGTCGACCGTGTACCGCTTCCCCAAGCTGGACCCCAAGAACCCGGTCACCCTCGAGCGGGTCGGCACGATGGCCGGAGGGGTCAGGATGCTGTCGGGAGCCGACCTGTCCACCGACAGGCGGCTGCTGGCGGTCGACACCCACACGACCCTGTACGTCTACAAGTCAGGCAACCCCAAGCTCCGCGGCAGGGCGTTCGTCGCCGACATGATCGCCCGCCCGCCGAGGTGGACGATCCCGCTGGAGCGCCCGGATGCCTCCACGCCGGTCAACGTGGAGAGCGTGGCGTTCGGCTACGGCAGCCAGGACCTCATCCTCCTGGCCGAGAACCGCGACGTCTTCGACGTCCCCGCCGTCGCCTATCAGCGCTGATCGGGGCGGGGCGGCGGCCGGCGCTCCAGGGGGGCGTGGCGGGGCCAGGGCCGCAGCGTCTCGAGCTGGCGGGCGAGCGACAGCAGCAGCGCCTCGCCGCCGCGGGCGGCGACGAGCTGGACGCCGATGGGCAGGCCGTCCCGCGAGCCGCCGGCCGGGACCGAGGCGGCCGGGAAGCCGACCAGGTTGAGGGGCGGCGTGTACGGCATGTAGGCGGTGAGGCCGAGGAGGGTCCGGGAGAGGCCCTTGCCCCGGTAGGCGCCGAGCCGCAGCGGCGGCGCCGCCAGGGTCGGGGTCAGCAGCACGTCGTGGTCCTCGAACCAGGCCTGGTAGCGGCCGAGCACGCGGGCCGGGGGACCGCTCGGGACGGACCTGGCGCGGCGCAGCAGGCGGCCGACGCGGGCCTCGGCGCGGGTGCGAGGCTCCAGGGCCTCCCAGTCCAGCCCGTCCGCGTCCTCGGCGCAGCCGAGGAACACCCGATGCAGGAACGGCGCGGCGTCGCCGTTGCGCCACGGCGGGTCGGCGGCGGCGACCTGGTGCCCGGCGTCCCGCAGCGCCGCGGCGGTGGCGTCGAGCGCGGCGCGCACCTCGGGGTCGACCTTGACCCCGACCGCCGGCGCCTTGGCGCTGACGCCGATCCGCAGGGACCGGTCCGGCCCCTGGACCGCCCGGTAGGTCGTGGTGCCGGCCAGCACGTCGAGGAACAGCCCGAGGTCGGCGACGGTGGTCGCCAGCGGCCCGAACTCGCTCATGCCGGACCAGCTCGAGACGCCGTCCGGGACCGGCACCACGCCGGGTCCCGGCTTGATCCCGACCAGCCCGCAGTTGGAGGCGGGCATGCGGATCGAGCCGCCGCCGTCCGCGCCCAGCGCCAGCGGCACCATCGCCGCGGCCAGCGCCGCGGCACTGCCGCCCGACGAGCCACCCGGCGTGTGATCGAGGTTCCAGGGGTTGCGGGTCGCCCCGAACGCCTGGCTCTCGGTGAACGGCCACAGGCACAGCTCGGGCACGGTGGTCTTGCCGACCAGCATGGCACCGGCCTCGCGCAGCCGGCGCACCGGCTCGCCGTCGGCGGCGGCCGCCTCGGCCCGGGTCGCCGCCGAGCCGTTGCGGGTGGGGGCGCCGGCCAGGTCGACGTTGTCCTTGATCGCCACCGGCACGCCGGCCAAGGGCAGCTCGGCCAGGTCGGGGCGCTCCCCGAGGGCCAGCGCCTCGGCGCGGACCTCGTCGGCCCGGACGAGCTGGAAGGCGTGCACGCGGTCGTCCAGGGCCGCGATCCGCTCCAGGTGGGCCTCGACGACCTCGGCCGGCGACAGCTCACGGGCCCGGACCGCCGCCGCGATCCCCACCGCCGTGTGCCTCAGCATGGCCACCTCCAAGATGTCCCTGCAGCCTACCAACGTTCGTCCCCGATCCATGTGGGGGGAGCGAGCTCCCCCCACGGCCCCCCAAGAGCGCCTGTGCCATGGCCCGGCCCGCTATCGTCGGCGCCATGGTGCCGATCCGCGCCACCTACCGGGTGCAGCTCTCCGGCCGCTTCCCGTTCGCGGCCGCCAGGCGGATCGTGCCGTACCTGGCCGACCTGGGCGCCTCCCACCTGTACGCCTCGCCGATCCTGCGGGCCCGCTCCGGCTCGGCCCACGGCTACGACGTGGTCGACCCCACCGAGGTCTCCCCGGAGCTGGGCGGCGAGGACGGCCTCCGCGAGCTGGTCGCCGCGCTCCGCGCCCACGGCATGGGCCTGGTAGCCGACATCGTCCCCAACCACATGGCCGCCTCCCCCGAGAACCCCTGGTGGGTGGAGACCCTGCGGCACGGTCCGGCGTCCCCGTTCGCGCGGGTGTTCGACGTCGACTGGGCGGCAGGCGGCGGCCGGGTGCGGCTGCCGGTCCTCGCCGGGCCGCCCGGCCGGGTCGCCGGCGACCTGCGGATCGACGGCGACTGGGTCCGCTACCACGAGCACCGCTTCCCCCTCGCCCCCGGCACCGACCGGCTCGACCAGCAGCACTACGAGCTGGTCGAGTGGCGGCGCGCCGCCGTGGACGGCAACTACCGCCGCTTCTTCACGGTCAACGACCTGGTCGGGGTCTGCCAGGAGGACCCGGAGGTGTTCCGGCTGACCCACGCGACCACCCTGCGGCTGGTCGCCGACGGCCTGGTGGACGGCGTGCGGGTCGACCACATCGACGGGCTCGCCGACCCGGCCGCGTACCTGGAGCGCCTGGCGCTCGCGCTCCGCCAGGCGGGTGGCGGCGCCGACACGCCCTGGGTGGTGGTCGAGAAGATCCTCCAACCGGGCGAGCGCCTGCCGGCCTGGCCGGTCGCCGGCACCACCGGCTACGAGTTCTCGGCCGTCGCGGACGGGGTGCTGGTCGACCCGGCCGCGGCGGGGACCTTCGCCGAGCGCTACCGGCGCCTCACCGGCACCGACCCCGACCCGGCGGAGCTGGCCGTCGCCTGCAAGCGGGAGTGGCTGCTGCGGGACTTCCACGCCGAGGTGGCCGGGGTCGCCGACCGGCTTCCCGGCGACCAGGCCGCCAACCAGGCCGCGGTCGTCGAGCTGGCCGCCTCCCTGCCCGTCTACCGGACCTACGTGGCCGGCCGGGTGACCGACGCCGACCGGGCGGTGGTCGCCGCGGCCCGCGACGCCGCCACAAGCCGGCTGGACCCCGCCGGGCGGCAGGCGCTGGCCCGGCTGGCCGCCTCCCTGCTGCTGGAGTCGCCGGCGGGGGCGCCGGCGGTCCGCCGCTTCCAGCAGCTCAGCGGGCCGGCCATGGCCAAGGGGGTCGAGGACACCGCCCTGTACCGCGACACCCGCCTGCTCGCCCGCAACGAGGTGGGCGGCGACCTGGGCAGCTTCGGCCGCCCCGTGGCCGAGCTGCACGCGGCCAACGCCGAGCGGGCGGCGCACTGGCCGGCGAGCATGCTCGCCACCTCCACCCACGACAGCAAGCGGGGCGAGGACGTGCGCGCCCGCCTGGCCGTGCTCAGCGAACACCCGGAACGCTGGTGGGCCCTTGCCGAGCGCTGGACCGGGCGGCTGGCCGGGCCCGCCGGCGTCGACCCCGCCGACGCGCTGATCCTGTGGCAGACGATGGCGGGAGCCTGGCCGCTGGAGCTCGGGCGCTGCATGGCCTACATGGAGAAGGCGGTGCGCGAGGCCGGGCTTCGCAGCACCTGGACCGAACCCGACCCCGGCTACGAGCGGGCGGTCCGCGAGCTGGTCGAGGGCGCCTACGCGGACCGCCGGCTCCGCGCCGAGCTGGAGGAGCTGGTCGCCGAGATCGCCCCTGCCGGCCGGGTCAAGGCCGCCGGGCTGGCGCTGCTCCGCCTCACCAGCCCCGGGGTGCCCGACACCTATCAGGGCACCGAGACCGAGCAGCTCGTGCTCGTGGACCCCGACAACCGGCGCCCGGTCGCCTTCAGCGGCGACGGCTCCCTGAAGTTCCGGGTCACCCGCGCGGCCCTGCGCCTGCGCCGCGAGCGTCCAGCGCTGTTCGCCGGCTACCGTCCCCTGGCCGCCCCCGGGCACCTGGTCGCCTTCGCTCGCGGCGGCGACCGCCTGGTGGTGGTGGTCACCCGCCTGACCGGGGACTCGGGAGATCGCTCCAGTCCGGTCGACCTGCCGCCGGGCCCCTGGCGCGAGCTGCTCTCGGAGGCCGACCTCGCGGGCGGCCCGACGCCGGCCGGCGAGCTGCTCGCCGCCCTCCCGCACGCCCTGCTGGTCCGCGCCTGAGCGATCCCTCGCGCCGGCGCCGGGACGGTCAGGCCCAGGCGACCAGGCCGAGCTCCGAGGCGGTGACCAGGCCGGTGTGGCGGGGCACGACCCGGACGGTGTAGCCGAAGGCGCCGGGCGTGGCCAGGGGCACCTCGCCCTCGAACACCCAGCCGTCCCCGGTCCGCTGGCCGTGCTGCTTCAGGGTCGCCAGCTCGACCGCGGTCAGCTCGTCGGCGTCGTCCACGCGCCCGTACGCGACCTGGACCTCGACCTCGCCGGGGTCCAGGTCTCCCAGCTCCACCACCGCGCGCACCGTGAACCTGGCGCCGAGCAGGCGCTCCCTCGCGCCGTTCTCCACCCGGCGCACGGCGACCGCCGGCCAGCCGGCGGCGACGCGCCGCTTCCAGGCCGCCAGCTCGCGGGAGGCGGCGAAGCCGCCGGCGGCCAGCTTCCGCGACGTCAACGACGCCGGCAGGTAGTAGGCCTCGGTGTAGTCGCGGACCATGCGGCTGGCGAGCACGGCCGGTCCGAGCGAGACCAGGTTGTGCTTGACCAGCGCGATCCAGCGGCGCGGCAGGCCGTCCGGCCGGTCGTAGAAGAGCGGCAGGACCTCGTGCTCGAGCAGGTCGTAGACGGCGGCCGCCTCGAGCTGGTCGCGCCGCTGCGGCTCGATGGTGGGGTCGTCGGCCGACGGGATCGCCCAGCCGTTGTGGCCGTCGTACAGCTCGTCCCACCAGCCGTCGCGGATCGACAGGTTGAGGCAGCCGTTGAGGGCCGCCTTCATGCCGCTGGTCCCGCATGCCTCGTAGGGCCGCAGCGGGTTGTTGAGCCAGACGTCCGACCCGGCCACCAGCGTCCTCGCCATGGCCATGTCGTAGTCGGGCAGGAACGCCACCCGGTGGCGCACCTTGGCGTCGGCGGCGAAGCGGGCGAAGTCGGCGATGAGCTGCTTGCCGCCCTCGTCGGCCGGGTGGGCCTTGCCGGCGATCAGGAGCTGGATCGGCCGGTCCTCGTCGAGCAGGAGGCGGGTGAGCCGGTCGCTGTCCTCCAGCAGGAGCGTGAGCCGTTTGTAGGAGGGCACGCGGCGGGCGAAGCCGACGGTCAGCACGTCGGCGCTGAAGGCCCGGTCGATCCAGCCGAGCTGGCCCTCGCTGGCGCCCCTCGCCCGCCACGCGCGCTTCAGCCTGGCCCGGACGTCGTCGACCAGGCGCTGGCGGGCAGCAGCGCGCACCTCCCAGACGTCCTGGTCGGGCAGGTCGAGCAGCGGGGTCCACGGCCGGTCGGAGAGGCGGTAGTCGGGGCCGAGGTGGCGCTCGAACAGCTCGGTCCACTCGGCGTTCACCCAGGTGCCGGCGTGGACGCCGTTGGTCACGTGCCCGATCGGCACCTCGGCGGTCTCGAAGCCGGGCCACAGGCCGCGGAACATGTCCCGCGAGACGTGGCCGTGCAGGCGGCTGACGCCGTTGGCGCGCTGGGCCAGGCGCAGGCCCATCACCGCCATGTTGAACATCGAGCCGTCGCCCTCGGGCTCGGCCCCGAGCTCGATGATCTGGTGGGCGTCGAGGCCGGTCTCGACCCCTTCCGGCCCGAAGTAGCGCTCGATGAACGAGTGCGGGAAGCGGTCGATACCGGCCGAGACCGGGGTGTGGGTGGTGAAGATCGTCCCCGCCCTGACCGTCTCGATGGCGGTGGCGGCGTCCAGCCCATGCTCCTGCATGAGACGGCGGATGCGTTCGAGGCCGAGGAAGCCGGCGTGGCCCTCGTTGGTGTGGAACACCTCCGGCTCGATGCCGAGGGCGTGCAGGGCGCGCACCCCGCCGATGCCGAGCAGGATCTCCTGCCGCAGCCGGTGCTCGCCGCCGCCGCCGTACAGCCGGTCGGTGACCGCCCGCTCGGCCGGGGCGTTCTCGTCGACGTCGGAGTCCAGCAGCAGCAGCGGCGCCCGGCCGACCTCGGTGCGCCACACCTGGGCGTGCAGCACGGCGTCGGGCAGCCGCACCCAGACCAGCAGCGGCCGGCCGTCGTCGCCGGTGACCAGCTCGAACGGCAGCTCGTGCGGGTTGAACGCCGGGTAGGACTCCTGCTGGCGGCCGTCGGCGGTGAGGGACTGGCGGAAGTACCCGGAGCGGTAGAACAGGCCGACGCCGACCACCGGCACGCCGAGGTCGCTGGCCGCCTTGAGATGGTCGCCGGCGAGCACCCCCAACCCGCCCGAGTACTGCGGCAGGACCTCGCTGACGCCGAACTCGGGGGAGAAGTAGGCGATCCGCGCCGGGGCGCCCGCCAGGGTCTGGTACCAGCGTGGCTCCGCCAGGTAGCGCCGCAGGTCATCGACCAGCGCCTGCTGGCGGGCCAGGAACTCCGGGTCGGCGGCGGCCTGCTCCAGCACCCGGGCGTCGGTCTCGTTGAGCATCCGCAGCGGGTTGTGGCCCGAAGCCTCCCAGCCGTCGGGGTCGATGGCCCGGAACAGCTCCTGGGTGGCCGGATGCCAGCTCCAGCGCAGGTTGTGGGCCAGAGCGCGCAGTGGGGCCAGCGCTTCTGGCACGGTGGGAAGCACCGTGAATCGGTGGAGTGGTCTCATGGTCGAACGACTATACAAGTGCTCTCCGTCGGCCGGACGTGGCCGGCCACGCCGAACGAGACACCGCGTCAGGAACCGGACGGTAACGAATCGTGGCGTGGCGCGATGACGAGGGAGATGGCCGAGCTGACCGAGGTGGATCTCGAGGCGCTGGTCCGGCGTGCCCGGGCCGGGGACCACGGCGCCCTGGGCGAGCTGTACGACCGCTTCCGCGACCGGGTGGCGCGGTTCGCCACCGGCCGTCTCGGCGACGCGGAGCGGGCGGAGGACGTGACCAGCGAGACGTTCGAGGGGGTGCTCCGCGGCCTGGCCGCCTACCGCCCGGGCACCGACTTCGAGGCGTGGCTGTTCACGATCGCCCACCGCCGGGTCGCCGACCACTTCCGGCGGCGGGCCCGGCGTCGCGAGGTGGAGCTGGACCAGGCGCGGCGAGCCGCCACGGCCGGTGGCCCCGAGGACGCCGTGCTCGCCGCGGAACGGCGGGCCGAGGTGGCAGGGGCGTTCCGGCGGCTGCGGCCCGACCAGCAGGAGGTGCTGGCCCTGCGGGTCCTTGGCGGCCTGACCGCCGCGCAGGTCGCGAAGGTCGTCGGCAAGTCGGAGGGCGCGGTGCGGGTGGCCCAGCACCGGGCGCTGCTCGACCTTCGCCAGCGGATGGGGGTGACGGTCCGATGACCGGCGACCGCGACGCCCTGATCGAGCTCGACCGCGCCCTGGACGAGCCGGCCGCCGCGGGGGCGGCCGGGGAGGCGGCCGTCCTCGCCGCGCTCGCCGCCGAGCTGCGCGCCGCCGTCCCGGCGCCGCCGCCCGGCGCCGCCGCCCGCGGCCGGGCGGCCCTGCTCGCCGGCGCCGGCGCGCCGCCCAGGACCGGTCCGCCCCGCCGGCGCCGCCTCGCGCGCGTCCGCCTCCTCGCCGCCGCGCTGCTGCTGGCGGTGGCGGTGCCCGCCGTGCTGGCCGGGCGGGCGCTGCCGGGCACGCCGCTGTGGCCGCTCCGCCAGGCCGGCCAGCAGGTGCGGCTGGGCCTCACCGCCGACCCGGTGCAGCGGGCCCACCTGCGGCTGAACACCGCGGCCATGCTGCTGGACGCCGCCAGGGACTCCGGGGGCTATCGGCGGGCGGGCCTGGCGGCGTGCCGGGAGCAGATCCAGGCGGCCATGGCACAGCTCGGCGGGCGCGCCGGTCCAGGGGCTGCCGCGGAGCGGGCCCGGGCCGAGGACCTCCTCGCCGGCCTGGACTCCCTTGAGCGGTCCGGCGGGGAGCGGGGCGGCCCCGGTCCCGGTCGGGGGGACGACCGCTCGAGCCCGGGCGATGGCGGCGCCGGCGACCGCGGCGGCGGCGGTGGCTCGGGCGGTTCCGAGGGGCCCGGCGATGGCTGAGCCGGACCTCGGCGGCCGGGTCCTCGGCGGCCGGGTCCTCGGCGGCCGGGTCCTCGGCGGCCGCTACCGTCTGCGAAGCCTGCTGGCGGTCGGGGGGATGGGCGTGGTCTGGGCCGCCGAGGACGCCGTGCTCGGCCGCGAGGTGGCGGTCAAGGTGCTCGGGGACGCCCTGGCCGGCGACCGGCGGGCCGCGCTGCGGCTGCGACGGGAGGCCAGGGCGGCGGGCCGGCTCGTGCATCCCGCCATCGCCCGCGTCCTGGACCTCGGCGAGGACGCCGGCCGACCCTACCTGGTCATGGAGCTGCTGCACGGCGAGAGCCTGGCTGCCCGGCTGGCGCGTGCCGGCCCGCTGGCACCGGCCGAGGCGGTCCGGGTCGTGGCCGCGGCCGCCGACGGGCTGGAGGTCGCCCACCGGGCCGGGATCGTGCATCGCGACGTCAAGCCGGGCAACGTCTTCGTGACCGGCGGTGGCGACGTGAAGCTGCTCGACTTCGGCATCGCCAGCGTGGCCAACGAGGCGGCCCTGACCGGCGGCGACCTCCTCGGGACGGCCGCGTACCTGGCCCCTGAGCGGGTGCTCGGCCACGACGCCACCCCGGCCGCCGACGTCTACGCTCTCGGCGTCCTGCTGTACGAGCTGCTGGCCGGGCGGCCGCCGTTCGCCGGCGACTCCGGGCCGGCGCTGGCGATGGCCCACGTCCACGCGCGGCCCGCCCCATTGGGCGGGGTCGCCCCAGGGGTCCCGCCGGCGCTGGCCGCGGCCTGCGAGCGCGCCCTGGCCAAGGACCCGGCGGCCCGCCCACCCTCGGCCGCGGCCGTGGCCGCGCTGCTGCGCTCCACGGTCGCCGCCGGCCCAGCGCCACGCCACCCCGTTCCCGCCGATGCCGGCGCCGCCACCCCGGTCCACCCGCCGCCGCCGGTCCTCGGCACCCCTACGCCAGCGGCGACGTTCGTCGCCACCACCACCCGCGGCGCTGGGGCCACGGTGCGCCGGGGGGCCTGGGTGGCGGCCGCCCTGCTCCTGGCGGCGTTGCTCGCGGCCGTGCCGAGCCTCGGCGTCCTCCCGCTGGGCGGGCGGGAACCGGACCGTCCGTCCGGCCAGGCGCCGGCGGGTAGCCAGGCGCCGGCGGGTGGCCAGGCGCCGGCGGGTGGCCAGGCGCCGGCGGACGGCGACCAGGACGACCAGGGCGGCGGGGACGAGGGGTCCGGCGGGCCCGGCGGTGACGGTGGCGACGGAGGGTCGAGCGGTCCTGGCTGAGACCAGGCGCCGGCCCCGAGGCCGTGGCACAGCTCGATTGACACGACCTGTGCGAACGCGATCATGGTCCCGTCCCTCCAGGCGGCCCGGGGAGGTGGTCGTGCGCGCGACGGCGGCCGCCCTGCTGTGCCTGCTCCTGGCCGGCTGCACCGGCGGGCGGGCCGACCGCTCCGAGCCGCCGGCGGGGATCGGCGCGGGGTCCTCGCTCGAGCTCGCCGTGGTCTCGAGGCCGCTGGACTGCCAGCCGACCGCCGACGTCCCGGCCGGCTGCGAGATCGGCGGCAGCGGCGCCGGCGCCGGCCTCGGCAAGGTCCGCGTCTTCCACGACGTGCGGCTCGCCCGAACCTCGACCGGCGACTGCACGCCGGCCACCGTCAGCGGCTCCATCAGCGGCGCCGGGTGGACCGTGCCCTTCGGTGGCGACGGCGAGTGGTGCGGCCAGCAGGGCCGGTTCGACTACCGGCTCGACGGGCAGCGCGGCGCGCCGGGGCGGCTGGAGTACCGGCGCGGCCCGCAGGGCGCCGCCAGCGAGACGTTCACCGGGCCGCTGCCGGTCCCGCCCGCCGCGGGCGCCACCGGTCCCTATGCGGACCGCCGGCTGGCGAGCGCCGGCTGCGGCAAGCGGCCGCCGGGACGTCCCGGGCGGCCCGCCCGCCTGACCGTCCCGGCCAATCCGGCGCTGGCGGCCGGTGCCCGAAGCCGTGGCTACCTCGTCCACGTCCCCGCCGGCTACCGGCCACGCAGCCCGACGCCGGCGGTGCTCTTCTTCCACGGCTATGGCGGCAGCGCCGCGGACACCGACGCCGCCTCCGGACTGTCCGAGCTGGCCGACCGGCGCGGCTTCCTCGCCGTCTACCCGCAGGGCACCTCGGTCAAGGGTGGCGCCAGGTTCTGGGCCAACGCCGGCCGGGTGAGCCTGGGCGTGGATGATCTGCGCTTCACCGCCGACGTGCTCAACGACCTCCAGGGCCGGTTCTGCGTGGACCCTGCCCGGGTCCACGCGGGCGGCTTCTCCGCCGGCGGCGGGGTGGCCGGCTGGCTGGCCTGCGAGCTGGCCGGCCGGATCGCGGCGGTCGCCACGGTCTCCGGGCAGCTCGTGGCCGAGCCGGGCGGCTGCCGGCCGTCCAGGCCGGTCCCGATCCTCGCCGTCCACGGCACCGGCGACGAGGTGATCCCCTACGGCGGCCGCGCCGCCGACGCCGAGCGACCGCTGCGGCTGCCGGCGCTGCCCGCCTGGCTGGCCGGCTGGGCCGCCCGCGACGGCTGCACCGTCGACTCGGCGGTGTTCCTGGACACCGGCGAGGTGACCGGCGTGCGCTGGAGCGGCTGCAGCGGCGGCACCGAGGTGGTCCACTACCGCCTCAACGGCGGCGGTCACCCGCCACCGCGGACGGTCGCCGGCCGCCCCCTCGCCGAGGTCCTCTGGGACTTCTTCGCCGCCCACCCGATGACCTGACCCTCAGGTCACCTCCTGGAGGGCGCCGGTGCGGACGTCGAAGACGAAGCCGCGCACGGCGTCGGTGCGGGGGACGAACGGGCTCGCCTTGATGCGGGCGATCGACTGGCGCGCGTCCTGCTCCAGGTCGGCGAACGCCTCCAGCGCGAAGGGCGGCCGCAGCCCTGTCTCGGCCTCGATGTCCGCCTTCACCGCGTCGTCCTTGAAGGTCAGCATGCCGCAGTCGGTGTGGTGGACGAGGATCACCTCGCGGGTGCCGAGCAGGCGCTGGGAGATGGTCAGCGAGCGGATCACGTCGTCGCTCACCACCCCGCCGGCGTTGCGGATGACGTGGGCGTCGCCCTCGCGGAGCCCGAGCAGGCCGTAGACGTTCAGCCGGGCGTCCATGCAGGCGACCACGGCGACCTGCTTCCCGGGGGGCATGGGCAGGTCGCCGCCCGCGAAGGACGCGGCGTAGTCCTGGTTGTTGCGCAGCAGCTCGTCGGTGATCGACATGGTTGCCTCCTCGAGGGCGTCGCACGCCAGCGCCGGGCTGTCAACCGATCCGGGGGCTTCGCCTCGGCGACCGCGGCCCCTGGACCCCGGGACAGCCGCTGGTGACCACGCGCCCGAAGTCCAGGGCGCGGTTGCAGACGAGCAGGATGCGGACCATGCCGGTATCAGGGTGCCCACGGCGGCACCGGCGGCGCAAGCCTGGCGTCGCGCTCACCCGCGCGCGACCTCCACCAGCGTGAGCACGGCCAGCGCCGCCAGGATCAGCCCGGCGAGCCGGCGGACCAGGCGGGTCGGGAGGCGCCGCAGCAGGCCGCGACCGACGGTGAGGGCGAGGGCCGTCGCCGTCCACAGCGCGAGCACGGCTCCGACGCCGACGCTGAGCGGGTCGGCGTACCTGGCGGCGAGGTTGGCGGTGGTGACCTGCGTGATGTCGCCCCACTCCCCGAGGAAGACGACGCCGAAGGCGGTCAGCGCGA
>Ga0307278_10000337_pt1 | contig 23708 bp, 26 predicted proteins | sample ER_DNA_117_FD_194482 | JGI IMG/M metagenome (GOLD analysis project Ga0307278, IMG submission 194482) | Bulk soil microbial communities from the East River watershed near Crested Butte, Colorado, United States - ER_DNA_117 | ecosystem: Environmental > Terrestrial > Soil > Floodplain | place...
CGGCGCCCATGGTCGTTCTGGCACGCGAAACGGAGCGCTATACTTTTTGAAGTGAATCCCGACCGACTTCAAGGTGAATCGACCGTGAGCCTGTCCGGCAGCGAGTACGTGCGCCGCATCAAGGCGCAGATCGAGGAGATCGATCCCTCCGCCGTCCGCGAGCTCGCGGGCGAGGGCGTCGCCCTGATCGACGTGCGCGAGAGCGGCGAGTGGGAGTCGGGCCACCTGCCCGGCGCCAAGCACGTCCCGCGCGGCTATCTGGAGTCGCGGATCGACGCGGCGGTCCCCGACCGCTCCGAGCACGTCATCCTCTACTGCGCCTCGGGCCAGCGCAGCGCGCTCGCCGCGAACACGCTGCAGGAGCTCGGCTTCGAGCACGTCGAGTCGATGACCGGCGGCATCACGCTGTGGAAGGACCGCGGCTACCCCGTCGACGTCCCGCAGAGCTTCACGCCCGAGCAGCGCGAGCGCTACTCGCGCCACTTCCTGCTCCCCGAGGTCGGCGTCGAGGGCCAGCAGAAGCTGCTCGACGCGAAGGTCCTGCTGCTCGGCGCCGGCGGCCTGGGCTCGCCCACCGCGCTCTACCTCGCCGCCGCCGGCGTGGGGACGCTGGGCATCGTCGACGACGACGTCGTCGACGTCTCCAACCTGCAGCGCCAGGTCATCCACACCACCGATCGTGTCGGCGTGCCCAAGGTCGACTCCGCCGAGGAGCAGATCAAGGCGCTCAACCCCGACGTGGACGTCGTGAAGTACCAGACGCGCCTGGACGCCTCGAACATCATGGAGATCATCGAGGGCTACGACATCGTCGTGGACGGCGTCGACAACTTCCCCACGCGCTACCTGCTCAACGACGCCTCGGTCCGCCTGCGGATCCCCGTCGTCAGCGCCGCGATCCTCGGCTTCGAGGGACAGCTCAGCGTCTTCGCCCCGTACGAGGGCCCGTGCTACCGCTGCCTGTTCCGCCAGCCGCCGCCGGCCGAGCTCGCGCCCTCGTGCGGCGCCAACGGCGTGCTCGGCGTCCTGCCCGGGACGATGGGCCTGCTGCAGGCCACCGAGGTCGTCAAGCTCATCATCGGCGCCGGCGAGCCGCTCATCGGGCGCCTGCTCATGTACGACGCGCTGGCCGCCACGACGACCGAGCTCAAGGTCCGCCGTGACCCTGAGTGCCCGATCTGCTCACGCGAGCCCGACGCCATCTCCGACGATGAGATGGGCGTCTTCCCGGACTACGAGGCGTTCTGCGCCGCTGCCGGCTAGGCTCCGCGACCGCTCATGGCCACCATCCGCATCCCGCCCGTCCTGCGGCCGTCCGTCGGCGGCGAGCGCGAGGTCTCGGCCGACGGCTCGAATGTCGGCGACGTCCTGCGCTCACTCGTCGACGCCCACGCCGAGACCCAGGACCAGATCTTCGGCGCCGACGGCGACCTCAACCGCTACGTCAACGTCTATCTCAACGACGAGGACGTGCGCGTGCTCGACGGCCTCGACACGCCGGTGGGCGAGGGAGACGTGCTCGTCATTCTCCCGGCCATGGCCGGCGGGTAACGGCTGGCGGGCGCCTCGCCGCGCCTGGCGGCGTCCTCGGCCCCCTCACGTGCGAAGCACGCTACGGGGGGCCTGCGTCCTTGCCAGGCACGACGATCCGCGCGCCATCCGTCACCCGCTTCGCGGCTGGCGGTCCCGCGGGCGCGCTGAGGCTCAGGGAAGCGCGAGTAGGTCGGGCTCGACGAAGCCCGCGCGTGCCGCGGCGCTGAAGAGCCGCGCGCGGCTGTAGTGCGCCGACAGCAGGTCGCGCTCGAGCAGGCGTGGGTGGGTGGCCAGGAAGCCATCGAAGTCGTCGCTGCTCTGCATCGCGTGGTGGCCGACCACGCGCGCCCACGCCGTCGTGAGGGTCTCGTGGTAGCGCCCGGGCTCGCCGTGGGCCGCGGCGAAGTGGCGCAGGCCCTCGCGGGCGCGGGCGACGGCGTGCTCGATGCCGCCGCGGCGCGCGTAGGCGAAGACGACGCGTAGGTGGTCGCGGTGGTCGAAGGAGGGCAGCGAGGCCGCCTCGAAGCGGCTGAGGAACGTCTCGTCGGTCATGACCTGCCTCGCGTCTGGCGCTCGATCGCGTCGAGCACACGGTGGAAGCCGTCCGCGGCCGACGGCGGGAGCTCGGCCAGCACGGCCTCGTCGAGCGCGGCGAAGGCCACGTGCACACGGGCTGCGGCGCGCTCGCCGCTCGCGGTGAGCGCGATCGTGAACGAGCGCCGGTCTGCCGGGTTGACGCGCCGGCGCACGAGGCGCCGGCGCTCGAGGCGGTCGAGGACGCCGGTGAGGGTGGAGGGCCACTGGCCCGTCGCCGCCACGAGCTCCCCGACGCTGCGAGGGGCGCCAGGGCGCAGCTGCGCGAGCACGTTGACCTCGGCCTGGCGCAGGCGCAGGTCGGAGAGCTCGCCGGCCAGGTGGTCGAGCACGCGGTGCACTGCGGCTTCGAGGGCGGCGATCACGGAGCGATCTGTCACGAACTCGGATTATACGAATGCGTATTATTTCTGCAACACCTGCGCGATCGTGCGGGGCCAGGTATGAGCGCCGCCGTGGGCGCCGCCAGCACGGCGTTCCATGCGGCAGCCCGCGGCGCGAAGGCCGTTGTCGAGCGCGTCAGCCGAGAGAGCCCGTGACGTGCGCGAAGGGCTGTCCGTCGCGACGGGCAAGCTCGGGCGCGGTACCCTCGCACGCCCACGATGCCCTACGACGAGGATCTCGCACACCGCCTGCGCGAACTGCTGGCCGACGAGGACGCGATCACCGAGAAGCGGATGTTCGGCGGCCTGGCGTTTCTGCTGCACGGCAACATGTCCGTCAGCGCCTCGCGCAACGGAGGCCTGCTGGCCCGCATCGATCCGGCCGACACCGACGCCGCGCTCGCGCGGCCCCACGTGGCCCTGATGGAGATGGGTGGCCGCACGATGGCCGGGTGGATCACCGTCGCGCCCGAGGGACTCAAGACCAAGCGGCAGCTCGCCGCCTGGGTCAAGCGCAGCGTCGCCTTCGCGAAGACGCTCCCGCCCAAGTAGGGACGGGCGGCTCAGGCGAGATCGGCAGCGCGCTCGGCGAGCAGCAGCCGGCCCGAGGCGATGTTGGCGCGCGCGCCGACGACCGCGCCGCACGCGCCGCCGATGGCCAGCAGCACCTGGGACGCGACTCCGTGCGCGTCCATGCCCACGACGAGCAGCAGCGCGGCCACCGCCATGGCGCCGGTCACGGCGCCGGCGGCAAATCCCAGTACGACCAGAACACGACTTGTGAGATCCATGGCACGCAGGATGCCGCCCGCGCGCCGGATGGGCGAGGGGAGCATCACGCCCCGCCGCGGGTGAACGTTCGCGCGGCCTGTCGCGCTTGCCGCCCATCGGCGGGGAGGAAAGTCACCCGCCGCCCGATCGCGCTAATCGGCCGACGTGACGGGCCGGAAGCCCGAGCACACGGCGCGCATCCACCCGATTCGCCCGTCGCGAGCCGACAGAAAGGCCTGCTGCTCGACCACGAAGCGGCCGTCGGGGTTGCGGACGCTGAAGCGGTAGCCGACTCGCTCGCGGTCGGCGACGGTGTCGCACTCGAGCCGTTCGAGCGCCTCGATCTCGTCGGAGTCCTCGAACCACTGGCGCAGGACCCCGGAGATCACCGCATCGGCGTCGCTCGCCTCCCAGACGCGGTTCGGCGTCAGCGCGCGGAAGTCGATCTCCGGATGCAGCAGGTCCAGGACGCGGCTGTAGTCCTTGATGGCCAGCGCACGCGCGAACTCGGCGCCCAGGGTGGCTGGCTCGAGCATGCGGCGATCGTCGCCGCCGGCGGGCAGCGTGTCAATCGATGAGTTTCGCCGACGCGCGCGGTCCTAGGGCATGTCAACCGACCCCCAGGAGGGTGTCGTGAGCCAGACCAAGACCCGCCTCAGCCAGATCGGCACGATTGTCATCCCCGTCTCCGATCAGGATCGCGCAATCGAGCTCTACGTCGACACGCTCGGCTTCGAGAAGCGCGCCGACGTGCCCTTCGGCGACGGCTACCGCTGGGTCGAGGTGGCGCCGGCCGCCGCCCAGACCAGCATCGCGATCGTGCCGCCGCCGCCGGGCAAGCCGACCGGCAACGTCGAGACCGGCATCGGCCTGCACACCGCCGACGTCGATGCCGTCCACGCCGACCTGAAGACGCAGGGCGTCGACGTCGACGACGAGGTCAGCCGTATGGGCGACCCCGTCCCGCCGATGTTCTGGCTGCGCGATCCCGACGGCAACACGCTGATGGTCGTCGAGAGCCCCTGAGCGACTGCAGCCCCCCACCCGACCTCGGGCTCGGCTTCGCCGGGCCCGAGTGTCGGCGGTCCTCTAGGGGTACGGGACGCCGGGCGCGGGCGCCGGGACGGTCAGCACCTGGCCGGTCGGCTCCCCTTGGAACATCTGCTGCGGTCCGTTCCACTCGGTGGCGACCATGAAGAGCGTCCTGCGGTCGCCTCCACCGAGCGCGCAGGCGAAGCAGCCGCGATCGAGGTCGATCGTCTGCAGCACCTGGCCACCCTCGCGCACGCGCACGCAGCGCTGGTTGGGAACGTCGGCGTACCAGAGGGCGCCCTCGTCGTCCATGCAGATGCCGTCGGGGACGCCGTCGCTCAGGTCGGCCCAGACGCGCCGGTTCGACAGGCCGCCGTCGCCCTCGATGTCGAACGCGAAGAGGCACTTGCCGTAGGAGTCGGCGACGATCAGCGTCGCGTTGTCGGGCGTGACGAGCATCCCGTTGGGGAAGGCGATGTCGTCGGCCACCTGTCGTGCCGAGCCGTCGGGGGTGACCAGCACGACGACGCCGGGCGCGAACTGCTCGCCCGACGCCAGGTCGAAGCCAGGACCGTTGACGTAGGCGTTGCCGCGACCGTCCACGACGAGCTCGTTGCCCGGGGGCCGGGCCGCGGCGCCGTTGAGGTCGGCGTGCGTCACCAGCGCGCCGTCGGGCTCCCGGCGCAGCAGCAGCCCGTCGCGGGCCGAGACGACGAGCAGGCGCCCGTCGGGCAGCCAGTCGACGCACAGCGGGAACCCCGTCCCTTGAAGGACCGTCTCGGCGTTGCCGTCGAGGTCGACGGCGATGACGAGCTGCCGGCCCCAGTCGGAGAGCCACAGACGACCGTCGTGCCAGCGCGGCTGCTCGCCGAACACCAGCCCGGTCATCAGGATCTGAGGCGCTGACGAATCGCTCGGCACTCGACGAGTATGGTCGGTGCCCGGGCCGGCCCGTGTCAACGTCGATGCGGGCCTGTGGATGACGGACTGGTGCGCGCTGCGGCGCGCGTTTGTCCACGGCGGCGCAGCCTGACCTGCCGGGCGGCGAGGCGACATCCGCACCCCCTACCCTGGGGCCATGGCCACCGTCCACGAGACCATCGACCGCGCGCGCCTGCGCGAGCTGATCGAGCGCGAGCGCGGCAAGCTGCTCGCGCGTACCGAGGGCTCGCAGCGCTACTACGAGCGCGCGCTGGCCGTCATGCCGCGCGGCGTGCCGAGCTCCTTCCAGGCCGCCGACCCGCGGCCGATCTACCTCTCCCACGGCGAGGGCTCGCACGTGTGGGACGTCGACGGCAACGAGTACGTCGACTTCCACAACGGCTTCGGCGTGATGTGCGTCGGCCACGCCAACGCGGCGATCGTGCGCGCGGTGCGCGAGCGCGCTGGGCGCGGCTCGCACTTCGCGGCCCCCACCGAGGGCTCGATCGTCGTCGCCGAGGAGCTCGTGCGCCGCTTCGGCCTGCCGCAGTGGCGCTTCACCAACTCGGGCACCGAGTCCACGATGGACGCCATCCACCTGGCGCGCGCCGCCACCGGCCGCGACCTCGTCCTGAAAATCGAGGGCTCCTACCACGGGCACCACGACGCCGTGATGGTCAGCGTGCGCCCGCCGCTGGACCAGCTCGGCGAGCGCGGCGTGGCCGCCAGCGTGCCGTTCGGCGCCGGCCACCCGCGCGCGGTGAGCGAGCTCACGCGGGCGATCCCCTTCAACGACGCCGACGTGCTCGAGCGCGTCCTGGAGGACACCGGCGACAGCGTCGCCGCGCTCATCCTCGAGCCGGCGATGATGAACATCACCATCGTCGCCCCGCGGCCGGGCTACCTCGAGCGCGTGCGCGAGCTCACCGCCCGTTACGGCGTGGTGCTCGTGTTCGACGAGGTCAAGACGGGCTGCACGATCGCGGCCGGCGGCGCGGTGGAGCGCTTCGGCGTGCAGCCCGACGTCGTCTGCCTGGCCAAGGCCGTCGCCGGCGGCTACCCCAGCGGGGCGGTCGGGATGACCGAGACGCTCGCCGACCTCATCACGTCGGGCAGCGTGCGCCAGGTCGGGACCTTCAACGGCAACCCGCTCTCCATGGCGGCCGCGCAGGCGGCGCTGACCGAGGTCCTCACCGCCGAGGCGTACGCCGGCTTCGAGGAGCGCGACGCTCGCCTGCGCGCCGGGCTCGACGACGTCATCGAGCGCTACGGCCTGCCGTGTCACACGGTGGGGTTCGGGTCCAAGGGCTGCGTCGTCTTCTCCTCCGAGCCGCTGTACGAGTACCGCGACTACGCGACCAAGGTCGACGAGGAGCTCTCGACGCTCTCGTGGCTCTACCACATGAACCACGGCATCTTCATGACGCCGGGCGTCGACGAGCAGTGGACGTTGAGCGTGGCCCATACCGACGAAGAGCTGCAGCGCTACATCGACGCCTATGAGGCGTTTGCGCGTGACGTGACCGCGGCGTAGGCTCGTGCCATGCGGCGCGTCACCGTGTTGGGCTGGGTCCTCCTCGGCTCCCTGGTGGCGACCGCGGTGCTTGCGATTGTCGCCCCGGGGGCGGCACTCGTTGCGGCCATCGTCCTCGCTCTCGCCGTTGCTACGGCGGTCGCCGACGGCTTCGGCGCGTCGGTGAGCTGGTTCGACGTCGACGTCGCCTCCGAGCGCAAGCGCGAGGCGCTCACTGCTCGCTTCAAGCGCGGGCGCCCGGAGTGGGAGAAGACGCCGCCCGACCACGCCGACGAGCACCCCGACACGGCCTGGGACCGCGAGCGCAGGCGCCGCGGCCTGGGCTGACCTCCCTCGGCCCGGCCAGCCCCTCGCTACACTTTCTGAAGTGGCTGTCCCCCCGCTCCAGAACAAGCCCTGCGGCGGTCGCTACGGCGACCTCATCCAGTCCATCGGCAACACGCCGCTCGTCGAGCTGCGGCGCCTGGCGCCGAAGCCGGGCGTGCGTATCTGGGCCAAGCTCGAGTCGCGCAACCCGACGGGCTCGGTCAAGGATCGCGTGGCGCGGTCGCTCATCGAGGACGCCGAGGAGAAGGGCGCCATCGGCCCCGGCATGACGATCCTCGAGCCGACCTCGGGCAACACCGGCATCTCGCTGGGCATGATCTGCGCCCACAAGGGCTATCCGTTGAAGGTCGTCATGCCCGAGAACGTGACGCCCGAGCGCACGCAGCTGCTGGAGATGTACGGCGCGCAGATCGTCTACTCGCCTGGCGACCAGGGCTCCAACGGTGCCGTGGCCATGGCCCTCGAGATGGCCGAGGCCGACGCGACGTACTACATGCCCTACCAGTACGGCAACCAGGCGAACCCGCTGGCGCACTACAACGGCACGGCGGTGGAGATCCTCGACGAGCTCGACGGCGAGGTCGACGCCTTCGTCGCCGGCCTGGGCACGGGCGGGACGCTGATGGGCAACGGTCGGCGCTTCAAGGAGGAGCTCGGCGACCGCGTGAAGATCGTCGCCGCCGAGCCCATGCAGGGCGAGCCGGTCCAGGGCCTGCGCTCCCTCGACGACGGCTTCATACCGCCGATCATCGATCTGGCGCTGCTGGACCGCAAGATCTTCGTCACCAACCACGACGCGGTGGTGTGGACGCGGAGGCTGCTCGACGAGGAGGGCGTCTTCGCCGGCGTCTCGAGCGGCGCGATCGCGTCGATCGCCGTGCGCATCGCCAACGAGATGGACGAGGGCAACGTCGTCTTCATCGTCTGCGACGACGGCTGGAAGTACCTCTCCAGCGGCATCTACACGCGCCCGGTCGACGAGATCGAGAACCTCGACTCGACCGTCTGGTGGTAAGCGGTCGTGCCGGGGGCTCCCGCGCGCTAGGCTGACCCCATGCCCAATGTCGGCCCTCTCGAGCTCGTCGTCATCCTCGCCATCGCCCTCATCGTGCTCGGCCCGAAGAAGCTGCCCGAGGTCGGGCGTTCCATCGGCAAGGGCATGCGTGAGTTCAAGGAGTCGCTCAACGGCGAGTCCGAGCGCGACGACGAGGACGAGCGCCCCGCTCTCAAGACTGAGTAGTGCGCATCGACTCCGCGCTGCTCGAGCGCATCGTCGCGCACGCGCGGCGCGACTTCCCCAACGAATGCTGCGGGGTGATCGCCGTTCGCGACGGCCACGCAATGGCCGTCTACGAGGCGACCAATGTCCAGGCGAGTCCCCTGCGCTTCGAAGTCGATCCACTCGAGGTCCTGCGCATCGACAACGCCATCGAGGCCGAGGGCAACACGCTGGGCGCCATCTACCACTCGCACACGCGCTCCGAGCCCTACCCGTCGCAGACCGACATCGGCTTCGCCGAGCGCTGGCCCAAGGTGGAGTGGCTCATCGTCGGCCTGCGCCGCGACGAGGAGCCGACGATCCGCTCGTACCTCATCGACGACGACGGCGTGGTGGAGGAGGTCGAAGTCCAGGTCGAGGTGGCCAGTGACTGAGCCGCTGGTCTGCCCGAGCTGCGCCTCGACGCACCCGCTCGACGAGCGCTTCTGCCCGACGTGTGGGATGCCGCTCGTCTACTCCGGGCGCACGGGAGTCGACCAGCCCGTGACCGAGGCCCACGAGCGCGCGCGCAAGATCAAGCCGCAGTTCACCGAGGGCGAGCTCGTGCGCGTCGTGAGCGCCCACCATCAGGCTGAGGCCGAGATGGTGCAGGGCATCCTCCTGGAGGAGGGGATCCCGTCGATGACGCGGCGGTCGGCCGGCTTCGACGTCCCCGACATGCTCGCCGCCGGCCGGCGGGACATCCTCGTCCCCGCCTCGGGAGCGCAGACCGCGCGCGAGATCCTGTTCCAGGCCGAGCTCCTCGGGGCCGAGCCGGGCCCCGCGGTGGAGCGTCCGGGCCGCCTGCTCGGCGTCCTGATGGTCGTGGTCGTGGTCGTCGCGGTCATCGCCTGGCTGGGCACCGAGATCCTCACCTGACCCATGCAGCACCGCAGGCTCGGCGACTCCGACCTCGAGGTCTCAGCGATCGCCCTCGGCTCGTGGTTGACCTACTCGGGCGGCATCGGGCGCGCGCGGACGGAGGCGTGCACGCGGGCGGCGTTCGAGGCTGGCATCACCTTCTTCGACACGGCCAACGTCTACGGCCGCGGCGCCGCGGAGCGCGCGTGGGGCGAGATCCTCGCCACCTACCCCCGCGACTCCTTCGCGATTGCGACCAAGCTCTACTTCCCGATGTCGGCCCGCGATCGCGGGCTCTCGCGCGAGCAGGTCCACAAGCAGATCGACGGCTCCCTGGAGCGCCTGGGGATGGACCACGTCGACCTCTACCAGTGCCATCGCTACGACGAGCAGACGCCGCTGGAGGAGACCATGCAGGCGCTGACCGAGGTCGTGCAGGCGGGCAAGGCGCGCTGGATCGGCTTCAGCGAGTGGCCGGTCGAGCGGATCGCGGAGGCCCTGGCGCTGCCCGGCGTGGCCAAGTTCGTCTCCAGCCAGCCGCAGTACTCGGCGCTGTGGCGCGCGCCCGAGGCCGAGGTCATCCCCCTCTGCGAGCGCCACGGCATCTCGCAGATCGTGTGGTCGCCGCTCGCGCAGGGCGTCCTCACCGGCAAGTACCGCGCCGGCGAGGAGGTGCCCTCGGGCACCCGCGCGGCGTCGCGGGACATGAGCCGCTTCATCGGGCAGTGGCTCACGCGCCCGGTGCTCGACGCGGTCGACCGCCTGTGGCCGATCGCCGAGGAGGCCGGCCTGACGATGGCGCAGATGTGCCTGGCCTGGGTCCTGCGCCAGGACAACGTCGCGTCGGCGATCGTCGGCGCCTCGCGGCCCGAGCAGGTCCACGAGAACGCCCGCGCCGCCGACGTGCGGCTGAGCGCCGACACGCTGCGCGCGATCGACGAGGCCCTTCTGCTCGTGGCGTTATAACCCCGGCAGCGGCGGCGTCGTCAGCAGCGGCTCGATGCGCCACCCGCCGTCCGGCGCGGCCGTCGCGTGCCACAGCTCGTCGAACCCCTCCTCCGGCGTGGGGCGCAGCAGGCGCCGGCCGGTCCCCACGAGCGCCGCCGCCGGCACGCGCCGGCGGCCGGGGCGCGCCGCGTTGCGCGCGAGCGCCTCGGCGTCCGTGACCTCGACGAGGTAGCCGATCACGCGAAAGCCGGCGTCGCGCGCGGGCTCCACGTAGCGGCGGCGGTCCGCCGGCGTGGGGTTTGGTGGCATCGACCACGAAGCGCTGGCGCTCCTGCAGGCACAGGCGCACGAACGCCTCCTCGCGTGCGCGCGTGCGCAGCAGGTCCATCGCCAGGCGCACGTGCGTCTCGACGAAGCGGTCGCGGTAGAGCGTCGTCTTGCCGGCGCCCTGGACGCCGCACAGGATCACCGCCTCCATAGGCGCGACAGTACTTGCCGCCTAGGCTGTCGTCATGGACGACCGTCGCTTCGTGGAAGCGTTGATGGCGGCGGTGCCCGAGGCGTTCGATCGGCCTTCCGCCCGCGAGCACTACCTCGACGACGAGCCGCTGCCCTATGCCGCCCTCGGTGATGCTCGATGCTGGCTCGACGACCACGCGATCAGGGTCCCGTGGTTCGGGCGGCGCGCCCTGGGGCGGCGCGCCCGCGTGCGTCGCGGCCGCGAGGACGTCGTCCGCCGGTTCTGGGACTTCGTCGAGCAACGGGCGCAGGCCGGCGCGGGCGATGTCGAGCTGGAGAACCTGCTGTTCTTCCAGTGCTTCGAGGGGGTCAGCTGGCTCGAGGACCTCATCGAGTACCTCGGCCCGCGCACGCGCGAGCTGGTCATGGGCACGCCGGGTGACCCGACGGCGAGGTTGTCGGCCGGCGGCTAGAGCGTGGTCGCCGAGAGGTACACGGCGGGGCGCTGCGGGTCGTCGTGCGCAACGGCGACCGGGAGGACAGCGGTTGCCAGGACGCGGCCTATCGCGGGCTCGCCCCCTGCACCTCGACCGCCTGCTGGTAGGTCGGCCGGTTGATCCACGGGATCAGCGGCTGGGTGACGCCGCCCAGGGGGCGGAAGCGCACGCTGTCCAGGCAGGGCTGGTCGCCCGCCTTGCAGGACGCGTCGGCCGGGTAGGTGTCGGTGGCCTTCTCGCCCAGGGCGCTCTCCAAGGACGCCTCCAGGGCCGTGCGGCACGCGGCCAGCTTGCCACGCCCGCAGAAGGCGACGGCGTACTTCTGCGCGACCGGGCGGCGCAGGACGCGCTTGAGGTCCTTGAGCACGTAGCCGTAGAAGCCTTCCTGGTAGGCCGAGCCGAGATGGTCGCCGTGGTTGTTGGGCTCGTTGTCGATCTCGTAGGTCGCCTCGAGCTGGTCGAGCAGGTGCTTGCCCATGACCGGCTCGAACATGGCGCGGATGAGCCGCGGCCACCAGGCGTCCATGATCCGCACCGCGTCGGCGTCGTCGTAGGCGCCGTTGCGGTCGCGGTCGATGCGATGGGTCCCGCTGGCCGACCATGCCTTCAGCTTGGCCACCGCGGCGGCGAGCGCGGGGTCCTTCGGCGTCCCCAGGATGCGCAGCGCCAGCGGCAGCGAGGTCATGCCGCGCAGGTCGGTGCTGCCCGCCTGCTCCATCGCGTCGACCATCTCGGGCAGCGTCAGCTTGTGGCCGCCCTTCAGCCGCAGCGCGAGTTGGCGATCGAGCATCTGCGAGCGGAAGACCGAGCTGAACACGTTCGAGTCGGCACCCGCGTAGCCGGGGGCCTGGCGGTTGTTCCAGCTCGTGAGGACGGGCTGGTCGACCACCTGCGGGTGCTGCCCGAACGAGGTGTAGCGCGCGGTGTTCAGATCCGGGTTGAAGTCGCGCCACTCCTTGGTCGACGCCATCGGCAGCTGGCCCGTCGTCCCCTTCGCGCGCACCGGGTTGTTGCCCGAGTTGAAATACGCGATGTGCTGGCTGTCGACGTAGAACCAGTTGAACGTGTAGCCGATGTTGCTGGCCGCGCGCTGGAAGTCCTGCGGCGAGCGGATCGCGCCGGGTTCGTTGAACTGGCTGAAGCCGACGGCCGAGTCGACCTCGTGCTGGTAGGTCGAGCGCAGCACCGTGTAGAGCATCGGCTTGCCCTTGTACGTCCCGCGGCCGGCGACGAGCCCGAGCTTCGTGCGCTCCGCGTGCAGGGTCTCCGATCCCGGCGGGGTCTGGTCGGCCAGGTTCGGTGTCCATGTGTTCTTGCGCTCGAGCACCTCGATCGGCAAGCACTGGCCGCGGAAGCGGTAGTGCGTCGAGTCGCACAGCGGCACCGCGAAGGTGTCGATGATGTCCTGGCCGGCCGAGGTGGCGCTCCACGCGTAGTCGCGGCCGTGACCGAGCTGGACGTAGAGGTTCACGCCCGGGAAGGCGACGCCCTTCGCGTCGATGCCAGGCCCGTGCAGGTCCTCCTCCATCAGGATCTCCGGGGCGAAGTACGCGACCTGCGGGCCGAAGACGGCGAGCGGGTGGCCGCTGGCCGAGTTGGCGCCCGAGACGAGCAGTGCGTTGGACATCGACTTCGGCAGGGCGCCGAGCTCCGGCAGGGGCAGCCCCGGCAGCGGCGGGGCTCCCGGCAGCGGCGGGTTACCCGGCAGCGACGGCGCTCCCGGCAGCGGGAGGTTGCCGCCCGGCAGCAGTCCGCCGCTCGCCGGCGGCGCGGTCTGCGAGCGCGAGACCTCCAGGGCCTTGAACGACCCGGGGTCGGGCGGCTGCTCCGCGCCCTTCGCGCGCTTCTTCGGCTTCGTCTGGTAGGGGAAGCGCGTGCCCTGCACGGTGGTCGGCGCGTCGCGGTCGTCGAAGGCCGCGAACTGCTCCCACAGCGTGCGGCCCTTCTTCGCGCCGAAGCGGTCGGTGAACGCGCTGAGGAGCTCGGACTCGGCCAGCTCGCGCCCGCCGCCCTTGCCGAAGATCCCACCGACCAGCGAGGCGGTTGCGAAGAGGTCCGTCACCTTCCACTCGTCGGGCCCTTGTGGACGGCCGAGAGCGCCGTACTCGCCCGGCATCTTGGTCGGGTCCAGACGGGCCTCCGCGATGTACTGGTTGATGCCGGCGACGTAGTTGAGCGCGTCGTCCTGCAGCTGGCGCCCGCGATCGCCGTAGAGGTCGTCGCCGAGGTCGAACTGGCGCTGGTAGTCGGCCTCGGTGTACGGGGCGATCGCCCATTGCCCGGCGTCCATGGCGCGGTTGGCCGGCGCGCCGCCGACGAACGCGGAGAGCTGCGCGCGGCCGGCGTGGCGCAGGACGTCGATGAAGAACAGGCGGTCCTGCGCGGCGGCGTAGCCTGCGCCGAACATCGTCCCGCCGCGCGTCGTCCCGTAGATGTGCGGGATGCCGAAGCTGTTGTCGCGCAGGATCGTGACGTCGTCGCGCGGGGTGATGCTCGACGCGATGTCCTCGGGCTTTACGCCGAAGGTCGAGTCCTTGTAATAGCGCCCCAGGTCCTCGGCCTTCAGGCCCGGCGTGGCGTACATCAGGTCGCGGTACATCGCGATCTGATCGTCGTTGTGCGCGGGCCGCGCGCCGGTGGTCAGGAAGGCCGCGAGCTCGACGCCGTTGGCCAGGCCGTTGGCGCCCGGCGGCAGCACGTCGTGGAAGCCGCCCGCGTCGTTGGTGGCGTAGGGCTGGACGTCGGCCTGCGCCGCCGGCACCACCGCGATGAAGAAGACCGCCCCTAGGGCGGCGATGAGACCCCGCATGTGACCTCCTGTCGGACCGCGCGGCAGCGTAGCGGCGCAGCGCCACGCGATGCGCCACTAAGTGGCGCGGCCTGTCAGGAAGCCGGTTCTAGGCCAGCGCGGGGACGCGCTCGACCACGCCGCCGTGGACGATCGCCTCGATCTCCTCCGACGCACGATCGAACTCGTCGTCGGAGAGGACCGGGGTGCCCTCGAAGGGCAGGTCACGCGTGATCTCCAGCCACGACTTGCAGCCGTGGAAGTCCTCGCGGACCTTGACCGTCACCGGCCGCGGGATGCGGTAGGTGCGCAGCAGCAGGACGTGCAACGGGTGCCGGCGCTTCCACTGCAGGCGCTTCTCGCAGTAGTCCGACGTCCACACGTAGTAGGGCGAGAGCGCGTCGACGGTGCGTGGATCAGTGACCGTCCAGTGCGCCGCCACCTCGGCCCACGCCCGGATGCGAACGCGATCGGGCTGCGGGATGCCGCCGTCGCGCGTGAGCGCTTGGGCGGGCGGCTCGGCGTCGGGCCACACGCCCTCCTCGAGGGCGCGCCGCAACTCGGGCTGATGTGAGGCCCGGACGACGTCGTTGCGCTGGTGTTCGAATGTGGGATAGAGGAAGAAGCGGTCGTGCTCGACCTCGAAGTGCTTGCGCTCTTCGCGGATGCCGCCCTTGCGCAGGGTGACGAGCTGTTCGCCCTCGGCGAGGGCACGGACGGTGACCGCCCATTCCTTGAAAGCAATTGGCATAGGAAAGGAGAGAAAGGGGGGACTGACGTAGGACATCCCGGGCGACGGACGAAGACCTCGTCCTTGGCCTCGGGATGGCGACATTCTCGCAAAGCTCGGCCAAAAACCCAAATAGTCCTGCGTACGCAGGGGTTTTGATGGAGATTTGCTGGCGCGTTGGCGCTAGGCGTTGGCCGTCAGGCGCCGCGCCAGGGCGAGTGCCGGGAGCTCGACGGGAACGCCGATGTCGAGCTGGGCGTAGGTGCCGCCGGCCTGCAGGTGCTCGTGCAGCAGGTCCTCGAGCTGGAAGCGCCCGATGAGGGCATCGCACTCGATGCAGCCGTTGGCCAGGTAGCCGCCGGCGACGCCGGGGCTCTCACGGTGCGCCACTCGGCCGATGCGCCGGCCGGAGAGCGCGCGCGGATCGAGCCGGTCGGCGAGCATCTCGGCGACGTCGTCGAAGGGCAGAAAGCCCGTTCCATCGGGGGTTCGGGCCGGATCGACGAGGACGCCGACGATTCCACGCACCTTGGTGCGGCACTGCCAGCAGCGGTCGGTGAGGGCGGCCAGGCGGGCGCGGATGACCGGCTCGCCGGAGTCGCGCGACGGCGCGTCGCGGTCGCGCAGCGCAGGTGAACGCGAGCCGCCGACCAAGGTCAAACGGGGGCGTGAAGCTCCAGGAGTGTCTCCGGGGGACGACATCCGCCCTCCTTGATACGCACTCCTCACGCGGCCGGGACCGAATTGCCGCAATTGCGCACCTTTGCGCGCCAAAGCTGCAGACGGCGTGCAGACTTCGGTGGACGGTCGTATGAGCGCGCCTAAAGGCGCACGCCGGCGAGACCCTCGACCGTTTCGACGACGGCGGCGAAGTCGGCGTCCCCCAGACCCCGGCCCATGCCCGCTGTGAGGGCTTCGCGCACCGCCGCGGCGGCGGGGAAGGGGACACCCGCGGCCTGGCCCTCCTCGAGGCACAGGCGCACGTCCTTGAGCATGTGCTCGAGCTTGAACAGCGTGGCGTAGTCGTGCTCGCGCATCGGCCCCGCCTTGAGGGCCAGCATCGCCGAGCCGCCGCTGCCCGCGCCCATCACCTGCGCCAGCGCGTCGAGGTCGATGCCGGTCGCGCGGCCTACGACGAGCGCCTGCGCGAGGGTGTGGGCGTTGGCGGCCGCCACGGCGTTGTTGATGAGCTTGACCATCTCGCCTTGGCCGACCTCGTCGCCGACGTGGACGATCAGCTCGCCCATCGCCTCGAAGAGTGGGCGGGCGCGGGCGAAGTCGGCCGGGGCCCCGCCGGCCATGATCGTGAGCGTCCCGTCTTCCGCCTTCGGGCTGGAGCCGGTCACCGGCGCGTCGACAAAGCCGATCCCGCGCTGCGCCAGCGCGGCGGCGATGCGCCGGCTGTCGCCGGGGGCGATCGTCGACATGTCGACGCACAGCGTCCCCTCGGCCGCTCCCTCGGCGACGCCGTGCTCGCCGAGCAGCACCTCCTGCACCTGTGCGCCGTCGACCACCATGGTGATCGTCACGTCGCTGGCCGCCCCGACCTCCGCGGGCGTCGCCGCCACGGTGGCGCCGTGCTCGGCGGCCCACGCGTCGGCGCGCTCGCGCGTGCGGTTGTAGACCGTCAGCTTGCAGCCGGCGCGGCGCAGGTTGGCCGCCATGCGCGAGCCCATGATCCCCAGCCCGACGAACCCGATGCGCTCCACGGGCGGGGATCCTACGAGAGCGGCGTCAGGCGGGTCGCGTGGCGGCGACGTCGCCGTCGAGCCCGAGGCGGTGGGCCACCGCCGCGGCCTCGGTGCGGCTGCGCACGTCGAGCTTGGCCAGGATCCGCGACACGTGGACGCTCGCCGTCTTCTCGGCCATGAACAGGGAGTCGCCGATCTCGCGGTTCGTGCGTCCTTCGGCCACGAGGGAGAGGACCTGGCGCTCGCGGGGCGTCAGCCCGAACGGGTCCTCCTGCACGACCGGGGCCGCGATCGGCTCGGAGCCTTCGCCGCCGGCACCGGCGAGGACGAGGCGCGCGCGGGCGGCAAGGCCTTCGATCTCGCCGCGCAGCCACCCGGCGCCGAGCTTCGCGGCGGTCGCGTGCGCGCGGTCGAGCGCTGCCGTCGCGGCTTCGCGATCTCCGGCCGCGACCTGCGCCTCGCCGGCGCGCCAGCGCATGAGCGCGGCGGGATACGGGCGCTGGACGACCTCCCACGCCTGCGCCGCGGTCTCGTGCGCCGCCGGATCGGCGTTCGCGTTGGCGCGAGCGTGCTCGGCCTCGGCGCTGCGCAGCCACGCCTCCTCGACGGGCCCGCCGTCCTCGGCGGCGGCGCCCACGCGGCCGAGGTGGAACTCGGCCTCCATCAGGGCGCGGCGCCGCTCCTCGTCGTCGCCCAGATCGCAGGCGCGCTGCGCCGCGTCGGCCTCGACGACGACGCCGACGGCGGCCACGCGGGCGAGGCGCACCACGTCGTCGGTGCAGGTCTCGATGCGATCGAGCGCCCGACGGATCGCCGCGCGGGCCGCGTCGAGATCGCCGTCGCGGCGCTCGAGCTCGGCGCGCAGGGCGCCCATGACGCCGAGGAACTGCGGCTCGTCGATGTTGACCGCGGCGCAGTCGACGTCGTCGAGCAGCGATCGGGCCCGGGCCGCGTCGCCCTGGCCGAGGGCGAGCTCCGCGTGGCGCAGGGCGAAGTTCACGAACGTGGTGCCGGTGACGGGCCCGGGATCGGGCAGATGGCGCTCGGCGAAGGCCCAGTCGCCGGTGTCCAGGGCGATCTCGGCCTCGACGGTGCTGACCCAGGAGCTGTACCCGCCGGTGCCGGTGGTGCGCTCGGCGCCCTCGTGGGCGACGGCGCGGCCCTCGTCGGAGCGGCCGCGCTGATGCAGGAGATCGGCGAGGTTGATGTAGGCGGCGCGCATCTCGGGCAGGCACTTGTTCTCGACGGCGAGGGCGAGCGCCTCGCGCAGCTTGCCGGCGCCCCGGTCGACGTCGCCGAGGGCCATGAGCGAAGTGCCCATGGCATTGAGCGCGCGGCTGCGCGCCGCGGGCTCGTCGGCCGCCTCGGCGGCGGTCAGTGCGTCGCGGGCGGCCTCGACGGCGCTGCGATGGCGCCCACGCAACATGAGGAACTTCGCCCGCAGGCCGAGCAGCAGCGCGCGCTCGGGGCTGGCGTCGTCGTCGGGCAGGAGCGCCAGGCCGCGCTCGAGCGTGGTCAGTGCCGCCTCCGCGGCGCCCAGGCCCCAGCGCACGTTGGCGAGGTGCTCGAGCAGGTCGGCTGCGCGGTAGGGCTCCGCGGTCTCGTCGATCTCCGCGAGCGCCGCCTCGTAGAGGGCCTCGGCCCGCGGCTTGTCGTGGTGCGACGCGGCGGCCCGGGACAGCAGCGTCGCGTGGTCGATCTCGGCCAGCGCCTCGGGGTCGGGCACGCGCGACCAGAGCTTCAGAGCGCGCTCGTACAGGCGCGCGGCCTCGCCGTGGGCGTGCACCTCCTCGGCCGCATCGCCCGCGCGCACGGCGGCGGCGAACCCCGCTGGCTGGTCGCCGGCCGACAGGTAGTGGTGGGCGATGCCCGCCGCGAGCCTCGGGTTGCCGCCCTGCTCCTGCATGCGGTGCTCGAACGCGCGCGCGAGCGCCAGGTGCAGCTCGGCGTGCTCGCCGGGCAGCAGATCGTCGTGGACGACCTCGCGCAGCAGCGCGTGGCGGAAGGCGTAGTTGCCCTCGTCGTCGGCCTCGATGACGTGGCCGGCCGCCGCTTCGCGCAGCGCCTCGCGCAGTGCGGCCGACTCCAGGCCAGACGCCTGGGCCAGCAGCGTGTGGTCGAGCCGGCGCCCGGCGGCCAGCACACGCAGGACCTCCTGAGCGTCCTGAGGCAGGGCCTCGATGCGGACCATCAGCGCATCGCGGAGCGTGGGGGGAAGCTCGCCGCGCCCGTCGAGGCCGGCGGCCAGGAGCTCCTCGGTGAAGAGCGGGTTGCCCTCGCTACGCGCGTACATGCGCGCGACGCGCGCGTCGTCGGGGGCGGCGCCGAGGATGTCCTCCAGCTGCTCGGCGAGCTCGGGTCGCGTGAGCGGCGCGAGCTCGATGCGCCGCGCGCGCGGCCCGCGCTCGAGCTCGGCGAGCAGCGGGCGCAGGGGATGGCGGCGGTGCAGCTCGTCGGGGCGGTAGGAGGCGACGACCATCACGCGCTCGGCGCGCAGGCTGCGCGCCAGGAAGGAGAGGAAGGCGCGCGTGGAGGCGTCGGCCCAGTGCAGGTCCTCGATCGCCAGCAGGACCGGCTCGTCGCGCCCGAGCTGATCGAGCAGAGTCAGCAGCGCCTCGAAGACGCGCGACTGCGCCGGCGCGTCGCGGTCCACGACGGGCACCGCGGTGGCCGGCGCGAGCTCCGGAAGGAGGCTCGCGAGCCCGGCCCGCGTGGCCGGGCCGAGCTCGTCGAGCACGGGGTCGCCGTCGCGCGTGAGGGATCGCAGGGCGGCGACGATAGGGGCGTAAGGGAGCTCGTCCTCCCCGAGGGAGACGCAGTCTCCGCTCACGACGCGTGCATCAGCTGCGAGCGCTCCGCGCTCCAGCTCCTTGAGCAGGCGCGTCTTGCCTACGCCCGATTCACCCGCGATGAACGCGAGCGAAGGCCGGCCGGCGGAAGCGTCGGCCAGTGCCGCCTCCAGCTCCGCGAGCTCTCGGCTGCGTCCGATGAACCGGCTGCTCGTCACGCGCGTGGGCACGGTTCCAGTATCGCTCGACATCGTCGCTGAGGGCATGTGACAGGGGATTCATGAGACGGTCGTTGAACATGACGACATACTGCGCTGCGACGGTCGGCCCCACATCGGGCGTATGGAGCCAGTTGCGCCCGTCGACCCCTTAGCTGCCTCAGGCGCCCCCTTAGTTGGGGCGCGCATTGCTTGACACACATATAACTGAGCAGCAATATAGGCTGCATGGCGACCACATTCGAGGTCCTGGCCGAGCCGAAGCGCCGCAGCATCCTCGACCTGCTGCGCGAGCGCGAGCGGTCGGTGGGCGAGCTCGTGGAGTCGCTCACGATCAGCCAACCGGGCGTCTCCAAGCACCTGCGCGTGCTGCGCGACGCGGGGCTGGTGAGCGTGCGCACCGATGCCCAGCGCCGCGTCTACGGCCTGCGCGCCGAGCCTTTGGCGGAGATCGATGCCTGGCTGGAGCCCTACCGGCGCTATTGGTCGGACCGTCTCGACGCGCTGGAGCGCCACCTCGACGAGGCGCCGTAGCGTCGCGGCGGCCGGAACAGCATCACCGAGGGAGAGTGAGCCGCCCGCGCCTGAGGCGGGCGCGCCGACGCCGCCGTCCTGCCCTGGGGTCGCAGGACGACCCTTAGGCAGCACAGCGCGCACGAAACCGCCTCTGCGCCCGGCCAGAACGCGGGCGGCTGACCTCCCTCGATGATGCTGTTTCAGCCCGCCGCAGGCTCCCCGTAGCCCCCGCCGCCCGGCGTCTCCAGGCGCAGGCGCTGGCCCGCGCGCAGCGTCCCCGACGCCTTGGGCTCGAGCTCCTCGCCGTCGAGGAGGTTGCGGCCACGGGCGCCCGCGGAGCCGCCGTCGGCGCCCGGCGGCGCGTGGCGGCGGCGCTCGGTCAGCAGCGAGAAGCTCATGTCGGTGAGCGCTTGCAGCTCGCGCACGACCCCGTCGCCGCCGCGGTGGCGCCCGGCGCCGCCCGAGCCGCGGCGCAGGGCGTACTCGGTGACGCGCAGCGGGAACTCGAGCTCGAGGGCCTCGACCGGCGTGTTGAGCGTGTTGGACATGGCGACGTGGACCGCGCTGGGCCCGTCGGCGTCCGGACATGCCCCCTGGCCGCCGCCGAGGGTCTCGTAGTAGGTCCACGCGTCGGTGCCGAGCGTGAGGTTGTTCATCGTCCCCTGGCCCAGTGCGCGGCCGAAGGCGCCGAGCACGAGGTCGGCCACGCGCGAGGACGTCTCCACGTTGCCCCCGGCGACCGCGGCGGGCGGGCGCGCGTTGAGCAGCGAGCCCTCGGGCGCGACGACGGTGATCGGGCGATAGGCGCCTGCGCTCGGCGGGATGTCGGGGTCGGTGAGCACGCGGACGGCGAACAGGCAGGCGCTCGCCGTCACCGCCAGCGGGCAGTTGAGGTTGCCGCCGTGCTGGGCCGCCGACCCCGAGAAGTCGAGCGTCAGCTCGTCGCCGGCGACCGTGGCGGCCACGCGCAGCTCGACGTCGCCGTCGGCCGCCTCGAGCAGGTCGACGGCGGTGCGCGTGCCGTCCTGCAGGTCCGCGAGGCACGCGCGCGTGCGCCGCTCGGCGTAATCGAGGACCGCCGCCGTCGCCTCGCGCAGGAAGTCCAGCCCGACGCGATCGGCCAGCTCGCTCAGGCGCTTGGCGCCGGTGCGGTTGGCGGCGAGCTGGGCGCGCAGGTCGGCGCGCCGGTGCGCGGGCTGGCGCATCTGCGCGGCGAGCTCGTCGATCGCCGCGTCGTCGAGCACGCGCGGCGCGATGACGACGCCCTCCTCCTCCAGCGTGGTCGAGTCGGCCGGCATCGAGCCCGGCACGCGCCCGCCGACGTCGGCGTGGTGTGCGCGCGCGGCCGCGAAGCCGAGCAGCTCGCCGTCGTGGAAGGCGGGCGTGACGACCGTGATGTCGGGCAAGTGGGTGCCACCCGCGTACGGGTCGTTGAGGACCCACGGGACGCCAGGCGCATGGTCGCGGTCGCGCACGGCCGCGACCGCGGCGGGCATCGCGCCGAGGTGCACCGGGATGTGCTCGGCCTGCATGACCATCTCGCCGGCGGCGTCGAAGAGCGCCGTCGAGCAGTCGCGACGCTCCTTGATGTTGGCGCTGTGGGCCGAGCGCACGAGCACGGCGCCCATCTCCTCGCACGCGGCGCGCAACGCGCCGGCCGTGACCTGCAGGGCGATGGGGTCGACCGTCACGCGCGCTCCAACACGAGCGTGCCGGTGTCGTCGGTGGCCCCGCTCCAGCCCTCGGGCACGACGAGCGTCGCCTCGGGCAACGCGACGACGGTCGGCCCGGTCACCTGCTCGCCCGCGGGCGCGCCGAAGTCGACGGGCGCGGCGGGGAGCCGGCCGGTGACGCGGATGGTCACGAGCTCGACCTCGCCGTCGGGATCGCGGTGGCCGTAGCGCTCCTCGTGCAGCGCCTCGAAGCGCTCGCGCAGCTCGTCGCGCGCGCCGCCGCGCACGGTCAGCTCGTGCGACTGGCCGCGGTAGCGCAGGTCCCAGGCGATCTCGATCTCCGGCTCGCCCCCCAGCGCGCCGATGACCTCGTCGCCCAGCGCCTCGACGCTCGCGTCGCCGTCGCCGAGGACGGTGCGCTGGGCGTCGGCGCGGCGGTCGGCGGCGGCCAGCCCGAGCGCGCTCAGCACGCCCGACGCGCGCGGAACGAGGATCCTCGTCATCCCCAGCTCCTCGGCGATGGCGGCCGCGTGCAGCGGCCCGGCGCCGCCGAAGGCCAGCAGGGCGAAGCGCCGCGGGTCGATCCCGCGCTCGACGGTCATCACGCGCAGGGCGCGCACCATCTCGGCGTTGGCCACGCGCACGATCCCCTCGGCGCATTCGGGCACGTCGAGCCCCAGCTCGCCCGCCAGCCGTTCGACGGCCGTGTGGGCCGCCTCGGCGTCGAGCTCGATGTCGCCCGCGAGCGGGACGTCGGCGCTCAGATGGCCGAGGACGAGGTTGGCGTCGGTGACGGTCGGCTCGGTGCCGCCGCGTCCGTAGCAGGCGGGCCCGGGCTCGGCACCGGCGCTGCGCGGGCCTACGCGCAGCGCGCCGCCTGGGTCGCGCCAGCCGATCGAGCCTCCACCGGCCCCGACGGTGTGGATGTCGACCATCGGCAGGGCCAGCGGCCGGCCGCCGACCTCGCGCGCCGTCGTCTCGCGCACGCGGCCGCCTTCGACGACGCACACGTCGCACGACGTGCCGCCCATGTCGAAGCACAGCAGGTCGGGCTCGCCGCAGCGCTCGGCGAGCAGGGCGGCCGCGGCCGCGCCGCCCGCCGGACCGCTGAGCACGGTGAGCGCGGCGTGGTCGGCGGCGGCGTCCAGCGCGGCAAGGCCGCCGCTCGACTGCATGATCGCCGGCGTTGGCAGGCCGGAGTCGCGGGACGCCTCGAGCAGCCGGCGCAGGTACCGCGCCAGCAGGGGGGAGAGGGCGGCGTCGACCTCGGTGGTGGCTGCGCGCTCGAACTCGCGGAAGGTCCCGACGACCTCGTGCGACAGCGAGACGTGCACGCCGAGGCGCTCGCGCAGCGCCGCGCCGATCGCGCGCTCGTGGTCGGGGTGGCGATAGCTGTGCAGCAGGCAGACGGCGATCGCCTCGGGCTCGGCGGCCGCCACGGCGTCGACGAGGTCCTCGAGGTCGGCCAGCGCCTCCAGCACACCGTCGGGCCCGGTCCGCTCGCACGCCGCGAAGCGCCGCTCGGGCGGGGTCAGCGGCGCCGGGTGCGCGGCGCAGAGCCGGTAGAGCTCGCGCCGTGCCTGGCGGCCGAGGGCCACGACGTCGGTGAAGCCGTCGGTGGCGACGAACGCGGTGCGCGCGACGGTGCCCTCGAGCAGCGCGTTGGTCGCGACGGTCATGCCGTGGGCGAAGCCCTCGACGTCGCCGGGGCGGGCGCCGGCGGCCTCGAGCGCGCGCTCGACGGCGGTCATGACGCCGCGTGACTGGTCGTCGGGCGTCGTCGGAGCCTTGGCGGTGTGCACGACGCCCGCGGCGACGAGGACGGCGTCCGTGAAGGTGCCGCCCACGTCCACGCCGAGGAGCATCCGCGGACCCTAGATGACGGTCGGCGAGGGTCCGGCGCCGGCCGACTTGCGGCTACGCGGCCAGCGGCTCGGCCACCGGCCCACCGACCAGCTCGATCTCCTCTGTCTCGGCCAGGTGCTGGTGCGACGGGCAATAGCCGTTGTGGTGCAGCGGCATCCGCTGGCATGCGGTGCCTCGCCGTGTCGTGGCGCGGCACTGCAGCGGGCGGCCCTGGACGTCGAATCCGTTCTGGGGCATGCGCTCCAGGACGTCGAGCGCGCAGTCCACGTATCCCTGCACGACGCGCCAGACTCGAGGCTGTGCGTGCATTGGGAAGTGG
>Ga0307278_10000338_pt1 | contig 23629 bp, 20 predicted proteins | sample ER_DNA_117_FD_194482 | JGI IMG/M metagenome (GOLD analysis project Ga0307278, IMG submission 194482) | Bulk soil microbial communities from the East River watershed near Crested Butte, Colorado, United States - ER_DNA_117 | ecosystem: Environmental > Terrestrial > Soil > Floodplain | place...
ACCGCGGTCGTTTCGTCGTGCTGGTCGAGGAGCAGCTGGCCGAGCGCGACGCGCTGCTGCTGCCGACCATCCCGGTGGTGGCGCCGGAGCGCGCCAGCCAGGTGGTCAGGCTCGGTGACGGCAGCGAGATGGGCGTCCAGGTGGCGCTGACCGCCCTGCCCGGCGCCTTCAACTGCTCCGGCTCGCCGGTCGTGTCGCTGCCCGTCGGGCTGGTCGACGGGCTGCCGGTCGGGGCGTCGCTGGTGGGCCGGATCGGCGGCGACCACGAGCTGCTCCGGGTCGCGACGGCGGTCGAGGACGCCGCCACCTTCGGAGGATGCGGGCGGCCTGCCCTCCGCGCGTGACCGCCCGGTGCGCGGTCAGCGCGACGGACGCTCGTAGAACCGCTGCTTCTCGTCGGCGCGCACCAGCCGCAGCGCGTTGTTCTCCAGCACCCGCCGGCACGCGGGGTTGTCCAGGTCGGTGGAGGCCACGATCCTGCTGACCTCGCGCCGCCCGTCGGCGAAGGCGAGCAGGCCGGCACCGCTGGAGGCAGTCTACGGGTGCTCAGCTCGGCTCCCGCCCGCTTGTGCGTAACTGCCCACCTGCTCGGCGGTCTGGTTGAATGCGGAACAGCGGCGAAGGTGGCGCGGGAGGCGGCGACGTGAAGAACCATGGGCGGGCTGACCGGGTCGATCCCGCGCAGAGCCAGGACGAGCAGGTCGAACCGACCGCCGGGTCGGCCGACGAGCCTGTGGGGTCGTCCGCGACCAGCGAGGCGGCCGAGGTCGTCGTGCCGGCGGCCGAGGAGGGCAAGCAGGACGACGAGCGTGGCGGGAGCGAGCCGCCCGCCGCCGAGGCCGAACCGGTCGAGGTGGTGCCGCGGGCCAAGCCCGAGCGGCCGCGCCGGGTCGCGGGCCGCGGCCGCGGCGGCCAGGTGAAGACCGAGGCCTGGGCGCGGACCCCGCCCGCCCAGCTGGTCCGGGGCGCCGTCCAGGCGGGGGTGCTGGTGCCGCTGCTCCGCTTCATCTCGCCCTTCAACGTGATCGGCAGGCGCAACCTGAACAGCCTCAAGGGGCCGGCGGTGTTCGTGGCCAACCACCAGAGCCACTTCGACGCGCCGATCTGCCTGGCCGCGCTCGGCGGCCGCGTGCGCCGGCGGCTGGTGATCGCGGCGGCGGCCGACTACTTCTACAGCTCCCAGGTCAAGGGTGTGGCCGCCTCGCTGGCGCTCGGCACGGTGCCGTTCGTGCGCCAGGGCGGCTCCAGCCGCGAGTCCCTGCAGATGCTCAAGGACCTGATCGGCAAGGGCTGGTCGGTGCTGATCTTCCCGAGCGGGACGCGCGGCAAGGCCGGCCCCTTCAAGAAGGGCTTCGCCTACCTGGCGATCGACACCCAGGTCCCGGTCGTCCCGGTCTACCTCCACGGTCTGGAGCGGGTCATGCCCAAGGGCGCGTTCGTGCCCCTGCCCGGCGGTGTCGCGGTCGGCATCGGCCCGCCGATCCCGCCGGGCAAGGACTACAACGACCTGGTCAGGCGCGCCGAGGCGGCGGTCGCCGAGGCAGGGGCGCTGGTCGAGCGCCTGGGCGGGACGTAGCCGCCCATGCCGCACAACCCCTTCGGCAACGACCTGTTCCTGCCCGTCCTCGTCAGGGTGGTGCTGCTGATCGTCGCCGGCCTCGCCGGCGTGATGCTGGCCCAGCGCCGTCCCCTGCGGGTCCTGCGCCGCTCCACCTTCTTCAGCCGCACCCGTACCTGGTTCTGGATGGCCCCGCTGTTCCTGGTGTGCGTGTTCACCGGCGGGTTCGTGGCGCTCCTGCTGGCCACGTTCGTGCTCGTGCAGGGCCTGTCGGAGTTCGCGCGCATCGCCGGGATCGACCGCCGCTACGCGCTGCTGCTGATGCTCTGGTCCCAGGTCGGCCTGTTGGTCGCCGCCCTGGAACGGGAGTACTTCCTGTTCCTGCCGTTCGGCTTCCTCATCCTGCTCACGCTGGTCCCGATCATCTCCGGCGAGGTCGCCGAGGCGCGCACGCAGGTCGGCAGCACCCTGTTCGGCTACATCTACATCGCGCTGCCGCTGGCCTACATCGTGTTCGCCAAGGCGGCCCAGCCGTGGGGGCTCAACTTCCTGGTGATCGTGACCGTCTCGGTGGCCTTCTCGGACATCGCGGCCTACGCGGTCGGCGTCGCGCTCAAGGGGCCGAAGATGATCCCGCGGATCAATCCGGACAAGACCTGGGGCAGCGCGCTCGGCAACCTGATCGGTGCGGCCGTCGGCGTCGCCCTGCTCGAGATCGCGATCCCCGACGAGTGGACCGTGGCCGGCGTGGTCGTGCTGGTGCTCATGATCGCCGTCGGCAGCATCTGGGGCGACGTGACCGAGAGCCTGGTCAAGCGGGCCTTCCAGGTCGAGCGGGCCAGCACGGTGCTGTTCGGGTTCGGTGGCATCCTCGACCGGGTCGACTCCCTGCTGATGGCCCTGCCGCTGTGCTACTACTCCCTGATCCTGGTCAACAACCTGGCCAGCTGAGCCTGGCCGTCGCCGTGGTGCTGCGTGCGTCGCCTGGGCCTGGCCAGCCGTGGGACGGCCCCGAGGAGGAGCCCGCCGAGCAGGGCGGGAGTAGGCGCCCGGAGCTCTCCAAGGGGAATCGAGCGGTGGTGACGGAGGCAGCCATGCGGAGCGTCGAGCTGAGCGTCGACTCGAGGGGCAGGCACGTCCTCGACCTGACCGACCAGGTGGCCGCGTTCGCCGCCGAAGCCGGCGGGGACGGGCTGCTGCACGTGTTCGTCCCGCACGCCACGGCCGGGCTCGCGGTGATGGAGACCGGCTCCGGCTCGGAGGAGGACCTCGAGGCGGTGCTCGAACGCCTCCTTCCTCGGGACGACCGCTACGTGCACCGTCACGGCAGCCGCGGCCATGGCGCCGACCATCTCCTGCCGGTCTTCGCCGGGCCGTCCCTGACCGTGCCCGTCGCAGGCGGCCGGCTGCTGCTCGGCACCTGGCAGCGCATCTGCCTGGTCGATCTCAACGACGACAACCCGCGCCGCCGCGTCCGCCTGTCGCTCCTGACCGGGTAGGCCAGCCGGAGTCCGGTTCGCCCACCCGGAGCGGCCGGCGGGCGAGCCTGACCCGGATGCCGAAAAGAACGAGCCGGCCGATGCGGACCAGCGGGTGGAACGGTCGATGTCCCGCGCCATACCGCCGCGAACCGAGGCGGCCGTCAACCTCCCGCATGCTCGCGCAGGGCTACGTTGATGTAACCAGAAGGGTCGCTCATCGCTGGCAGAGGCCTCCGAGAATTTCGGGTGATGCTGCTCCGTAGAACTACTTAAGCCGGCCTCGGAGACCTTCCTGAGTTGGGTTTCGCCGCAGGTAGAGAGCTTGCCGGCGGCTTGCGCGATTGAACGGCGATTTGCATTTCCATATCGATTTGGGCAAAGCTTGATACACGCCATCCGGGAGTCTCACCCCCCTGGCGACCTCCCCCCAAGTCGCTTGGAGACTCGAGGAGGCGAGAAGAAAGAGGGCGACACCCGTGCCTCCCGTAGAGCGGGCGTCACCGAGCCCGTGGATACCAATTCAGTCCGTCGCTCCCCCCGGCGGCGGACTGAATTGGTCCCTCCGCCTCAAGTCGTGCGAACCGAACACCGGAAGGGCCGCCCAAACCGGCGCCCGAGCCCGAGGCGATAACGTGAAGATGTCAACTACCTGGTCGTAGCATGCGCCGCCGCCGCGCTCGCGGCGGCGGCGGGCGGAAAGGGAAGCGCCCGTCGTGACGGCTGTCAGCCTCCCGGGTCAGACAGCTTCCCCTGCGAGGGCGGCGCGGCACCCGCGCCGCCTCTTCCTCTCGATCGACGTCCTGGCTGCGGCGCGGCCGCGTCGCCAGTAGCATGCCGCGTGTGCCCCGCAGGCAGCCTTCGGCGGATCAGGAGGTCGTCATGGAGAAGCTGTGGAAGGGCGAGACGGACAAGGCGGTCCGCAACTTCCCGATCTCCGGCGAGCGGGTGCCGGCGGGCGTGGTGCGCATGCTCGCCCGGATCAAGGCGGAGGCCGCGCGGGTCAACGCGGAGCTGGGCGAGCTCGACGACGACCGGGCACGGCGCATCGCCGCCGCCGCCGAGGCGGTCGCGGCGGGGGAGCACGACGACCAGTTCCCGATCGACGTCTTCCAGACCGGCTCGGGCACCTCGACCAACATGAACGTCAACGAGGTGGTGGCCAGCCTGGCCGGCGAGGACGTGCACCCCAACGACCACGTCAACATGGGCCAGTCGTCCAACGACACCTTCCCCACCGCGGTGCACCTGGCGGCGCTCGACGCGCTCGGCGGCGACCTGCTGCCCGCCCTGGACGCGCTGCAACGCTCGCTCGCCGCCAAGGCGGCCGAGTTCGCCGATGTGGTCAAGCCGGGCCGCACCCACCTGATGGACGCCGTGCCCGTGACGCTGGGCCAGGAGTTCGCCGGCTATGCCGCCCAGATCCGGGAGGGCGCCGACCGCGTGGCGGCCACCCTGCCTCGCCTCGGCAAGCTACCCCTCGGCGGCACCGCCGTCGGCACCGGCCTGAACGCCCATCCGGAGTTCGCCGCCAGGGTGCGCGCGCGCGTGGCCGCCGCCACGGGGCTCGAGCTGTCCCCGCCTGCCCACCCGTTCGAGGGCCAGGGGGCAAGGGACGCCATGGTCGAGGCGAGCGGGGCGCTGAAGACGGTCGCGGTGAGCTGTACCAAGATCGCCAACGACATCCGCTGGATGGGCTCGGGGCCGCGCGCCGGGCTGGCCGAGATCTTCCTGCCCGAGCTGCAGAAGGGCTCCTCGATCATGCCCGGCAAGGTCAACCCCGTCATGTGCGAGGTCCTCACCCAGGTGTCGGCGCAGGTGATCGGCAACGACGCGGCCATCACCGTCGGGGGGCTCTCGGGCGCCTTCGAGCTCAACGTCTACATCCCACTGATGGCCAGGAACCTGCTGCAGTCGGCCACCTACCTGGCCGCGGCCTGCCGCCAGTTCGCCGCCCGCTGCGTCGACGGCATCGAGGCGAACCGCGAGCGCGCCCGCGAGCTGGTCGAGTCCACCCTGGTGACGGTGACCGCCCTCGCCCCGGTGGTCGGCTACGACGAGGCGGCGGCGATCGCCAAGGAGGCGGCCAGCTCCGGCCGCTCCCTGCGCGAGGTCGCCCTCGCACGCGGGGTCCCCGCCGAGGTGGTCGACAAGGCCCTCGACCTGCGCGAGATGGCCCGCGGCAACGGCTTCGCCGGGTAGCTACGGGGTCTCGGGCAGGCGCACGCCGAAGCCCTTGACCGCCAGCTCGAGCACCACCTGGCCGGGGGCGACGAGATCGGCCACGCGCGCCGCCGCCAGGCGCTCCAGCTCGACGAGCCTGGCTCGGTAGACCTCGGGGCCTGCACGCCTGGCCTGGCTGAGCAGGTGGGTGTTGGTCCAGACCTTGGCGCGCGACTCCTTCAGGCGAGCAGGCCCTCCATGCGGGCGATGAGCCCGTCGACGTCCCCCGAGCGCTCCATGGCGGTCAGGCGGCGCAGCCGAGGACCGGCACCGGCGCGGTGCGGCCGGCGGCCGCCGCCAGGTCGGTGCGCAGCTCCGCGTTGGTGAGGGCGTAGCCCTCCTGGTCGGTGATGGTCGAGGCGGCGAACACCACGCCCAGCGCGCGGCCGCTGCGGTCGACCAGCGGGCCGCCGCTGTCGCCCTTGCGGATCACCGCCCGCAGCACCCAGATCTCGCGCCGCACCAGCGCGCGTGAGTAGATGTCCCGGCCGGTCGCGACCGTCTTCGTCACCACCTGTGCGCCCACCACCTTCTGGCTGCCGCCGCCCGGGTAGCCGATCACCGCGCCGATCGTCCGAGGGCCGCTCGGATCGGCGAGCGGCAAGGGGCGCACCGGGAGCCCGGGCACGCGCAGCAGGGCGATGTCGCGCCTCGGGTCGAACAGGACCACGGTCGCGGGCAGCCTGGTGCCGCGGCTGGTGATCACGCGGTGGTTGTCGGTGCCGGCGACCACGTGCGCGTTGGTCACCACCAGGTTGCCGTTCACCGGGAAGCCGCTGCCGAACAGCAGGCCGCCGCAGCCCTCGCTCTCGATCTGCACGGTCGCCGCGGCGGCACGCTGGATCCCCCGGGTGGACTGGATCACGGGCGGCGAGCCGCTGCTGATCGGCGGCCGCAGGCTGGCGAAGGCGTCGGGGAACGGCGAGCCCGCGAGCAGCCGCCGCAGCTCCGAGACTGCCGCCGGTGGCCTCGGGGCGTGGCGGTCGATGGTGGTGAGGATCACCGAGTCGCTGACCGCCCGCGCCACGACCGGCATCGAGTCCGACATGGTCAGGGCGACGAACCAGAGCGCGATGGCCGCGACCGCGCTGGCCACCACCGCCCCGCCCACCGAGTCGAGGTTGCTGGTCCACTGGCCGACGAGGCCGCCCTTGGCGGCGCGGCCGGCGCGGATGGCGAGGCTGTGGAAGATCGCGGCGACCAGGAAGAACACGCCGATGCCAACGAAGATGCGACGCAGCGACTCCTCGGTGGAGACGACCAGGCCGATGCGGGTCGCCGCCCAGGCACCGACGGCGAGCCCGATCAGCAGCCCGGCGTAGCCGAGCACGACCACGATGAACCCACGGCGCCAGCCACTGATCGCGGCCACGATGAGCACGATGCCGAGCAGGACGTCCAGCGGGTGCGTGCGGAGCAGCATGCGTGACGGTGGCCTCGTGGGGCGGGCGTGGGCGCCGGGAACGGGTTGGAGAGGTCCAGTTGACCATCATCGTCCCGACAACGCGAGGCCACCCCTGGTCGATCCGCGTCGCCTGACCGGATTCGCGCGCTGCTCGCCCTCAGGACGGCGCCACCATCGCCGATGTAGTCCTCGTGGAGGGATCGGAGTTGGCCAGCGGCGCGCGGCATGGCGGGCGTCGCGTACGGGGGCGTGCGGTGATGAACGGAGCGATCGAAGGGCCCGAATCCACCTTCACCCTGGCCGCGGCCCGGGCCTTGTTCCGTGCGCCGCAGGCCGAGGACACCTGCTGGGCCGACGTGCACCAGCCCGACGGGACGGTGCGCGCCTGCGGCCGCCCGGAGGCGTCCACCCTCGGCCTGTGCGCCGACCACCGCGCCGAGCTGTTCGGCCTCGAGCCGGGGTAGCCGTCGCGGACTCAGCGGCAGTCGGCCAGCGTGTCCTCGATCCGCTCCACCGCCTTGCGCGCGGCGATCAGCACCGGGTCCCACACCGGCGAGAACGGCGGCGCGTAGGAGAGGTCGAGGTTGACCATGTCGTCCACGGTCATGCGGTTCCACAGCGCGGTGGCGAACACGTCGATGCGCTTGGCCGCGCCCTCCTTGCCGACGATCTGGGCGCCGAGCAGGCGGCCGGAGCGGCGTTCGGCGATCACCTTGAGGCGGATCGGCGCCGCGCCCGGGAAGTAGCCCGCCCTGGTGGTCGAGTCGACCGTGACCGTCTCGTACTCGAGCCCGAGCGGGCGCAATTCCGTCTCGGACAGGCCGGTCCGGGCCACCTCCACCGGCCATACCTGGGTGACCGCGGTGCCGAGGGCGCCGGGGAAGGTGGCGTAGCCGCCGCCGACGTTGATGCCGCAGACGCGGCCCTGCTTGTTGGCGATCGTGCCGAGGTGGTAGTTGACCGGGTGGCCGGAGACGAGGTGGCGGGTCTCGGCGCAGTCCCCGGCGGCCCAGACGGCGTCGTGGCGCGTCTGCATACGCGGGCCGACCTCGATCGCGCCGGTGCGGCCGAGGGCCACGCCTGCCTCGCGGGCCAGGGTCACGTTCGGCTGTGTGCCGATCCCGAGCACCACCAGGTCGGCAGGGAGGGCGCCGCCGGCGGTGCGCACCGCCCGTACCCGGTCGTCACCCTCGATCGCCTCCACCTTCTCGTTGGTGTGCAGCTCCACCCCGGCGTCGCGCAGCGCCTTGCTGACCAGCGCGCCCATGTCCGGGTCGAGCGTGCTCATCACCTCCGGGCCGCGCTCGACCAGGGCGGTCGGGATGCCGCGGTAGACCAGCGCCTCGGCCGCCTCGAGGCCGATGTAGCCGCCGCCGATCACCACCGCCCGCTCCGGCTTGGCCTCGATCGACCGGCGCAGGTCGAGGCCGTCCTGGAGGATCGAGAGCCCGTGCACGCCCGGCAGGTCGATCCCCGGCACGGCCGGCCGCACCGGCTCGGCGCCGGTCGCGATCACCAGCACGTCCCACGGCTCGTCGAAGCGGCGGCCGGTCTCGAGGTCGTGGACGCCCACCCGACCGGAGCCCAGGTCGATCTCCTCGACCTGGTGGCGCACGCGGGCGTCGATCCCCCGCGCGGCGAACTGCTCGGGGGTGCGCACGACCAGGCGCTCCCAGTCGTCCACCATGCCGCTGGCGTAGTACGGCATCCCGCAGGCCGAGTAGGAGGTGTGCGGGCCGCGCTCGAAGGCGACGATCGCGAGGTCGTCGGCCGGCCGGCGGCGGCGGGCCTGTGAGGCCGCGCTCATGCCGGCGGCGTCACCGCCGATCACGACCATTCGGGTGCGCGTCATCAGCGCTCCTTTGTTGAAACGTCGGTGGCCCGCCGCCGCCTTGTGCGCCGGCTTCCCTCGTCGCTCCTTCGTCGCCTGCGGCTCTTTCGTCGCTCCTCAGTCCAGCCGGTGCGGCGGCGGCGGGCACCTCCTACTTCGTCGCTCCGCTCCTCAGTCGCGGCGGCTGCGGGCCACCTCCTGAATTCGTCGCCCTCAGTCCGCTCCGTGAGCGACGTGGGCGAACCTTGTGCCTGCCACGTAGTCTGCCCGATAGCGTCGACAACGCGGCGAATGAGATCCACAGGGTCGGGGAGGCGGCACGTCATGGCCAGGATGCTGTTCAACTGCAAGCACGGCGCGGACGACCCCGAGCGCGCCATCGTGCCGTTCATCGCGGCCAACGTCGCCGCCGCGTCCGGGCAGGAGGCGGTGGTGCTGCTCACCATCGACGGCGCCTGGCTGTGCAAGCGCGGCTACGCCGAGGGCGTCGGCCAGGAGGGCTTCCCGGAGCTGACCCGGCTCATCACCGACTTCGTCGAGGCCGGCGGGGAGATCTGGGGGTGCAGCGCCTGTACCACCCCGCGCGGCATCACCGAGGAACAGCTGGTGCCGGGCGCCCGCATCGTGGGCGCGGCGGCGATCGTCGAGGCGGTGGCCAACGGGGCGGTCCCGGTCGCCCTGGGCTGAGCCCCGTCGCCGGCGCGGTCAGGAGCGGCTGGAGCGGGCGGGGACGCCATTGCCCAGCCGCTCCGCCAGGCGGGTGACGCTATCGCGCATGGCCGCCTGCCTGGCGGGCTCGCCCGGGCCGAAGAAGGCGAGCACCATGGTCACCTCGCCGTCGTCGAGGACCGGGACGGCCGCGCCGCTGCCGAGGCCGGCGCGGCTCGCCGCCGTCGGCCGGGCGAAGTGCGGGTCGTCGGCCAGGTCCGGCACGAGCACCATGCGCCGCTCGTGCCAGGCCTTGCCCGGCAGCCCGGTCCCGGGGACGAACGCGAGGCGCTCGGTGGGGAAGCGGAAGTGGCGGCCGCTGTTGGCGTCGCCGTACCAGAGCGGGTGCAGCTCGAGCGTGCCCATCTCGGGCGCGGGCACCCAGACCTCGGCGTAGGTCCAGCCGCCGCGCCGGCAGGTTTCCCGCAGGAGGTCGACAAGGCGCGCGTCGTCGGAGCCGGCCTCGCCCGACAACGAGGGCAGCTCACCGTGCTGGTCGGCAGCGTCCACGAGGGTCCTCCGCCGCAGGCCGGACCACGGCGGGGGCCGGGACCGGGCAGCTCCGTGTCCCCCGATCGTACGACAGGATCGTACCGAAAGCCTAGACCGGAGCAAATAGTTCCTTTATCCCCTAACCCTGGCTGCGCTCGGCCGCCTCGGCCACGTCGCCGCCCGGGCCGCCGACCCCTTCGACCGCGCGCAGGTCCAGCTCGGCGGGCGAGACGGCGGCGCCGCAGCGGGTGCACGACGAGCGCGTCAGCACGCGCCCGCCGCAACCGGCGTGGACCGCCTGGGCGGAGGACGGCTCGCCGTAGTGGTGGATGCCCCAGGCGGCCAGGCTGGCAAGGACCGGAGCCAGGTCGCGGCCCTTGTCGGTGAGCTGCCAGCAGCGGCCGCTGGCGTCCCGCGCCGCGATGCCCTCGTCCTCGAGCAGGCGCAGGCGCTCCACCAGCAGGTTGGAGGGGATGCCGGGCAGTGCCCGCTCCATCTCGGCGTAGCGGGCGGGGGCGAGCAGCAACTCGCGGACGATCAGCAGGGTCCAGCGGTCGCCGATCATCTCCAGCGAGCGGGCGACCGGTCCCGGCAGTGGGTAACGCCTCGGCACCCTCGAAACGTAGCAGACCATTGCCGTCCAGTTCACTTGACTTTCTCAAGCAGACCGCCGACCCTGCTGCTATGGCCAACCTTCACGTGGCCCCCGCCACCCCCCTGGACGAGCTCATGGCCGAGGCGCGGCGCATCCGCGACCCCCGCACCGGCACCCGGGTCACCTACTCCCCGAAGGTCTTCATCCCGCTGACCATGCTCTGCCGCGACCACTGCGGCTACTGCACCTTCGCCAAGCCGCCCGCCCGCCTGCCGCGTGACGGCGGCGCCTACCTGAGCGTCGAGCAGGTCCTCGAGATCGCCAGGGCCGGCCGTGACCACGGCTGCCACGAGGCCCTGTTCACCCTCGGCGAGCGGCCGGAGGAGCGCTACCCGGTGGCGCGCCGGGCGCTCGCCGCCATGGGCCACGCCTCGACGGTCGACTACCTGGCGGAGGCGTGCCGCCAGGTGGTGGAGGAGACGGGCCTGCTGCCGCACGCCAACGCCGGCGCGCTCGGCGCCGACGAGCTCGCCCGGCTGCGGCCCGTCACGGCCAGCCAGGGCATGATGGTCGAGTCGCTCTCCGAGCGGCTCCACGAGCCGGGCGGTCCCCACCACCGCTGCCCCACCAAGCTGCCTGCCCGCCGCCTGGCGACCCTGGAGGCCGCCGGGGAGCTCGGCATCCCGTTCACCACCGGGATCCTGGTCGGCATCGGCGAGACCCGGGACGAGCGCCTGCGGGCGCTGGCCGAGATCGACGCGGCCCACCGCCGTCACGGGCACGTCCAGGAGGTGATCGTCCAGAACTTCCGGCCCAAGCCGGGCACGGCCATGGCCGCCGCCGAGGCGCCGTCGCTCGACGACTACCTGTGGACGATCGCGGCCGCGCGGGTCGTGCTCGACCCCTCCATCCACCTGCAGGCCCCGCCGAACCTCACCGAGGACTTCGGCGTCCTGCTCGAGGCGGGCATCGACGACTGGGGCGGGGTCAGCCCGGTCACCGCCGACCACGTCAACCCGGAGCGGCCCTGGCCGGCGCTCGAGCGCCTGCGCCAGGCGACCGAGGCCGCGGGCATGGTGCTCGCTCCGCGGCTCACCATCTACCCGGAGTTCGCCGCCGATCCCGGCCGCTGGCTCGACCCGGCGATGACCTTCCCGGTGCTCGACCGCTCCGACGCCGAGTCCCTCGGCCGCGACGACCGCTGGGCCGCCGGCGAGCAGGTGCCGCCGCCGCCCCTGGTCCACACCGGCCCGCCCGGTCGGGTGCCCGCACGGCGGGGTGGCCGGGTGGCCGAGATCCTCGCCGGGGTGCTCGACGGGCAGCGGGTGGGGGAGGACGAGATCGTCGACCTGTTCGCCGCGCGCGGGCCGGAGATGAGGGCGGTCGTCGAGGTGGCCGACGAGCTGCGCCGGCACGAGGTCGGCGAGGTGGTCACGTTCGTCCGCAACCGCAACCTCAACTACACCAACGTCTGCACCTTCCGCTGCCGCTTCTGCGCCTTCTCCAAGGGGCCGGCCAGCCTCAACCTGCGCGGCGCCCCCTACCTGCTCGGCCTCGACGAGGTCACGCGGCGGGTGGTCGAGGCCGACGCCCGCGGCGCCACCGAGGTGACCCTCCAGGGCGGCATCCACCCGAGCTTCGACGGCGACTACTACATCGACGTCGCCAGGGCGGTGCGCGAGGCGGTGCCGCGCATGCACATCCACGGGTTCACCGCCCTGGAGGTGCACGAGGGTGCCCGCCGGCTGCAGGAGCCGCTGCGCGACTACCTGCTGCGCCTCAAGGCGGCGGGCCTGGCCTCGCTGCCGGGGACCGCCGCCGAGATCCTCGACGACGAGATCAGGGCGATCATCTGCCCCGACAAGATCACCACCGACGAGTGGCTGGAGGTCCACCGCACCGCCCACGCGGTCGGCCTGCGCTCCAACGTCACCATCATGTTCGGCCACGTGGAGACGCCGCGGAGCTGGGCGAGGCACATGCTGCGGACGCGGGAGCTGCAGGCCGAGACCGGCGGCTTCACCGAGTTCGTGCCGCTGCCGTTCGTGCACATGGCCGCGCCGATGTACCGCAAGCGCCAGTCGCGGCCGGGCCCTACCTTCCGGGAGGCGCTGCTGATGCACGCGGTCGGGCGCATCGCCTACGCCGGCAGCATCCCCAACATCCAGGTGTCGTGGGTCAAGATGGGGCCGGCGGGCGTGCGCCAGGCCCTGGCGGCCGGGGTGAACGACCTCGGCGGCACGCTGATGGACGAGAACATCAGCCGGGCCGCGGGCGCGAGCCACGGCCAGATGATGGAGGAGGACGACTTCCGCGCCCTGGTCGAGCCGCTCGGCCGTCGCCTGGAGCAGCGCACCACGCTGTACGGCCGGGTCCGCACCCGCCCAGACCCGCTGACCGCCGCCTGACCTCGCGGCGGTGGCCCACCTCCGCAGATCGTCTCGCGGGAACCCGCGCCCTTCGCGCGCCGTCCTACACTGCGCGAGGCCGTTGCGACGGCTGATCGAGGGATCGAGGGATGGGGACGATGGGCAGACGAGTCGGATCGTGGCTGCTGGCGCTGCTGGTGGTGGGCGCCCTCGGCGCCGGTGGCGTGGTCGTCGCCAGGTCGAGCGGCTCGCGGCGGCCGCCCGTGCTGGAGCTCGCCGCGGCGGGAGGGTCGCCGTCCCAGGCGACCGCCACGGCCGAGGCCCGCGACCTGACGCCGGCGCAGGCCGGCCTCCAGCCGTCCTGGCCGAAGGTCCGCTACGAGCTCTCCGTCGCCCCACCCGACCTGCCCGACGAGGCGCGCGCCTGGCGCCTGGTCCCGAAGGTCGGTGACGACGAGGTCGCGGAGCTCGCCCGCGCGCTCGGCTTCGGCGCCAGGCCGACGGCGACCCAGGGCGGCTGGCGGGTCTTCGAGGGCAACCGCCTGCTGCAGGTCAACCGCGAATTCGGCGCCCCGTGGACCTACGTCGCCCGCGTCGCCTTCAACTGCGGTGCGGGCTGGAGCGGCCCGGACGGCGTGGTCAGCTCCGACGCGGTGGTCGACTGCCCGGTCCCCGGGCCGGTCGACCCGGCCGAGCCAGGGCGGCCCTGCCCGCGTGGCACCGTCTGCGCCCAGCCGAGCAACGGCGCCGGCCAGGAGCCGGCGGTCGGCGCCGGGGGCGCGGTCCCGGGCTCGTCGGGCGGGGCGGCGGCCGGGGCCGCCTCGTCCGGCACCGGCTCGGGCAGCACCGGCAAGCCGGTCCCGCGGCGGGACGTGCCGCCCAGCGACGCCTGCCGCCTCAGCCCGCCGCGGCCGGGCTGCCGGCCACCGCCGCCGCGCCCTGCCGACCTCCCGAGCCGCGAGGAGGCCGAGCGCATCGCCCGTGACTGGCTCGCACGCGCCGGCGTGCCGCTGGACGGCCGCACCGTCCGGGCGGTGCAGCAGTGGAACCGCTGGGTGGTCACGGCCAGCCCCACGGTCGACGGCCGCCCGACCATCGGCGACGCCGCCGAGGTCTGGGTCGGCCCCAAGGGCGAGGTCGTGCACGGCAGCGGCTGGCTGTCCGAGCCCGAGGCCGGCGCCACCTACCCGCTGATCGGCGTGAAGGAGGCCCTGCAGCGGCTGCAGAACCGCCGCGTGTGGTTCGGCCGCCCGCTCACCCCGGTCCCGCAGCCCTGTGTCGGCGTCAGGGGCGCGCGCTGCGTCCAGCAGGAGACCGTCCGCCGCATCACCGGCATCCGTCTCGGCCTGCAGCACACCGCGGTGCTCGCCGCCGGCGACCGCGTGGGGCGTGACGCCTGGCTGGTGCCCGCCTACCTCTTCGAGATCAACGGCAACCCCGACGACGTCGAGTCGGTGATCGCGGTCCCCGACCGCTACCTGCGCATCCCGGAGCCGCTGCCGGCACCGCTGCCCCGCCCGCTACCGGCCCCGGCCAAGCCGTCCTCGACGCCGAACAGCGTTCCCGGCGTCGACCGGAGCAGGGACGAGCCAGCCGGGGGGTAGGACCCGCCGTCCGCGCGCGCGGACGGCCAGGCCTGGTTCCGTCTGCCTAGAAGGGTGCTGATCAATCCGCACAACCGTCGTCTGGAACTGCTGCTGACGCTCTTGACCTGGCATGCTTCCTGCAGCGGAAACTGTGGAAGGGATTGATCAGCACCCTTCTAGCGGTGGATGAGGACCCGGGTGCCGACCGGGACGCGGGGGAAGATGTCCTCGGCGTCCCAGATGGCCATGCGGATGCAGCCGTGCGAGGCGTACGACCCGATCGAGCCGGTGGCGTAGCTGCCGTGGATCAGGATGCCGGGGGCGTTGAGGGCCATCGCCCGGGTGCCGAGCGGGTTGCCCGGGCCGGGCGGGATGACCAGCGGCATGTCCTTGCCCCAGGTGGTCGGCGCCGGGTTGTGCCACGCCGGGTTGACCGCCTTGTAGGCCACCTGCCAGGTGCCGCTCGGGGTGACGAAGCCGGACTTGGCGGTGGCCACCCGGTAGCTCTTGACCACCTTCAGCCCGTCGTACAGCCACAGGCGGTTGACCGACTTGTCGATCTCGATGCTCTTGCCGAGGCCCGCGTCGGTCATCTTCGGCGCGACCGGCTGCAGCCGCAGCTTGACCTCGTTGCGGTTCGGCCGGCCGAGGACCTTGACCAGCGCCTTGGTGGCGGCGGCCTGGTCGAGGGTGCGGCCGGTGCGGGCGTGCTGCTTGACCACCTCGCCGTCGCGCAGCTCGAAGGCGGCGTCGACCGGGTCGACCGCCACCTTGGCGGCGATCCGGCTGACGAACGCGGCCACCCGCTTGTCCTGACGCGTCCCGGCGACGTCGACGTTCATGGTCACCGGGCGCTTGACGACCTTGTGCCAGAAGCGTCCCAGCACCGAGAGCCGTGGCCCGGCGAGCGCCTCGTCGACGGCCTGGTCGACGGCGCGGCCACGGCCGACCCCGGCCGGGGTCATTCTGAACCTCTTGCTACCGATGCGGATCATGATCGGCCGCTGCAGCGACGGCCTCAGGTGTGCCTGCACCGCCTGGATCGCCTCGCCTCTGGTCATGCGGCCGACGTCCAGTCCGGCCACCTTGACGCCGGCGAGGATGCGGTCCGACGGGCCCGAGGCCGACGCGCCGGCGACCAGCGCCCCGCCGAGGAGCAGCACGGCCGCCAGCACAGCGGCCACGACCGCCCGCTGCCAGGCCCGCAGCGGCAGCCCCTTGAGCAGCCCTGCCGCCCGCGCGGTCCGCTGCCGCAGCGGCGCCGGCAGCTTCCTCCCCAGGCCGGCGACCGCGGTGATCGGCCGCTTGAGCGGCGGTGCCAGCTTGCGGAGCGGCGCGGCGGCGGCCCCGGCCCGTGGCGGCAGGCCGCGCAGCAACGTGGCCGACCGCCTGGCGGCCTCCGCGACCCGCTGGCCTGCCAGCGTCGGCAGCTTTCTGTGAAGCCCTCGCATGCCCCCTCATTTCGTCACGTGCCGCCACCGGCATACACGGCAACCGGTGTGGCATCGAGCTCAACCTGATCGCGTCGGCAGCAACCTCGGCGCGCGATGGGCGGACCTGAAGCCGGCGCGGCGGAACTCCGCGGAACTCTATCGTTTCTAAGCGAAACGGGATGGTTGCGCAACCGGGGGTTGCCTCCCTGCGGTGATGCCCGGTTGCTCGCCGGTTTTCTAGTTGCTACGGATAGATCCGGTTTGTCAAATCTTGACCGCGCCTCGCTCTGGCCGGGGTCGTGGCCCGCACCGTGGCGATGCTGCCGTCCGCGGCCTTCGCCGGCCGTCGGCGGCGGCGATTGCTCAGCACCCGCCTGACGGGGAACACTGGGGCGATGAGCGAGAGCGAGGCGCGCAGGCCCAACCGGCTGGCCGGAGCGACCAGCCCGTACCTGCTGCAGCACGCCTACAACCCGGTCGACTGGTTCCCCTGGGGTGCCGAGGCGCTGGCCAGGGCGCGCCAGGAGAACAAGCCGATCCTGCTCTCGGTCGGCTACGCCGCCTGCCACTGGTGCCACGTGATGGAGCGGGAGTCGTTCGAGGACCAGGACACCGCCGCGCTCATGAACGAGCACTTCGTGTCCATCAAGGTCGACCGGGAGGAGCGCCCCGACCTCGACGGCCTCTACATGGACGCGGTCCAGGCGATGACCGGCCAGGGCGGCTGGCCGATGACGGTGTTCCTCACCCCGGACGGCGCGCCGTTCTTCGCCGGCACCTACTTCCCTCCCAGCGACCGGCACGGGCTGCCGAGCTTCCGGCGGGTGCTGGCGGCCGTCGCCGAGGCCTGGCGGGACCGTCCCGGCGACGCCCAGCGCCAGGGCGAGCTGGTGGTCGGCCACATCGCCAAGCAGACCGCCGAGCTCGCCCCGAGCGAGCAGCCCCTCTCCGAGGAACTGCTGGGGCGGGCGTTCGCGAGCCTGCGCGGGACCTTCGACCAGAGCTGGGGCGGCTTCGGCCGCGCGCCCAAGTTCCCCCAGCCGATGACGCTGGAGTTCGCCCTGCGCTGCCACCTCCGCGGCGAGCCCGACGCGCTCGGCATGGTCGAGCTGACCCTCGACCGCATGGCCGCCGGAGGCATCTACGACCAGCTCGGCGGCGGCTTCCACCGCTACTCAACCGACGCCCGCTGGCTGGTGCCGCACTTCGAGAAGATGCTGTACGACAACGCGCAGCTCATCCGCGTCTACACGCGGGCCTGGCAGCTCACCGGCCGGCCGCGCTACCGGGAGGTGGCGACCGAGACGGCCGCGTGGCTGCTCTCCGAGCTGCGCCACCCCGAAGGGGGCCTGTTCTCCTCGCAGGACGCCGACTCCGAGGGCGTCGAGGGCAAGTTCTTCGTCTGGTCGTGGGCCGAGCTGGTGGAGCACGCGGGCGAGGCGGTGGCGTCCTGGTTCGGCGCCCACCCCGGCGGCAACTGGGAGGGCGTCAACGTCCTGTGGACGCCGGTCGGCCGCGAGAAGGTGGCCGACCAGTACGGGCTGGGCGTGCGCGAGCTCGAGCAGCAGGTGGCCGAGGGGCGCCGGCGCCTGGCCGAGGTGCGCGCCACGCGGGTGCGCCCAGGCACCGACGACAAGGTCCTGGCCGCCTGGAACGGCCTGGCCGCCTCCGCCCTGGCCGAGGCAGGCAGGGCCTTCGGCGACCGCACCCTGGTCAAGGCCGCGGTGGACGCCGCCCGCTTCGTGCTCGGCGCCCAGCGGGACGAGCAGGGACGGCTGCTGCGGTCCTGGCGCGAAGGCCGCGCCAGCGGGCCCGGCTACCTCGACGACCACGCCTGCATGGCGGAGGCCTGCCTGACCCTCTACGAGACCACCTTCGACCTGCGCTGGCTGCGCGAGGCACGGCGGCTGGCCGACACCATGCTCGAGCTGTTCGGCGACCCCGAGCGTGGCGGCTTCTTCCAGACCGGCACGGACGCCGAGCCGCTGGTGGTCCGGCCCCGCGAACTGGTCGACAACGCGGTCCCGTCGGGCTCGTCGGTGGCGGCCGAGGTGCTGTTGCGGCTCAGCCACCTGACCGGCAACCAGGCCTACGAGGAGGCTGCCACGGCGTCGCTGAAACTCATCCAGCAGGTCGCTCCGCGCGCCCCGACCGGCTTCGGCTACGCCCTCGGCGCCATGGACCTGGCCGTCTCCCGGGTGCGGGAGGTCGCCATCGTCGGCCAGCCGGGCCGCGCGGACACCCGTGCACTGGTCGACCGCGTCTGGCAGCGCTACCAGCCCAACCGCGTGCTGGCCCTGGCCGCCCCGGGCGACCAGGCCGCCGCGGCCGAGGTGCCGCTGCTCGCCGGCCGCGACGCCCTCGGCGGCCAGGCCACCGCGTACGTCTGCGAGCACTTCGTCTGCAGCCTGCCGGTCACCGACCCGGGCGCCCTCAGCGCCCAGCTCGACCAGGAGTAGAGCGCCGGTCGAGCATCGGCGCCGCTGGATCACGAAGCTGTGCGAGTCAGCTTCTCGACCGGCGCTCTCAGGTCAGCTCAGCTCGCCAGCTCGGCGACGACGCGGAGCTGGTGCAGGCGGTCCTCGGTGGTGGCGGCCATCGGCAGGACGATCAGCGTGCCGACGCCCGCCTCGCGGAAGGCCGCCAGCCGCTCGCGCACCCTGCCGGCCGGGCCGCAGAGGGTGAGCAGGTCGATCAGCTCGTCCGGCAGCGCCGCCATGGCCTCCCCCTGGCGGCCGCTCAGGTACAGCTCCTGGACGGTCTCGGCCGCCTCCTCGAAGCCGTAGCCGCGCACCAGGCGGTTGTAGAAGTTCTGCTCGCGCGAGCCCATGCCGCCCACGTAGAGGGCCAGGAACATGCGCATGGTGTTGCGCGCGACCTCGAGGTCGTCGGAGACGTGCACGCAGACGGACGGCGCGACGTCGAAGCCGTCCAGGTCGCGGCCGGCGCGGGCGGCGCCCTTGGCGAGGTGCGCCCGGAACTCGGTCACGAAGTCGGGCGCGAACAGGTAGGGCAGCCAGCCGTCGGCCAGCTCACCGGCCAGGGCGGTGTTGCGCGGCCCGATGGCCGCCAGGTAGATGGGCACGCGCTCCTGCACGGGGGAGATGGTCAGCTTGAGTGCTTTGCCCGGTCCGTCCGGCAGGGGAAGCCGCAGCGTCTCGCCCTCGTGCTGGACGCGCTTGCGCGCCAGGGCGAGCCGCACCACGGCGATGTAGTCGCGCGTGCGGGCCAGCGGCTGTGCGTAGCGCTGCCCGTACCAGCCCTCGGCGACCTGCGGGCCGGAGAGCCCGAGCCCCAGGCGGAAGCGTCCGCCGGAGAGGCGGTCGAGGGTGGCCGCGGTCATCGCCGTCATCGCGGCGCTGCGGGCGGGGATCTGCAGCACCGCCGAGCCGATCCCGATGCTGCTCGTCTGGGCGGCCAGCCAGGCGAGCACGGTGGCCGCGTCCGAGCCGTAGGCCTCGGCCGCCCAGAGGGAGTCGTAGCCGAGCCGCTCGGCCTCCCTGGCCATGGCGAGCTGGTCGGCCGCGCCGCTGCCGAAGCCCCAGTAGCCCACGCTCAGTCCGAGCCGCACGTCGCCTCCCTGTCGCCGTCCCCGGCACTCGGTGTGCTAGGAGGTGGCCCGCCGCCGCCGCGCCGGCTGGACCGAGGAGCGACGAAGGAGCGACGAGGGAAGCCGGCGCACAGGGCGGCGGCGGGCCACCGACGTTTCAACAAAGGAGCCTGACCCGGCCGCCCGCCGCCGCGCAAGCCTCGCATGCTCCGCAGCGAGCCGCGGCAGTGGTGCCAGCCTCATCCAAACTGCATCTGTTATTGACACGGCGGGGTGGGTAGACTCAAGCGGTCCGAGAAGATCGCCTCTTGGTGGTCCCATCGCGACCCAAGGGGGAAGGTGGCATGGAGACTCCACCCGACTCGTTGGTTGGGGCCGCTGTTGGGTAGTGGTCCCGCGTACCATGGCCCCCGCCCGATCGAGCCAACTGCGACAGCGCGGACCGTGGCGGCCGGAGATGCGCGAGCCGGCGCGACCACGAGAGAGCAACGGCGATCGGGTGCCCGGGTCATGCCGGCCCCGCCCATGCAGTCCGGGCGGGGCCGCTGTTTCTCCTGGAGGCGCCGCTGAGCTGGCTCGCCGCGGCGAGCCGGACCTGGCCGCGCGGCGCGAACGACGACCCTCGACGAGCCGGGAGGGCCGCGGCCACCCACCCGCCATGCGGGTGAGCGCATGAACGTCATCTACCGCGACCGCGCCGACGCCGGCGTCGTGCTCGCCGGGCTCCTCGGGCGCTACGCACGGCGAGACGACGTGCTGGTGCTGGGCCTGCCCCGCGGCGGCGTCCCGGTCGCCTACCAGGTGGCGAGGGCGCTCGGCGCGCCCCTGGACGTGTTCCTGGTGCGCAAGCTGGGCGTGCCCGGCCGGGAGGAGCTGGCCATGGGGGCGATCGCCAGCGGCGGCGTGCGCGTGGTCAACCAGAAGCTCGTCGAGAGCCTCGGCATCCCGCCCGTGGTGGTGGAGCGGACGGTCCAGGCCGAGGCGCGCGAGCTGGAGCGGCGCGAGCACGCCTACCGCGAGGACCGGCCGGCACCACAGGCCGGCGGCAGGGTGGTCGTGCTGGTCGACGACGGCCTGGCCACCGGGTCGACCATGCGGGCGGCGATCGCCGCCGTGGGCCGGCTCGGCCCGGCCCGCCTGGTCGTGGCCGTCCCCACCGCCCCGGCGCAGACCTGCCAGGAGCTGCGGCGGGAGGCCGACGAGGTGATCTGCGCCAGCACCCCGCCCCGGTTCCGCGCCGTCGGGCTCTCCTATCACGAGTTCCCGCAGGTCTCCGACGAGGAGGTACGCCAGCTCCTGCGCAGGGCACGCGCCGCCACCGTCGGCCCGGAGTCCTGAGGCCGCGCCTCCTGGCACCTAGTTGCGGGCGGCCGGGAAGGCGCTCGGGGCGAGCATGCGGATCAGGCGGGCCAGCAGGACGCTGCGCAGCTCGGCATGGGCGGCGAGCTCCAGCAGGCTGGCCGCCTGCCGGGCGAACCCGCCCACCCCGGTGATCTCGTCGAGGCTCCACCCACCGGCCTCCGGCCGCCACACGGTGAGGGTGCCGACGGGACCCTCCGGCAGGGTCACCGGGGTGACCAGGACGGCGTGCATGGGCGCGCTCGGGAGCAGGTAGCGCAGGTCGGGCCAGCGGTCGTCGCTGCGGATGTCGCTGGAGCTGACGGGCAGGGAGCGCTCGTAGGAGTCGATCGCCGGGCCGGCGCCGAGGCGTTCCTGCCCGGTCTGGAGGAGCCGGCCGGCGGCCGAGGTCGCGGCCGAGGATCGCAGCACCCGGTGCTGGTCGGCCAGCATGAGCCCGGCGCCGCCGACGGTCAGGCTGCGGGTCACGCAATCGACCAGGCCGCGGATGCCGGCCTCGAGGCCCTCGTCGAGCGCGGCGTCGGCCTCGCCGAGCATGGCCATGAAGCCGTCCGCTCCTCGTTGGTCGCGTCGGGTGCGCATGCGCCTCCTCGTCCGGGGCTGACGACGGGGGCCCCTGGGTGTGGCCGCCGGCCGTCAGGCGTCTCCGTCGCCCTGGCCGGCGCGCCGCCATCCAGCGCGGCTGCTCCAAGCTTTCCCGGCGAACGGCCGCCAAACCGGCCCCGCCGCCACTCCTCACCGCAGGACGGCCGTGAGCAGCCCCCCGAGTCCCGCGGCGCCCACGACCAGCCAGGCGATCGAGTCGCCCACCTGACCGCTGTGCAGCCGGCGCAGGGCGAGGGTGGCGCGCAGCACGCCGCGCCATGCGACCTTGCGGCGCCGCCCCCTGGTGTGGGGGCGCCGGGCCGGCACGGCGGCGAGCAGGACGGCGAGGACGACCGTGAGCACCGCGGGGGGCAGCGTCTCCGGCAGGTGCAGCGCCGGGGCGGCGACCGCCGGCGCCTTCGAGGTGACGCCGTCGAGCACCGCGGCGGCGTAGGCCCGGTGGTCGGAGAGGCTGGTCGCCGCGGTCTGCGCCCACCCGGCCAGGCCGGGCGCCAGGCCGAGCGCCAGCGTCGCCAGGAGCAGCACCGCCGCCGGGGCGACCATGGTGGCGGGCGGCCGGGAGCCATCCGGTGCCCGGCCGCTGCCGCTCCTGGAGGCCTCGGCCTCGGGCTGGTCCGGGCCGTCCGCGCGGCTGCCCGCGGGCACGCCCCAGCCGGTGAACACGCCCAAACCGGCCCGGAGCACGGCCGCCGCGCTGACCGCCGAGGCGACCACGAACAGCCACGCGACCCAGGCGTGGCCTGCCCGGCTGGCGGCGTCCTCCATCAGCGCCTTGCCGAGAAAGGTGCCGAACGGCGGCAGACCCGCGAGCGCGAGGCCGCCCAGCAGCAGCATGCCGAAGGTGAAGGTGCGCCCGCGCCCGCGGCCGTGCAGGTCGCGCTCGTCGATCGTGCCGAACTGGTGCTGCACCACCCCGACGCAGACGAACAGGGCGGCCTTGACCAGCCCGTCGGCCAGCAGGTAGAGGAGCGCGCCGGCCAGGCCGTCCGGCTGCAGCAGAGCGATGCCGGCCAGGGTGAGCCCGACGTGGCTGACCGTCGCGAACGCGAGCAGCCGGGCCAGGTGCTGCTGGAGGTAGCACATCAGCGCGCCGAGCAGGGCGGTCAGGGCGGCGGCGCCGAGGAGCACGCCGCGCAGGCCGGCGGCATGCGGGCCGAGCACCCCGGCGAAGGCCGTCCAGTAGACCCGCACGGTCGCGTACAGCCCGAGCTCTGAGACCACCCCGGCGAGCAGGATGCAGACCGGCGCCGGCGCGACCGCGTACGCGTCGGCGAGCCAGAAGTGGAACGGCACCACCGCCGCCTTGACGAAGAACCCGGTCAGCAGCAGCACGAAGGCGACCACCACCAGACCGTCCACCGGCTCGCGCTCGAGCGCGCGGCCGATCTCGGCGAGGTTGAGGGAGCCGCTGCGGCCGTACAGCAGCGCGATGCCCGACAGCACCATGAACCCGCCGACGCTGTTGGTGACCGCGAAGTTGAGCGCACCCTGCAGCGAGCGGGGGTCCTCGGAGCGGTAGCCAGCGAGGGCGTAGGCGGCGACGCTGAGCAGCTCGAAGAAGACGAACAAGTTGAACAGGTCACCGCTCAGGCAGAACCCCAGCACGGCGGCGAGGAACACCAGCATGAGGGCGTGGAACAGGGTGCCGACGGCCTCGAAGTAGCGCCAGGTGAAGATCAGGGCCGAGGTCATCAGGAAGCCGGCGAGGGTCGCCAGCGCGGCCCCGGTCCGGTCGACCGCGAAGTCGATCCCGACCACCACGCCGTCGCGCGGCGTCCAGCCCCCGAACCAGTAGACCAGCGGATGGTCGGCCGCCTGCGCGAACAGCAGTGCGGTCAGCACCGTGGTGGCCGCCGCCGTGGCGATGGCGACGGGGTCCGCGACGCGCCGGCGCACGAACGGGCCGGCTCCGACCAGCAGGGCGGCCACCAGCAGCGGCACGGCCACCGGCAGGGGCGGGATCAGGGTCATCGGCTAGCCGCGCAGGGCGCGGAGCTCCTCGGGGTCGAGAGTGCCGTGGCGCTTGTGGACCTGGACGGCGAGGGCGAGCAGCAGGGCGGAGACGGTCGCGCCGACCACCACGTCGGTCAGGGCGAGGGCCTTGACCACCGGGTCGACCGCCCGCGTGCCGACCGGGACGTCGAGGAAGATCGGGGCGGTGCCGCCGGCGCGGTAGCCGATGGTCAGCAGCAGCACGTAGGTGGACGACTGCGTCACCGCCAGGCAGGTCACCATGTGGACGAGGTTGCGGCTGGTGACGATGCCGTACAGGCCGACGGCGAGCAGCCAGACCGCCACCAGGTGGGGGAGGAGGCTGATGGCACTACCCTCCTTGGTCATGGGGTCGCCCCCTGGGAATGCTTCTGAGGCTTGTCCTGCGAGGACTGACGTGAGACGGCATCCCAGGGCGCCGCCCCGCAGGCCCGACGCCTACAA
>Ga0307278_10000339_pt1 | contig 23613 bp, 21 predicted proteins | sample ER_DNA_117_FD_194482 | JGI IMG/M metagenome (GOLD analysis project Ga0307278, IMG submission 194482) | Bulk soil microbial communities from the East River watershed near Crested Butte, Colorado, United States - ER_DNA_117 | ecosystem: Environmental > Terrestrial > Soil > Floodplain | place...
CGTTCAACTCGCTCCGCTAGATGACCGTATTCGACCGTCTGCACGTGCCCGAGGTCGGCGGGGCGACCGGGTGGCTCAACTCCGAGCCACTCGGCCCCGCCGAGCTGCGCGGTCACGTCGTCCTCGTGAACTTCTGGACGCTTACCTGCATCAACTGGCTGCGCCAGGAGCCGCACGTCCGTGCGTGGTCGCAGGCTTACCGCAACGACGGCTTGGTCGTGATCGGAGTGCACACGCCTGAGTTCTCCTTTGAGCACGAGCTCGACCGCGTGCGGCAGGCGACGAAGGAGCGAGGGATCGACTACCCGGTCGCGCTCGACAACGACTACGAGATCTGGAGGGCCTTCGACAACCACTACTGGCCGGCGCTCTACTTCGTCGACGGGGACGGCATCATCCGCGACCAGCACTTCGGCGAAGGACGCTACGGGGAATCGGAGCGCGTCATCCAGCGGCTGCTCGGCGTGGAGCGCGAGCTCGTCTCCGTCGAAGGGCTCGGCGTGGAGGCGGAGGCCGACTGGGACCACCTCCGGACGCCCGAGACGTATCTCGGCTACGAGCGCAGCGAGCACTTCGCGTCCCCGGACGGCGCCGCTTTCGACGAACGCCGGGCCTACGAGCTCCCCGAGCGCCTGGGGTTCAACCAGTGGGCCCTCGCCGGCGAGTGGACGATCGGGCGCGAGAGTGTCGTGCTCGACGAGGCCGGCGGGAGCATCGCCTTTCGGTTCCACGCGCGCGACGCGCATCTCGTGCTCTCTCCCGGAGCGCGCGAGCCGATTCCCTTCCGCGTGCTCCTCGACGGCGAGGCTCCGGGCCGGTCACACGGCGTCGACGTCGCCGAGGACGGGAACGGCTTGCTCGCCGAAGGCCGCCTGTACCAGCTCGTGCGCCAGCACGACTCTGTCCGCGAGCGCACGCTGGAGATCACGTTCCTCGAGCCCGGCGCCGCCGCATATGTGTTCACGTTCGGGTAGCCAGAACATGGCCACAGATCTGAGAGATCGAAGGCATACGAGAGGAGACCTCGATGGCTAGTGGCGAAGCACTCAGGCGCCCGAGCGTCGGCGGCGGCGCCGCGAAGCGCAAGGAGCGGATGATGGACGGGAACTTCACGATCGGCCGCTTCGGCGGCGTCGAGGTTCGGCTCCACTGGAGCCTGATCGCGGTCTTCGCCCTGATCGTCTGGTCGCTGGCCGACGGCGTCTTCCCGTCGCAGAACCCTGGCCTGTCCGACGGCGCGTATCTCGGAGCGGCAATCGTCGCGGCCCTGCTGTTCCTGGCGTCGATCCTGCTCCACGAGCTCGGCCACTCGTGGGTGGCCCGCCGCGAGGGGATCGAGGTCGACTCGGTCACCCTCTGGCTCTTCGGCGGCGTGGCGGAGTTCAAAGATCGGTTCGCTAGCGCCGGCGCCGAGTTCCGCGTTGCCGTCTCCGGGCCGCTCGTTTCGATCGGCTTGGGTGTCCTGTTCGTATTGATCGCGCTTGCCGGTCTGCCGAGCGCCGTCGACGGGGCCGCGGCCTGGCTGGGGTACATCAACCTCATCCTGGCCGCCTTCAACCTCTTGCCCGCGTCGCCGCTCGACGGCGGTCGCGTCCTGCATGCCGCGCTCTGGCGATCGAAGGGCGATTACGCCTGGGCGACCCGCGTTGCGTCGGAGATCGGACAGGGCTTCGGCTATCTCTTCATCGCACTCGGCCTCGTAATGTTCATCTTCCAGGGCTCGTTCAGCGGCGCCTGGCTCGCGTTCATCGGCTGGTACCTGCTTCAAGGCGCGAAGGCAGAGGCTCGGTACGTTGCGACCGAGCAGGCGCTAGGCGGATTGCGCGTTCGCGACCTGATGGTGGCCGACCCCGTGACCGTCGACGCCGACTGGACGATCGGACGCTTCATGGACGACGTCGCCTCGTCGCACCGGTTCACTACCTACCCCATCCTCGAGAGGGGTAGTCCGGTCGGACTGCTCCCCTTCGCCTCGGTTGCGGCGGTACCCCGCTCGGAGTGGGAGACGCGACGCGTGCGGGAGACGATGATCCCGCTCGACGAGGTCCCGCTGCTCACCGAGGACGAGAAGGCCCTGGACGCCTTGGCGGAGCTTTCCGCGCCGGACGCGAACCGTGGGCTCGTGGTCGACAACGGGCACCTCGCCGGGCTTCTCTCGATCACCGATCTCGCGCGAGCGCTCGAGGTTGGCCGAAGGCCGGCTCAGGCACTGGGCGATCGAGGTTGATCGGCCTAGTGAGAACGTCGGCAGCGGCAACGCGGCGGAGCTCGCCACGTACGTCGACGAAGCGGACGCCGAGACCGCGCTGGCGATCCTGACCAGCGGAGCGCCTAGCTGAGCCAGCGCGCGCTGCGCCGTCCGGCGGCAGCTGTAACACGGGACTCCCGTCACCTTCGCTTGACATCACCCCCGCGTCGGTCAACGATCCGCTCGGGTGTTCGAGTCCGGTTTCCATCGTCTCACGTTCTTCTTCGGTCTGGCCTCGGTCGCGGTCTGGACTTACGTCTTCAACGAGTGGTGGGGAGGCGAGTGGTGGGGCCTTCTGCTCGCCATCGCTGCCGCAATTCCGGTCGGACTCGTCTTCTCGATCCTGCCTTCGATACTGCTCGGAACGCTGAGGCGGCTACCTCTCGTGAACGACGCACTTCTCACGTGGTTATTTATCCTCGGGGGCTTCGCACTCGGGGTGTACGCGTTGATCGCCTTCGAGGGGACGACGCTAGCGATGGTTTCACTCACTGGAGCCGAGATCTTCGTAGGCGGGGTCGGCCTCTCTTACATGCGCCTGAATGCGATGCGCTAGCAGGCGGCGATGGGCGAGGCGAGCGAAGACGACGTTCGCTTCCTGGAAGAAATCGATCGGATGCGCTGATTCAAGCCTTCAAGGCGCCGGATGATGTTCGCGCTAGGCGCTGCATGCACAACCTCCTCCCACGTGCCAGGTGTGCTTACGATCATGTTCACGCCCTTCGCGCCGCATAAGGCTGTTCTGGGCGGCGGACGGTTTCATCCCGCCGCTCGCAGCGCCGCTTCTGCAAGACGCGGTGCAGACTGTTGCGGGAGATGTTGCGGCACTCCAGGCGCTCCGCCATAAAGCGCTGCAAAAGAGTAGCTTTCGGCGTAAGAGGGCGGCTGGATCGCACCCAGGAGGTCGCCGGTTCGAGTCCGGCTAGCTCCATCGCTTGGTTGAGCCAGTCTCGTCCCTTCGTGAAATCGCCGAAGGGCCGTGTGGTCAGCGATGTGGTCAGTAGAGGGCGAACTGTCCTCGGGGGCCGCTCCGGCAGCGGGGCTAGGGATAAGCGGTTCCTTGGCTTCCATGCGCCGGGGAGGCCGACGTTGAACACGCTTTCCTGGCATATCTCCGACCACTACCCGCTCTTCGTCGGGTTCGCGCTCCCGGACTGATGATCGCTCGCGACACAGACCAAACTCGTTGACGGCCTCTGCCGCGGGTGAGACACTCTTGACTAGCGTTCCGACCTGGCAAGGAAGCCGTCGAGGTTCTGCGGCTCCCGCGCCGACTCCCGACCGGGCCCGGGCGTGAACCATGAGCTTCCGGAGGGCGTTCTTCTGGCTGAGTCGGCTGCTGACTGGTACGAGATCGGCGACGCCGCTCTCAGGCGCGGCGAAATCGAGGAAGCTCGAAACGCATTCGAGCGGGCGGTCGCGCTCGACCCCTCGCACGCAAATGCGCTCTACCGTCTTGGGGAGATCTCTCAAGCAGCCGGTAACGTCGAGACTGCGAAGAGCCTCTATCGACGGGCGCTGGATGTCCATCCTGGGCACGCTGGAGCATCTGAACGGCTCCAGCAGATCCTGAGTGGGCCGCCACCTCCGGGGCCAGATCCCCCTCAACCTCCATCTTCTTCTCCACCGCCACCCGAGGGGAAGCCCGCGGAGGAGCCCCAATACCCGCCTTCAGGCCGCGGGAGCGTCGGCAAGCTCGACTCGATTCAGACCAGGTCCTTCTCCACCATCGGTAAAGGCACCCGCCAGGTCTGGTCCATTCGTGTCCGGATGCGCGAGAGCGACGGACGTTTGGGGCAGATGATTGCAACGGAGATGCAGGGACGCTCGATGGCCGGAAACCTCAAGCAGGGCGACTGGCTGGAGTTCCCCGAGGGGTGGCGTCCAGGCAGACGGCTGAAGCGCCTGAGGAACCTAACGACCGGCGAGGAAATAGAGGTCCGAGACTTGCCCCTCGTTGTCAAGATCGCCGGCGCGTTGGTGGTTGCGTTCGTTGTTGTATGGCTCGTAGTCCTCTTCTTCCTCGGCGGCCGCGAACTCTTCTTTGGAAACGACAATGGGAAGGCGCCAACGATTGGCCCGCCTCCTCCTCCCGCGCCGAGCCCGCAGTCGCCGCCGCCGCCACCTCCGCCTCCGCCTCCTCCACCGCCGCCCCCTCCACCGCCGCCTCCGCCTCCCCCAGCACCGGCGCAGCTCGGCTGTTCGTCATCTGGCGGATCAGGGGTTGATATCTCGACTGAAGCCGGTGGGACGGTTCGATTCCTGAATGAGGCGTCAGAGGGGATGAAGCTCTCGTTCCAAGGCGCTACGCATCAGCTCGAACCAGGCGAGTCATTCACATCGACGCTCACCGAGGCTGGCACCTACGCCTACAGCTGCACGTTTCCGACTGGGGAGGGGCAATCTGGGAACGTGGTAGTGGAGTAGCTGGTGCGCTCCCTCAAGCATGCTGCCTTAGTGAACGTCCTCGATTCACTTGCACAGATGCCATTTGCCAGGACGGAAGGCGAGCGGTGGCGAAGCTTGAAATCGAGCATGCGGGAGCGCGGAAGATTCCGGTTGACGAGAGAGTCTTATGAGAAAAGGCATCGACACGTTCCGGGAGTCGCTCGCACGTTCGTTTCCTCCTCACAGATCAAGTGGATAGAAGTTCACTGCAAGGCGGTTCGCGCAGGGCCTGACCGATGAGTGATTTCGTTCCACCCCCGCCGCCTCCGCCTCCACCTCCGCAGCCCTTGCCCCCGCCGGACGCCCTCGAGCCGCCAGACGTCGCCGGCTATGAGGGCACCGGTGTTGAACCTTCCTGGGAGGAAGGCGATGAACGTTCCTTGGAGGAGGACGATCAGGACAAGGGCGCAGGTTTCAGCGCGGCAGTCGATCCTTCGATCGGCGAAGGCGGTGACGCGCGTTCGTTACAGGACGACGATCAGGACGACGGCACCAGCGTGGCGATTGATCCCTCTGCCGGTCAAGCTGATACGGACTTCAGCCCGGCAGCCGACCCTTCTACGTTGGATGACGACAGCGATATCAGCCTGTCCGCCGATCCATCCGCCTTGGGTGATGGCATTCCGTTCAGTCCGGCTGCTGATCCGTCAGTGGACGGTGGCAGCGACCCGTTCAGCCCAGTCCTCGACCCTTCCGGCGGCTCGTCCGCACTAGGTGCCGCCGCGGCGGGCGCCATTGCCTCCCCGGCTGCGGGCGCTCTTGCAGGTTCGGCCGTGGATCTCTCCGCTGAAGAATACGAAGAGGCCTCGGATCAATCGACGGACGAGGTTGAGCAGCCGACAGAAGCGGAAACGGCCGACACGATACGTCGTGATGACGACGCCCGGGGGGACGCCAGCCCTCAGGGCCAGTCGCCCGCGCAGGGCGATACTGCCGCTGGGGAGCCCGCGGCAGACTCCGAGCGGTCAGCCTCATCGCCCACTGGCGCCGCCATTCTTCAGACCCCATCCGAGGACGCCCCCGATTCGCGGCCGGTAGACGCGAGCGAGCCTGTGGCTGGCGCATGGCGGCAGGCTCTGCCTGACGGCACAACGCGCGAGGATGTTCCCGACGCCGTCCGGCTCTACAACCCTGACGGGTCGAAGCAAGAGCGCACAGATGACGGTGTCAACACGTTCACGAATGGCGAAGGCTCTTGGATGACCGTCCGCTCTGACGGCTCCGTCGCGGCAAGCCCCGACATTAGCCTTCGTGCCAGCCCCGATGGAGGCGTCGAAGGCACGACGCCCCAGGGTCAAGTAGTTACGGCGACTTCTGATGGCAGCCTCTCGGTGAAGTCGACCGATGGCACTGTGCGCGGGATTGGCGGCGACGGCACCACCTTCGTGCAGGCCGAGGGCTGGAGCATCGTGACCTCGCCCGATGGTGCCAATTCGACCGCAACGGCCAATCTCGCGGGTGGCGTCATCGTGGGCGTGGACTCCAGCGGCACCGTCAGGGTCGGCACTCCGGACAGACAGGTGACTTTCCGAGGCGACGGGACCGTCGTCATCGATCGCCCCGAGGGCGAGGGGTGGTCGACTGCGGTCCGCTTCCCGGACGGTACGAAGCAACTTACGACGCCCGATGGCGTGACGTTCGTCAGTTCAGCCAGTGGTGAGGTGATTCGGGTCGTCTATGCCGATGGAACGGTGGTGACGCCGGACGACGACGGGACCCTTGATGAGGTTGTTGAGGGAGCAGCCGAGATCCTGACGGGAGCATGGGAGGAGATCGAAGGCACCGCCGAGGCGGTCGAGATCTTCGCCCCGCTCGCGCTGACCCTTTTGCCAGGTGACTTAGGCAGGATGATCGCTCCCGAAGCGATCAGTCGCGCCCAGGGAGCCCTTCTAGCTACGGTCCAGATGGCGCTCGACCACCCAGTTGACTTCGCAAAGGCGCTCCTCGACTGGGACACCTGGAAGGAAAGTCCTCTTCGAGCAATCGGGCACCTCCTGCCCGGAATCCTGATCGCGATCGCTACTGGTGGTGCGGCGGGAGCTGCCAGCAAAGCGGAGAAGCTTGCAGGTGCGGCTGCGAAGGTCGGCGCGGAGGGAGCAGGCGTGGCCGCAGAATTGAGCGGCGAAGCGGCGGGTTTGGCGACCAAAGTTGCCGACGAGGGAGCAAGCGTGGCCACACTCGGGGAGAAGACCGCAGCCGGCGCAGCAAAGATCGACGACGTGCCCGGCGGGGTGGCGAAAGTCGACGACGCAGCGGCCGCGACCAAGGCGCCCGACCAGGTGAGTGGCGTGGCGGATCCGCCGTCCGCCGCAGCTCCGGGAGCACTCGGCGACCCCGCTCAGGCTTGGAAGCTCAACCCAATAGATCGCGGCCGGGAAATCCAGCGTCAGCTATCCAAGAGTGATTACGCGGGTTACATCGAAACCGACACGCTACCTGGCTATGAGAAAGCAAAGAACTTCCCGCTGGTCGATTTTGTATCTCCTGACAACTCGCACTCAGTAAGCTTGAAGACCTACGATCCGTCTACTGGAAGGTTCGGCGCGGGCGAGACCTTGTACGACGTCCAAGAACATGCCGAAGAGCTCGTGGGATCAGCACCCGGGACGCGGGTCACGCTCGATATCCGCGTGCCCGACGGTTGGCCGCAGGAATTGAAGAACGACCTGCGCGATACGATTCGCGAAACGATCGACGACCCCGACGGGCGGCTTGACGTTGTGGTTGACGAATTTCCCTAGCGGCAGTCGCGCCCGTCGAATGCTGGCGCCTCGCGCGGTTGCTCGCGGTCGTGGTTGCTTCCCGCCTGCCGTTCGCTCAATGGGGCAGCCACCCCCGGCGCCACGCCGTAAGTCACCGGTGGGGCGAGCGAGCCCACAACGTCCCAACCATTCCCGCACCACGCCGCCCCCGCGCAGACGCGCGAAGCTTCTAGCTTGTAGCGACTCTCTCTGCTGCTGGGAATCACGGCGATCGCGTGGCTAACGTGGATCGCAGCCTGCCCGACGTATTGGTTTCCGGACGCATACGCGGCGAAGGGGCCGCGAGGAGACGAAGGTCCGCGTGGTCCGAGAGGCCCTGTGGGTCCAGCCGGGCCGGTGGGACCTGACGCGGAGGACGCTATCTACGGCCTTGCAGGCGACCTTGAGGAAGGTTCCTCGAAGGTCGATCAAGTCGAGTCCGACCTTGATGACCTCTCCTCGATGACTGGCTTCTTGGAACTCCAGAGCAAGGTTCAAGAGCTAGATACAGCGGTCAGTGAGATGTGCTCGGGTCTCGGAAGCACCTACTACACCGTCGGCACTGAGCTTGAGGATTTGATTTCGAGCATGTACAGCGGGTGCCCATGAGCGCCGTGAGTTTTTTAGAAGAGGACGAGTCTTGCCTAAACAGCTTGACGTTCTACAAACCGTCTGGGCAGCTAGATGACGCTCTGCGGCCTCGCCGACTACCGCCTTAACGACTTCGGCGAGGTAATCGAGCTCTACAACACGTGCGATGAGGCCGAGGCCGCGCTCCTACAAGTCCTGAGCGATGAGCCGGATTGGGCGTGCGAGCTCGGGGTCGTCGCTGTGGAGTTCGTGATCTCTCCGCAGTAAAGATCGGGGTTGCGTTACCGAGGCGCGGCTCGCATCGAGATTGGTCAACGGGCTGCGGATCTCCACGTTTACCACCTCCAACAGAGGGCCACTGGAATGTCTCATTCGCCCTCGCGCGAAACGATTCGAACATCTTGCGGCGCGAATCCTCGTGGAGAACATCGGCAAGCGCGGCATGGCTCAAAATAACGGGCGCCACTGTCGCAAACTGCCCGACCTGCCGGCGGTACCAAAGGGATATCCTCGTCGGGCGGCTCGCTCGGGGGAGGTGAGTAGCGAAGGGTCCTAGCGAAGAATGAGAGGGCTAGTTCGTGGACGCCGTCGTGACGGATGATCGATAACGCAAACTCATTGCGAACCGCGTCGAATTCGTCGGCGCCGAGTCCGTTGCAATCGCCGCAGCTCCGCGTTGTCAGTCGCCCACCCCACCGCTGCGGAACGATGTGCTCCTCGGTCAGATCAAGACCGTCGCGACCGCAGAGCCAGCAAACCGTCATCCAGCCATTCTGGCGGCAGGCTCCTAGCCCGGGTCGGCGTCCGGCTGGCCGTCGTTCGTGGCCGTCGGCCCTCGCGCGGGAGTCACCACCGATGACCGCTATGCGCACGAGGCGGTCTAGCCGCCGTCTAGCGCGGCAGCGTGCCCAGGCGGCGGATGAAGCGCGGGTCGGGATGTGCCCGCTCGCGGATGAAGCCCCGACTGTGCAGGAGCCGCAGGCTCGGGGCATTCTCCTTCGCCGTCGACGCGTAGATGAGGCGGTCATCGGGGCGCTGCTCTTTGGCGTCGGCGATTACGGAGTCGAGAACGTACTCGCCGACCCGCGGCTCGCCGGCGACCGCGACCCGCCGCCGCCGATAGTCGAGGCGAACGGCGACGAGGCCGACGTAGGTGTTCGGCACCAGCACACCGCCCGAGGTCAAGTCACCGACCTCGTGAGCGCCGACGGCAACGATGCCGTCGACAGTCTCGTAGACGAGCAGGCGGTGGCCAGTGTGCGGCGCGCGCCAAGCCGCCGAGTCCAGCGCTTCCTGACGAATGTGCTCCTCGACTTCGTCCTCGTACCAGAGCCCGAGCGAACAGGCGAAAGCCTGCAGCTCGGCGCGGTCGCCGGCCGTCGCCAGACGCGGCTTGGGCGCGTCGACCGCGTCGGCCACGGGACGCTAGGGACGGGCGGTCAGGAGCGGCTGGCGAATCTCGACCGTCGGCTCCTCGTCGAGGAGCGCGGCCAGGTCGTCAGCGTCGAGTTCGAGACGACTGTCGAGGAACGGTCGATAATCGGTGGGGTCGAGCCGCAGCGCCGGCTCGGCTTCAGTGAGGACGCGCCCGCGCCCGAAACTCTCCCAATGAATGGCGACGGCGTCGCCGAGCTGGCCGAGTCCCTGCTCGGCGAGCTCGGCCAGCGGGAGCATGACTCGGCGTGAGCCGCGGTCTTCGACGATTTCGACCGTGCCCTCGGCCCCGATGCGCGCGACGACGCCGTAGAAGCTCAACTGTGAGGCGAGCGCCTTGCTCGCCGCACGCTCCTTCTCGATTCGCGTCGTCAGCTCGGCCATCGACTTCCACAGATCGCGACGACGCCCGATCAGGTGGCGAAATACCGAGGCCAGCGCATCCTCTGTGTTCGCCACTGGCTCGGCGCGCACGGTCTCCTCGATCATTGCCAGCAACTGCTTGACCGGCCTGCTCCCTTCGATGCGGTTGGCGACGCGGGCCAGCGCGCGCGCCTCGTCGGACTGTCCTTGCCGCGCCAGGCGCGCGGCGTCCTTGCTCAATGCACAGTAGATGCGGACGCTGCCACCAAGCCTCCCGCCCGCTTGGGGCAGCGTCACCTGTAGCCCGTCGGAGACGAGCTTGTTGTTGCGCAGGCTGCGAAACAGGGTGTCGGCTGGCTCCCGTCCGGGCCTGTAGGTCTCGAGGATCTCGCGCTTCGAGACCAGCGGACGCGCGGTAATCACCTACGCACTATAGCACCGAAAGCGTAATTTTACACTTCGTACGAGAGCGTATTTTTCCACATCGGAACTGACGCTTCAACTGGGCTGGCAGCGGCCCCCAGCCCCGGCCCGGACGGTTGGCCCTCGCCGCCGTGAACCTCCTCGACCCACTGCTCGGGCTGACTTGGCGGTTCCTGCGACCGTTCGTGCGCCGCCGTTTACGCCGGCGCAAAGAACACGACCGGACGCTACAACGGTGAGGTGTCCACCGACGCTCTCCGCGCCGCGCTCGCCGGCGACGACGCCCTACTGACGGTCACGGCTCTGCAGCTACTGCCCGAAAACGCGCACTGGCTGGGCCTGCTCGAGCAGCTGGCCGCCGCCGAGGATGTGGCTGCCGGGCTACCCGAGGACCTCGAGCCGGGGTCAGCTCCGGACATATGGGCGACCGAGATCCTCTTTCCCGGCGGCTCCTTCCTCGCCGCATTCGGCCACGACCCCGAGGCCGAGTTCGTCGTCCGGCACCTAATCCTGGGCCTCTACACGCTCGAGCGGCCGCTCGACGGAGCCGCCGCCCAACCGCTTCGGCGTTTGCTCGAAGCGGCGCTGACCTGCGCCGAGCTGGTCATGCGCCGCGCGCGCGTCGACCGCCACACGCACTCGGTCGAGGGGGACCTCGTCGTGCCCGACAAGCCGCGCCTGGCCGAGCTCAAGCAGGCGGCGGTGGTCTCCGAGGTCGACCTAACCCGTCTGCTCGGCTACGACGGCGCGGAGGCGCTGGCACCGCTGATTGCCGACGACCCGGCCGAGCTAACTCGGCGGCCGTTCGTGCGCCGCGACGGCGAGCTGATCCTGGCTCTGCCCCACCACCTGCTTCCTGCCCTGGCGGCAGCGATCGTCGCGGCCGGCGAGCGGGCGGAGATGGCGACGCGCTATCGCGCGGCCCTCACCCAGACGGTCCACAACGGCGCGCTCGTCATGGGCTGGCGACCGCTCGCGCTCGAGCTGCCGCCGACCGAGCTCGACGCCACCGAGACCGTCTGGCGCGCCGACGACGACAAGCTCGTCCATGTCGTTCTCGTCTCCGACGCGGAAGGCGACGACGACCCGATCTGGCGCGTCGACCAAATCGCCCCGGCACTGGCCGCACGCCTCGATGAGGTAGCCGGCGCCCTGGCCGATCACGGCGGCGTCCTCCACCTGGTCTTGATCCAGGGCCTGGTCCGTCCGTTCCTGCTCGCCGGTGCCGATCGCGCCGGCGACACCCATGAGCTGGCGCTGTCGGTCGCCGACCTCGAGCTGGTCAGCTACCTCGAGCCGGATGCGCTGACTCTGTGGAAGTACGTCGAAGCCCTGGCGCGTCTCACGGCGCGCACCGACGTCGCCGCCGCCGGCGCCCTCGACGTCTTCGCCGCCTGGCGCGAGGCTGGGCAGAGCTTCTACTTCTCCGACGAGCCGTTGCCGGACGGGATCGTCTTCGCCGACGCCGGCGGCGCGCTCCGCCGCGAACTGCGGCGCAAACGCGACTTCCACGGAGTCCGCTACGTCGAGCGCGACAGAATGGCTTGGGTCACGCGCGCCGAGAGCGAGCTGCCGATTCCGATCTACACGCCGGCACCCGGCTACGCCGACCGGCCCGCGCTCGTGGTCGAAGGGCTCCCGCTCCCTTTGTGGGTGTTCACGCGCCTGCCGCTGGCGGACCCGCTGCTGGCCCGCGCCGTGGACTACGTGGACACCGTCGCCTACTGGCTGTGGCAGCTGAGCGACGACCTGCGCCCGTTGGCGGCGGCGATCGGCAACGGCTGCCACCAGCTCTGGGTCGAGATCGGGTTTGCCGACCAAGCCGCCTGGCTGGCCGAGCGGCACGACGACGGGCCGCCGTTCACGGTCGCGACCGACGGCCGCTGCCGCGTCCTCGTCCAGCTGCGCCCGCCCGTCGTCGAACTCGTCGCCACTGCCGACAACCGCGGCGAGCGAGAGCTGATGCGCGCGATCGTCGTTGCTCTCAGTGACCTGGCCGCAGCGAACTGGCCCGCGGCGCGCGTCGGCGAGCTGATCGACCGCGTCGCCCCGCTCGGCGTCAAGAAGAAGATGATCGCGCTCGACATCGGCGCCGACGTGCGCCTCGACCCGCGTAATCTGCCGCCGCTGAGGCTCCTGTCCGCCGCCGACGTCGATGCCGCGCTCGACGACGTCGGCGCCCACCTGGCCGAGCGTTACCCCGTAGCCGCCGTCGCCGCCGAGGAGCGCACGCGCGTACTCGGCCTGGCCGTTGCCTTCCACTTCGCAGAGATCGAGCGCTTGGTCGCGGAGCTGTCTCCGGACGGCCTGCTCGAGCGGCTGGTCGCCGCCAACGAAGCGATCGTCGCCGAGCAAGCGCGCAGCGACCTGACGACGCCGACCGTGGTCGCCTGCTACTCCGGCATCGCCGAGAAGGCCGACGAACTGCGCGAGTCGATTCCCAAGCTGTCCCAGGCTGCAGTGGCGGTGCGCTTCCTCATCGAGTATCTCGCCGCCCGCCCGCCCAGGGGCACGGCGTCGCTGACGCTGTCGCGGTTTGACCGCCTGCTGGCCCACGCCTCTGAGCTCGTCAACCGCGGCTCGTTGAGCGACGCGCTGCACCTGGGCCTTGAGGACAGCAACGTGTCCATCACCCCCGGCCGTCGCCTCGGCGTTTCGCGCGAGACGCCCTTCTGGAGCGGCCGCGAGCTGTTTCTCAGCGCGCACGCGCGCGAGGAGCTCGCCCAGCGCCAGCGGCGGTTTGCCCGCCTTTGGGACGAGTTGGAGCGGCCGGAGGAGCCGCCGGAGGAGGTCGTTCGACTCGACGCCGCGGTCCGGAGCGAGTTCGGCTTCGCCTTGACGGAGCTCCGTGACCTGATCGGCGCGCTCAGTGACGCTGCGGTGCGCCGGGAGAGCGGGCCCGTCGCCGTGGGCAAGGACGAGCTGCAGCGGGAGCTGGCCGAGGCACTCGGCTGGGAGCCGGAGCGGGTCGACGAGGCGTTGGCGCTGTTTGCACTTGAGGAGCGAGCTGCCTTCGACAACCCACCCACCCACCGCCGCGAGGAGACCTACCCCTGGCGCTTCTCGCGCGAGCTCTCCTACGTGCGTCGGCCGTTGATATTCAGGACGACCGGCGAGGGCACCGAGGTCGTCTACGGCCTTCGCCATCTGCAGAACGCCTGGATGAACTTCGCCAATCTGATCATCGGCGGCCGTCTGCGCGCCCGGACGCCGGAGCTCTTGCAGGAGATGACGCGCCTGCGTCACGACGAGACGTCGTCGTTCGTCGAGACGGTCGCCGAGCTCTACCGCAACGAAAGCACCATCGTGCGCACAAACGTCTTGAGGATTTCCAGGCGCCGGCTACGCCGCGACGACGGCAGCGACCTCGGGGATGTCGACGTCCTAGCCGCGACGCCGGCGACGCGGCTGCTCGAGGCAGTCGAGGTCAAAGACCTCAGCGTCGCCCGCACGCCGCGCGAGCTCGCCAACGAGCTCGAGCAGACGTTCGCCCGTGGCGGCGCCCGGCGCTCGCGCGCCGAGATCCACGCCGAGCGGGTGGCCTGGCTCGAACGCAACCTCGCCGACGTCCTCGACTGGCTCGGCCTCGACCGTGGCGAGGCCGCCCAGTGGCGCGTGGTTGGCTCGATCGTTGTGGACGAACCGCTGATGTCGCCCTACGTGCAGCAGGCGCCGTTGCCCGTGACGAGTTACCGCGATCTCGCCGCCGAACGCGGCGCTGAGTAAGCGGTTGGCAGTGCCGCCGCGCGAGACGTCCAGTCGCTGTCGCACGGTCGCTCCAGCCGGCGCGCGCCGAAGTGAGGTCTTTCGGCTAGCGCGCCGTTTGCTCTTTGAGAAACGCCCGCAGGCGTTCAGCCCTCCGGCGGCGGCGGCGCGACCGCAGGCGGCTCTGCGTCGTAGCTCAAGTCGCCCGAGGCAATTTTTCTCTGCGCCTTCTTGAAGGCGCGGTTGTTAGGCCGGTTCCGCGCGTTCAGTTCTGCCCGGCGCCGAAGCAGTTCGTCGAGCTTCATCCGGCGCGCCCTCTCTTCGATCCGCTCGTAGTCGATCGTGCCGAATACGCGGGCGTCCGCCTCAAGCTGCCGATATGCGACGCCCTGCTGCTTGTGCTCCGTCGCGCGCCTCTCAGGGGCGACGAACGTCTGCACCGCGGCGAGGAGCGCCGCCACCAGCGCAAAGATTCCGGCTGCGACACTCGACCAGTTAGTGATGATCGAGGTGGCCGCGGCAGCGGCGGCAACCGTTGCTGGAATCCCGAGCCAGAAGTTGAGCCCGTCATAGAAGGTCGCCTGGACGAAGTTCGTCTGGCTCGTGAAGAGGCAGTCGGTCTCGATCTTCCGTACCTCGGCGATCAGCGGGTCCTCGCTCATGAGCCGGTGTCGGCGGGGAAGCGCGAGCCGAGCAGCAGCGGCGAGCGCCAGATCGCGAGCTCCTGCCGCCAGGTCCTCGCCTCGATCGCCCGCGCCGCGCGCTCAGCCGCGCGCTTGAACATCTGGCTAGCCCTGTTCGCCGTCGCCGGCGTAAGGTAGTCGGTCACGCGGTTTCCGCTCCCGCCGGGATCATTCCAGTGGTACTGGACGGCGCTCTGCGCTTCGTCGAAGAACGTATAGACGGCGATCCGGTAGTCGTCGATCTCGTGCCTCCCGAAGATTTCGTAAGCGAGCGTTTCGAGGTGGTACGAGCGCAGTCCGATCGTGTGGTGGACGGCCTTCCAGTGCTTGAGCATGCGCAGGAGCGGCTTGAACTTGCCGCCTCTAGCGTCGTCGAGCTTCTTAAAGACGCGCTGCTGTCGGCGTGGGGTCGCGACCATCCACGTCTTGTAGTAAGGAATGTCGAAGGCGTCGCTCAGGAAGCGCGAGAAGGCTGGGATGACGTCGACGATCATGTCGTCGTAGGTGATCCGGACGGCGGGCGAGTCGGCGCGGATCTTTGGGGTCTTCAGGTACCGGTCGAGGGTTTTCTTGATGTCGACCAGCAGCTTCGCGGGCGGCGGCTGGAAGAGTCCGCCGTAGGTTCGTTCGTCGCCCTTGAGGACGGCGTAAATGTCAACGTCCCCTTGCCTGCCGAGGACGGGCCGGATCTTGCTGCCACGCGCGTGCGAGCCGCCGAACATGACGGTGTCAATCGCCCACTCGTCGGAGAGCAGGCTCCTGACGCGGTCGCGCCGGTCGCGCAACGCTTCCCGCTGCTTACTCGTCAGCGTCAGCCGCGCCTTGAACTGCTCGAACGCTTGGGGTGCAGTCGTCGCCACGAAGCGAGCGTAGCCGTGCGAACAGACGTTCCCTATAAGCTGAATCGATGTCCGACGAGTTGTGGGTTACGAGTCGCGGTGGCTCGCATGCCGGCCGCGGCTTCCACTACCAAGACGCGGTCGCGACCGAGTTCGCCGTACGCGCTTGGCGCGGCGAGCTGTCGCTCAGGCGGCTTGTCCCCGAGGGGCTCGAGGACGTGTCGCTCGAACTCGACACGCACTGGCTGCACCTACAGGCGAAGTCGCGCCGGGAGCACCGCGGCCAGTTCACAGTTGCCGAACTCAAGCCCGGCTGGCGGCACCTGGCTGCCCGACTGGCCGCCGACGAGACGGCGCGCGCCGGGTTGGTGCTCGAGCGACCGCTACGTGGTGCCGAGACGGGCCTTGAGCGCACGCTGGCGGATGTCGGCTCGGGGGAGCTGAAGGAGGAGGTCGTCGCCGCTGTCGCTGGGCTGATCGACGCCGACGACTTCCTGGCCCGCACGCACTTACTGGTCATGCCGACGCCCGAGGAGGTCGCAGTCGAGCTGCTGGCTGACCGGTTTGGGCTCCCGCCCGCGAGCTGTGTGCCTCACCAAGCTATCCTCCGCGGGAAGCTGGCGCGTCTCGCCGACGAGAATGGCATTCGCGCCGCCGACGCTCCGGCCGCGCTCTCGGTCGGTGAGATCGCGCGCTTGCTCGACGACGTCAACGAGGCGATCGACCCGTCGGCGCTCGAGGAGGCCGTGCGCGAGGGCGTCGCTGAGCTGGTCGACTTCAACACGCCGATCGACGACGAGAGGTTCTTCAGCGGCGTCGATGTCGTCGTCGGCCATGTCGTGGCCGGGCTTCCGCTCGAGCGGCCTGAGGTCGAGCAGCTAGCAGCCGGGCTATCAGCTCGGCGGGTCGCGCTCGCAGTCGGGCCGTCGGGCGCCGGAAAGTCGGCGCTCATCTGGCTAACGGCCTACGCGAGCCGCCACCGCGTCCGCTGGTATCGCGTGCGCCGGCTACAGGAGGATGACGTGCCGGCGCTCGTCCGCTTGGTGAAGGCGCTGAGCCCGAGCGGAGCTCCGGTCGGCTTTGTCGTCGACGACCTCGGCCGCGACGACCGCGCCGGCTTTGACCGCCTGGTCGAAGAGCTGCGGGAGCACCCGGCGGCATGCGTCCTTGGCGCCTGCCGCGAGGAAGACATGTTCGTCGTCCGTACCGCCCGCAACGCAGCCCAGGTGCGACCGAGCCTCGAGCCTGAGCTGGCCGAGCGGATCTGGCGCGAGCTCCGCGCCCGCAGGGAGACATCGTGGCCCGAGTGGCGCGAGCCTTACGAGCGCAGCGAGCGCCTGCTGCTCGAGTACGGCCATCTGCTGACCGAGGGCGCCCGCCTCGCGGAGACGGTCGCAGCACAGGTCGAACGGAGGGTGCGCGAGCAGCGCGCGCTCGAGCTCGAGGTCCTAGCGCTGGTAGCAACCGCCGACGCCTTTGGCGCCGAGATCGATGCCACGCGGCTGAGGGCGGCGCTCGCGGTCGACACGACACAGATGAAGGGTGCATTGGCGCGCCTGATCGACGAGCACCTGATCCGCGAGCACGACGGGCTACTCGGCGGCCTGCATGAGCTGCGGTCGCGTTACGTGATGGACGAGGTCCACCGGTCGCCGCCGCCGATGCTTGCCGAGAGCGTGCGGCGGGTGATCGACCTCGTCGCCGGCACGGCGCTGCAGCCATTCTTGACGCGCCTGCTGCTCGAAGAGGCGGTCGCCGACGACGTTGTCATCGAGGCCGTCGTCGCGCGACTCAACCGCGAGCCTGATCCGCGGGCACTTGCTGCAGCTCTTCACGCGCTGCGCTTGGTCGGGTTCCGCCGCATGGCCGCGGAGTGGCGCGAGATCTTCGCCGCCGAGGACGCGGCGCCGACCAACGTCGGGCTGATCGCGCACTTTGCCCTTCACGACGGTGACTACGACATCTTTCCCGAGCCGATCCGGCGCGCCATCGAGCGCATCCGCGAACTCGAGCCGGTCGAGCTGCGCGGGCAGCTGCTCGAGAAGATTGCGCCCCAGATCCCAGTCGCGCTTGCCGCCGCAGCGGACATCCGCTCGGCGGCGACGGTCCTGGCGGCGCTCGGCGAGGTCGGCCAGAGCGTGGCCGTCGACGCGGCCGCACCGGCGCGCCTCGCCGACGGCGCTTCGCTCAATGAAGTCCGCGTGCTGCTCGAAGCTGCCTACGCCGCCGCCCCTGAGCTGGCCCTCGCCCTCGTCGATGTCCTCGGCGGCTCGGCGGCGCTCCTCCAACGGCTCGAGCGCGAGCAACCGTGGGTCCGCGACGCTCACCTCGACGTCGACGACGATGGCCGCGTGACTGCCGAGGCCGAGTACGTGTACGTCGCCGAGTCGGCCCAGCCGAAAGCCCATGACGCGGTCGTCGAGCTGGCCCGCTACCTCGCAGCGCTGGCGCCGGCGGCCGAGGTCGCCGTCTGCCGCGCAGTCGACGCGACGGGCAACACGGCCGGCTTCGGCATGCCACTGGCCGACAAAGCCATCGACCGCGCCAACCTACCGAGCCAGGCCGAGATCGCTTGGAACCGCGCTCGCGGCCGCGCGGCGCTCGCCGCCGTCGCCGCTCCGACAGAGACCGATTACCTGCTCGCCGCCCGCGAGATCATCGTCCGCTCGACGAGGCTCGTCCGCCGCGCCGGGGACGCCTGGGCTCGCGGCAAGCCTCCCACGCACCAGCTCGTTGCGGAGGCGATCGCTCTGGCCGAGGCGGCAAACAGGCTCGCACCACCGCCGATTCCGATCGAGACAGTCGGCCCGCTTGAGGAGGGCGACCTTCCACTCGCCGACCCGGCCAGCTTTGTGGGGACGATGATCCCGAACAACCTCTTCCTGAATTTGTTCAAGGGGGAGGCCGTCGCGCCGCTGATCCCGCAGATCGTCGAGCAGGTCGACAAGCTGGCTGAGCTGGAGCGCTGGCGGCTGCTCGATGAGCCGCCCGTCGCCGAGCTCACCGCGCTTCGGCGGGTGCTGCTCGACCTGCATGCTGCTGTCGCCGAACGAGCCCGAGGCGACCGCGTCGCGCAGGTCGCGCTAGCGGCGGCCGGCAGGAGCGGGCTGTCTGCGGCGGCCAACGTTGCTCGCCGCCGCGCCGCCGAACGCATGCAAAGGATCGCTGACCGGCTCGAGAAAACGCTCGCCGATGCGAGCTTAACCGCCCGCGTCCTGCACCGCGAGGGCGAGCCCGACTCGTATCGCTGGCCAAGCGACGACTTCCTCGTCCTCGTCGACGTGCCGTCGATCTACGACTGGCAGCGCAACCTCGAGACGATAGTCGACCTCTGCCGACCAAGGCTCAAAGACCGGATTGGCTTCCTGATGGCGCCGGTGCGTGACGGGCGCGTCGTCGCCTCGTTCGGCGTCAAAGTGATCGACAACGTCTTCCCAGACGACTCGGTTCGCAACTGGCCCGAGCTGCCGCTTCCGCTCCTCGACGAGCAGCTGGGCGACACGGTGCGCCGCGGGCTGATGGGCCTGCATGAGGCATCGGGGATCATCGCCTCGGTGCGTCGCGACGAGATACACGACGATGAGGTCACCGTGCTGGAGGCCGCCGTCGCGCGAGTCCGCGAGGCGCTACAGCACGTCGCCGACCTTGCCCGCGAGCGCGATGACCAGCTGCTGGCCGAGGTCGGCGCGACGCTGCTCGAGCTGAGCCAACTGGTAGAGGATGAGGCCGCTGCCTTGGCGCACGGTCAGCCGATCGACCGTAGCCTCGCCGCCTCGCTGTTGGCCGGTTTGAATGGCGACGGCGACGATGTCTTTTTCGCGCACGTCGGCACGGTCGCGGCCTGCGTCGAGTGGGACGTAGCGCCCGACGGCGCGTGGGCGCGGGTCGAGCAGGCGGTTGCCGCGATCGAGCCGGACTAGTCGCGCGCGCCGTCGATGCCATGCCGCTTACGCCCGTGCCCGACCCAGCGTAAGTTGGCGTACGGGATCGGCCGCGCCGGGTCGTGCAGGCGCGCGCGCGTCGGGGGGCTGGTCGCGGCGGCAAAGGCGTCGAGCATGGCCTGCTCGGCGGCAGCGAACGCCGGTGTGGGAGCGTAGTGGACGTAGAGCGGCACATCGAGAGTCTTGACGAACCAGCCGCCGGCGTGGGGGCGAGCCGCGCCGAGCGGAGTAACGTAGTACTCGCGCAGGCGCTCACGCAGCGGCCGACTCGAGAGGCCGATGTAGACGATCACCTCGTCAGGCAGCCAACAGGCGGCGAAGCGAGCGGCGAGGGCCTCGCGCGTCGGCGGCTGTCCATTCACGCGAAGCTGCGGCCGCGCAAGCAGTGACCCAAGCGCGTGGTCGTCGAGCGGGATCTGCGCCAGGGCGGCGGTGAGCGACGCCGTCTCAATGGTCAAGGCCACGACGTACACGCCCGGCTCTCTCGCGGGCACAGGCGCGAGCCACGGGACGACGCCATCGGGGGTCACGCCGGCGGCGGCGAAGACGTCAACGATCGTGCTCGGCATCGAGACCTACCGGGAGCGCCTGACCTGGTGCCGCTGCCTCTTTCGCGGGAGGTGAGTTTGCCACGAGCCTTCTACTTCGACGCCCCCTTGTCCTCGCTAACGAGCTTACGAAACGCGTCAAGAAGTGCAGGCCGACTAGCATGCTGACCCTTCTCTAGCTCCGCAAGCTGCTCCGACGTCGGGAAGGCGCCGCCGACAATCTGCGGAGCCTTCCATTTAAGCGTCTCGAACAAGGGATCCTCTGGGCCGACGGTTTCCAGCACATCGGCGAGCTCGTTGAGAAGCCCGGCGCGGGAACGAAGCTTGTCGGCGAGCCCGCGGGGCGGGTTGACCTTCGACGTGTCGGGATCCTTCATGGCCTTCGAGATCTTCTCAGGCGTCAGCTTGGCGTAGTGGTCCTCCTTCACTGTTCGGCTCCTTCCCGGATTCCGTGGTCTGGATCGCTAGTCACGCGAGTCCGAAGAGTCTGCACCAGAGCGCTCGACCCGGAGGCCGCGTCAGCCGCCGCGCCGCACGATCGCGCGAACCGTGGACGGCCACCACTGGGCGCCGCCATGCGCCGTCGGTATGCCGTTGGCGTTAAGGTCGCGGGAGATCTGGGCGAGGCTCTTGCCGGCGGCGCGCCCGGCGCGGATGCGCTTCACGACGTCGGGCGCCAGGGCTGCGGGTCGTCCGGGTGCTCGTGACGGACGCGAGTGCTCGCGCGGAGGCCGGCGCCGCTCGACGAGTAGTCGCTCGAGTTCGTCGGCCGGGATCAGCCGGGTGCCCCACGGCATCTCGACGGTCTCGATGTACGGGAGGACCCGCCGGTTGAAGGTGGAGCGGCTGATGCCGAGCGCCTCGGCCGCCTGGGTGCGGGTGTAGGCGAGCCGGTCTACCCGGGTCGCCGAGCGCACGATCGCAGTCTGCGGTGTGTGGCGGCGCTCCTTTTCGGCCCGACGGCGAAGACGACGACGTGACATCCATACAGCGTACACAAATCATGACCCGTATCTGCATCTTGATGCATCTGTGTCTCGCTTGCTATCGAGGCTGGTCGTTCCTGTACGGCCGAGCTTCGAGCTCCGGTGTCAGCGCTCGATGGAGAGACCGCGGTGAAGCTGGTGCTCGAGCTCGATCAGGCGGCGGATCGTGATGAGTGGTTCCCGGTCTTGCTCGCGGTCGAGGGCGGCGAGCATCCGCGCGTGGTCGTCGACGGAGGCGATCGGGGGGCGGAGACCGTGGCCCAGCGGCTCGCGCGCGGCACGTCGGCGAAGGTCGTCGTAGCCGCGAGTGCCGGCTGGCTCCGCCACGATCTTTAGCTCGCCCCCGTCCGTCTCGAGCTCGAGCATCGGCTGTGCGTTCAGGTCCCGCTCGAGCACCAGCGCCTTGCCGTTAGGGCGACGGGCGTTCAGGTCGTCGAGCGCGAGCCCGAGCCGGCGCAGGTTCTCCTCTCGCGTCGAGGGGACGATGTCGATCCCGTCGGTCAGCTCGTCTGAACCGTGGATCACGCGGCCGAGCGCGCCGATCACGATGTATGTGACCCGCTGTCGCTCGAGTGCCTGCAGGATCGCGATCGGGTCGAAGACGTCGGCCATCAGCGCCCACGCGCCTTCAGCATCGCGCGCAGGCGCTCCTGCGGCGTCCGTTCCAGCGCCTTCTGTACTCGGGCGTCATGCCGAGTGTCGGTCTCGTAGGGCACGAGCGTCATCTCGAGGTCGAAGCCGCAGGCGTGCAACAGCTCGCGCAGCGTCTCCAGGCTCGGCTGGACGACGTCGCGCTCCCAGCGGGCGATCTGCGCTCGGTCCTTGCCGCTTCGCTGCGAGAGCTCGACCTGCGAGAGTCCCGCCCGCATCCGCGCCTGTCGGATCAGCGTCCCGCTTGTCACACCCGCGATTCTACCCTCTGGTGCTCAGAGCGCATAGTTGACTGATCTGCTACACTGACGCCATGTCGCGCAAGGTGGCCGCGGAGCAGCTCCAGCTCGAGGTCGTGCCGATTGAGCAGCCCGAGAAGCCCCGCCCGCGCCGCAACGGCGCCGCCGCTGCGGCAAGATTCGGGCCTCGGCTCGCGCTGAGCCCTGACGAAGCCGCCAGCGTCCTCGGCGTCAGCCGCGACTACCTCGACGAGCACGTCATTGCCGAGCTGCGCATCGTCCGCCGCGGCCGCCGAATCCTCATCGCGCTCGCCGAGCTCGAACGCTGGCTCGACCGCAGTTCGGCACCCGCTACGGTCCCGAGGGGAACCTGATGGCCAAGACGACACCCGGCATCAACGTGAGGCATGCTCGAACATGCCCTGCGGCGCGCGACCCACGTGCTCGGTGCAAGTGCAGTCCCGCATACCAGGCGCACGTGTGGAGCGCTCGCGAGCAGAAGCGAATCCGCAAGACCTTCTCGACCCTCGCTGACGCGAAGGCGTGGCGCGCGGAGGCCCTGGTCGCTCTTCGGCGCGGCACGATGCGAGCGCGCACGGCCGTGACTCTCCGGCAGGCGTGGGACGCCTGGCTCGCCGGTGCACGCGAGGGAAGCGTCCGTAACCGCTCTGGCGATGCCTACAAGCCGAGCGTGCTTCGTGGCTACGAGGCATCGATGCGACTGCGAGTGCTGCCGGAGCTCGGCGGAGCCCGCCTCTCCGATGTCACGCGCGTGAGCGTGCAGGACCTCGCCGACCGCATGCTCGCCCACGGGCTCGATCCGAGCACCATCCGCAACACACTCATGCCGCTCCGCGCGATCTTTCGTCGGGCGCTCGCTCGCGGCGAGGTAGCGTTGAACCCGGTCGCCGGCGTCGAGCTGCCGTCCGTCCGCGGCAGACGCGATCGGATCGCGTCGCCCGCAGAGGCTACGGCGCTTGTCGCGGCGCTTCCGGAAGACGATCGGGCCGTGTGGGCGACCGCGTTCTACGCGGGGCTGCGGCTCGGCGAGCTGTGGGCCCTCCGCGACGAGGACGTCGATCTCGACGCGGGCGTCATTCGCGTCGAGCGCTCGTGGGACCGGCGCGAGGGCGTCATCGAGCCGAAGAGCAGAGCTGGTCGCCGCGCCGTCCCGATCGTCGCGGTCCTGCGGTCCCACCTGGCTGCACGGAAGCTCCGGCGTGGCGATAGCAGCATGCTCTTCTTGGGGAACGGATCGCGGCCGTTCGATCGCGACGCGCTTGTCGACAGGGCCAAGAAGGCGTGGGAGACGGCCGGGCTCGACCCGATCGGTCTGCACGAGGCGCGGCATACGTTCGCGTCGATTCTGATCGCAGCCGGCGTGAATGCAAAGGCGCTCTCCACCTACCTGGGTCATAGCTCGATCCAGATAACGCTCGACCGCTACGGGCACCTAATGCCCGGGAACGAGGACGAGGCGGTCGCGCTCGTCGACGCGTACCTCGAGCGCGCGACAGTCTTGTGACAGTCCGCGACAATCTAGAGCGGTTTCCAGCGGACGCAGGCGGAAAATTGAGCCAGAAACGGCTGAGCTGAATTCCGCTCAACCATACGGTCTTGGGCTCTCTGAAGAGGCGGCGGGGGTGGGATTCGAACCCACGAAGGGTTGCCCCTCAACGGTTTTCAAGACCGCCCCGTTCGACCGCTCCGGCACCCCGCCTTGACCAATTCTGGCAGCAAGTGGCTCGCAGGGGTCAGACCCCGACGAGAATT
>Ga0307278_10000340_pt1 | contig 23607 bp, 23 predicted proteins | sample ER_DNA_117_FD_194482 | JGI IMG/M metagenome (GOLD analysis project Ga0307278, IMG submission 194482) | Bulk soil microbial communities from the East River watershed near Crested Butte, Colorado, United States - ER_DNA_117 | ecosystem: Environmental > Terrestrial > Soil > Floodplain | place...
CCACCTGCGGGGGGGCCATCGCCTCGTCCCAGGTGCTGGCGTCGGTGCGCAGCGGCGGCGGCGTCACCGCGACGATCAGCTGGGTCGCGGCGGTGGTGGGGTCGTAGCCGCCCCCTCCGCCCCCGCCGGCGGCAGCAGCGGGCCGCTCGGCTGAGACGGCCAGCTCGAACTCGATACCATCCACACAGGCCTGCTTGACTTCGATGCCCAGGCCGCTCGTCCACTGGACGGGCATGCTCGCTCACCTCCACGGGTCGGTCCGGGTAGGGATGTTCACGCGGACCGTCGGCCTCTACTACGCACCACCGCCACCCACTGACAAATAGGGACAACTGCGTAGATCGGACGGCTTTCATGAACGGGACGGGAGCCTCCCTCCACGTGGCGCCCGCCGGCGCCCGGGGAGCCCGAGCCCCGAGGAGGACCTCGTGAGCTTGGCATGGCGCTCGTTCGTGCCCGACTACGTCGTGCGGACCCTGCTCGACAACCCGGACGAGCTGCCCCTGGCCCGCACCGACCGGGTCGACTGCGTGGTGCTGTTCGCCGACATCGCCGGGTTCACCGCCATGAGCGAGGCGCTCGCCCGGGTCGGCCGGTACGGCACCGAGCAGCTCACCGGCATCCTCAACGGCTACTTCGGGTCGATGATCGAGCGCGTCTCCTGGTACGGCGGGAGCGTGGCGAAGTTCGCCGGCGACGCGATCACCGCCCTGTTCGTCTACGACCGGCGCAGCCGCCAGGCGACGGTGCGGCGGGCGATCCGGTGCGCGCTGGACATGCAGGCGGCCATGGCCGGGTTCGAGGTCGTCGACACCAGAGCCGGCAGGTTCGGCCTGGCGATGCGGGCGGGGCTCGCGGCCGGTCCGGTGCTGCCCACGATCATGGGCGACCCCGCCATCCGGCTCGAGTACGTGCTCGCGGGCCAGGCCCTGGACCGGGCCGCCGCAGCCGAGCGCCACGCCGCCGAGGGCGAGGTCGTCGTGGACGGCGGGCTGGTCGAGGACGACCTCGGCGTCCGGGTCGTGGACCGGCGCGGCGACTGCCACCTCGTGGGCGACCTGACCCGGCGGGTGCCGCCCCGCCCGCTGCAGGCCGTCGACGGGGTCCCCACGGCCCGCCTGGTGCCGTTCCTGCACCCCGACATCGCCGAACGCCTGCGGGCCGGGAGGCGGGGCCTGGTGAACGAGCACCGCAAGGTCACCGTCGCCTTCGTCGGGCTCCCCGACCTGGCCGACGACGACCCGGCGGCCGTGGCCCGCCTGCAGCGCTACATGGCCGCGGCCGTGCGCAGCATCGACCGCTACAAGGGCCACCTCCGCCAGGTCGACACCGGCGACAAGGGGAGCCTGCTGGTGGCGCTGTTCGGCGCGCCCGTCAGCCACGAGGACGACGAGGAGCGCGCGGTGCGCTGCTGCCTGGAGCTGCTCGGGCTGCCGGACGGGGCGGTGGCCGCCGGAGTCACGACAGGCCACGCCTACTGCGGCGAGGTCGGCTCCGACACCCGGCGCGAGTACGCCGCCATCGGCCACTCGGTGAACCTGGCCGCGCGGCTGCTGGAGGCCGCGCGGCCCGGCCAGCTCCTCGTCGACGCTGCGACCCACGAGCGGGTGGCCGAGACGGCCATCCAGGACCGCCTCGAGCCGGTCACGGTGAAGGGCAAGGCCAGTACGATCGACGTCTGGGCGGTCCGGGCGGTGCGCGACCGGGTCGAGCCCATGGCCCGGCCGTCGGGGTCGGTGGCGCGCCTGGTGGGCCGGGCGGCGGAGGTCGCCGCGGCCCGGGCCCTGGTCGAGCGGGCGCTCGCCGGCAGCGGGCAGGTCGTCGGCCTCACCGGCGAGGCCGGGATCGGCAAGTCCCGGCTCGGCGCCGAGGTCGTCCGCATCGCCGCCAGGCTCGGGTTCGCCGCCTACGGCGGCGCCTGCCGCTCCCATGGCACGACAACGAGCTACCTGGTCTGGCGCTCGATCTGGAGCGGCCTGCTGGAGCTCGACACCTCGCTGCCCATCGCCGAGCAGCAGGCGCGGCTCGCCGCCTGGATCGCCCGGCGCGACAGCGGCTCGCCCCAGCGCGCGCCGCTGCTGGCGCCGGTGGTGAACCTGCCCATGGCCGACAGCGAGCTGACCGCCTCGCTGGACCCGCAGCTCCGCGACGAGCTGCTGCGGTCGCTGCTGCTCGGCTGTTTGCGCGGCCGCGCCCGCGCCGGACCGCTCGTGCTGGTCCTCGAGGACTGCCACTGGATCGACCCGGCGTCGCTGACCCTGCTCGAGTTCCTGGCCAGGAACGTCGCCGACCTGCCGGTGCTGGTCGTCGCGGTCGCCCGCGCCACCGCCTCCGGCCCGTCCCCGCTCGCGCGGCTGGCCCGGCTGCCCCACTTCACGAACCTGCGCGTGGCCGAGCTGCCCGCCACCGACGCCGAGCGGCTGGTCGGCCGGCAGCTCCACCGCCGCTACGGACCAGGTGCCGTCCTCGCGCGTGAGATCGTCCGCGGGATCGTCGCCCGGGGCGAGGGCAACCCGTTCTACCTGGAGGAGCTGGTCAGCTTCGTCCACGCCCGGGGCGTCGACCCGCGCGACGCCCGCACCTTCGCCATCCTCGACCTGCCCGACGGTCTGCACCGCCTGGTGATGGCCCGGATCGACCAGCTCAGCGAAGCCGAGAAGGCCATCATCAAGGTCGCCAGCGTGATCGGGCGCTGGTTCCGGGCGGGCTGGATCTCGGGGGGCTACCCGGCAGCCGGCCGGCCCCACGAGGTCACTCGGCACCTGGAGCGCCTCGGCGAGCTCGACCTGACCCCGCGGCGCGCGGCCGAGCCAGAGCCCGAGTACGGGTTCAAGCACGCCATCATCCAGGAGGTCGCCTACCAGAGCCTCACCTTCCAGATGCGCGAGCGGCTCCACGAGCGCGTCGGCGAGTTCGTGGAGGCGGCCTACCCGGACCGGCTGGCCCAGTTCGTCGACGTGCTCGCCCACCACTACGGCCACACGCGGCGGGTGGACAAGCAGCGGCGGTGGTTCCGGGCCGCCGGCGACGCGGCCAAGGCCGCCTTCGCCAACGAGGCGGCCGTGGAGTACTACCAGCGCCTGCTCCCGCTCCTCCCCGAGCACGAGACCGGTGCGGTGCTGGTCGAGCTCGGCGCGGTGTGGCAGCTCACCGGCAGGTGGGTGGAGGCCGAGAGCGCCTACCGGCGCGCGATGCGGGCCGCCGAGCGGGCCGGGGACCGCACCGTGCTGGCCGCCAGCCAGCGCGAGCTGGGCGACCTGTTCATGTACACCCACTCCTACGAGGAGGCGGCCCGCTGGCTCACGGGAGCGGTCAACGAGTTCGAGCGGCTCGGTGACCGGCAGGGGCTGTCGCGGGCGCTCGACCGGCTGGCGTACACGCTCATCCACCAGAGCGCCTACGACCAGGCGCTGGCCGTGGCCGGGCGCCAGCTCGCCATCGCCAGGCAGGCCGGGGACCTGGCCGGGGTCAGCGTCGCCCTCAACCACATGGGCCTGGTGCGCTGGAACACCGGGGAGCCCGGGCTGGCGCTGGAGCTCCTGGAGGAGGCCCTGGACGCCGCGACCGTCGCCGGCGACCGTCGCGGCCTGATCCACGCGGCCAACAACCTCGCGTCGGTCCACTTCGCCCGGGGCGACCACGTCCATGCCGTGGCCTGCTGGCTGCGCGCGCTGGCCACCGCCGAGGAGATCGGCTACCGGCAGACCGCCGCCGTCGTCATCGGCAACCTGGGCGAGGTCTACCTGCTCCAGGGCGACCACCCCCGCGCCACCAGCTGCTTCGCCCACGCGTTCGGGGTCGCCGCCGAGCTGGGCGACTGGACCAGCATGGCCAACCGGATGGCGAGCCTGGCCGCGGCCGCGGCCTCCGAGGGGCGCGAGCACGACGCCCGGCGGCTGTTCGCCCGCGCGACGGCGCTCGCCCGCATGCTCGACGCCTCCTTCTACCTCTGCTACTGCCTGCACCACCACGCCCGCCTGCACGCACGGCGGGGACGGCTGCGGCGGGCGGAGCGGCTGAACCAGGAGGCGCTGCAGATCGCCAGCCGCGGCAACAACCGCGACATCCAGCTGCGGGCCTGCCTGCTGGCATGGCGCCTCGAGGTCGCCCTCGGACGCACCCACCCGCGGGCGGCCGTGCGGCAGCTCCGGGTCCTGGAGCCGTCCTGGACCGAGCCGCACCAGCGGGCCGCCCTGCTCGACACGGTCTGGCGGCTCGACCCGACCCAGGAGGCCGCGGCCCGCGCCGAAGCCGCCGACCTGTACCGCGGCCTGTACGAGCAGGCGCCGGTCCTCGAGTACCGGCACGCCTACGAGCGGCTGACCGGGCTGCGGCTGACCAGCCCAGACCCGGGGCTCCCGCCGCTCCCGGACACGGTCAGGGACGCGGCCGTCGACGTCGACGCGCTGCTGCGCCAGACCGACCTGGCCGCCGGCCAGCTCGGCGCCGCCTGACCCAGCACCCGGGTCGAGTGCCCACAGCACGTACTCCCGGCCTCCTGCCCGCCCGGCGTGCTGGCACGCGACGCCGATGCCCGAGCAGCGTTCTGCCTCATGGCGGGGTGCGCACTCCTGGCCTATGGCGGGGGTGCGCCCTCGGCGAGCCACGCGAGGGCCGGGATCGAGGGCGCGAACGCGTACACCGCGCCGGTGGTGCGCACGAAGCGGCGCAGGTCGAGCTCGAGCCGATCGGGCGGCGGACCCTGGCGGCGGAGCACGCAGGGTCCCGCGCCGGGGCTGATCAACGGGTCGGCCCCGTCGCGGGTCAGCGGGCCGGGCTGGTCCAGCTTGTCCGAGGGGAACGTCGGCTCGTTGGCCCACCGCCACTGCAGGAACTCGAACTGGCGCTTGATGCTGGCCATGTAGGCGTTGAACAGCAGCCCGCGCTCGGGAGGGTCGTCGAAGGGGATGCCGCGCCGCAGGATCCGGCGGGCATGGGCGCCGGGCGCGTCGTCGCGCGGGTTGGTCTTGCGGATGTGGGCGAAGCGGGGGGTCTTGAACCCCTCGGGGTCGTCGGCGTAGCCGAAGTCGTTGCGCGGGTCGTTGCCGGGCGCCTGCGGCCGCAGGGCCAGGGGGGTGCCGTCGGGCCAGCGCCCGACCGCCTTGGCGGCCACGACGTCGTCCGGCCCGGCCGGGAAGTGCCGCTTGGCGAGCTCGCGCATGTGCGCCTGCCAGCCGGCCACGTCCTGGGCCAGGCGGCGGAACACCTGGAACGACCCGCCGTGCATCCAGGCCGGGGGCTCGGGCGGGCCGTCGGGCGCGTCGGCCGGCGCCTCCGGCTCGCGCTCGAGGCCGAGCACGAACTCGCCGGCGGCGACGATCCGGGAGCCGGGGTGCTTGGCGTCCTCTGCATGTCCGTCCCGGACGGTCGCCCGGGTGAAGCCCCGGACGCCCGGCTGCGAGATGCCGTCTGCGAACCCGAACGGCTCCCGGCTGGTGATCTGGCCCGCGGGGTCCACGAGCTTGCGCCCGTGCTGCTCCCGCGCCACGGTGACCCGCAGGGCCCCGGCAGCCTCGCGGAGGTCCCCGAGCCTGTCGCCGAAGTCCCCGGGGTCGTCGGCCGCGACGGTCAGCAGCGCGTCGACCGCAGGCGTGTTCGGCCCCCCGACCACCCAGTTCCTGGGCCCGTCGCCGCCCACGTCGCCGAGCAGGGCGTAGGTGGGCCGGGACTGCTCGTCGGGGCGGATGCCCGACGGGCCCGCCCAGAACGCCGGGTAGCTCCGCAGGTCGGCCGCGAGGCCGGGGTTGCGGCCCAGGTCCAGCAGGATCCGCAACCCCGAGGCGGTCAAGCTCAGGTTCACCCAGACCGCGGACGGCGCCCGGCCCGGCGCGGCGGCGCGACGCTCGGCCCGGAAGTCGGTCACCTCGGTGGTCGAGGTGACCTGGGGGGCGAGCCCGGCCAGCCACCGGCGGGCGGGCTCGCGCCCCGGGAAGGTGAGGAACACGAACGCCTGGTGGGGCTTGTTGAAGCCGGCCAGGACGTTGCCCTGGATGGTGCTCGAGCGCCTCAGCGTGAGGGTATGGCTCGTCGTCATGGGCTCCACCCTCCGCCTCGCGGGGTTTGTCGGCTTGCGGCGCCTGCATCCTAATCCGTCGGGTATCGCCGTCAATCCGCCGGAGTGTCGTGGGGGGCGTGACAGTGCCGGTGTCGGGTCCGCGAACGAACCGCCGCGCGTTCCCCGCTACGCTGGGCGGGGACGACCATGCCCTGGAACCATGCCCTGGAACTCGGACGACCGTTCCCTCAACTCGGACGACCGTTCCCTGAACTCGGACGACCATGCCCTGAGCTTCATGTCCTGGAGCTTATGCCCTGGACCATACCCCTTACGATGCTCTCACGACTTACGATGCTCTTACGACGACTCTGCCTCTACTGTGCCTTCTCGACCGGCTCTCTCGAAGGGAGTGCAGCTGATGGAGGAGACCGGCGATCTCGTCCGGGCCGCCGCCGCAGGAGACCAGCGGGCCTGGGACGCGCTCGTCGAGCGGTTCACCGGGATGCTGTGGGCGGTGGCGCGGGCACACCGGCTGCGCGAGGCCGACGCCGCCGACGTCATCCAGACGACCTGGCTCAACCTCGTACAGAACCTCGGGAGGATCCGCGAGCCTGAGCACGTCGGCGCGTGGCTGGCGACCACCGCGCGCCGGGAGTGCCTGCGCACCCTCAGCCGCGACCACCGTCACGTGCTCACCGACGACGAGACCGGCCTGCAGGTCCGCGAGCCGCTGCTGCCCACGCCCGAGGACGACGTGCTCGCGGCCGAGCGTGTGGCCCTGCTGCGGGCCGCCCTCGAGGAGCTGCCGTCCCGCTGCCAGCGGCTGCTGCGCGTGCTCACCGCCGACCCGGTGCCGACCTACGAGCAGGTGAGCGCGGCCCTCGGCATGCCGGTCGGCAGCATCGGCCCGACCCGCGCACGCTGCCTGGAGCGGTTGCGGCACAGCACACGGCTCGCCGGCATCGTGCCCACCCCGGGCGCTTCCGTGCAGTGACCCGCTCGCGCCGCCAGGCCGGGTCCTGGTCCGGTGGCCCTGCTGCAGGACTTCCTTACGGCAGCCTGACGGCCGTGACGCTACCATCATGGGTGAAGGGGAGTACCCCAGCGTTCACGGCGCGTCGTCATCACGGCCTCGGCCCGGTGCGCCGGCCCTCCGGGGCGGGAGAGACCTTCGGCGCTGCAGCCGGCAGCCAGTTGAGCCGAAGGGACTAGTCGATGGACCGTCACACCACCTCCGCCACCACCGCGCGCCCGGGTCCAGGCCCAGGGCCGGGCTTCGGCATCGCCGGGTTCCGGGTCAGGGTCGGCTGGGGCGCCGCCGCCGTCACCGCGCTGATCGGCTGGTCGCTGGCGGCCGGCGTGCTCCCGGCTGCCTTCCCCGGGTACGCCGGCCCCGCCTACTGGGTCGCCGGCCTGGCCACCGGCGGGTTGTTCCTGGCCTCGGTGCTGGCTCACGAGCTCGGCCACGCGCTCGTGGCCAGGCAGGCCGGGCTGAAGGTGCAGGACATCACCCTGTGGATCTTCGGCGGGGTGGCCCGCATCCACGGCGATGCGCCCAACCCCAGCACGGCGCTGCGCATCGCCGCGGTCGGACCGCTCACCAGCCTCGTGCTCGCCTTCGGGTTCGGGCTGGCGTCAGCCGCCCTGCCCGTTGTCGGCCTGGGCGGGCTGCCCGCCGCGGTCGCGCTCTGGCTGGCCGGGATGAACGCCGTGCTGGCCGTGTTCAACCTGCTCCCGGGCGCCCCGCTCGACGGCGGGCGGATCCTGCGCGCCCTGCTGTGGCGCCGGCACGGCGATCCCGCGCGCGCCGCGGTGACCGCGGCCACCGCCGGGCGGGTCATTGGCCTCGGGCTGGTGGCGCTCGGAGTGGTCCAGCTGGCCCTCGGGAGCGCCAGCGGGATCTGGAACGCCCTGGTCGGCTGGTTCGTCTTCACCGCGGCGCGGGCCGAGGGCGGGCAGGCGGAGCTCGAGCGCGGGCTCGGGCACCTGCGGGCCAGCGACGTGATGCTCCCCGACCCGCCGCTGGGACCGGCCTGGTTCACGGTCGAGGCGTTCCTGGGCGGCCACGCCGTGCGCCACCGCCTGCGCGCGTTCCCGCTGCAGGACTTCGACGGTCGTCCGGCCGGGCTGGTCACCCTGGCCGCGTTGCTGCGGGTGCCGCCCGAGCTGCGGCCGGCGGTCCGCGTGGGCGCCGTAGCCACGCCGGCGGCCGCGGTGGTGACCAGCGGCCCGGGCGAGCCGGTGGTGGAGCTGCTCCGGCGCCTGGCCCAGCGCAGGCAGGGCGCCGCGCTGGTGGTGGGCGAAGACGGCCGCCTGGTCGGCGTCGTGTCCGCCGACGACCTGGCCCGGGCCGGGTCGACGGCCCGGGCCGGCGCATCGTTGCCAGACCCCGGGCCGGAACCGGTCGGGAGATGAGCCGTTGACCACGAGACCGGGTTCGACCATCGGCCGGGCCCTGGTCAAGGGCGCGAGGCTGGTGAGCGTCACCGTCGTCGGCTTCTCGCTGGTCATCGTGGGGATCGTGCTCCTGTTCCTGCCCGGCCCGGGCCTGCTCGTCATCATCGCAGGGCTCGCGCTGCTGGCCACCGAGTTCGCCTGGGCCCGCCGCCTGCTCGTGCTCGCCCGCGGGCAGGCCCGCCGGATGAGCGACCGGGTGCGCCGCCGGTAGCGGCGCGGCGACCCGGTGACCGCTGTGCCAGCGGATTCCCCCTGGTTCTGCCAGAGCTTTCCCGTGGGTCTGCCAGAGGATTTCCCCTGGCGCCCCCCGCGCCCGCGCCGGCTGTCCCCCGGTCGCGGTAGGGTTCAGGGTGCAAGGGTGGACCGAGGGGGTGCCCCGGGTGTCGGACTGCACGGCGGCCTCGAAGCAGTGCGTGCTCATCGGTGGCAGCCGTGGCTGACCCGCCCGGCCGGCCTGGGACGATGCCTGGCGGCTACCTGGCCGAGTTCGGCGAGCCGCCCGGCTACCTCGACTTCGCCCGGGTCGGCCCGCCCTCCCGCCGGGTGGTGGCCGCCCTGGCCGCGGCGGCCGGGCGGGTGCACGCGGCCCAGCCGGGGACCCTCGACCAGATGGACGCGGGCACGGCAGCGGCCAGGCAGCGGGCCGCGCGCCTGCTCGGGACCTGCCTGGACCAGGTGACCCTGATCCCGTCGACCAGCGCGGGACTGTTCGCCGCCGCGCTCGGCCTGCCCGCCGGCAACGTGGTGGTGCCGGCGGGCGAGTTCCCGGCCAACCGCTACCCATGGGTCCGGGCGGTCGCCGTCCGCGGCGGGGAGGTGCGCTGGCTCGCCGCCCCAGACGGGCGGGTCACCGCCGACCGGGTGGCCGAGCTGGTCGACCGGCAGACGACCGCCGTCGTGGTGAGCCAGGTCGACCACCAGACCGGCTTCCGGCCCAACCTCGACACGCTGCGCGAGGCGGCCGGCGATGCCCTCCTGGTCGTGGACGCGATCCAGGGACTCGGCGCGGTGCGGACCACCCTCGAGCCCGCCGACGTGCTCGTGTCCGGTGGGCAGAAGTGGCTGCGTGCAGGGTTCGGCAGCGCGCTGCTCGCCTGCTCGGCGCGGGCCCTCGACCGCCTCCAGCCGGTCCTGTCCGGCTGGACCGGCGTCGAGGACACGTTCGAGCTGGCCCACCCGACCCCCCAGCCGGCGCTCGCCGGGGCCGAGCGGTTCTCGCTCACGGTCTTCAACCCCTTCGCCGCCAGCGCCTTGGCGGCCGCGCTGGAGCTGGTCGAAGAGACCGGCATCGCCGCGATCGAGGCGGCCATCGCCCACCGCGTCCGCGCCCTGGAGCTGGCGGTCCGCTGGGCCGGTGCCGAGGTGCTGGCGCCCTGGCGGACGCCTGCGGAGCGGGCTGGCATCCTGTCGTTCCGGGTCCCCGGGTGGGACCCGGCCGAGCTGGTCGCCCGGCTCGCCGCAGCTGGCCTGGTGGTCTCCGAACGGGGCGGGTGGGTGCGCCTGGCCCCGCACGCCACCACCCCGGTCGAGGTCGCCGACTGGCTCGCCGACGCCGTCGCCCCCTCCCCCAGCGCGGGCTGACACCCCTGGTGTCGCCGAGGCGACACCAGGGGTGTGTCCGAGCGCACAGAACAACGCGGCCCGGCACGTCACGATTGTGTGGCAAGGCGATCAGGAGAGGAGCGCGGCATGGACGTGACCATCGCGACCGGCGTAGCGGCGGGCCTCATCCACACGTTCGACCAGACCGTGATGCTCACCGGAGCGCTGGCCATGGGGCTGTGCCTGTTCACCGGGCTGGCCTGGCTGGGGTGGCGGGCCTGGCGGGCCTGGCGCGCCCCCAGCATCCTCGGCGCCGAGGGGCTGGTCGGCCGGCGGGCCACCGTCCGGCGGGCGGTCGGCCGGACCGGCTGGGTGCTGCTGGACGGTGCGCTGTGGCGGGCGCGCAGCAACAGCGGGCCGATGCGGGCCGACCAGACGGTCCGGGTGCTGGCCGTGGAGGGCCTCGAGCTGCTCGTCGCGCCGGAGGAGTGGGAGGAGGAGGGTGGCGGCGCGGTCATCACCGCCCTCCGGGCCCGCTGGTGGTGAGCCCTCCGGTGGGGGTGCGCAGGCCCCGGCTGGGTGCGCAGCCCGGCGGCGTTCGGATCACCCGGTGGTCGCCTGGACCGCGGCGGCGGTCGTGGCGGCCATCTCCTCGACCTCGGCGTCGGTGGCCACCAACGGCGGGCCGAGCATGACGAGGTCGCCCTCGGTGCCGTCGGCGCAGCCGGTCGAGGAGTACAGCAACAGGCCCCGGTCGCGGGCTGCGGCCACGACCCGCTCGGCGACCTGCGCCGAGCGCGGGAACGGCGCGCGGCTGGCCCGGTCGGCGACCAGCTCGACGGCGACCATGAGCCCGAGGCCGCGCACGTCCCCGACCCGCTGATGGCCGGCGAGCCGTGCCTCGAGCTCGGCCAGGAGCCGCTTGCCCTTGCCGGCGGCCGCCTCCACGAGCCCGTCCTGGCGCAGGATGCGCAGCACCTCCCGGCCGGCGGCCGCCCCGACCACGTGGTGGGAGTAGGTGAGGCCGTGGGTGAACCCGGTCCCGGCGATGGTGTCGTGGACCGGGCCGCTGGCCACCGCCAGCCCGAGCGGCCAGTAGCCCGACGCAGCGCCCTTGGCGGCTGCCAGGACGTCGGGACGGACGCCCCAGTGGTCGCAGCCGAACCAGCGGCCGGTGCGGCCGAACCCGGTCATCACCTCGTCGGCGACGAGCAGCACGCCGTGACGCCGGCACACCTCGGCCACAGCCGGCCAGTAGTCGTCGGGCGGCACCGCCGCCCCCAGCGCGGCACCGGCGACCGGTTCGGCCACGAACGCGGCCACTGTCCCCGGCCCGGCCCGCACGATGGCGGCCTCGAGGGCGTCGGCGTAGCGCCGCCCGCAGCCGTCGGGATGGGTGTCCGGGAACGGGCAGCGGTACTCGTAGGCGGCCAGCGTGTGGCTGGCCTGCCCGAGCCAGGGCAGGTAGGGGCGGCGCAGCGGCTCCCGCCCGGACACGTCCAGGGCGCCCCGGGTGTTGCCGTGGTAGGAGCCCCACCGCGCGATCACCTTGTGGCGGTCCTCGCCTCGGGCCAGGTGGTAGGCGCGGGCCATCTTCAGCGCGGTCTCGATCGCCTCGCTCCCCCCTGACACCGGGTAGACGCGGGCGTCGTCGACCGGGACCACCTCGGCCAACTCGGCGGCGTAGGCCTCGAGCGCGTCGGAGGTGAACATCGTGCCGTGGGCGTAGGCGACCGCGAGCGCCTGCGTGCGGATCGCCTCGACGACCCGCTCGTCGCCGTGGCCGACGCCGACCACGACCGCGCCGCCGGCCCCGTCGAGGTAGCGACGGCCGTCGGCGTCCCACACCTGCGCGCCCCTGGCCCGGGCCACTCGCGGCAGGCCGCCCGGGACCCGATGGAAGACGTGGCTACTTGACATAGATGCGCTGGGGGTCGAGCTCCTCGCGGATCAGGCGGAGCTCCTCGCCGGTCGGGGCGGGCGTGGTGGCCAGGTCGCCGGCCACCCGCACGTCCCAGCCGGTCGCCGCCCGCACCTCGTCGACGGTGACCCCAGGATGCACGGTGGCCAGGACCATCTCGCCGGTGTCGGCGTCGAACCGGTAGGTCCCAAGGTCGGTCACCACCACCGACGGCCCCCGGCCCTGCCAGCCCTGGGCGGCCCGCAGGGCGGCCCCGCCGAGGTTGCCTGGGCTGGTCTGGAAGTCGACCCGCTCCACGAACGAGCGGGCCGACTGGCGCATCAGCACGAACACCTCGCGCGCGTTGATGGCGATCTCGCACGCCCCGCCGGAGCCGGGCAGGCGCACCTTGGGGCGGTCGTAGGGGCCGATCACGGTGGTGTTGATGTTGCCGTACCGGTCGAGCTGGGCCGCGCCGAGGAACCCGACGTCGATCAGCCCGCCCTGAAGGTAGTACTGGAACAGCTCCACCATGCTCATCGCCGCGGTGGCGCCGGTGACCAGGCAGGGGTCGCCGATGGACAGCGGCAGGCGGGCGGGCCGGGCGCCGTACACCCCCGACTCGTAGACCAGCTCGACATCGGGCGCGACGGTCCGCTGGGCGAGCGCGACCGCGATGTTGGGCAGCCCAATGCCCACGAAGCAGACGCGCCGGCCGGCCAGCGCGCGCGCCCCCGCCACGACCAGCATCTCCGACCGCGACCAGCCAGATCCCGGTGCTCCGACGCTGCCGCCGCCCGCGCCGCTTACCGGTGGTCCCCCGCTGCCGCCGCCCGCGCCGCTCACCGGTAGTCCCCGTAGTCGACGGGGCCGGCCAGGGCCGGGCCGGGGGTGAGCTCCCGCCAGCGCGCCTCGCCGAGCTTGTCGACGTACTCGGCGTGGGTCGCGGTGCCGTGGACCCACTCCTTCAGCCATGCCTCGAGCAGCTCGGGGTCGCGGCTGATCCGGTCCCACTCCAGGTAGAAGCGGTTGTCGCGGTCGTAGTAGCCCTGCGCGTAGGAGGGGTGGGCGCCCCGGGGGCAGACGACCACGGCGTCGACTTTCATGCCCGGGACGAGGGTCCGGTTGGGGTCGGCGCGCACCACCTCCTCCCCCACCAGCTCCTCGACCACCACGATGACCCGCCTGGCGGCGAACGCCGCCTCCTTCTGGCAGCCGGTCAGGCCCCAGACCTGGGCGTTGCCGCCAGCGTCGGCCCGCTGGGCGTGGACAATGGTCACGTCGGGGGTGAGCGGCGGCACCGCGTACACCGTCTCCCCGCCGAACGGTGAGGCGACCGGCCGGATGTTCGGGTTCACAGCGGGCAGGTCGGTCTCGAAGTAGGACCGCAGCGGGTAGAACGGCAGGTTCGCCGCGCCCGCGGTATAGCGGCCGACCATGCCGAAGTGGGAGTACTCCTCGAGCTCGAGCGGGGCCGGGTCGGCCTGCTCGACCCGGCGCCGGATCGCGTGCAGCGACCCCACGCCCGGGTTGCCGAGCCAGGAGAACACCAGCTTGCGGGCGACCCCGGCGCCGACCATCTGGTCGTAGACCACGTCGGGGGTGAGCCGGCACAGGACGAGGTCGCGCTTGCGCTGGCGGATCACCTCGTGGCCGGCCGCGAACGAGATGAGGTGGGTGAACCCCTCGATGGCCAGCGTGTCGCCGTCGCGCACCAACTCCCGGACGGCGTCGGCCATGGTGGTCACCTTGCCGCCCGCGGAGGCCGCGCGCGGCTCAACCGCCAACGCCCTCACCCCTCATGCCGCTCCGCTCCGTCGGTCACCAGGCCGCGCCCGCCGCTGGCACCGGCCGGGACACGATACCGTACGCCCGACTACCGTAGCCCGACCCGCCGCGGGCGGGGACGCAGGGACGTGGGTGAGCCTGGCCTGCCGCGGCGCGGGACGCGGGGACGCCCCACCCGCCGCAGGCGGGACGTAGGCAGGGCACGCCCGAAACATACGAACCGTCGTGCTGGTCGCCGACCAGGGTGACGGTCAGGTCAATGTGGGCGGTCGGATAGGCAGGGCCCGTCACCGGGCCCCGCCCTGCTCAGAGTGAAGTAGGCCGCCGACGTGGTGCCCGTGGTTGGGGTCCTGTTCCGTCGGCCCTTCCCGAACCGTGCTGGCGAGCTTTCCCCGCACACGGCTCTCCAGTGCTCAGTTCCGGGTGGTGGCTGTGGCCCGTCCTGCGTGGATGTCCTGGTGGCAGCGGTCGCAGACCACGAGGGTCTTGCGCTTGCGCATGGCCATCAGGCGCACCCACGACGGCCGTTCCAGCCGTCCTGGCTTGTTGAGACCGGCGAGTTTGCGGACGTGGTGGACTTGCAGTCCGGTGCGTCCCTCGCACAGCTCACACCGCCCGGCGAGGAGCCGGTGGAGCAGCTCGTTGCGCCGGGTGGTGGCCATGATCGGCGTGCGATCGGTGATGACGGCGGTGCGCTGGCGTTGGAGCGGGATGCCGCCGAAGCGGGCGACCAGCGGTTTCCTGCCTTCATCGCGCCGCAGCGTGACCTGGAAGCAGAACCGGCGGCGCTGGCGACCGCGTGGGGATCGTCGAACGCAACATCGATTTGGTCGAGGGTGGGCGCGGCGTAGGATACGGCCATCGAAAGAGTGTCCTCCTCCTGCGGGGGAAGCGTCCCTGGTCCGCGTGGAGACCGAGGACGCTTCCACCGTGGGGAGCAGCCGAGGTTGAGGGAGCCGTCACCTCGCCCTCGGGGTTGGCGCTCCCCAGCCTGACGACCAGCGGCTACGGTACGGCCAGCTCCCGTGACCACGCCCACAGGGCGTGGATCGCGGCGGGCACCTCCGAAGGCACCGGCAACCCCAGCGCGACCGCCTCCACCCACAGCGCCGAGCGCCAGTTCCCACCGCGCCGCCGAGACCTCCCCCGGTCCCAGCCCGGCGGGCGGCACCCCGCCGGGCCGAACACCTCGGCGATTTGGATCGCCCGGGCGACCTGCCATCCCGCTCCAGCCCGCCCCGCCGCGCTGGCAGCGGGCGAGCGGCCCAACCGCGACCACGATCCGGCCACGCCCTCACAGTCAGCGGCCTCCACGCGGCCACACCCCGGCCAACAGCCACGCGCCCGCCCCGGCCATCCGGTGTTTCAGATGCCGGAGGCCACCCGCCGACCGGCGTCCACCCTGGGTCGCGGCATGCCGCCCGCCCCGGGTGGCGACGCGCCGTGCAACGACCGCATCAGCCGCAGCGTCCGCGCGCTGGCCGCCCTCCACCGTGCGAGGCGCAGGAACACGCCGCTCGATCTCCTGCTCGCGCTCAGCCAACCACCGCAGCGCCCGCTCGGCCGCCTCGATGTCGCGGTCCAGGGTCACGGCTGACGCCAGCCCCAGCACCAGCGCGCCCAGCATGGCCCCAACGAGCACGCTGGCCGCATCGAGCACAACTCCCGTTCCTCCTCGTTCACCGGTAGCTGGCCGGCCGGACCTGGCAGGAGGCAATCCCACCGCAGCCAGGCCCGGACCCTCGACCCGTCGGCCACGCCGTCCGCCGAGTACTGCGGCATGGAAACGCCTGTTCAGGGAGGTTGTCGATGGCGACAAACCCCGATAGGTTGCCAACCAACAAACAAACCTGGGGAGAGCGTCATGGCCCGCCCGCCGAAGCCTCTGGACCCGTCAGCCTCGCAAGCTGCCCGGCTCGGCGCCGCAGTCCGGCAACGGCGGGAAGAGCTAGGCATAATCCAAGAAGAACTCGCCGAGATGATCCTCTTCTCGCGCACGCATCTGGCCCAGGTGGAACTCGGCAAGGCATCCGCCTCCGAGGAGTTCGTACGACGCTGCGATGGGGCCCTCAAAGCCGATGGCCGCCTGCTGGCCATCTACCAAGAGGTCGTCATCGAACGTGCACAGCAGCGACAGCGGCGGACGCGAGATCGCCGCTCCAACAGCGTATCCAGGAGCCGTCGAGGACTTCGACTCGTGCCGTCACAGGACGGGACGGTCGACCAGGCCAGCGGGAGCGCCGAGCCCGGAACGTCATCTGAGAACCTCATCGACCGGCACACGGCGACCAGCTTCTTCGGTGGTACGCGACCTACCATCACCATGCCACTGCGGACCCTCGGGACTGGCCGGTACGTAATTACCCAAGAGGATTTCGAGGCAGCAGACGCCCTCGCGCAGTTCTTGCGTAGGCTCGTACTCGAACCAGCCTTCCACTACGTCTCTCCGACGGGTGAAATCGACTTGAGCTATGCCGCGCTCTGTGTCATCTGCGGCCCGAAATGCTCACAGGTCATCGCAGACATCATCGCCTGCGACCCACATTTTTCCTTCGTCCCTGACGAAAATGGCCGATGGCGATTGACTGAGCGAAACACTGGGAACAGCTTGGGATCACCGCTCGACCTTGACTTCCCTGCGAATCAGGATCTCGCGTATGTCGCTCGCCTCCACCGGCCCGATGATCGACGCCCGTTCCTACTGATCGCCGGTGTTCACGCCGTTGGCTCTCGGGGCGCCGTAGACTTCCTCACCAAGCCGAGCAACCTACGCCAACTCCATCAGGCGGTAGGTAGTGAACCCTTCTCGATGGTAGTCTCATGCACGTTCACGCGAACACCGCTTCGCATTCTCTCCAGTGAAGCACTCATTGCACCAAGAACGCACTGAACGGAGCGAAATGCTAGGAGCCACCCAGCAGGTCGAAGCGGAACTGGGGAACGGCATTCCGGCGGGCACGACACACGTGGCCTTCGCTACCGTGCCACGGCCGGGAAAGACCAACAATGAGGATCTTGTCGCCGCCGTGGGCTCGGCCGCCTGGGTGCTCGACGGCTCCAGCGTTCCGCCCGGCCTACCCTCATGCTGTGACCGCGACGCGGGCTGGTACGTCGGTCGGTTGAGCGCCGGCATCGCCGCCGCCCTCGCAGACCAAGCCATCGACCTTCCGCCCGCAGTCGCGGCAGCTATCAGCTCGGTAACCGCCGAGCATGAGGCCGCATGCCCAGCCGGAAAGGCTCGTAGCGTTCTTGGCCCTTCCGCAACGGTCGCATTGGTCCGACGCAGGGGTAACGCGCTCGATTATCTCCTGCTGGGCGATACTGCTCTGCTACTGGAAACCGACCAGGGCGTCACTCATCAAAGCGACCGCCGTTTGGCGCAGATCGCGCCCGATTTACGTGAGCGGCTCCGCGTACACCTACGCAACGGCGGAGGTTACCTCAGCCCACGATACCGCGAGATGCTTGCCTCCCTTGTGGAAACCGAACGGGCGCTACGCAATGCTGAAGACGGCTATTGGATCGCCAGCAACGACCCGACCGCCGCCTACCACAGCGTCACGGGCAGTCGCTCTATCGGTACAGGCCCTGGTGAGGTACGAAGGTTCGCGTTGCTCAGTGACGGCTTCGAGCGCACGGTAGCCGTGTTTGGTCTCTACGCATCATGGGCCGATCTCATGGCCGCACTGGTGAGGGACGGCCCCGCCAAGTGCCTCGCCGCATTGCGCGCTGCCGAGACCGCCGATCCGCACGGCCGACGATTTCCACGCACGGCGGCAAGCGATGATGCATCAGCGCTCGTGAGCCAAGCGGGTCCACTCCTCTAATCTCTGCGTGGCGTCAAAGTCGCACCTGTCTAACCCTCTGCCCGGCGGGGCGTTGGCGGCCTGGGTCCTGAACTGGGTGTGGATCCCGGCCCTCGGCATCCAGGTGCTGTTCTTCCTGCTGTTTCCCGACGGGCGGGTGCCGGGCCCGCGCTGGCGAGTCGTGCTCGGGCTCGCCGCCCTCGGCTCGGCGATCGCGGTGCTGCGCTATCGGCTGTCGGCTGTACGACATCGACGTCGTCATCGGTAAGGCGATCGTGCTGGGTGGCCTGCTCGCGTCATCAGGGCGGTGTACCCAGCGGTCGTGGTCGGCGTCGGCACGGCCGTCGGCCGGGGCACCGGGTCGAACGTCGCCCTTGCCGCCTTCGCCGCCGCCAGCCAGACCACCGACGCCTTCTTCTTCGGCGCGTTCATGGCGATGGGCCTGTACCTGGCGACGCTGGCGGCGGCGATCCTGGCCGGGGGCGTCTACGCGCGCTGAGTCGGCTGGGCCTGCGCGGTGAGCGCGCTGCTGCTCGTAGGGACCTCCTCATGCTGGCTGCCGAGGCGGCCTTCCTCGCCGTGCTGCTGGGGTTCCTGCTGTTCCTGCCAGTGCTGATCGCCCTGGGGGTGGCGATGTGGCAGCAGGCGGCACTGTTGACCTCCGCCGCCGCCGAACAGGGCGCCGCCGTGACCGGCGGAGGCTCCACATAGGACCAGCCCGGGTGCGCTCGAGCTCCCCAAGGTCCAACACGCCCGGCGGCGGCGTTCCTGAGCAGCAGTGATGCTGGACAGGTTGGCGTTGGCTCAGGAGCGAAGGTAGGTGAGGACGGCCAGCACCCGGCGGTGGTCGTCATCGGTGGCTGCAAGGTCGAGCTTGATCAGGATGCTGCGGATGTGGGATTCGACGGTTCACCGGCGCCTGGGTCCCGGCCCGCAGGCTCACCGCAGGCGGTGGTCAGCCCTATCCGACCACGGTCTGACCGGTGGCAGCCGCTCCTGCCAGACAGCGCTGTCGGAGCTACCGGCGTCCGCGTCCCGCCACGGGTGCTGGCCAGCGGGATCTGGGCGGTGAGCCGCGCAGTCGTTCATACAGTTGGGACGTGCCCCCGGGACGGGCCGTCTGGTGCTCCACGGCCGAAAGGGGCTAGAGTCCCGCACGGGAGTCGGCTGGTGAGGGGGTGGTGGACGCGGCATCCCATGCGGGCGCCCCGCGGGCGGACGCGGACGCGGGCACAGGCTCCGGGCCAGGCGCCGCGGTACCCCGGGTGCTGCTGGTCGACGACTGCGCCGAGGTCCGTCAGGGCCTGCGCGAGCTGCTCGAGGACGAGGGGATCGAGATCGTCGGCGAGGCGGCCGACGGCGCCGCCGGGGTGTCCCGGGCCACCGAGCTGGCGCCTGACGTGGTTCTGATGGACCTTCGCATGCCGGTGATGGACGGGATCGCGGCCACCCGCCAGATCAAGCAGGCGCTGCCGCTCACCCAGGTCCTGATCCTCACCGCCTACGACGAGTGGGAGCACAGCGCCCGGGTCGCCGGCGCCTACGCCTACCTGGTCAAGGGGACCGGGCCGGCCCTGGTCCGCGACGTCGTCCTGCAGGCCTGGCAGCTCAAGGTGGGCCTGGAGCGCCGCGCCGACGGCACGGGCGCCTAGCAGGTCACCAGAGGTGCTGCCCGTAGCCCGGGCCAGCGACCAGGGCCTTCCCGTCAGGTTACGGACAGGACTGCTGAGCAGGTGCTCAGCCCGCCCGCTGGCGGCGCCTGCGCTCGCACGCCGCAGCCGCACGGGAGGTGCCTGGGCATGGCAGGGGTGACCGAGCCGCCGCCGAGCGGGCCGTCGGCCGCCCACCGCGCCGGCGAGGTCGAGCAGATGATCGAGCCGGTGGTGCCGGCTCGGCTCGGCTGGCTGGCCGACCTGCTCGGCGCCGCACCTGGCGAGCGCATCGTCGACCTCGGTTGCGGCACCGGATCGACCCTCGAGATGATCGCGGGCAGGCTGCCTGAGGCAGACCTCGAGCTTCTCGGGCTGGACGTCAGCGCCGCCGCCTTGCGCGCCGCCGAGCGGACGCTGGGTCGACTGCCCAGCGGGCCGCGGCTGCTGGTTCAGGCCGATCTTGCCAGCCGGGTGCCATTGGCCAGCGCGAGCGTCGACCGGGCGCTCTGCCACAACGTCCTGGAGTGCCTGCGCGACCCCGACGCCCTGGTCGCCGAAGCCTGTCGGATCGTGCGCCCTGGTGGCCGCTTCGTCCTCAGCCACTCCGACTTCGACACGCTCGTCTTCGCCTCCGAGGACCTCGAGCTGACCCGCCGGCTCGTCCGGGTCTACTGCGACACCCAGCAGGACTGGATGGACACCGTCGACGGCACCATCGGCCGGCGGCTCGTCGACATCGTCGGGCGCTCCCAGCTGGAGGTGGAAGACGTGCAGGCCAGGGTCAACCTGAGCCGGCGGTTCCAGCCCGGCGAGCTCGGCTACGGGTACGCCCACAACCTGACTGCGGCGCTGCGGGCAAGCGACCAGGTCGACCAGGCCGAGCTGGACGGCTGGCTGGCTGGCCTTCGCCGGCTCGATGCGCGCGGCGCGTTCCTGTTCAGCGTCAACGACTACGCGGTGATCTGCGCCCGACCCTGACCGAGGTCCTCCCGCGACGGGGCCGCCCCGAGGCTGCCGCCCATCCTGCCACCCCGGGGCTGCCGCCCATCCTGCCACCCGGGCGTGGGTTACGCCGGCTCGGCGCTCCAAGGCAGTGGCAGCATGGCTGCCTGGCCGCCGTCGACCACCACCACCGAGCCGTTCACGTACGAGCTCGAAGGATGGACCAGCCAGGCCACCGCCCTGGCGATGTCGACCGGCTCCCCGATCCGTCCCACGGGGTTCACGACCTGCCGGCCCGAGAGGAGGTCGTCGGTGAGGAAGGGCTCGGTGAGGGGGGTGCGGACCCAGCCCGGCGCGACCGCGTTGACGGTGATGCCGTGCGGCCCCAGCTCCAGGGCCATCGAGCGGGTGAGCCCGTGCAGCCCCGCCTTGCTGGCGTCGTAGTCGCTCACGCGCGGCTCGGACGCGAGCGCGTTGGTGGCGGAGACGAACACGATCCGTCCTGGCCGGCGCGCGGCCACCATGGCGCGCGCCGCCGCCTGCCCGACCAGGAAGCACCCGGTGAGGTTGATGGCCAGGGTCTCGTGCCACTGCTCCTCGGTGAGCTCGAGGAACGGCCGTTCGGCGCCCACGCCGTGCGAGCAGACGAGGATGTCGGGGTGGCCCAGCTGCTCGGACGTCCAGCGCACCAGGGATCGCGCCGACGGGGCGTGCGACACGTCGCAGGGACGGGCGGCGACCCGCAGACCGCGTGCTGTCAGCGCGCCCACCAGCTCGTCGAGCTCGGACGCGGTGCGCGACGCGACCATCACGCTCGCGCCCTCCTCAGCGAGGACCCGCGCGGTCTCGCGGCCGATGCCACGCCCGGCGCCGGTGACGATGGCGACGTGCCCCTCCAGCTGCATGGCGACCTGCCTTGTCCCTGGGCCGTCACGGCCGCTCGCGGAGCCGGTGGTGCACCCACACGTGGCGAGCGTGACCACCCGAAAGCGTCATATGGTTGGTCGCCTGTGGGTCATCATGGTCACTCTTGTTGGTGAGATCGGTTCGCTCGGAGGAAAGGTTGCGGCCGGACCGGCCGATAACGCTAGCGTGATCCCGAAATCGATGCGCGTGTTCCTTGCCGCCGAGGCGGTGTTCACCCTCGGCTACTTCCTGTTGCCGCCGTCGCCGCCCAAGGCGGCCTGCTACACGGCGGCTGGCATGTCGTCTGTTGTCGCCGTGGTCGTCGGTGTCCGCATCTACCGGCCCCGCCAGCCGCTGGCCTGGCACCTGCTGGCGGCCGGTCTGTTCATGTTCAGCGCCGGGGACACGATCAACAACGGCTACGAGTGGGTGCTGCGGACCGAGGCGCCGTTCCCGTCGGTGGCCGACCCCGTCTACCTGGCCTTCTACCCGCTGCTGGCGGCCGGTCTGCTGCTGCTGATCCGGGCCCGGACCCCGGGCCGCGACCGCACCAGCCTGATCGACGCGGTCATCATCGCCACCGGTGTCGGCCTGCTGACGTGGGTCTTCCTGATGGTCCCCTACGTCAGGGCGCCCGACCTGACCCTGCTGCAGCGGCTGGTCTCGATCGGCTACCCGCTTGAGGACGTCCTGCTGCTGGCGGTGGCGGTGCGCCTGTGGCGTGCCGGCACCCAGAGCACCACCGCCTTCCGGTTGCTCACCGCCGGCCTGGCGGCCCTGCTGATCGGGGACACCGTGTACGGGCTGAGCCAGCTCACGGTCGGCTGGGTCCCCGGCGGCGCCCTTGACCTCATCTGGATCGTCTTCTACGCCGGGCTGGGCGCAGCCGCCCTGCACCCGTCGATGCGGTCGCTGTCGGAGCCTACCCCGCCGGCGCCGCCGCGGCTGACCGGCAGCCGGCGTGCGCTGCTCACGGCCGCCACGCTCATGGCCCCGGCGATGCTGGTGATCCAGTCCGCCCGCCATCAGCCACTGGACGTCGGCGTCAACGCGGCCGGCTCGGTCGTGCTGTTCGTCCTGCTGACCGCGCGCATGACCGCGCTGGCGGGCCAGGCCGCCGACCAGGCAGCCCGCCAGCAGGAGCGCGAGCGGGCAGTGGGCAGGATCCTCACCGCCACCCAGCAGGAGCGCCAGCGGCTGGCTGCCGAGCTCCACGACGGGCCGGTGCAAGAGCTCACCGCCATGAGCTACGGGCTGGAGCGGGTCGGTCGACGGCTCCAGACCCAGAACCTCGACGTCGCGAGCGAGCTGCTCAGCCAGCAGCAGGAGGCGCTGGCCACCGTGACCCGCACCCTGCGCCACCTGCTGGCCGAGCTGCGCCCACCCGCCCTCGACCAGCACGGCCTGGCCGGCGCCCTCAAGCTCCACGGGGACAGCTTCGCGCGGCAGAGCAAGGTCAACGTCAACGTCGACGCCCACGTCGACGAGCGCCCGGCGCCGGAGGTGGAGACCATCGTGTACCGGGTGGTGCAGGAGGCCTTGACCAATGTGGCCAAGCACGCCCAAGCCAGCAACGTCTGGGTCCGCCTGGCCGCCAACCAGCACACCGTGGACCTCACGGTCCGTGACGACGGGATCGGCTTCGACCCCGCGACGGCGGCGCAGCTGCTCGAAGACGGCCACTACGGCCTGGCCGGCATGCGGGAACGGGTGGAGCTCGGCGCCGGGCGCTTGGAGCTCGACTCCCAGCCCGGGCAGGGGACCTGCATCCACGTCGCGCTGGCCCCGCAGTTCACCTCTTCCGTCCTGGAGCCCTGATCGCGGATGCACCATCACCCCAGGAGCCTCACGTGAGCTTGAGCTTGCTGGACCGACCCGACGACACCGCGCGCGCCAGCCGCGCTGACGGCCGTGAGGCTGGCCGCCTCGGCGGCGTCCCCGCCCCGGCCACGTCGGCTGGCTGGCCGGCTGACGTGGCGCCACTGGCGTCTCGAGTGCTGGTGGTCGACGACATCTCCAGCATCCGCCGTGAGATCCGGGCCCTGCTCGAGGACGCCGGGTTCACGGTGGTCGGGGAGGCCAGCCACGGGGCGGAAGGCGTGGCGCTGGCGCGGCGGCTCCGACCCGACGTCGTCGTGATGGACATCCGCATGCCCATCCTCGACGGGCTCGCCGCTACCGCCATCATCACCCGGGACCTTCCCGACACTCGGGTCGTCGTGATCAGCGCCTTCGACGACCAGGACCTCAAGGACACGGCCAGGGCGGCCGGAGCGAGCCGCTTCCTTTCCAAGGATGCCCCCGCAGCGGCGATCGCCGCCGCCGTCCGGCAGGTCGCCAGCGGCGGCTGAGTCTCCGACGGCCCGCCGCCGATGAGGTCCGGGCACCGCCGCGGCTGAGTCTCCGACGGTCCTCTGCGGATGAGGTCCGGGCACCGCCGCGGATGCCGCTGCGACCGGCGCGGCTCCCGGGCGCCGCCGCCTGGTGACCCCTGACCGGGTCACCAGGCCTGACCGGGTCACCAGGCCGGGGCCTGGAGCGGGAACCGCTCGGCCAGCTCGTCGAGCACGCCGAGCAGGCTGGTCACCTGCTCGTCGGTGTTGGCCGCGGTGACCT
>Ga0307278_10000341_pt1 | contig 23564 bp, 22 predicted proteins | sample ER_DNA_117_FD_194482 | JGI IMG/M metagenome (GOLD analysis project Ga0307278, IMG submission 194482) | Bulk soil microbial communities from the East River watershed near Crested Butte, Colorado, United States - ER_DNA_117 | ecosystem: Environmental > Terrestrial > Soil > Floodplain | place...
AGGGTCTCGCCCTCGACCAGCTCCATCACGATGAACGGCTGGCCGCCGAGCTCCCCGTAGTCGTAGACGCCCGCCACCCCCGGGTGGGAGAGGCCCGCCGCCGCCCGCGCCTCCCGCCGGAAGCGCTCCAGGAAGGTGGGGTCGTCGGCCAGCTCCCGTCGCAGCGCCTTGACCGCGACCTGCCGGCCGAGCGTCTCGTCGACGGCCCGGTACACCGCGCCCATGCCGCCGGCGGCGATCCGCTCGCCGAGCCGGTACCGGTTGCTGAGGAGGGTGGGGGTCACTGGCCACCGCCCAGGTACGCCTGCATGACCTGCCGGGCGACGGGGGCCGCGACCCGGCCGCCGGTCGCCTCGCTGCCGGCGTCGCCACCCTCCTCGATCACCACCGCCACCGCGATCCTGCGGTCCCCCTGCTCGGCGAAGCTGATGAACCAGGCGTGCGGCGCCTTGCCCTCGGCGTGCTGGGCGGTGCCGCTCTTGCCGGCCACCTGGACGCCGGGGATCTGCGCCGCGACGCCGGTCCCCCGCGCCACCACCAGCCGCATCATGCCGGTCAGGTCGCTCGCCACCCGGCCCGGGATGGCCTGCCCGAGGTCCTCGCCCTCGAAGCGCTTGACCACCCCGCCCTTCTCCGAGACGACCTCGCTGACCACGAACGGCGCCATCCGCCGGCCGCCGTTGGCGATGGTCGCGGCCACGCTGGCCATCTGCAGCGGCGACACGCGCACGTCGCGCTGGCCGATAGCGCTCTGGGCGGTGGCGGGCACGTCCTGGTCGGTGGGGATCGAGCTGGTGGCGGCCGGGAGCTCGTAGGGGCTCGGCTCGTTGAAGCCGAACTTCTCCGCCTCGGCGGCCAGCTTCTGGTCGCCCAGCTCCACGCCGAGCGCGGCAAAGGCGGTGTTGCAGGAGATCCGCAGCGCCTCCGGCAGGGTGGTGGTGTCCCCGCCGCAGGAGCCGCCGCCGAAGTTGCCGATGTCGGCGGAGGTCTGCGGCACGTCGAAGCGGACCGGGGAGGGGATCCGGTCGTTCAGCGACACGCCGTTCTCCAGCGCGGCCGCCGCCGTGATCACCTTGAACGTCGAGCCCGGCGGGTACAGCCCGCCGGCCGCCCGGTTCAGCAGCGGCCCGTCCGGGTCCTTGATCAGGTTGTCCCAGTTGCGGCGGATCCGCTCGGGATCGTGGCTGGAGAGCTGGTTGGGGTCGTAGCGAGGGAAGGTGGTCATGGCCAGCACCGCGCCGGTCTTGGGGTCGAGCGCGACCACCGCCCCCTTGCGGTTGCCGAGCGCGCCTTCCGCGGCCTGCTGGGTGGCCCGGTCGAGGGTGAGCACCAGCGTGCCGCCCGGGGAGCTGCGGGCGGTGAGCAGGTCGGTGACGTTCTGGGCGAACTGCTCGGGCGCCTTGCCGAGCAGGAACGAGTTGAACTGCTGCTCCACCAGGGTGCGGCCGAACACCAGCGAGTAGAAGCCGGTGACCATGCCGTAGCGGGGTCCTTGCGGGTAGCGCCGGACGAACTTGAGCGGGTCGCCGCGGTCGGGGGCGCGGACCGACTCGGCGACCTGGGTGCGGTCGGCCAGCACGATCGGGCCGCGCTCGATCGCGTACTCCTTGATCAGCACGCGCGTGTTGCGCGAGTCGTTGGCCAGCCGGTCGGCCGCCACCACCTGCCAGTAGAAGGGCGCCGCCAGCAGCAGCAGGAAGGCGACCAGGATGACCGCCGCCACCTTGCGCACCTGAGCGTTCACCTGACCACCGTCACCTCCCCGGGGTCGGCGGGGGCTGGCGCGGCACGTCCGGCTGGCGCCGGCGTCGACTCGCTCGAGATCCTGCACAGCAGCGCGACCAGCGCGTAGTTGGCCAGCAGGCTCGACCCGCCGAAGCTCACGAACGGCAGGGTGATGCCGGTGAGCGGGATCAGCCGGGTGACCCCGCCGACGATCACGAACACCTGCAGGGCGAAGCTGGTGACCAGGCCGAGGGCGAGCAGCTTGCCGAAGTCGTCGCCGGCGGCCAGGGCGATCCGCAGCCCGCGGAACACCATCAGCAGGTAGACCAGCAGCATGGCGGTGACGCCGAGCAGGCCGAGCTCCTCGCCGAAGGCGGCGAAGATGAAGTCGGTGGAGGCGAACGGGATGAAGTCGGGGCGGCCCTGGTTCCAGCCCTGCCCGAGGATCCCGCCGGTGGCCAGCGCGAACAGTCCCTGGGCGAGCTGGAACCCGCGGCTGGCGTAGAAGCGCCAGGGGTCCATCCAGGTCGCCACCCGCACCTGGACGTGGGCGAACAGGTTGTAGGCGACCACCGCCCCGGTGAGGAACAGCCCGAGCCCGGCGGCCACGTAGGAGAACCGGCCGGTCGCCGCGTACAGCAGGGCCACGAACACCCCGAAGAACAGCAGGCTGGAGCCGAGGTCCTTCTCGAAGAACAGCACGAACAGGCTCGCCGCCCAGGCCAGCAGCAGCGGCATGAAGTACTTGATCTCCGGCAGCAGGAACGGCCCGGCCCGGTAGGTCGCGGTGGCCAGCAGCTCCTTGCGCTCTGCCAGGTAGGCGGCCAGGAACACCACCAGCGCGATCTTGGCGGCCTCGGCCGGCTGGCCGGAGAACGGCCCGACCCGGACCCACAGGCGCGCGCCGTTGATCTCGCGGCCGAGCACCGGCAGCACGGGCAGGACCAGCAGCCCCACGCCGAGCAGCAACCAGCTATAGCGGTAGCGGTCCAGCAGGCGGTGGTCGCGGACCACCAGGATCACGGCCACGAACACCGCCACCCCCAGCACCGTCCAGAGGGCCTGGGCGGGCGCCTCGGCGCGGTAGCCCTCCTTGGCGGCCTCGGCGTAGTCGAGCCGCCTGACCATCACCAGGCCGAGCCCGTTGAGCAGGGCGGCGCCCGGCAGCAGGATCGGGTCGGCCTGGGGCGCCCGCCAGCGCAGCACCAGGTGGGCGCCGAGGAACAGGCCGGCCAGGGTGGCCCCGTAGCCGGCGCTGCCGGCCGGCACCTCGTTGTCGGCCGCCAGCCCGACGATCACGTACGCCCCCACCGACAGGACCAGGGCGAGCAGGAGCAGCGACAGCTCGACGTTGCGGCGTGACTCCACGGTCAGCCCTTGGCCCGGGTGGTCGTGGTCGCCGGCGAGGTGGTGGGCGGTCCGGTGGTCGCCGACACCGGCCCGGTGCCGGTGCAGCCACCGGGGCTGAACACCAGCGGCGCGCACAGGGCGATCCGGCGGGCGTCCTCCAGGTCGTCGGCTGGCACGCCGTCCTCCAGCCGCGCCGCGTACCCGCTGGGCACCTGCGCCCGGGCTACCGGGCTGCGCTCGACCATCCGGGAGAAGCGCAGCCCGGCGACGTCGCCGGGGACGCCCTGGAACACCGCCACGACGTCGCCGTCGAAGCCGACCCAGTAGCGGCTGTAGAGGAAGCCCCGACCGGCCACCACCGCGACGGCGAGCAGCGCGACCACGAGCAGGACGAGCAGGAGGCGCTGCAGCCGCCGGTGCAGCCGCAGCGAGCGGTCCTTGGCGGCCCTGGCCGCGCGGCCGTCCCGGCCCGTCCCAGCCGCGTCGGGGTCGTCGACGGCCGGCATGGCGCCGGTGGCCGACCCGATCCCCGGCGCCAGGTCGCCGGTCGTGTCCGGCTCGCCGGTCGCCTCCTCGGTGTCGATCACGATCACGGTGATGTTGTCCGGACCGCCGCCCTCGTTGGCCATCGCCACCAGCCGGTCGGCGGCCTTCTGGGAGTCGCGCACCCGCAGCAGGACGTTGCGGATCTTGGCGGGTGCGAGCACCCCGGAGAGGCCGTCGGTGCAGAGCAGCAGCCGGTCGCCGAGCTGGAGCTTGTAGGTGAACAGGTCGATCTCGACCTGGTGGTCGACGCCCAGGGCGCGGGTGATCATGCTGCGCTGCGGGTGCCGTTCGGCGTCCTCGGGGCTGAGCCGGCCCTCGTCGATCAGCTCCTGCACCAGGGTGTGGTCCACCGTGACCTGGGTCAGCTCGCCCTGGCGGAGCAGGTAGGCGCGGGAGTCGCCGACGTTGGCCAGGTGCACGGCGTCGCCGTCCTCCAGCAGGGCGACCAGGGTGGTGCCCATGCCGTTGAGATCCCGGTCGCCAGCGGCCATCTCGCGGATGCGCCGGTTGGCACGGACGATGGCCTGCTTGAGGTCGTCGGTGGCGGCCCGGTCGTTGGGCCAGGGGCCCTTGCCGCGCAGGGCCGCCAGCTCCTCCATGGCGATCGCGCTGGCCACCTCGCCGGCCCGGTGGCCGCCCATGCCGTCGGCGACCGCCGCTACCGGCGCCTCGCTCAGGTAGCTGTCCTCGTTGTTGGTGCGCATCCGGCCGACGTCGGTGGAGGCGCCGAATCGAAGCCGCATCAGCGCCGGAGCTCCAGCGTCGCCTTGCCCATCCGGACCTCGTCGCCCGGCCCGATCGCGGTCGGCGACGACACCCTGGTCCGGTTCATGTAGGTGCCGTTGGTGGAGCCGAGGTCCTCCAGCCACCAGCCCCCGTCGCGCTGGAAGATGCGGGCGTGCACGTTGGACACGTAGGTGTCGCTGACGACCACGTCGCAGGTGGCCGCCCGTCCGACCGTCAGCGAGTCCTTCAGGGGGACGGTGCGGCGGCCTCCCTCGTCGCTGACGACCAGCTCCTTGGGCAGGCGCCGAGCCGGCCGGCCAGGCCCGGTCCGCGGGACCGGGCGGGTTGGCGCGCTGGGCCGGTTCCGAGGCCGGCGCCGCGACGCCCTCGGCCCGAACACGTCCAGGACCACGGCGCGCACGGCCCTGGCCACGAACAGGTAGAGGATCACCAGGAACGCGACCTTGACGGCGAGCAGGAAGATCGGCGGCATCAGCCCTCCCGCCGGAACTGGAGGGTCGAGCTGGCCAACTTGATCACGTCGCCGTCGGCGAGCCGGCGGCGACGCACCGGCTGGCCGTTGACCTCGGTCCCGTTGGTGGACCTGAGGTCCTCGACGATGAAGTCGTCGCCTTCGCGCAGGACCCTGGCGTGGTTGCGCGACACGCCCGGGTCCGAGAGCGCGATATCGGACTGGTCCGCGCGGCCGATCGACAGCTCCGCGGCGCCCAGCGGGTAGACGCGGACCGGCTGGCCGCCCGAGATCAGCGCCAGGGTCGCCGGCGCCCGCACCTTCTGGCTGGGGCGCTGGCCTGGGAGCATGGCGGTGTGCGGGCCGACCGGCGGCGCGGCCGCCGCGCCGGCCGGCCCGGCCGCGTGGTCGGCCTCCACCCCGGCCGCCTCGACCCTGCCGCTGAGCCGGAAGCGGCCCTGCTCCAGGTCCTCGGCCGTCTCGAACTCGATCCTGGCCGGGCCGAGCATGCCCCAGCCCCGCTCCCGGGCGGTCTCGACGGCCAGCGCGGCCAGCTCCTGGCCGAGCGCCTGCTCGTAGTTGGCGAACCGCTCGCGGTCGCCCGGCGACAGCTCGTAGCGGTACACGTTGGGGACGTAGACCCGGTTCACGCCGACGGTGCGCCCGTCCTCGACCTCGCGGACCAGCCGTTTGCCCAGCTCGACCGGTTGCACGCCCGAGCGGAAGGCGCGTGCGAACAGCCCCTCCACCGCGCCCTCCAGGCGCCGCTCGAAGTCCCGCAAGATCTTCATCGGCTGGGCCTTCGCGCTCCCTCCTGATCGCTCGCCAGCTCGGCAGTGTACCCACTCTAGTAGGTGACCAGCGGCTTTCACGATCCGGGTGGTCACGGCCGTGCTACAATCCTCGCTCGATTCCCCCGGGCGAGTGGCGGAATTGGCAGACGCGCAGGATTCAGGTTCCTGTGTCCGCAAGGACGTGGGGGTTCAAGTCCCCCTTCGCCCACTCCCCAGACCCCCGTGAGCCACCGTAACCGCGATACGCTGGTGTGGTCGCGGCTGTGAGGAGTGGCGGGAGGCGACACCATGAGCACGGAACCGTTCGCTCCGCCCGCTCTGGAGGCTGTCCGCCGTCGCCGACCGGAGATCCTACGCCTCGCAGCTCGATACGGCGCGAGCAACGTGCGAGTGTTCGGCTCCGTTGCCAGGGGAGACGCAAGCTCGGGGAGTGACATCGACCTCCTGGTCGAGTTCGAACCCGGCCGGAGCCTGCTCGATCTCATGGGCTTGGAGCTGGACCTTCGGGACCTGCTCGGGCTCCACGTGGATGTCGCCACCGTCGCCAGCCTCAAGGACCGCATCCGGCCCCGGGTCCTGGCGGAGGCCGTTCCACTTTGAGGGACGACGGGGAACTTCTGACGGACATCCTCGAGGCGATCGAGCGCGCTCAGCGGTACGCGGTCCGCGGTCGGGTGGCGTTTGATCAGGACGAGCTGATCCAGGCGTGGATGATTCAGCAGCTCATGGTCATCGGCGAGGCGGCCAGCCGGCTCTCGCGCCCCGTGCGGGAGCGGGCACCCGATGTGCCGTGGCGGACGGTCGTGGGTCTGCGCAACCGGCTCGTCCACGCGTACTTCCAGGCGGACCTGAGTCTCGTCTGGTCGGTCGAGAACGATCTGCCGCAGCTCCGGAAGGCCGTGCTGGAGCTGCTCGGCGAGACGGGTGTTGGCCCGGCCGGCAGGCAAACCCGGTAGATGGTCCGGCCACCGACCCCCGACCCGGTCGTGCTGCGCGCGCCGCGCCTGCTCGACGGGACCGGCGTTCAGCAGGTCGCCGACGGCGCGGTGCTCGTCGACGGCGGCCGCGTCGTCTACGCCGGCGCGGCGGCCGACCTGCCCAGGTCGGCCGACCAGGCCGAGATCCGCGAGTTCCCCGGCTGCACGCTGCTGCCCGGGCTGGTCGACGTCCACGTCCACCTGGTCGCCAGCGCCGGCCCCGACCTGGCCGCCGACGTCCCCAGGAGCGAGGCGGAGCGGGCCCTCGCCGCGGTCCGCAACGCCCGCCGGCAGCTCGACGAGGGGGTCACCCTCGTCCGCGACCTCGGCGCCCCCGGCGCCGAGGTGGTCGCCGTCGCCAGGGCGATCGAGGCCGGCATGGTCGAGGGGCCGCGGGTGCTCGCCGCCGGCCCGGCGGTGACGATGACCGGCGGCCACATCGCCTATCTCGGCAGGGTCGCCGACGGCCCCGACGCGATGCGGGCCGCCGTCCGCGGCAACCTGGCGATGGGCGCCCGCTGCATCAAGGTGGTCGCCACCGGCGGGGTGCTCACCAAGGGGATCGACCCCCGCGAGCCCGCCTACACCCAGCCGGAGCTGGACGCCCTGGTCGACGAGGCCCACCGGCTCGGGATGACGGTGGCCGCCCACGCGATCGGCGAGGGCGGAGTGGCGGCGGCGCTGCGGGCCGGCGTGGACTCGGTCGAGCACGGCATGTTCCTGGACGACGCGGCGATCGAGCTGTTCCTGGCCACGGGTGCCCGCTACACGCCGACGTTCTGCGCCCCCCACGGGATCCTCGCCGGGCCGAGCGTGCCCGGTTGGATCAAGGACCGGGCGCGGCCGGCGGCCGAGGCGCAGGGAGCCTCCTTCCGGGCCGCGGTGAAGGCCGGCGTGCCGGTCGTTGCCGGGACCGACGCCGGCACCCCCGACAACCCGCACGGCGGGGTCGCTCGCGAGGTCGCCTTCATGGTCGACGCCGGCCTGGACGTGCTGCTTGCCGTCCGGGCCGCCACCGCCGAGGCGGCCGACCTGCTCGGCGACCCCGACCGCGGCGTCCTGCGCCCGGGAGCCCATGCCGACGTGCTGGTCGCCGACGGCGACGTGACCGCCGACATCGCCGCCCTGGGGCGCCCCGCCGCCGTGTTCCAGTCCGGCCGCCAGGTCCGCTGAATCTGGCAAATTGTAACAACGCCCGACCTGCACAGTCCTTGACGCGCTAGAGTCGTGGCGAGGCAACGGATTGCACTTAGTGTGTGCCGGCGCAGTGCGATCACCTTGTCGCTTCGGAGCTGCGTGGGATGGGGGGCTTGATGGCCGTTACCAAGGAGAATCCTGGATGCTGGACTCGCCGGATGGCGTTTGCCCAGGTCAGGCACGGTTCGAATATCCAGCTACTTCCGTACTCTTTAGTAACTACTATCTCTATATCTCAGACGCCAAGTTGGACATGCTGTATGGTCAGATTCCCAACCCCATCCTCAAGCGCCTCGCAAGGGAAGCGACAATCGATCTCAAGGTGCTCAAGCTCTCGCTCAGGGATGAGCCTACGGAGGCTAATCGCTACGGTCGGCTCTCGGTGGTGTCGAAGCACCTTGCACGCAATGCGCAGGTCACGGGCCTCGATCAACCGCCGGGAGGCTGGCTCCACGCAACGATTCCTCTGCGCTGGGCGCGTGCGAACGATGCGGTATTCTTCGCAGGCTCTCGCGGAATCAATGTTGTCGGCCTCGTCGGCTCGATCAAGCATGTCCTGGGTGGCTTCCGGCCTGACGGTACCCCGGTGGGCGGCACCGCCGCGACGATCATGGAGATCTACAACAAACGTGGAGCGACCGGGACGGACGCCATCCTCGACGAAGGATCGCTGTCCTTCGTCGAGGAGCTGGTCGAAAGCATGGCAGGCGGTGAGCAACGTATGGAGTTCCTGGCCAAAACAATCGACTACAAGCCGTCGGCCAAGACCTATGGCCGTCGGGTGGTCCTCGCTACACCCTTGTACGTTGCTCTGTCGAGCTGATCAGCTCGGCACCTGTCAGGTCCGCTACGAGGACAGTGATGTCGTCCTCAGACCCAGCCTCCGCGGCCAACGCGAGGAGGGAGTCGGCCGTCGCCTGTGGTGATGCGACGCGGAGCTCCAGCATCCTTTCCTCGAGTGCTTCTCTAGAGATGCAGTCAGTCAATCCGTCGGTGGCGACGAGGATGCGATCCCCGATACGCGGAGCCTCGTGTACGGCGAGATCTGCGCTCAAGTTGCGACTCAGCCCGACGGCTCGAAGGAGTGGACCTTGTGACGCCGCATGGGGCCGTGTCATGGAGGTTGGTTTCTTCCCATCGAGCTGCAGAAAGATCGTGCCGTTTCCAATGTGGGCGACAATGAGAGGGCCATCGACCAGCCCTCGACTGAACAGCACCACATCGAGGGTGGTCGCCATCCCGGTGAGCCTCGGATCCCCGGTCCCCTGATCGTGCAGTGCGCGGTTGGCCTCGGTGCAAGCGAGCTTGAGAGCTGCCATCCGGTCCGAAGCACCTTCGAGTTTCGCAGCGGCGATCGTCCTCAACGCCAACTTCGAGGCGTATCCACCCGCCGCACCACCCGCACCGTCGGCGACAGCGAGGAGACGTTCCTGAACCAGGTAGCCATCCTCGTTGTTTCCGCGAAACCCTCCCCTGGTGCCGGCACCCACGACCAGCTTTGCGAGCTGGCGCTCGGCAGGTGGCTGGACCCGCTCGATGACGCCGGGTGTGCCCTCCCGAGGGAATCGATGAACGAAGGGCTTTCGTTCAGGAAGCGGAGGAGGCAATGGCGAGGGGGCAACCCGGGTGGGAGAGTTGTGGGAAAGCATGGTCAGGCGTTCGACCGCGTCCTTGACGGCAAGAAGTCTTGAGAGGAAGCGCGACGGATGAAGAACGAGCGATACCGCCAGACGCAGAATGGTGAGCATCCCGACCACGACGAGAAGTGCTTCAAGCGTCCTCACTGTCGCCTCCGCGTCTCATCGAGGTGGATGACGTGTCCCCCGTCGTCTCCTGCGGCGCGCCGTGTGGCTTCTGTCTGGTCGCGCTCAACCGATTGGCGCGCCTCATTCTCATCGACCAGCCTCCTCGTCGCGACCTCCGACTTCTCAGCATGCCGCCCGTGGTCATACGAGCCCGAAGACTGCCCGCTGCCTCCTGAATATCCGTCCTCCCAGTAGAGGTCTTCTATGCCTTCCTCTCCGGCTCCATCGGTCGACCCATTCTGCTGCAGCTCGCTGGACCCGACGACCATGTCGAGCTGTTCGGCCACTGCCGCTCGTGCAATCGCCAATTCAGTACGTCCGACCCGAATGGCGTCCTTGGGTAATGTCGCATCCGGCACGCGATCCTTCGGTCTTGGCGAGAGCCATCTGTCGACGAGCGTGTTCAGCGGCTCTGGGAGTCCCGGTAGCAACTGGCTCAACGAGGTCGGAGTCGCGCCGCTCTCTACCTGCCTGAAGACGTCGAAGGCGTCGACGGAACCGTTGGAGGATTGCTCGTAAGGTGCATGGCCGCTGATCAGCCAGTAGAGGACGGCGCCGACCGAATAGAGGTCCGCCAACGGTGTATCCCAACCCTCTGGACGCCTTAGTTGCTCGGGGCTGGCATAATAGGCGCTGCCTCGCGCAACCGGGGTCATGCTTCTTTCCTTTCGCTCCCAATAGCGAGCCAGGCCCCAGTCTATTACGCGAACGATCTCGTCATCCAAGACGATATTGCTCGGCTTCACGTCGAGGTGGACGAGGCCTTCACCTCCCGCGTCGAGCAGACCGGCGAGGACCTGGTCGATCACGCTGAGGCACCAGTCGATCGAATGCAAGGGCGCATGCGTCCGTACGTAGTTACTCAAGCTTCCGGGCTGGTACAAGGGCGACACGATGTAGAAGACGTTGCGCTTCCTATCCTCGCCGAACGCGAGGATCTGACCGACATGCGGACTCTTTACCCTCGCGCCTGTCTCGCGTTTCCAAGACCGCTGCCGGAGGAAGTCGTCGAGATCGGCAATGAGCTTCCGGTTGGCTGCGGGGATTACCTTTACGACCACCATCCTCTCTATGAAGGCAGTGAGATCACGAGCGCGAAATACCGTTCCATAGCTGCCGTCGTCTGCTCCTGGAAGGACTCCCTCCAGCGACCATCGCCCTCCGAGAATCCAGTTCGAGGCAGCCGAGGAGGCGCTACCTGGAGCCGTTTCGTGAGATACTGCAGACCCACTCGGCCTCTCGGCGGCAGCACCGCCGAACACCGTGGCGTCTTCCCGAGCGTGCGCCTCTGCGGTGGGCTGTTCCGATCCGTAGCCTATCGACTCGTCCGCGGCGGCCGATCCTGACAACCGGTATTCATCTTGCAGTTCCTTCGCACTCTGGCGTGTCCTGAGCTTGATCTCGAGGCGGCGCAGCTCATGGCCTGCCTCGAGCTCTGCGAGATGGCTGTCTCGCTCCAACGCTCTTCGATGTCGAACGATGGCTTCAGCGTCACCATCCTCAGCGATGAGCGCGAGCGTTCGTTGTCGCGCATGCTTCCGCCTGAGATGCTCTCCAAGCCGTATACGCTCGTCGTGCACGGTCTCGCCTGAGCGCAGTTTCATCATGATCGGTGCGAGATCGATCCCCAGGAGCAGCAAGGACAGCAGGACACGCCAGAAGGCGATGGCTCCACTATGGACCGTGATGTGCCAGAAGGCCTCCTCACGAGCCAGCATATCCCCGGCGCCCAGGTTGCCCGAGCTTCCAGCAACGGCGTCATTCTGTTTCCGGATCAGGTCGGCCACCCTGCCGTCGAGCTGATCGTGGAGGTCTCTGGCACCCGCCCGCGCCCGGTCCAGATCTCTGAGCGCAGCCGCTTGGTTCTCCCGCGCCACGGCATATTGGTCGCCACGACCGGCCGGTATGCCGGGACAGCTACCGAACAGCTGGCAGTTGGCATCGCGATAGGCGCTGTCATAAGCGTCTTGAGCGCTGCTGACCTTGTTGTCAGCAGCGGTGAGCTGCTGCTGCAGGTCTTGGATCTGTTGTCCATAGCTGTTGCGGATCTGGGCTGTGATGCTCTGAACCTTGGCTACACGCGTTTCCTCCAGACGCTCGTTGATCCGTGGAGCAAAGAATTGCAGCAGCACAGCTTCCGACATCAGCAGGGACGCCGCAGTCGCGATCACAATACGCGTTCCAATCCCACCGAGCTTCATCTGCGACGGCTTGACGATGCCGTCGGTTTGCTCGACGAGCGATGGGACGTACGCCACAATGGAACGGTCGATCAGGAGGATGAATGCAGCGTAGAAGAGCGCATAGGGGAGCTGCTCGAAGGCAGGACGATCGAAGCCCATCGAGGCGATGGTGGCTGCCGCGTATGTCGCCTGACCGGCGGTGAGGAGCATCAAGCCCCCCGTGGTCGCGTAGCGGGTACGCTCGACACGGGAACCGATGAAGCGGCGATCAGCGCCGGCGACGAAGATCAACGCGTTGCCGATAGCTACCAGAGGCGCGCTGAACGCGCCAAGCCGCGGTGTTTCGAACTCCCCGCCGAAGCTCTCGGGCCCGCGCTGCCAGTGGTGAGGAGCGTTTGCCTCACTCACTAACCGCACCTCCCGTGTACCCGGCTCCGTCATGTCGGAGCATGTAACAACCGGCCGAAGAGATGCATTTCGCCGGGGCGCGCACAAGGGGGCAGTCAGGTCCCCGGTCTCGAGGCGCGCGTCCAATGATATCTCACCAGGAGAATCGGTGTCGTTGCCGAATCAAATGAGCACAAGCGCCTGTAGCAGCATTTCCGGCCAAGAAATACAGATACAAGGAGAAACTCCGATGCCAGACCTTCCAAACCCAAGCCTCTCGATCCACCCGAAGGCGCTGAGTCGGCCCATGTTTCCCTGGAGGAGCCATCGGCATGCGCCCGCCTCTACCGCGGACGGCGCCGGCTGGATAGGCTGGACGAAGGCGCAGAAACGGAAGCGAGGGTGCCATGAGCGTGGTGCAGTTGCCCGAGGAGCTGGTCGCCCTGCGGGAGGCGATCCGCACCTTCATCCAGCGCGAGGTCGCTCCAAAGGAGGCGCTCTACGCCCAGGAGATCACCGAGACCGGCACCTTCGAGGCCCTCCAGCAGGAGAAACGGGCACTGCGCAAGCGCTCCGCCGCGGAGGGCTACTACACCCTGTTCATGCCCGAGTCGGTCGGCGGCGGCGGCGTCGGCTACCTCGGCCTGGTCCTCTGCCAGGAGGAGTGCACCCGCCACGGTCTGCTGCTGGCCATGCCGGGCAGCATCCTGCCCAGCGTGGAGGGCCCGACCCACATCCTGCTCGACGGTACCCCGGCACAGCGGGAGCGCTACCTGGCCCCGACCATGCGGGCCGAGCGGGAGGCCTGCTTCGCGCTCACCGAGCCGGACGCCGGCTCCGACGCGACCCGGATCCGCACCCGGGCCGCGCGGGTCGACGGCGGCTGGGTCGTCAACGGCCGCAAGCACTTCATCACCCACGGTGCCGAGGCCGACTACGTGATCCTGTTCGCGGTCACCGACCCCGGCAAAGGCGCGAGGGGCGGCATCACCTGCTTCCTGGTCGACAAGGACACCCCCGGCCTGGAGGTCGGCCGCCGGCAGCGGACCATGTACGACGTGAACCAGGCCGAGCTGGTCTTCACCGACTGCCGGGTCGGCGAGGACGCCGTGCTCGGCAAGGAGGGCTACGGCTTCTACTCGGCGATGCGCTGGATCAACGGCGGCCGCGTCTCGATCGCGGCCATGGCCGTCGGGATCGCCCAGCACCTGTACGAGCGCATGCTCGAGTACGCCAAGGTGCGGGAGGCGTTCGGCCGCAAGATCGGCGCCAACCAGTACGTCCAGGGGATGATCGTCGACACCCTCGCCGAGCTGACCCAGGCCCGGCTGCTCGTCTACGACCTGGCCGCCAGGCTGGACCAGGGCGTCGACGGCCGCCAGGAGGCCGCCATGGCCAAGTACGTCGCCACCGAGATGGTCGGCAGGGTCGCCGACCGCGCCATCCAGGTGTTCGGCGGCAACGGCTACATGACCGAGATGGGCGTGGAGCGCTGGGCGCGGATGGTCCGCGCCATGCGGCTGTACGAGGGCACCAGCGAGATCCTCAAGACCAACATCGCCCGGACCCTCGGCCTGGACGAGGCGGCGAGGGCCCCGGCGGCGACCTGAGCGAGCCCTCGCCGCGTCCGTCGGCGGCGCCCGGGGGCCGGCCAGGCACCGGCCCGGCCACCCCGTGGGGGAGGGTGCTGCTCGTCTACGGCACCGGGGTGCTCGCCGCCGCCGCGTTCGGCAAGGTCGCGCCCGCCATCCCCCTGCTCCGCACCGACCTGGGGCTGTCGCTCGGCCGGGCGGGCTGGCTCGTCTCCGCCATCACCGCGGTGGCCGCGCTGCTGGGGACGCCCGCTGGCCTGTGGGTCCGCCGGCGCGGTGGCCGTCGCGCCCTGCTGGCCGGCCTCGCCATCCTCGCGGTGACCGGCACGGCCGGCGCGGCGGCGCCAGGGCTCGGCTGGATGCTCGCCGCCCGCGTGGCCGAGGGAGCCGGGTTCCTGCTGGTCGTGGTCGCCGCCCCGACGCTGCTGGTGGAGATGGTCGGCAGGGAGGACCAGCCGGCGGTGCTGGCGTTGTGGGGGACCTGCATCCCGGTCGGCCTGGCGGCCGGCGCCGCCGGCGGCGGGGTGCTCGCCCCCCTCGGCTGGCGACTCTGGCTGGCCGTGCCGAGCGCGCTCGCCATCCCGGCGGCCGTGGCGGCGGCCATCCTCATCCCGGCGGATAGTTCACCGGGACCCGTCCCATCGGGGGACCCTCCCGGCCGGACCCCTCCGGTAGACCCACCGGCGGGCGCCGCGCCCGGCCAGCCGGCCGGCGGGACGCGGCTGCGGCTCGCGGACCTGCAGGTGCCGGCGCTGCTCGCCGGCGGGTTCTGCGCGGCGGTGGTGATCGGCGCGGCCGTGCTCGGGATGCTGCCGGCGTTCCTGGAGGAGGAGCGGCACGCCGGCATCGCCGCGGGCGGGACCGCCACCGCCCTGGTGGCCCTCGCCAGCGTGCTCGGGAGCCTCGTCGCCGGCTGGCTGCTCGGTCGCGGCGTGGGCCTGCGCGCGCTCGCGGCCGCCGGGCTGCTGATGCCGCTGGCGAGCTGGCCGGTCGTGGCTGCGGGCGGGTCGTTCCGCGGCAGCGTCCTGGCCGCCGCCGCCCTGCTGGCGGCGAACGGCGTCCTGGTCGCCGGCGTGTTCGCGGCGGTCCCCCGGGTGGCGGCGGCACCCGACCACCTGGCCGTGGTCAACGGCCTGGTCGCGCAGCTCGGCAGCACCGGCTCCCTGCTGGGGCCGCCGCTGTTCGCCTGGGCGGTCGGCGCGGCGGGCTGGGGGTGCTCCCGCCGTTCGTCGCCGTCTTCACCGTGCTCGGTCTGGTCCTGCTGCTGCTGGCGGAGGCGCGCGTGGACGCCGGGTAGGATGCCGCCATGCGAACCACCCGGAACCGCGCGAACCTGCTGCTGGCCGCCGCCGCGTGGACGCTGTACGTCTGGGGCACCCGCATGTGGAACATCGCCAGCGACCCGGCGCACGACCTCCGCTTCAAGGCCGTCCACGGCCTGCTGGCGCTGATCTCGGTCGCCTTCGGGGTCGCCTTGGCCGTGGTCGGGCTGCGCATGCGTCGCGAGGCCGCGCCGCCTTGACGTGGTCGAGGGGCTCCCGCACGAAAGCTACTACAGCGTGCTGAACGGTCGGGCATGTAGGCGGCGGGATCATCGACGCATTGCTGTAGTAGCTTTCGTGCGGGAGCCCCTTGCCGACAGGTAGGCTGAGCTGCTCGAATCCATCGGGGGGGTGTCGTGCGTGTTCATCCGGATCATGCGGGGACGGGTCGTCGACGGGGCGAGGACGAGGTTCGAGCTGGCCCGCTGGCGCCAGGAGCTGAGCGCCGGGACGCCCGGATGGCAGCGCCTCACCGCCGGCGTGACCGACGACGGCGAGGCGGTCGCGGTGTTCCGCTACGACGACGAGGCGGCCGCCAGGCGCAGCGGCGAGCGGCCGCAGCAGGCCGCCTGGCGGGCGTCGGTCGAGCGGCAGCTCGCCGGCCCGGCGGTCTGGTACGACTGCCCGGTGGTGAACGTGATGAAGGCCGGCGACGAGGCCGACGCCGGCTTCGTCCAGGTGATGCAGGGCCGGCTCGTCGACCCGGTCCGCCTGGCCGCCATGCGTGCCGAGGTCGAGCGGACCCTGCGTGAGCGCGCCCCGCACGTGCTCGGGGTGAGCGTCGCCGAGCACGCCGACGGCGTCGGCTTCACCGAGGTCACCTATTTCACGTCCGAGCGGGAGGCGCGTGCCGGCGAGCGCCAGATGCCGGTCGAGATGGCCGTCCAGCTCGGCACCGTCCGCAGCTACATGGAAGGCCTGGAGTTTCTTGAGCTGCGGGAGCCCTTGATCGGCAGCCCGGCGGTCCCCGTAGCGTAGGCCCGGTTCATCCGGGGTGGAGCCCGCTCCCCCCCGGGCCCCCCCAACTGCCCGCGTCGATGGCGGCCAGGGCGGCCGCCTGGGCGCGGGCCATCACGTCCTTGAGCGGCCGGCCCGTCTGGCTGGCCAGCCGGGCGCAGTCGGCGTACTCGGGGGCGGCGTTGACCACCCGGCCGGCGTCCAGGCCCAGCTTGACCCGGACCTTGCCGCCTGGCAGCTCGACCTCGACCACCCGCCGCTCCAGCATCCACTTGCGCACCGGCAGCCCCCGCACCCCGAGCGTCGAGGTCTCCCGCCACAGCAGCGCACGCACGGCGGCGTCGGTGCCCGGCGCGCACAGCACCGACAGGGTGATGCCGGGCCGGCCGTGCTTCATGTGGATCGGGGTGAACCAGACGTCGGCCGCCCCGGCCTCGAACAGCCGCTCGAGCACCCAGGGGGCGAGCTCCGGCGTCATGTCGTCGATGTTGGCCTCCAGCAGCAGGCCGCCGTCGCCGTCCACCGCGTCCGCGACCCGCTCGCCGAGGATCACCCGCAGCAGGTTGGGGAGCTCGTCGTGCCGCCGGCTGCCGGCGCCGTGACCGACCCGGGCCACGCGCATGGGCGGCAGCTCGGCGAAGCGGGTCGCGGCGGCGGCCAGGATCGCCGCCCCGGTGGGCGTGGTCAGCTCGGCGGCCACGCCGCCGGCATGGACCGGGGCGCCCCGCAGCAGCTCGAGCACGGCGGGCGCCGGCACGGGCAGCACGCCGTGCTCGCCCCGCTGGAGGCCGCTGCCGGTCGCCACCGGCGACGCCCACACCTCGGTCACGCCGAGGTTGTGGAGGAGCAGGGCGGCGCCGACGACGTCGACGACGGCGTCGACCGCGCCGACCTCGTGGAAGTGGACCTCGTCGACCGGCTTGCGGTGGACGCTGGCCTCGGCCTCGGCCAGCCTGGCGAAGGTCCCCAGCGCCAGCTCTCGGACCGGCGCCGGCAGGTCGGCGCCGGCGAGCGTGCCCCGCAGCGACCCCCAGGTGCGGACCGCCGCGGGCGCGCCGGTCCGGACGGTGACCTGGGTGGCGCCGATCCCTCCTCGCTCGACCGCGGCCACCTCCAGCTCGAACGGGTCGAGCGGCACGCCGGCCAGCCCGGCTCGGAGCGCGTCGGCGGACCCGCCGGCGTCCAGCAGCGCCCCGAGGACCATGTCGCCCGCGATCCCGGCGAAGCAGTCGAAGTAGGCGAAGGGCGTGGCCGTCATGGTGGCGAGCGCCTGCGGGCGCCGGCGAGGATGCGGGCGGCGAGGGCGCCAGCGCCGAACCCGTTGTCGATGTTGACCACGCTCACCCCGACCGCGCACGAGGTCAGCATCGCCAGGAGGGCGGCGAGTCCGTCGAAGGCGGCCCCGTAGCCCACGCTGGTCGGGACCGCGATGACCGGCGCGGCGACCATGCCGGCGACCAGCGAGGGCAGGGTGCCCTCCATGCCGGCGACCACCACCAGCACGTCGGCCGCCTGCAGCCGCCCGGCGTCGGCGAACAGCCGGTGGGCACCGGCGACGCCCACGTCGACCAGGATGTCGACCCGGCAACCGAACGCCTCGGCGGTCACCCACGCCTCCTCCGCCACCGGCAGGTCGCTGGTCCCGGCACAGACCACCGCGACCAGCCCCGCGTCCACCGGCACCGCCACGCGCCGGCAGACCAGCAGCTCGGAGCGGGGGTGCCACTCGGCCTCGGGAGCGACCTCGCGCACGGCGTCGGCGTGCCCGGCGCCCGCCTTGGTGACCAGCACCGGCGCCGCGCCCTGGTCGAGCAGGGCGGCGGCGACCGCGGCGGTCTCCGCCGGCGTCTTGCCGCGCGCGTAGACGACCTCGGGCCCGCCGCGGAGGGCGCGGTGGTGGTCGACGCGCGCGAAACCGAGATCCTCGAACGGGAGCCGGGCCAGGCGGGTCATGGCGTCATCGGTGGACAGCTCGCCCCTGGCCACGGCGCCGAGAAGCTGTCGAAGCCGACCTTCATCCAAAGTTTCCGCATTGTACAATCACCGGTGCTGCCTTCCCCGCTGGCCTCGCAGGAGGTTACCCGCGTGTCCCCGCTGCCGGCAGAGAGGCTGACGCTCCTCGTCTACGTCGCCCTTGGCGCGAGCTTCGTCCTGCTCGCGGCCGTCGCCCTGCTCGCCTACCGCCTGCGGGCGGTGCGCCGTACCTACGCCCGGCTGCTCGCCGGCGGCGGCTCCGGCGAGGACATCCTGGCGGCGGTCGCCAGGCAGGTCGAGGCGGTGGACCGCCTCCGCGGCAAGCTCAACCTGGTCGGTCGCGAGACGGCCCAGCTCCGCCAGCGCGTCTCGACCATGGTCCGCACGGTCGGCTTCACCCGCTACGACGCCTTCCACGACGTCGGCGGGCACCTCTCCTACTCGGTGGCGTTCCTGGATGAGGCGGGGGACGGGGTCGTGCTGTCCGCCATCAATGGCCGCTCGGAGACCCGCTCGTACGCCAAGCCCGTCCGCGGCGGTCACTCCGACCACAACCTCTCCGACGAGGAACGGACCGCGATCGCGCTGGCCATGGGCCGGTCGGCCCCGGTCCAGCGCGAGCCCGTATGAAATCCGGTTCGCGCTCCGGGCCGGTTTCGGTAGCCTTGCCCTAGAACGGCCATGCCAGCCGGAGGTGGCAGCAGGTGCTCGATCTCAAGCTCGTCCGTGACGACCCAGAACGGGTCAAGGCCGCGCTCGCCCTGCGCGGCCCCGGCGTCGCCGACCAGGTGGACCGTCTCCTCCGGCTGGACGCCGACCGCCGCGCGCTGGTCACCGAGGTCGACGGCCTCAGGGCGGAGCAGCGGCGGCGGGGCAGAGAGGTCGCCAAGGCCGCCCCCGGCGAGCGGGAGCAGACCATGGCCGGCCTCAGGGAGCTGGCCGCCCGCCTCGACCGGGCCGAGGCGGCCCTGCGCGATGTCGACGCCGAGTTGACCAAGGCCCTGGCCTGGGTGCCGAACCTGCCGGACCCGTCGGTGCCCGCCGGCGGCGAGGACGACGCGGTCGAGCTGTCGCGCTGGGGGACCGTGCCGGCGTTCGACTTCCCGGTCCGCGACCACCTGGAGCTCGGCGAGCTGCTCGGCGCGATCGACACCGTCCGGGCCGCCAAGGTCTCCGGTGCCCGCTTCGGCTATCTGGTCGGGCCGGGCGCCCTGCTCGAGCTGGCGCTGGTGCGGTTCGCCATGGACCGGCTGACGGCGGCCGGGTTCGTGCCGATGGTGCCGCCGGTGCTGGTGCGCCGCGAGGCGATGTTCGGCACCGGCTTCCTCCCCACCGACGAGCAGCAGATCTTCCGCACCGCCGACGACGACCTGTACCTCGCCGGCACCTCCGAGGTGCCGCTGGTCTCCTACCACGCCGACGAGATCCTCGACCCCGGCACCCTCCCCCGCCGCTACGTCGGCTTCTCGTCCTGCTTCCGCCGCGAGGCCGGCTCCTATGGCAAGGACACCCGCGGGATCTTCCGGGTCCACCAGTTCGACAAGGTGGAGATGGTGTCGTTCGTGCTCCCGGAGGCGTCCGCCCAGGAGCACGAGCTGCTGCTGGCCCGGGAGGAGGAGATCCTCCAGGCCCTCGAGCTGCCCTACCGGGTGGTGAACATCGCCGCCGGCGACCTCGGCGGCTCCGCCGCCAAGAAGTACGACTGCGAGGCGTGGATCCCCTCCCAGGGCACCTACCGGGAGCTGACCTCGACCTCGAACTGCACCGACTACCAGGCCCGCCGCATCGCCTGCCGCGTCCGCGAGCCCGACGGCAACCGCCCTGTCCACACCCTCAACGGCACCGCCGTGGCCGTCGGCCGCACGATCGTCGCCCTCCTGGAGAACCACCAGCAACCCGACGGCTCGGTGAAGATCCCCTCCGCCCTGGTCCCCCACTTCGGCGGCGTCGAGGTCATCGAACCCACCAAATAGGTTCGCCAAGCCGCCCTGCGGAGCCCCGGGGAGGCGGATCCCGCCACCCCCTCATAGACTACCCGGGGAGGAGTGGCCGAGCTGGCCGAAGGCAGCGACCTTGAAAGTCGCCGGACCCGAGAGGGCCCCGTGGGTTCGAATCCCACCTCCTCCGCGTCTGTGACCAGCGCGTTCGCAGGGATGTTCTCCCCGGCCGTCAGAAGGGCAGATCCCCATCCTGCCTGGACTCATGCAGGGTCCGATACCTGCTGGCCTCACGCTGGTCATGGAAATCGTGCTCGTCAGCCCGACGGCGCGGGCGCCACAGCCTGGCGAACACTCGCCTGATCCAGTTGAACATGGCCGCTTACCTTTCCTGTGCCGCTGAGGACCGCCTACCGCGGAGGCCGTGACCAGGGGGTCTCGGGCTTCGGCTGGAGCTCGCCGTCGACCCAGATGTCGGCGCGCTCATTGTAGAAGGCGACCAGGTTCTCGATCTTGGGACACTCCGGGATCGGGAACGGGTAGCTCCAGGCGATGTCCCTCTCGACCTGGGCGCCGGTCCCGGCCGACCAGTAGCGGGCCTTGCCCTTGTAGGGGCACTGGGTCTGGCGGTCGGTCGGCACGAGCAGGTCCAGACGCACGTCGGCCTTGGGGATGTAGTAGCGGGTGGGCAGCCCGGTCTCGAACAGCAGCCGCGGCCGGCGCGTCTCCGCCACGGTCTCCCCGGCCACCGCGACCCGCACGTGCCTGGAGCTGCTGAGCACGTCCACCCGGTGATAGGGGTCGCGCGGGTGGACGAAGACCTCGTCGTCCTCCTCGAACCATGCGTCCATCCGGTGCCAGTAGAAGGCCATGCGGCCCTTGATGTCGGCGCGGCCGGGCAGCGGGTCCTGGTAGCTCCAGACGGCATTGCGGGCGACCCGGTCGCCGACGGTGACCGACCAGTAGGATGCCTCGCCCTTGTGCGGGCAGTGGGTGGACTTGTCGGTCGGCTCCAGCAGGTCGGTGCGGACGTCCTCGGGTGGGAAGTAGTAGACGGGCAGGTGCCTGGCCTCGAGCAGCAGCAGCGCCCGGTCGGAGTCGGCCACGGCGACGCCTTCGAGGAAGACGCGGACGCGGCGAGGGTAGGGCTCGGTCCACACCGGGTGGTCGGGGCTCGGGCGGTTTCGCGCCACGGCCTTGATGTCGCGGTCCTCCAAGGGGGGGTGGTCGGTCACTCTCGGGGCCCCTTCCTCTGTGGTCGCCGGGGTGGGCCGCCCGGGGCCGCCCCCCTTCCTCCGGGAAGTACAGTCGGTCGGGCGGCGGCCCCGGGCGGCCCTACGGTCCCTTGGCTTTGCGGCGGCGGGTGATCGCGAAGGTGATGGCGGCGAGGGTGGCGATTGCGGCCAATACCACCATCGCTTTCCGTTGTGGCCTTCGCAAGAGCTCAGTTGTTGTGGTCTTCAGGGCTTCTTGGGCGGCGACGACGTGTTTGCGGTCTTCGAGGCGGCGGCCGAGGTCGAGGAGGGCGGGGTCGTCGAGGAGGGCTTCGAGGGCGGTGAGGAGGGTGGCGTCTTCGGTGTCGAGGTGGGCGCGGACCTGGATGGCGAGGACGTGGAGCTTGGGCTGGAAGGTGTCGGCGTCTGGTGGGATGGTGGTCAGCTCGTCGGCGAGGGTGGTGATGCGCCGGTGCTGCTCGGTTCCGCGGGCGAGCAGGTCGCGGTCGGGCAGCGGGAAGGCGGGGTAGAGGAGCGCCTCCTCCTCGTCGACGTGGTGGCGGAGGGCGGCGTCGAGCTGGGCGAGGAGGACGGTACGTTCCTCGACGTCGTGGTCGGTGCGCTCGCAGCGTTCCAGCAGCGCCTCGAGCCGGCGGTGGTCCTGCCTGACCAGTCCAAGTACATCCATCGCTGGATGGTTCACCGGTGGCACCGCCGGCCAAACCAGGCTCAGGTGCTCGACCGGGTGCCGCGACGGCGGAGCGGTGGGCGCCGATACACGATCGAACGATCCGAGGACCAGGGTGCGTACGGTGCCATGGTGAGCGAGGCGAGCGACAGGAGCACCCGGTCGTAGTTGACCCGCCAGCCGGCGAAGTCGCGCCAGGCCTGCTCCAGGTCCGGCTTGAGGGGCACGCCGGCCTCGGTCAGCCGCAGGCAGACGTCGTCGAACTCGCGCCGGTCGATCGAGATCGGCTCTGCCGGCCAGTGGGGGTCGGGAGGGTGGGCGATGCCGAAGAAGTCCGCGATGCGGCGCAGGGCGATGTAGCCCGCCCGGATGCAGAGCTCAGCGTCGGGGCTGCGGGGCCGGTCCACGGTGGAAGCGACCAGCGAGGCGGTATCCAGCACCGCGCCCGACGCCGTCACCCAGGAGTGCTCCCAGTGGGGCGAGCGGAAGAACACCAACGCCGGCAGGGAGGTGTGGGTCTCGGTCACGTCGACGAACCACGCCTCCCAGGTCCGCCAGGTGTCGCCGAGGCGCTCCCAGCCCTCGATCGTGGAGAAGCGGATCAGCATCGTGGCCGCCGTCGGCGGGGTCCCGGCCCGCACGTCGAGGGCGGCGACGGCCGCCTCCCGTCGCGAGAACGACTGGTACATCGACGGCAGGTAGCTGATCAGCATCGCGAGCAGCCCGATCCCGAAGATGGCCTCCGAGAAGGCGAGGACGGTGGTCGGCAGGTTCCGCGGGGCCGCGAACCCGAGGGTGAAGATCGACGAGCCGCTCAGGGAGAACGCCGCGCGCCAGGGTCGCACCCCCAGCGACCAGTACATGATCACGTAGCCGAGCCCGGTCAGGGTGAGCCAGCTCGCCGCCAGCGTGAACAGGCTGATCGGCCCGTACAGGGCCATGTCACGGTCGCGCTCCCTGAAGCTCGTGGCCCGCTTGCCCCTGAGCCCGAATAGCGCCCGCATGGTCAGGAAGACCGCGCGGGTGATACGCAGCGGGATCGCCCTGGGCACGACCAGGGTCTCGATCGCCGAGAGCACGGTCGACACCACGATCAGCAGGCCCACCGGAAAGGCGATCACCGCCAGCGTGTTCGTGACCACGGCTCGGTCTCCTCTCCTCAGACGCTGCGGCGCCTCGCCTCCGTCAGGGTCCGGGCCGCCTCCCGGAACCGCTCCCTCGGCACCCAGACCCGGTTGCCACCTACCCCGGTGAGGTGGACGAGCCGGTCGAGCAGCCGGCCCCACCGCTCCGGCCTGGCCGGGTCTGGCTCGGCGCTCGACGGGATGCCGGCTTCGGCCAGCACCGCCCGCACCCTGGAAGCCAGCTCCACGGTGCGGAAATTCCCGAGCCGCCGCCGAGGCGAGCCCGGTGGGATGGTCGCCGGGCCGGGATCCACGCCCGCATCATGCCCGAGCCGGCGACGCGCCGCAGGTCATCCTGGTCGCTTGGGCCCTGGAGACTCGTTGCCTACAATGAGCCAGCCCAGGCAGCCAGTTTGGGAAATGTGGAGGCATCGCCTAGTCTGGTCTATGGCGCCCGCCTGCTAAGCGGGTTTGGGGCTGATACCCCCATCGCGCGTTCGAATCGCGCTGCCTCCGCAGAGCGCCGCTAGCTCAACGGATAGAGCACCAGACTACGGATCTGGCGGTTGGGGGTTCGAATCCCTCGCGGCGCGC
>Ga0307278_10000342_pt1 | contig 23559 bp, 29 predicted proteins | sample ER_DNA_117_FD_194482 | JGI IMG/M metagenome (GOLD analysis project Ga0307278, IMG submission 194482) | Bulk soil microbial communities from the East River watershed near Crested Butte, Colorado, United States - ER_DNA_117 | ecosystem: Environmental > Terrestrial > Soil > Floodplain | place...
TCGCCTACATCGAACGACGCATCCAAGAAGGCAAAACACGACGCGAAGCAACCCGCTGCCTCAAGCGCTACCTCGCCCGCAAGCTCTACCGCCTACTCGAACACGGAGCGCCACTGGCGACTTGACAGATATAGAAGCATCACTGGTGCATGGCACGGAGTTGACTTTGAGCCTCGAGCCTGACCGCTTATGCTCGCTGGGTGGGCGAGCCGCTGCGAACGTTTGGGACGTCTGATGGTCGTACGCTCGCGTTCGCGGTCTGGGGTGATCCAGAAGGGTTCCCGATCCTTGCCTTGCATGGCACGCCTGGCTGTCGTCTTGGGCGATGGCCACGTGAGGAGTTGTACTTCGAGCTCGGCGTGTGCTTCGTGACGCACGATCGCGCCGGCTATGGGAGGTCGGATCGCCATCACGGCCGTCGTGTGGTCGACGAGGTCGCCGACGTACGCTCGCTTGCCGACGAGCTCGACTTCGATCGCTTTGGCGTCAACGGCGGGTCGGGCGGAGGCCCGCACGCGCTCGCGTGTGCGGCGCTCCTGCCTGATCGTGTCGTACGCGCGATTTGCGATGTCGGTGTTGCACCGCTGGGCACACCTGGGCTCGAAAAGGATGCGTGGCTTGCTGGGATGGACCCGGAGAACGTCAAGGAGTTCGGCTGGGCCCTAGCTGGCGAGGACGTCCTCACTCGCGAGCTGCAAGCCTTGCAGGTGCAGCTCGAGGAACGCGCGCGGGTCGACCCGTCCACCGTCCTGCAGGACTTCGATATGAGCGAGTCGGATCGAGCGGAGATGGCCCGCCCCGAGATGATGCAGATCATCGGCGAATCGACGTTCGAGTGGGCGGTGAATGGTGTCGGCGGCTGGGTCGACGACGGCCTCGCGTTCATGCAGCCGTGGGGGTTCGACCCTTCGGATATCTCCGTCCCGTTGCTCATCCGCTACGGGATGACAGACGTGTTTGTCCCACCCGCGCACGGCGAGTGGCTGGGCGAGAATGTTCCCGGCTGCATCGTCAAGATCAACGACGTCGCCGGTCATATGGGCACAAATCCGGAGCAGGAGATCGCCGAGAATGCCCGTTGGTTGAGTACCGGGATCGCGCCCGACGGAAGCCAGGCCGCTCCCGCCGTCAGCTGAGACCGCCACTCAGCCTTTCAGAGACAAACTCGGTATCGGAACAGCTCTCGCTGCTTCGTCGAACTCGAGTCAGGAGTTACGAACGCACGCGCGGCTCGTGTACAGGCCGCCGTCCCCGGTCCGGTTGATGAAGCCAAGCGCGACCGGCTTGCGAGTCGCGTGCGAGCGAACGGCGATGGACGCGGCAAACCCGCGGCGATTCCAGACGCCGTGGGCGCGGATGAGTAGTTGTCCACGCGCATGGCACGTGAACGCGTGCAGCTGGTCCGGCGGCCCTGGGAGCCCCGCGTGGCTCAAAGGCACAAAGGCGTTCGCGTGGCGACATCGCTTTTGATCGACGAAGACGCCCTTCTGCTGGTTCTGGAATGTCGCGGACAGGATCCAGGCCAACCCGGTCTTGCAGTTCAACACATTGAGCGAAGCTGGATAAGTGCTCGGCCCCGTGAAATTCCGGGTGTAGTAGAGGTGGAAATCGCTCCTCCCGTGCAACTCCGGGACCGTGCAGACGACGGTTGAGTCTTGAACCGTTCGAACGAGGCTGTTTCCCGCATAAGCCGGATCGCCTCCGACACGGCCCACAAGCGGGCTGCCGACGACGAGCGCGATGGCCGCCGCAAGCTGCGAGGCAACTGTGACTCCGCCGAGAACACGCATTCGCACCTTCGCCCGTTCGACCGCGTCCACCACATGACCAACGGTTGGGCTGCTGGATTCCTTGACTGTGGGGAGCTCCTGCTGAGAATGCTACTGCCCGCGTGCCTCTCGCGCGGCGGCAGCTAATGCGCGCCGCCGTCGCGATGATCCGACCGCCACGTCGTACATGCCTCTGACCTCCAAACAGCGGAGGCGCGGAGTCTCCCGCTGGTGACATGCTGGCTCTCACGGGGCGCAGCGTCGGGATCTACCGACCTTCTAGTGCAGCAAAGACGCGCAGCGGGTCGAGGTAGTCGCGCCAGTGTGACACTTTGCGGTCCTTCAGTGTGATCACGGAGATGTATCTGTTGCTGTATGGGTAGCCCGTGGCGACGACTTTGCCCTGGGACCCGTATTCGAGCACCACCGAGGAAGTCGAATCCGACCGGTGTACTCGTAGGTCGTGGCAGCGGTCGAGGAAGAACGTGGAGCCGTAGCCTCGGTAGAGCTCGATGAGGTTGTCACGGCCGACTACGCGGCGGGGGTAGTCGGGCACAGTGATGACGAAGTCGAAGACGACGTCGTCTGCGAGAAGCTCGAAGAGGTGGTCTCCGTCGGCGAGACCCTGCAAGCCCTGTTCGATGATGCGGAAGAACGGGTCCAGGGCACGAAAGTCTTCACTGTCACGTATCAATGACACTCCTCCTCATTGTGGTGGGCGCTGGTCACGCGCGCCGCGGCAGGTGACGGCGACGACGGGTGTCCCTACTCGAGGGCGTCGCGAGGTACCGATGTTGCACTCAGCCGACAGTAGCCACACCGGGGGGCCGCTCCCGAACGCTCGCGCAGGCGATCGTCCGTGACCTCGGTCAGCTCTGGCACTTGCAATCGCCAAGCGAAACCGGTGAAATCAACCCTCGCCGTAAACGCAACGAGAGAGGGGTCTCACGTGAGAAGCAGAGAAACCGCGCGCATCGCGGGCGTGCTCTTCCTCATCACCTTCATCACCTCGATCCCAGCACTTTGGGCATTCCAACCTGTTCTCGACGACCCCGCCGGCTATATCGCCGGTGTCGGCCACGACAACCGCATCTTCTTCGGAGGGTTGTTGGAGCTGCTCCTCATCGTCGCGAACGTCGGCACCGCCCTCGTGCTGTTCCCGACCCTCAGGCGGCAGAACGAAATCCTCTCCCTCGGCTATGTCACTGCTCGTCTCGTTGAAAGCACGTTCATCGCCATCGGCCTCGTCAGCGTCCTTGCGGTGGTGTCCCTGGGGCAGGACCCTGCGAGCGCCGCGTCCGTGGGGCAGGACGCTGCTGGCGGAGGCGCGGGAGCAGGCGCGGTCGGCGTCGCGCTCGCCGCAATCAAGGATTGGACATTCCTGCTCGGACCCGGCTTCATCGTCGGCCTCGGGAACGGGCTGATCCTGGGCTACCTGATGTACCGATCGGGCTTGGTGCCACGGAAGATGGCCGTACTGGGACTCGTCGGGGGTCCTCTGATCTGCCTTTCGGGGATCGCCGTGCTGTTCGGCGTCTTCCAGCAAGGCGGCACGGGGCAAGGGATCGCGACAATCCCAGAGTTCCTGTGGGAGCTGTCGCTTGGCATCTACCTCACCGTCAAGGGATTCAGACCGTCTCCAATTCTCTCCGGCGAAGCCGAGCCCGGGCTGCAGACGTCCTGATTCCTCGGCAGTTGCCACACAAGGTCCCTAGGCGCGCAGTACATGCACGTCAGCGACGAGACGCCGACGCAAAGCTTGCCGGTCGAACTACCGCAGTGACGTGGTGCGGCACGCTCGCCCGACACGCGCGTGACCCCTAGGAAGCTGGCGTCAGAGCAGATAGAGGAGGTGGATGTCGTCGGGCTCGGCGGCCACGAGCCTTGGGTCGGGCTCAGGCGCGAGTACGCAGCCTCGATTGAGGTAGAAGTCGACGGTGTTCTCGGTGGGTGTGGCAGAGACGTAGACCGCGTTCGCGCCGGCCTCGCGTGCGATGGACACCGCAGCCTCGAATAGCTGCATCCCGACGCCACGCCCGCGATCTGCGCGGCTGACGTAGAGGTAGGCGAGCTGCATCTGATCGCTAGCGCGCCCAACGCGAGCGCTCTCGAGGACACCCATGCCGATCAGTGCCTCCGTATCGAACACTCCGAGGAAGGTTCCGCCACGGTCGAAGCAGTCCAACAGCACCGGCGTCACCTTCTCCACCGCATCGGGTCCCCAGCCGGGGATCTCGAAGTACTTAGGCGTGCGGACGAGCTGTCCCCCGCGCAGCTCGTAGATGTGGTGATGCACTTCGGAGCGATCGAGGGTCCAGATGAGCTCGACCTCGTCGCGCGTCAGTAGGCGCATTTCCATTCTCTGAACCTAACCACGGCCGCCGCACTCCTCACGGAACATTCCTGAACACTCGCGCACGGTGCGGTTGATGCCTCTCCGGCTCTAGACACCGCAGTATCGAGTCAGGGAGAATGCGTAGCGGCATGACCCCACTGGCTACCCTTTCGTCTCACACCGGCGTGCGCTTAGCCGAAGTCGGTTTCCTCTTCATCTTGTTCGCCGGGGTGTGGCTCGTCGCCGCAGCGATCCCGCAGTTCAAGCTTGAAAGGGCTAGGACGATTGTCGCGGGCGTAGCGCTCGCGGTCAGCGGCCTGCTTCTTATCATCGCCACTCACTGGGGCCACTTCGGCTAGAGCCTTTCGGGTGACATTCCCGCACGCTGGCCCACGCCGCGGGCATCCGCCCGGGGGCTCCTGATCGTTATGTTCCGCCAGCGCGCGCCCCTCAAACCAGGAGTCATCACTCATGCCTGACACCGCTGCCGAGCCGATCCAGGTCGGGGCTCTCACCGTCCGTTTCCACGTCGACGCAGACGAGTCCGGAGGGAGTGTGAGCGTCTTCGAGTGCGATGTCCCCGCTGATGCACGCATGCCCGCGCCGCACAGCCACGACGACTTCGATGAAACCGTCTTCGGGCTGGACGGCGTCACTACGTTTACCGTCGGAGGAGGGCGCTCGGACCTGAGCCCCGGCGAGGCACTCTTCATACCTCGGCGCGTGATCCACGGATTCAGTAACGGCGGCGACGTTGACGCCCGTTTCCTCGCAATCATCAGTCCGGGCTTGCTGGGCTCTGCCTACTTCCGGGAAGTCGCCGACGTCCTTGCCGGCGCTGGCCCGCCGGACGTCGAAATGATCGGCGAAGTCATGCGCCGTCATGGCCTGACTCCCGCACCACCCGCCTGAACGCCGGGTTCACGCGCCGACTATTCCTCGCCCTCCCAGTACTCGACGGTCGGCCCCGGCCGAGCGAGCATGATCGGTTCGTCCGCGACACTCGTGGCGTAGACCTTCCCGGTATCGAGGTACTCGATGATGTCGGGCCCGACCATCGACGACAGCATGAGCACGCGGATCGGCGAGTCGGTGCGGTTGACGATCTGGTGCGCGCCGTCCTTGCCGCGCGGGAAGCAGACAACGTCGCCCTCCTTCAAGACCTGCTCACCTTCGGGCGTGCGGAGTGTCGGCTCGCCGCCCAGCACGATCACCCACTCCTCGTTCGCGTGGTGCGTGTGATACGGCCAGAGCTTGTTCCCGGGCTCGACCTCGGCCATGCTCGCGCCGATCAGCCCACCGCCGATGTGATGGCCGACGAATGCCTCCTTGATACGCCAGCCCTCGCGGTCCCTCGTTTCGTCCCAGTCCTCGCTGTAAACGTTGAAGATCTTCATCGTCGATCGCAGCGATCCTAATCGCGGTCGGCGGAAGCGTGCGAACGCAGCTGGCCGCCACCTCGATGGACATTCCCGAACGCGGGTCCGGGCGAAGATTGCACGTCAGCGCGGCCGTCAGCCTGCGAGTTCGCCGATTGCAGCTGCGCTACGGTCGGCGCATGCGCTCGCCCCCTCCCAGGATCGACGATGGAGTCCGTTGGCGTCTCACTGAACGGTTCGGAGCCGAGGCCGGCCCATGGTTCGACGAGCTGCCAGCTGTCCTGAGCGCTCTTGCGGAGCGTTGGCAGTTGGAGTTCGACTCCCTCATTCCGCGCGGGAGCATGTCGGTCGTTATCCGGTGCCGGATGACCTCGGGGCGGGCGGCTGTGCTGAAGGTCAGCCCCGACCGGACACGCGCGGCGAACGAGGGGGCCGCGCTCGACAGGTGGACGACCATTCACACCCCGTCTGTTCTCGCAGTCGATGAGAGCGTGGGCGCGCTGCTCATTGAGGCGATCGAACCGGGAACCCCGCTCGTCGACTCCCCAACCTACCCCGACATGGAGAGCGTGGCCGAACTCCTGACATCACTGCATACGACTGGCGTCCCCGACCCGTCCTACCCGCCACTCTCGGACCACATCGCACACCTCTTCAACTCGGGGACGCGGCCGTACAAACGCCGTCCGGAACTCGTCGACGTGGTCCCGCCGAAACTGTACGAACGCGGACGGCAGCTCGCGACCCGCCTCGTCGAGCGCGTATCGCCGACGGCTCTCCTGCACGGCGACTTGACCCCCAACAACATCCTCGACGGCGGCACCGAGCGCGGGCTCGTCGCAATCGACCCGGCCCCATGCCTCGGCGACGACCTGGCATTCGAGGCGGTCGACCTGCTGTTCTGGCTAGCAGACGACGCCGACCTGATCGCGAGACGCGCCGAACAGTTGGCCCCAGCCATCAACGTGGACGCTCGCCGCCTTCTGGACTGGTGCACCGCATTCGCAGGCATGGTCGCACTCGAGTTCGCCGAAGCGCCGAACAACCCGCGTAAGCGCATCGAGGCCCTCGTAACGCTCGCCAATCAGGCCCCTAGGAGGTAGACGCGAGCCGCTAGGAGCACATAGTCCCCCACGGTTGTTGGAAGCCTCGTGGAGATTCCCGAACACTGGCCCATTAGGCTCCCGCCCATGATCGCGCTAGGCTCCCACCCATGACCGTCAACGCACTCGTCGTCGCCGATGTCTAAACTCGTCCCGCCCGCCGATGTGGTCGCTCAACACGAGATTGCCAGCGTGGTTATCCAGCTCTCGCTTGCCCTCGAACAGACAAGCGAATTACTCGAAACCGCGACCAACCTGCATCGGCAACTGGCTGAATTGCACGCAGGCCTGACCGAACCTCTGGTGGATCTCGAACGCCTGCTCACGGAGGAGCGGAAACGAGACTTGTGAACCGTTGACACGCGAAGAGGCGTAGCGCGGGCCGCGTGCAATCAGAAGAACCATCCTTAGTCCATCCCTCTTTCTTGCTAAATGAGTTCGCGCACCACCGGCACCGGCCGATGCGTCAGCGAGACTTCGTAGACGGGAGCCAGGACGAACGCCCAGCGTCTTGCTTCTCCCCGGGCGTTGGGCTGGGCAAGCCGCAAGCCCCCACGTGCCTGGCTCCCAGTTACTAGATCCAGAGTGACGACGAAGCTTGTGCCGCGCCATGGTTTAGCAGTGGACCCGACGAGCTCAGCGGCCTCCGGTCGGACGGAATTCGAACGCACCGCGGTCGTCGTAGTGGCGCGGGCCGACGCCGGTGTTCGGTGTGTTGGGATCGTCAGTTCGGCGAGTGCCCTTGATGTCGGCTCCGGGTTGGCCGCGGACGCGGGAGCTGGCGGAGTCGATCGCCGGTGAGCGGGCGGCGAGGTGGAAGTTGCCGGCGGCCGGATTTCTCCACTTCGGGTCGGCCTCGATTCCATGGAGCTCCTGCCCGGTTGCCGCCTGGAAGGCCGCGAGCGACCTGTATCCCACCGACTTCCAGATCAGAAAGTGTTTCCCGCCGCCCAGGTAGACGATGTCGTAGTCAATTGATGTGCCCGAAACCGACGTCGCGTCAACACGAATATTGCTGTCGGTGCGGGGGCTGTCGACCCCGTTGACGCTGCTGATGTTGTTCGCGACCGTGACGCCGGTCGAACCGCCCTCGACATTGATCCCGGCGGTGAGGTTGCCGTAGATGGTGTTCGCGACGATCCGCGTCCCGCTGGAGCCGAGGGTGACGTCGATCCCGTGGTCGCCGTTCTCGTAGCTGATGTTGTTGGAGAGGACGTTGTCGTACGACTTGTCGAGTTCGATCCCGGAATCCTCATTGTCATAGCTGATGTTGCGATCAACGGTGTTCGCATGCGAAGCGTAGAGGCGGATTCCCGCAGCAGCGCGTTCGAAGATTTTCGCATTGCCGAAGCTGCGGTTTCCCTTCACCTCATTCCCGGCCGAGCCGGCGACCAAGGCGATACCCGCATTGGTGTTGTGGTCGACGGTGTTACCGATGACGAGCGACCCCGTGACGTTTCCTAACCGGATCCCGTACTTCGCCTGGCCGCTGCGCGGCTGCCCCGCATACCTCACACGGTTGTTCGAGAGCGTCACGTGCGACGCGTCCGAAACGCTGATTCCGTACTCGCTCGTGTGCGTCACCGTGAAGCCATTGACACGGACCCAGTTGCGACCCCTGATCAAGAACCCATTCTTCTGGCCCGTAATCACGACCACCGCGTTGGGAGCAGCGGTAAAGACGATCGGGCGATCCGCCGTCCCCGAGACCGGAACGACGACGCGCTCGCGATAGATTCCTGCCGCAACCTTGACCCTCACCCCGGGCGAGACGCGCGCGGCCGCTGCGCCGATCGTGCAGAACGGGTGCCTCATCGAGCCGGAGCGGGAGTTGTCAGAGCACCGCACCGTCGAGCCGTCGACGTAGCGCGTTGAAGGCGACGCGGCGCCCACAGCACCGCCCACGAAGAAAGCCGCGCAGACGACGATCGCCGCTCCGGCACCGAAGCGTCGCGCACTCACGGCCCGCGACTGCCGACATCCACCTCTCAACTGACCCCCAACGGCAGTTGGAAAACCTCTCCAAGATTTAACAGACTTCCGGACCTCTCGCCTCCCCCGATCGAGGGACGTCGGGAGCGATCAAGAAATCGATGCCCTCATGCCCTCCCTCGCGAGTCTCTCGAAAAGGGGCTCCGACTACGATGGGTCTTGGTCTCAAAAAACTCGCAAACTGCGCTCGACTACTTGGTCGAACGCCGCGGCGCGCCCCCCAATGGTCCCCGGGGGCCGCGGGACCTATTGACTCGAGTCGGTGGTCCGAGACAGGATGGCCCCGCGCGCGCACCGCGGCGGGATTAGGGGAGAGGTGTCCCGACTGCGGTCTACCTGTTCGCTCGGTGCGCGCGCTCTGTCCGAAAGCCGGCGCTTGTGCGATCCGCCGCGTGCGCCACAACGTTCGAGCTGCACGCGGGCCCCGGGCATCGTCTCGGAGGGACATTCCTGAACACTCGCCCAGGCAACGGGCTCTCCTTGCGATCATGACACGGCCTGGGGAGACTCTCCGAATATGGAGGAACCCCTCGAGACGAAGGTTGCGGTTGTGCTGCTCGAGGATCTCCCGGTCTGGCAGAAGGCGAACGCCGCGGCATTCCTTGTCAGCGGCCTCGCCGGAAGTGCCCCGCGGCTCGTCGGCGAGGCTTACGTCGACGGTTCCGGGAACCGTTACCTCCCGATGCTGAGACAGCCGATCCTGATCTACGCAGCCGACAGCTCGGGTATCCGCCGAGCCTACGAGCGAGCGATGGCACGCGAAGTGGAACAACTCTCGATCTTCACGCGCGAGCTCTTCTCCACGCCGCATGACGCAGCCAACCGAGCTGCGGTCGCCGCGGTGCCAGCCGCGGAGCTCGACCTCGTCGGCATCGCTCTACGGGCCGATCGCAAGACCGTCGACAAAATACTGGACAAGCTGCGACCGCATCCGTGACCGCTGCTTCTTGGGTCTGGTCCAACCCGGCCGTATCCTGAAGGACATGAGCTTCACGGAAGTGTTCGGCTTCGCAGAGGGCGAGCCGGACCAGCCAGGAGAGCCGCTTCACCCGCCATGGCTGGGGCCGCCCGACGATGAGCTCGGCGTCGCGATTCCGCAAGGAATCGTTCTCGCTCGATCCGACCGCGGCGCGATCGGTCTCTCGCATGCAATCGCCCATCCCTCGGGAGTGCTATTCGAGTTCCTCGCTCACGCACGCGGGCTGACTCACACGGAGGCGAACAGGCTCTTCCACGAGCAGCACATGTTCGAGGACGAGGAGCTACCGAAGGGGCTTCTGCGCCTGGGCATGGAGTTGCCGGATGGTGCGCGCGTTTCGAACCTCGGCGGCTGGCGCGCGCAGTCGAGGGCCATGAGCGCGGACGAGGAGCCCGAGGGGCCGGTGCTGTTCCCGAGCGCCGGTGGCGGCGGGACGAGCAGCGGTGATCGCGTCGTGATGCGCCCCGTCTACTGGCTTTGGCCGCTTCCGGAACCAGGGCCGCTTCGAATCAGCTGCGAGTGGCCGGTTGTTGAGATCCGGCTCGCGACGGTCGAGATCGACGCGGGGACGCTCGTCGCAGCTGCCGCGAACAGCACGAAGCTCTCGCGGTCAGGCTAACCAGCCGCGAGCGGACTTCTGTGGACGCCGGACTCCCGCTCCCGTTCGGTTCCTGCCGAAGTGGGACAACGTGCTGCTTCCTTTCGCGGACCGGACACGTGTGCTCCCGGAGCAGTACCGAAAGACAGTCATCCGCATGAACGGCGACGTTGCGCAGACGTTCCTCATCGACGGGTTCGTGGCGTTCCTCGCCGACTGATGCACGTCGCACTCGCGTATGCGAACCACCTCTTCCCGCCGACTCCTCAGATGTTTTAGGGTCCGCTTGGCGCGACCCAGTCGCGTCGATTTGACGTCTCACCTGGCTCGATAATCGGCTCTTCGTACACATGGGAGGTTTGGCGATGTCCTGGAACCTGAAGGGCAGCTACGTCGAAACGTGCTCGTGCGATCTGATTTGCCCGTGTAACGCGACTTTCGACCACGGCGCCACCTACGACTTCTGTCGAGTGGTACTCGTCTTCAACATTCGCGAGGGTGAGATTGAAGGCACCGACATCGGGGGCCTCAAGGTCGCTGCAATCGCGGACACGCCGAAGGTGATGACCGACGGAAACTGGCGCCTCGGGATGTTCATCGACGAGCGCGCGACGGATGAGCAGGCAGACAAGCTCACGCAGGTCTTCGGCGGCCAGCTTGGCGGGCCGATGGCGGGGCTGGCGCCGCTGGTCGGGGAGATGCTCGGTGTCGAGCGAGCGGCGATCGAGGTGCAAGACGACGGCGTGAGCCACAGCGTTCGGATCGGGGACGTGATCGATTTCGAGATCAAGGACATCGTGCCCTTTGGTATCGAGACCGGAGAGCCGGTTCGCTTTGCCGGCATGTTCCACCCGGTGGCGTCTGACTTGACGATCGCGGAGGCGACCCGCTCACGGATCAACGCCTTCGGGATCGAGTACGAAGGCAAGACAGGTCTCTCGACCTCCGAGTTCTCTTGGGCGGCCTGAACAGGTGATCGCGCCGGCGCAGGAGCGTGCGCCGGGCACGGGTCTCGCGCCGCTCTTTGCTGCGGCGCGCGCGCGGCTCGGCCTGATCACCCTGCTCTTCGCCCTCGCCGGCACCGGTTGGTGGTGGACGCTCGGCCAGATGCGCGGGATGGACAATGGTCCCTGGACGGGCCTCGGAACGCTGGGTTGGTTCCTGGGCGTCTGGGTCGTGATGATGGCAGCGATGATGTTCCCGTCGGTGGCCCCGACGGTCGCGCTGTACTCGCGTATGGGCGGCGAGCGGACGCCGTTTTCCGCGCTCGTGTTCGCGGCGGGCTATCTCGTCACGTGGACCGGCGCCGGGGTGTTCGCCTTTTCGATTGCGTTCGGGGGGCATCGACTCGCGGGCGATGTGCTCGCCTGGGATCGCGCAGGCCGCTGGGTGGCAGGTGGAACGCTCGTCGTCGCCGCGGTCTATGAGCTGACGCCGCTGAAGGACGTCTGCCTGGGGAAATGCCGGAGCCCTCTTGGCCTGCTGCTCCGCCATTGGAGCGGCGGCCGGTCTGGTGCCGTGCGGATGGGCATGAGAAATGGCGCTTGGTGTGTCGGGTGCTGCTGGGCACTGATGGCGTCGCTCTTCGCGCTCGGGGTCATGAGCATCACCTGGATGGCCGTCGTCGCAGGCCTGATCGCGGCCGAGAAGACCGTCCCGTGGCGCCGCGTCGCGCTCTACGGGACAGCGGCGATTCTTCTCGCGCTCGGTGTGCTGCTGTTCACATCGCCCAACGCGATTCCGGGTCTCACGATCCCTGGTGGTAATCCGATGAACCAAAAGATGAACCAAGAAATGAACCAATAAGCGCGTCACGGAGCCCACTCGGGGCGCAAGCCCACCCCTCGAAGATCGGTTCTGTCGCGGTAGCTTGTATCCCGCATTCCCGGGTTCTAGCTCTCGCCCTTTCGGTATAGGTGAAAAGGAGTTCTTCCATGCAGAAGCGGTTGGTCACGCGCTACGCGATGCAGTCGGCCGAGGCGGCCGATGAGAACCAGCGAAGAGTGGAAGGAGTCTTCGCCGAACTGGACGCGACCACGCCTGACAACGTCAGCTACATCGTCCTCCGGCTCGCCGATGATTCCTTTGTGCACGTGTCGTTCCACGATCACGGCGATGACGAGATAAACCCGATCGCTTCGACGGCTGCCTTTGCGCATTTTCAGCAGGACCACGCCGACCGTCGAGAAGGTGGCGTCGACCAGCAGACCGCAACGCTGGTCGGTGCCTACATCACGACGATCGACTGACGCGAAGACCGGTGCCTGGAGCAGCGTCATTTCCGGCTGGCGCGGTGCAGCTGAGCTAGATCCCAGCGGCCAACTCATCTAGAACCGCCGCCGTGCCGGCCGGATCGGTGAGCTGTGGATCGTGCGGAGCGAGGAGCTCACGGTAAGACCAGCCGTCGCGCCGTGCCCGGGCGGCGAGGGGTTCGATCGGGTCCCCACCCAGGTCTCGGCCGAGGTCGCCGCCGGTGCAGCGGATGAACGCGCGGGGCAGGAGCTCGAGCGCGCCTGTAATACGTACGGCTTCCGCGAAGCTCGCCAGCGGCTGCGTTCGGAGCCGGGCGACGTAGCTTGCCCGGTCGTCCTCCGCGGTCCAGCCCGGCGGCGGCAGGAGCGCAGCCGGAATTGGGACTCGCCACCCGCCGCCGCGCTCGACAGCCGAGGCCCGTGCGATTTCGGCGAACTCGTCCGGCAAAAGATCGAAAGCCGACTGGCCGTCGCAGGGCACCAACGCGTCGATGTAGATCACCAACGCGATCCGTTCTGCGGCAAGGTCAGCGGCGCCGCTGACGGGCATCCCGCCGTAGCTATGAGCGCACAGCGCCACTTCGTGGAGATCCTCCAACTCGAGCACCGCGACCACGTCCTCCACGTGGGTGGCGAGCCCTACCTCAGGTCGGCTCAGGTGTTCGCGCTCGCCCATGCCTGTCAGCGTTGGCGTTAGGACGTCATGCCCCTGCTCGCGAAGCACTCGGGCCACTGCCGCCCACTCCCAGCCACCGCCCCAGCCACCGTGCACGATTACGAACGTCGCGATGTCCGGATTCTCTCACGCTGTCCAGCGCGTCGAGAACTCCTTGGGTCAGCCTACGGTTTGCTGTACGGGCTCGTGGTGCTGCGGCCACTCTTCATGCTGCGCGATGCATTTGGGCAGCGAGACCGAGAAGGTTGTGCCTTTGCCCTCGGTGCTGTCAAAACCGATCGAGCCGCCGTGGCTTTCGATGATTGCCTTTGCGATCGTTAGTCCCAAGCCGGTGCCGGGGACGTGGTTGACGCTCGCGGTTGTGCTGCGGAAGAAGCGTTCGAATAGACGCTCCTGCTCTGAGGCTGGGATGCCGTACCCGGTGTCTGTTACGTGCAGTGTGTAGGCGGTGCCGCGGTTCTCGATCAGCAGCTTGACCTTTCCACCCTCCGGGGTGAACTTGATCGCATTGGAGATCAGGTTGTCGAGTGCCTGGCCGATGCGATTGGCGTCGACGCTGACGACCGCCGGCTGATCGTGTTCGAGCGTGACGATCAGGTTCTTGGCTTCGGCGGCGGGTCGGGCGGCCTCGATCGCTTCGCCGGCGAGCTCCACAAGATCGACGTCGCCGAGCTCGAGTGAAAAGCTGCCGGCGTCAAGCTGGGCGAGGAAGAGCAGGTCTTCCACCATGTGCTGCAGACGCATCGCGTTGCGGCTGACGACCTCGATGTAGCCGGCATCCTCTGCACTGAGCTGATCGGGGCCTGTGCCGAGGAGTTCGAGATAACCGATGATCGAGGTGAGCGGCGTGCGCAACTCGTGCGAGACCGTGGCGATGAGTGCGTCGCGCAGGCGATCGAGTTGGCGCTGCTCGGTCACGTCGCGCAGTGTCCAGACCCGGCCGAGGTACTGCTCGTTGCCGTCGATCACCGGAGCCGTGAATCCCTGAAGGTCGCGCCCGTCGCGGGCAAGTTCGAACTCATCGAAGCTCGGCGTGAAGGGGTCGGCAGCGAGTTCCTGCATCCGCCGTGCGTAGCGCTCCGGTTCGGTCGTCCGTTCGGCGATCGAGAGCAGACGCTCGTGGATGGGCCCTTCATCCGCAAGCCCCAGTCCGCTGACAAGTCGGCGAAGCGGCCGGTTCGCGATCAGGATCTCGCCCTCCTGGTCGGTCAGACACATGCCGTCGACGGTCGCGTCGATCAACCCTCGCAACAGCATTGCGTTTCGTTCGAGTTGCTCTTCCGCCCGCTTCAGCTCGGTGATGTCGACGATGAAACCCTGACGACGGGAACGCTCCCCGTTGTCGACCAAGTTCGATGAGTCGCGAACCCAGATGGTCCTGCCGTCCAGGCCCAGCAGCCGGTACTCATACGAGAAGGGCGCCCGAGCGGCAACCGCCGCCGAATAGGCAGCGACCACTTGCTCGCGATCGTCATCGTGCAGGATCCGCCGCCAGAGATTGTCTTCCGCAAGCCACGCCCCCCGCGGATAGCCGATCATCGACTCGACCTGCGGCCCGACATAGGTCAGCCCCTGCTCTTCCGACTCGACATAGACAGCGAGCGGAAGCCCTTCGACAAGCCGCCGGTTCTTGATCTCGCTCGCCCGCAGCCGCGTCCCCAGCACGCCCACTCCTGCGCCGATCAGAAGGAACGATGCGAGCCGACCGACGACGAACGCCACCGTCAGCGTCGAGCCCTGCTCCGAAGCCGGCACCAGGAAGAGCGCGAAGGTGAGCACCGCAGCAACAGACCCGGCGGTGACCCCGAACTCGAACGCGAGCAACGCAACCCACGGCAAGAACATCGCCGACCCCACCGCCTGGGAGTCCTTCGAGAAATAGGCCACCGCCATGGTTGCAGCCAACCCAACAGCCGAAACCGCCACAACCGCCCGTCGGTCCGCGAAGAATCGACTGATAAACCCACGCAGGCGCGAAATCAGCATCCCAGCAGTTATCGGCGCGTGACGCGCCGACCTAGAGGACTAAATCGTCCGAATCAACGCGCGCTAGGGGTGCCCGTTCGCAGCCCGTAGACTCGCCGTGTGAATCCAGTTCTCCGCATCGTGCTGCGCATCCTCGGGATCGGCGCCCTCGTCGCCGGCGGGCTGGCCGTTGCGGTCGCGGCACTGGCCGCAGCAATCCTGATCGGTCCGCTGATTTTCTGGCTCGCCTGGAACGTGCTCAACTTTGCATCCGCGGTGGGGCTTCCGGAGCTGGGCTTCTGGGGCATCGTTTTCGCGACGCTGTTCCTCGTCGTCGGCTGGTTCGGCAAGGTGGTGATCGCGGCCATCGTCTTTCTCATCGACCCCTCCTGGTTCCACGGCGCTGCTCAAGTTCGCTGGCCGGAGCCCACGTTCCGGAACTTCGTCGCCGTTGTCCTGCTCGCGCTGCTGGCGTCGCGACCGCAGGCGCATGCGCACGAACGCACGCGCCGGAGAAAACACTGAACTTTCGCCGATCCGCTTAGAGCTCGGCGCGCCGGCTACGAGCCCTCGGCCTCGGGGAGCCTCTGCGCTATCTCCCAGATATGGCCGTCGGGATCCGTGAAGCTGGCAGTGCGCATTCCCCACTCCCGGTTCATCGGACCGTTGAGCAGTTCGACGCCGCGCGTCGCCAGCTCCGCGCACACCGCATCGGCGTCATCCACCCAGATGGTCAGCTGGAAGCGCGACCCGGCCTCGCGACTCGCGACCGCTCCGGGATCGATGAGCGCGCGTGCCGCCGGCATCCTGAGCAGGTTGATGATCGTGTTGTCGAACTTGAACCCCGCGGAGTCCTCGTCTTCGTAGATCGCCGACAGGTCGAAGACCTCCTCGTAGAACGACTGCGACCGTCGGGGGTCTTCGACAAACAGGGTGATGGCCCCAACACTCTTCAGCGACGCACTCACTTCCGCACCTCTTTTCGTGGGCTTGACCAGGAGTTCTGGTTGAACCGAACTAGGACCGTCCGGACCGGGCGAAATCATCGCTTCGACCGGACCCTCAGTCGTCGGGCGGAAGCGGCGAACCGACGTTGACTTGGCCGTGAGCCCGGAAGATGGCTTCCAGCTGCTCAGGCGAGGGTCGTGGCGTCCCGCTCGGCGGCAGTGTCGGCGCCAGCGCCGGTACCGAGCCGTCGCGTACCAGTCGCTCGAGCCCCGCCGGCGTACTTACCACGAGCACGCGTGCCGTGTCGCTGTCTACGCGGAAGGTGTGCGCGACCCCCATCGGTACCACAGCCGCCGCACCCGGCACGAGTTCGAACCGCTGCTCGCCGGCCAGCACCGTCAGCCGTCCCTCCTGCACGATGTAACTCTCGTCCTGCGGATGCGTGTGAAGTGGTGGCGAAGCGTGGCGCGGAAAGAGGAATTCGATCAACGCAAAGCGCCCGTCGCTCGCCTCGCCCGGCACCTTGATCGTCGCCAGGGTGCCCAGGAACCAGAGCTGCTCACCCTCCCTCGAACCTGACCAAGTTGCCGCCGCGCTCACCTCGCTGCTCACTTCGGTGACGTCGTCCGTCTGTTATGTCGCGTACTCGTCGAACTGCGGCAGGTCGTCGGTGATCTCGAACCACGGTGCCTTGGAGCCGACGAAGATGTGTTTTGTCGGACGGATGGTGGGAGCATCGACCAACGACCCCATGGCGACGTGCACAAACGCGCCGTCCCGCACCACGGAGAAGAGGAAGGATCCGCACGCCGCGCAGCGCGTGTCGTTGAGGTCTTCTTCTCCGAAAACGGCGACGTCATTCAGACCCTCCGTGATCGTGAGCTTCTCCCGCTCGACACCGGCAAACGCCTTGAACGCGGATCCGGTCGCTGCTCGGCATTCCGAGCAGTGACAGTTCGCGGCGTACAGGAACGCATCGGAAACCTCGTAGCGAACCGCCCCGCACCGACACTTTCCTGCAAGTACGCGGTTGCTCGCCTTCGTCTCGGATGACGTCATCTATCGGCCCTCTTGCTGACGCCGCTTCCAATCGGCGAGCGTTCCCGGATCGTGACTTCGCTTCCACTCTTCGAGGGCACGATTCTTGTGCCGAAGAGCGAAGTAGCGGCCGGGAAACCACCACTTGACGGCACGGCCAAGCGCGGTGCGTCTGCACCAGCAGTCAGGGTCGCAGGCGCACTGGCGACCGCGAGGGTTGTGGATTCGCCGTAGAAGGCTCCGCACGATCCACCGAGCTTACCCCCGTGACGGGATTCCTATGGGAGGGGCAGCTCCCCTCCACCGTCGATGCAGTCGGCGAGGTACAGGGCTGTGCCGAGGTCGCCGGTCCAGAGCGTGTAGCGGCCGCGCCCGTCGTTCGACCGGCTGTTCTCCACCTGACCTGCAGCGTGCATCGCGAACGCGCGCGCTCGCTCGAGCCACCGTTCGTCTCCCGTGCGCTCGAGCAGCGCCAAGAATGCGTATCCGTTCCCAGCTGTGCCGTGGCAAAGGCCTGCCCCCTTTCGCAGCGGCCCGGCCTGCCACGTCAACTCGCCGCCCGCGACCGCAAGCTCCTCGTCAAGGAGGTGGGCGAGAGTCGCGACGATCCCCGGCGCGCCATGGCACCACTGCGTGCGGATCCGGCGATCGCGGTTTGCGTCGACCAGTCCCTTCCCTTCCTCCGGCGGCCAGTTGACGAGCCCGTCCTCCTCGACGGCAAGGCGCTGGAGGGTCTCCGAGACTCTCGCGACATCGCCGAGCGCAAGCACAACCCCTGCGAACCCGTGTGCCGGACCGAGCAAACGGCTGCTTCGCCCGGACAGTTGCTGCGTCCACAAGCCTTCCGTGTCACGTCGACCGTGCAACCACTCGATGCTCACCGTCACGTCGAGTCCGAGCTCGCGACCCGCGAGAATCGTGCCGGGACTACCCCACATCAATTCGCAACGTTCGTCGCGCGCGTTCGCCGCGATCAGCTCCGTCAGCCGCTCGACATTGCCCTGCGACGCTGAGAGCCTCTGCAACACCAGCCGGATTCCCGTCTCGCCCATCCAGAGGCTGCGCTCGGCATCCTCGTCAGGGAAATCTGATGGGGCATCGACGGAACGCTCCAAATACGGGACGTAGTCCCGCTGTAACTCGACGAGGCCCCGCCGCGCGAGGCGGTAGAGCGCATCCACGACCCCCGCACCTCCGTCATACACCGTCCGCAACTGCGTCGACGTGTCCTCGCCCTCGACGAAGTCCAGCGGATGCATCGGCCAACCATCGTCGAATTCATTTTCCGCGTCGGCAACGATGGAGGCGATCGCCGCCCGCGCCCTTTCAGCGCTCCACGATTCGTCCGCGAGCGCCTCGTGTTCTTCGGGCGAAAACAGCATCGGGCGAGTCTATTGACGACCTCACAGATATCTGGCTGCGGAGACTGATTGCAAGATCGTGACTCAACGTGATCGGGACTTGGCTTGTATCGCGAACCCCAGCGAGGTCCATAAGGCGCGGCGATGTTCCAACAGGAAGCCTTATTCGTTTTCGCACAACCTGGTTATTAGGTTGCCCGCGGCAGGGTCGATATCCCATGAAACGACAGGGACCCGGATGAAGGGGTGTCGCAGCTCTAGTCCGGGAAGCTCGCCGCTTCTTTCGTCCCTGGCCCCTCCCGCGGAAGGGCGGCTTCTCCAACCGCCCTTCTGCCTCTTCGGATCAGCGGCGGTCAGAATCCTCTTATGGCCGATGCGAGGATGCGTCTGTGGCAGCTTTTGAGGTACGGCGAGGGCGGCCGGAGGACGCGCGGGCACTGGCGGAGCTGTTCGCGGCTGTCGCCGCGGAGCGTGATGGGATCGCGACAGAGCCGCCGGTCGACGTCGACGCGCGGACAAGGCAGTTCGCGGCCTCGATCGACGGCACGATCGTCGCCCTCACCGCCGGCGAGCTCATCGGGTCGCTGCACGTTGACGCAGCCCGCTCAGGAGTCGGCGAGCTCGGGATGGCAGTCTCGCTGCCGTGGCGCGGCCGTGGCGTCGGGTCGGCGCTGCTTGGTGCCGCGATCGAGAAGGCGCGCACCGAGGGGCTGCACAAGCTCTCGCTGGAGGTCTTCCCCCACAACGACGCGGCGATCGTTCTCTACCGCAAATTCGGGTTCGTCGAGGAGGGTCGGCGCTTGAGGCACTACCGTCGCGCGAGCGGTGAGCTCTGGGACTCGATCGTGATGGGCCTTTCCCTGTGAAGCTAGCCGGGGAGCCAGCCGTCCCGTAGCGCGTCGCTCCCGGCTCCTTCATGTTCGCACTGCGGATCGCTAGGCGCCGGGAAGGACGATGTTGCCGTCGTCGTCCAACCCGAACCCTGGGTTGTGCGCGATCTCCCAGGCATGCCCATCCGGATCCCGAAAAGCGCCTGCGTACCCGCCGTAGAAGGTGTCTGAGGGCTCGCGCGTGATTTGCCCACCGTTCTCACGAGCTTCCTCGATCACCGCGTTTACTTCCTCCTTCGAGCGAACGTTCTGAGCCAACGACATTCCGCTCCAGCGCGCACCATCGTCGGGGATGCCCAGGTCAGGGCCGAGCTTTTCTCGCCCCCACAAGGCGAGGATGATCCCGTTGCCCTGAAAGAACGCGGTTTCCTCTACCTCCAACGCAGGTCGCCAGCCAAGCGCCACGTAAAACGCCTTCGCCCGCGCGTAGTCCGACACACCGAGAGTCACGAGCGTTACCCGCTGGTCCACGTGCTGAAAGTTAACCGAGACCGGCCGCGGGTCCGGGCTAAATGATGTCCCACGGCACCGACGCGTACGCGTCGGCAATTGTCTCCATGCGCCGGGCCTGCATTGGAAGGCTCATGCCGTCCACCTCACTGACAGCCGCAACGCCGCGCGCGTTCGAAAGAAATGTGCCCTCGAACGATGCGATGTCGTGAAGTCGTACGGGCGCGCGCCGCGTCGGCACGCCCAACTCGACCAGCTTGCGCTCGAGCAGCTGCATGGTGATTCCGTGCAGGCAGGGCGCAGCCGGCCACACGACGCCGGAGCCGTCGAAGAACCCGATGTTGGCGATCGAGCTTTCCGAGATCGCCCCGTCCGATGTTGTCAGCAGCGCATCGTCGAAGCCGTTCCGCCGCGCGAGCCGCGAATAGAAGCCCTGCCCCGTGGCGAGGTGCTTCAGGTGCGCGTCGGGTCGCTGGTAGCGCACCGACTGCAGGCGCTGCGGTGTCGAGACGCCGCCGGGCTGCTTGACGGTGACCATGATCGTCGGTTCGTCGTCGGACTCGAACGCGTAGACGCGGACTGACGCGTCCTCGACGTCCCGGAGCGCGTGCCGTATGAGCTCGCGGACGCGCTTGCCGTCGAGCTCGGCCTCGAAGAGCTCTCTGTTCGCCGCCTCCAACCTCGCGAGATGGAGCGCCAGCCCGCGGGTCCGACGGGCGCGGACCTGCATGGCCGTGAAGTGACCGAAAGCCGAGGCGGTCGACCACAGGCCCTCGGCGCTAGGGGGATGTCCGTCGATCTCGATGTGCAGCGGGGTTCTCGATTCAGGATTGCCTAGACGTTGACCAATCTTCCCGGCTTGAGGTGAGAGTAACCGCGTCGAGCGACAGCACGCTTGCGCACGCGAGAGCCGTCTGCGGCCGCGCCGGGACTTCCAAGTACGTCCCCGCCGTACAGTGAATCGATAATTCGCAGCACCGTCACGGGTGTGGCCGTCGTCGTGTTCCTCGTTGGGTGCGGCGGGTCAGGCCACGCCCTGCGGTTGCCCCGCGACCCGTACCTCGGGCTCAGGTGTTACAAGCCGAACGCGCTTCGGTGCGGCCGCGTCGGTCTAGCCGTCTGGGTCGCGCAGCCGGCTAGAAACGTGACGGCCATCGTTGACAGACACTACGTCGTGCTTGGCACACGCTCCGGAGGCACTGGTGCATACCGGCGAGGGCTCTTCTGGGAGGGTATTTTCGCCGACCTGAGCGCGCAGCGGATCGCCGACGCCTCTGGCTCGGTTAGCGTGCGCCTGCGAGTGACGGAAAATGACGGCTCGGTCGGTAGCGAACTCGACCGTGCGTGTTTCCGAGGGCTACGGCTAAACGCGGCCGATCTATCGATTTCTGCCCAGACGCTTGGGGGACATTCCAGAACACTGGCCCAGGCGAGACGCCTGCCCTGAGTCACCCGCCGCAATCCAAGGCGCTTGACTCTACGGCCTGCGCCGAAACAGCCGCGCGAGGTTAATGGCATAGCCCCAGCCGAAGGCTCTCGGCGTGAACAGGCGCGGCTCATTCGGGTTCCACCAGCGCTCCTTAAGGCGCGCTTTGAAGCCGTGCAGCCGCCAGTCGTAGGGCACCCCGAGAAACGTGCCGGTGCGTGGCTCCTTATTCGAGGCTGACATTGAGTGCTCCCTTCTGTGCTTCCGCTCGAAGCGTACCCCCGGGGCTCGCGTCACAGACAGGCGTTGGCGCAAGGGTTCGGGCGTTGGGAGGCCTGGGCGGCAATCAAGATCGAGGCCGCGGGCAATCGGCGGATTGCGAGGCCCGCTCCGTGGGGCATCCACGACACCTACTTTCCGCTTGACACGAGGTCGGTGCCGCGACACCCTCGGTGGTGCGATCGATCTCTGATTCGAAGGGGGCCGCCATGCAAACGGATCCGTCGCAGTCAGCTTCCTCGCAGGTCGAGGGTGGTTCAGTTGTCGGGCTCTGGCGCTACCCGGTGAAGTCAATGATGGGGGAGGAACTGAACGCCGCCGAGGTCACCGAACGAGGCCTGCTCGGGGATCGGCGGTTCGCGCTAGTCGACCCCTCGACGGGAAAGATCGCGGGCGCGAAGAATCCGAGGAGGTGGGGCAACTTTTTCGACTTTCGAGCCGCTTATGTCGAGTCTCCAGAAATGGGATCGACGTTGCCTGCCGTCCGTGTGACGCTGCCTGATGGGACTGTCGTGACGAGCGAGCAGCCTGACCTCGCGCAGCGCCTTTCGCACGCGCTCGGCCACGAGGTGGCGTTCGCGGAGGCGAAAGGCGATCGAGATTCATCGGGCGCGACCGCTGAGGAGTACTGGCCGGACATGGAGGGTCTCGACTTCAGAGACACGGTGACCGACTTTGAGCTGCCCCCGGGGACATTCTTCGATCTTGCCGTCGTGCATCTGCTCACCACCGCGACGATCGATCATTTGCGCGAGCTTTATCCGCAAGGGCGGTTCGAGGTTCGGCGGTTTCGGCCGAACATCGTCGTAGCGACAGGGCCGGATGATCGGGGCTTCGTAGAGAACGACTGGATCGGTCACACGGTCGCGATCGGAGACAAGGTTCGCTTGCGAATTACAGGCCCCTGCCCTCGCTGTGTCATGACCACGCTGCCGCAGGGGGATCTCCCGAAGGATGCCGGCATTCTGCGTGTGGCAGCGCAGCAAAATCACGCGAATGTGGGGGTCTATGCCGACGTGATCGTGGGCGGCGCGATTCAGCGCGGCGATACCGTCACGCTCGAGTGATCCGAGGCCACACAGCGAAGCTAGGAAGCGCGCACGTTGACCGAGTCCGCGAGGGTCGAAGAGTGCCGGTGTAATCTTCGCGGCCTGTGGCGATTGTCGGCGCACACGACGATGGTGCTGCCAGGAGGGCTAGAGCTGCTTCTCTATAAGCCCACGCACGAGTCGCCGCTCGATCTCTAGAGGCGTTGGCGAGCGGATCCGCATTGTTTCAAGATCTTCCGGGCGTGTTAGGAATGCCGTGATGGCCGAGTTAGTGCTGTTTCACCATGCACAGGGACAGACACCCGGATTCCTTGCGTTCGCCGACGAGCTCCGCGCTGCCGGACACACGGTCCACACCCCGGATCTCTACGACGGCAAGACGTTCGCGACGCTCGACGAGGGGGTTGGCTACGCGCAGCAGGTCGGGTTCGACACGATCCTCGAGCGCGGTCGGCTCGCCGCTGAGAGCTTGCCGAACGAACTCGTCTATGGCGGATTCTCACTCGGGGTGATGGCGGCGCAGATGCTGGCCCAAACGCGTCCCGGCGCCCAAGGAGCCTTGCTATTTTCAGCCGCCCTCCCGACCTCGGAGTTCGGGGGGCCGTGGCCGCCGGGCGTCCCGCTGCAGATCCACATGATGGAGGCCGACGAGTGGGCGCTGGAGGACCTCCCCGCAGCGCGCGAGCTCGTTGAGACGATTGCGGGCGCGGAGCTGTTCCTGTATCCCGGCGATCGGCATCTGTTCGCTGATAACAGCCTGCCCGACTACGACGAAGGTGCCGCGACGCTTCTCAAGCAACGCGTGCTCAGCTTCCTCGACAACATCGAGTAGCTGCGATAGCTCACCGCCGAATGACCGACAGCGTCATCCAGACGCCGATCGAGTTCGCGGCGTACACCCGCGTTGGGTGAGCTGCTCCCACCCTCGGGTGACATTCCCGATCTGTGAGTGTGTGAGCGGTCCCGTCTGGGGCGTTTGTCAGGTTGGTGTCGGTGCTCTTTGTTCGTGACTCGATTTACGAATGACTCCGTTGGTGGATGTCTTTCCAGTGATTTGTCCGAGCGGAGAG
>Ga0307278_10000343_pt1 | contig 23523 bp, 19 predicted proteins | sample ER_DNA_117_FD_194482 | JGI IMG/M metagenome (GOLD analysis project Ga0307278, IMG submission 194482) | Bulk soil microbial communities from the East River watershed near Crested Butte, Colorado, United States - ER_DNA_117 | ecosystem: Environmental > Terrestrial > Soil > Floodplain | place...
CGTCACCGTGCAGTTCGCGGACGGCATCGAGCGCCGGCTGATGCTCGAGTACGCGCCGCTCGAGCGCATCTCGTGATGTCGTGCTCGCTTGACTGCGTCGCCGGACAGTGGCCCCCGGCGCGTTAGTTGTGGCGAAAGTCGGGCGCAGGAACGTGGTGCTTAACAGGAACCACGCGCCATGCACGGGTCGAGCACATGCAGGTGCTGCCAAACGCTCGCGGGCACGCTCTGCCACTGGCCGACGTAGTAGCCGCTGTACGGAGACCAGCCGTTCGCTTGCGCCCAGGGCACGAGCCGATCCGTGCGGCCAAAGCTCGTGTATGTGAGCGGGCTTTCGAACTGAATGGCGAAGCCGGGGCCACCCGTGTCGCCCATGTACGCGCCGTAGTCGTGAAGGGCGTGCAGGACCTCCTTCTGCCAGGCGGAGATCGTTAACGCGTCGATCTCGGGGGAGCTCAGATCAAGCCAGAGATGCGAGCCCATCGGCGGCGCGTTCGTCGAATCGGCGCAGGCTCCACCCTGCTTCGTAGCGGGGTAGACGAAGGTGCCGTTGTCGCAAGCTAGGACGAGGAAGAGCGCGTGACCGATCGAGCCGGAGGCGACCTCCGGCGCGCGGATGATTCCGGCGAGATTGCCCCACTGAGCTGCGACTGCGTCTCCCGTTCCGAGGCCATTGCCGTCGATCGCCGTAGCGCAAAGCCGACGAGGCCGAACTGTGATGGCGAGAGAAGGTGCGCAAGGATCGCCACCGAGAGAAGCACGAGGAAGCGCCCGACGAGATACGACCCGTAGGCCCAGAAGATGCCGCGCAGCGTCCGCACGCCGACGCCCGGCGCCTCGTCGGCGGCCAGATCACGAGGCGCGTCGGGCCGGCGCCTCACAGGAGCTCCGGTGGCGCTGCACGGCGGATCGCCGGCAAGCCGCATGGCGCTGAACCTTCGCGATCGAAACGCAGACCTAGCCCGGCCGATCGGCCTGCGCCCTCTACCTCCTGTTGTGGCATGACTGGCATCGCGACTCGTCGGGGGAGACATCGTAGGTGTCTACTCACGAGCCCTTTGCGATGCGCAACAAGGACATCGTCGCGCTCAATCAGCGCAGCCGGCCGCAATCGTCCGTCTCGGCCCCGATCCAGGCTCTGATGACACCCGGTCCGGCTCGTCTTAGACTTTGGGAGCTTGTCGCCCGCAGCTGACGTCGATCGCCCCGAGTGGGCGGAGCCCGAGCCGAGAGGTGCGCTCGCCTCTTATCTGCGCGCGGTCAGGGCGCACCGGCTCTTCGTGGCCGTTGTCGTGTTCGCGACCGTGGGTGCCAGCCTCATCTCGCTTGCGCGGAGAACACCGGAATACAAGTCGACCGCGCAGCTGCTGATCAACCCACTGCCTCAGACGGACGACGCCCTTCTGGGACTCCCGGTCATCAGGGATTCAGGCGATCCTACGCGCACGATCCAGACGGCGGCAACACTGCTGGAGTCGTCGGAGGCCGCCGGGGCGACGGCCCGCCGCTTGGGCACGGGTTGGACGAAGCGGCTCGTCCTTGATCACATCGACATCGAGCCCGAGGGAGAGAGAGCAACATTCTCGACGTCACCGCGCGGGCTGGGAGCGAGGTCGCCGCTGCGAGACTTGCCAATACCTTCGTGGCGGCGGCACTCAATCAGCGCAACGCCGCGCTGCGGCGCAAGGTCGCGCCCATCATCGACCGACTCACTCTGATCCGAGCCGGCCTTCCTCGCGACGACCCCTCGGTGACGGATCTGGAAAGTCGCATCACGCAGCTCGAGGAGGTCGCCGTCGGCGGCGATCCAACGGCGCAGCTCTCGCGCCCCGCCACCTCATCGAGCTCTGCGGAGGGCGCACCGTCCTCGCTGATCGTTCTCCTCGCTCTCGTTGCGGGTGTCGTCTTGGCGAGCGTCGCCGCATTCTTCACTGAGCTGCTCGGTCCCCGGACGATCCGCGCCGAGGAGGAGCTGAAGGAGGTCCACGCGGGCCCCGTGCTCGCGCAGATTCCCAAGGCGAGATCGCGCTGGCCCGGGCGGCGGCGCGCGTCCCCGCTCGCGGCTCAGCCCGCCGTGCTCGCGAGCTTTCGCAGCCTCGAGCTCCAGCTCCGCATGCAGAAGGGCGAACACCACACGATTCTCTTCACCAGCCCCTCGGCAGGCGACGGCAGGACGACCTGCGTCATCGACTTCGCGATGGAGCTCGCGTCCGCGGAGCAGAGGGTTATCCTCATCGACCTCGATCTGCACCAGCCTTCGCTGGCGCACAAGCTCGGCATCGTCGGCGAGACCGATCTGCGTCTCGCCCTCGCGCAGGGCGCCGCCTTGAGCGACGCGCTCGTCCCCATGCCGGACTTGCCGATGGTCAGCGTGGTCCCGGGTCATCCCGCCGCGGCCGCGCCGACGCTCGAACAGGTCGGCCTGCGTCTGCCCGACTTGATCGCCGAGGCGCGGTCGAGGGCGGACTTCGTCCTGATCGACACCTCGCCGCTCGGCGAGGTCGGAGACGCGCTCCGGTTCATCCACTCTGTCGACGACATCGTCCTCGTCGCTCGGCTGAACCACACACGTGTGGCCGGCGTCGAGGTGGTGCGCGACCTACTGCTTCGAGCAGGGGAGCCGGCGACGGGCTACATCCTCGTGGGCGAGGATCGCGCATCGCTGAACGAGCTGCGTCGCCCCGTGCTCGCGGAAGCGCCGCAGCCGCCCGGCGAGGCTGCCACGGCATCGCCTCCCGAGGCCGTCTCGAAGACGAGGGCAGCCGCTAAGACCACGTCGATCACTGATCTAGTCGCGGCGGGGCTTCTGGCGCCCGACGCCGAACTCGTCGCGAGCTCGCAGGGTCAGCAGCACGTTGCGCACATTCGCGGCAAGAAGATCGAGCTGAACGGGACGCGTTACCGCTCGCTCTCTGCTGCGGCCGCCTCCATCACTGGACGGCGGACGGATGGCTGGACCTTCTGGCATACGCGTGTTGCCGACAAGAACGTCCCGCTCGCGAAGCTGCGCGAGGAACTCCGCACTTGATGCCAAGGCCAAGCTCCGGGACGAGTAGGTCAAGAAGAATCCGCCGCAGGTGCGCGTCGGCGCGCGTCTGACCGACCTCGCGGCCGAGGTGGCGGCACCCTAGGGCGATTCGCCCGCCTTGATGCCGCCAAACGCGCACTCGCTAAGCGGGGGCAACGCGCAGCCGCCAGCCGCGCGGACGAAGGAAGCCCTCTTCGAGCCGCGACCCCGCGCAGACGCTTCCATCTGCATTCGGTCAGGCTAGACTCCCAACGAAGGGCGGTTAGCTCAGTTGGGAGAGCACCAGCTCGACAAGCTGGGGGTCACTGGTTCGAGCCCAGTACCGCCCATCGACGATTACGCGGAAGGTGGCCTTCCCTCGAAGGTGGGCTGCGCGACTAACACGCGTGCCGGGAGCGGGAGTTCGGCGCGCCGGGCAAACTAAAAGGCCTGCCGGGTGGCGGGCCTCCTTCGAGGGGTCCGATTCGGGGTCTGGGGCTAGGCGTCGAGCTGGCCGGCGAGTTCCGCGATCTGTGGCCTACTTGCGTGCCCGGCTTCTTGAAGGATCGCCGGGACCTCGGGGTCGGAGAGGAAGTTCTGCCAGCCCTCCGCATCCCAGTCGAAGAGCACCCAGACCCGGCCCTGCTCATTGGGATCGCGAAAGGTATGCGAACCCTTGGACCCGTGCTGCTTTCGCTTCTCAAGGCTTGTGGTTGAGAAGACACGCCACCAGCGGTCGAAATCCTCGACCTTCGTCGTTGCCAGAAACATCTCTCTCCTTCTCTGTGGGAAGTGTGGTCGCGTCCTGCGACCTAGCCCGCGCAGTATCGCACTCGTCCTAGTTGGTGTGGCCCACCCAGCCGACCACGAGAGCTTCGAGTGTTCGGAGTGCGGCCCGTGTTCTTCGCCCCGGCGAAAACCCGGACGAAGACTGGCGCGCCGCGTCACATGGCCTAGGGGAGCTGAGTAGGTGGTAGGGCCAGAACCCTCTGCTGGGCCAGTGTTCGGGAATGTCACCTGAGGCCGTGAGGCTGGATCGGGCTGAAGCCGATGAGTTTTCGGTGGCCTGCCGGTCTCTACCGCGAACGGATCCGTACGCGCATGGAAAGGTCTCGCCTGCAATGACACGGGAGGCGTCGTGAAGTTTCTTCTCTGTTCCTCTGGCATCAGCAACCCGAGCATCCACGACGCGTTGGTCGAGCTCCTCGGCAAACCGATTGCCGAGTCCAACGCCCTCTGCATCCCCACCGGTGTGCAGCCCTTCCCCAGCGGGCCTTCGCACGTCTACCGGTTCATCAGCGGAACAACCTCCAGCCCGATGTGCGGGTTGGGTTGGAAGTCGTTGGGAGTGCTCGAGCTCACCGCCCTACCCAGCGTGAAACCCGACGATTGGATGCCTGCTGTCCAGGAGACCGACGCCCTGCTGGTTTGGGGCGGCAGTCCCTTGTACCTGTGCCACTGGATGCGGCAATCCGGACTGGCCGACCTCTTGCCGTCGCTGCGGCCCGAGACGGTCTATGTCGGCACGAGCGGCGGAGCAATGGTGGCGACTCCCGACTTCGGAGGAGCCACCTACGACGAGAGTGAACCGCTCACCGGCAGCGACAAAGCGCTGGGGCTCGTTGATTTCTCGGTGTTTCCACACCTTGATCGCGAGGATGGCATTCCGGCTAGCCCTCTGGCCGAGATAGAAGCGTGGGCCGCCGGGCTATCAGTGCCGGCATACGTGATCGACGATCAGACCGCGATCAAAGTGGTCGACGGCAACGTCGACGTCGTCACGGAGGGCCACTGGAAACTGATCACCCCCTAAGACCACCAGCGTGGGCCAGCGTTCCGGAATGACGCCATAGGATTGCGCCGTGCCGTTCACGCTCAGCAACATCAAGGAGGATCTGGAGGACATCGGCCCTAGGTTCGACGGCGCTCCGGACCTGGAGTTCCGCGCGGCGACCAAGGCGCTCGAGCTCGAGAAATCCGCCCTGAGCTACCAGCGCGTCCCACCCGGCTATCGCTTTCCGTACGGCCACACGCACGAGACGCAAGAGGAGGTGTACGTCGTCCTGCGCGGGAGCGGGCGGATGAAGGTCGACGACGAGCTCGTCGAGCTCAAGGAGTGGGACGCGGTGCGCGTCCCGCCCGGTACGTGGCGAGGCTACGAGGCCGGGCCAGAGGGCCTCGAGATCCTCGTCATCGGCGCGCCCAATCTCGGCGATGATCCGCGCGAAGACGTCGATGGCCAGCGCGACTGGTGGGCTAACTAGCCGCTGGCGTGGTAGTCAAGATCAGGGATAGCGACGGTCAGAGATGTCAGCCGCTCGCCTGGGCCAGCGTGCGGGAATGAGATCAGCCTGTGAGCACTCGACACGCTGCGTGTAGCTGCGAGCAACTCCGGCTCACGGTCGAGGGCGAGCCGTTGCGGGTCTCGATCTGCCACTGTCTCGCCTGCCAGCGTCGAACCGGAAGCGTCTTCGGTGTGCAAGCGCGATTCGACGCAGAGCAGGTGACGGCCGAGGGCGTCTCTCGTCAGTACATCCGCGTCTCGGACGGTGGAGAGGGCGTCTTCCACTTCTGTCCGGACTGCGGCGCGACCGTCTTCTACACCACGGAGGTATTGCCTGGAGTTGTGGCCGTCCCGGTGGGCGCATTCGCCGATCCGTCCTTCCCTTCGCCGACGAGGTCGGTCTGGGAGGAACGACGACATTCGTGGTTGCGGCTTCCTGACGGGATCGAACACGAGGCGTAGTCGAAGGAGAGGTGCCGCGACCTGGGCCAGCGTTGCTAAATGACGCCCGGTATCGAACCTCAGTGATCGCCGTGAAAGACAGCTTCTACGTTGTTCCCATCGTGATCGAACACTTTGGTAATATGGCGGCCCAAGGAGGAACTCATGTTCGACATCTACATCCGGATCAGCAAGCTCGGGGAGCGCTCGGAGGACGAAGCCACCGAAGTCTACGAAGCCCAGTGCCGGGCGTGGGCCGACCGCGCGGGGGTCGCCGTCGATATGGTCGAGGAGGACACCGACGTCAGCGGGGCCACGGCCGTCTCCGAGCGGAAGCTGGAGCGCCTCATCCAACGCGTCGAGGCGGGCGAGTCGGAGGGCATCATCACGCCCTACCTCGATCGCTTCGGCCGCGACCTGATCGAGGGCGCGCTCGCCTATCGACGGCTCAAGCTTGCCGGCGGCCGCCTGATCTGCGTCAACGACGGCATCGACTCCGACCGCCCGGGTGACGAGTTCCAGTTTCAGATCCGCATGGTCTTCGCCGAGGACTACCTCCGCCGCACGCGCTCGAACTTCCAGGCCGCGGTCGAGCGCGCCGCTGCGCGCGGCGTCTACCTAGCGAGCAAACCGCCCTTCGGCTACCGCAAGGACGACGAGGGGAAGCTGATCGTCGACGAGCAGCGCGCCCCGCTTGTCGTTGAGCTGTTCGAGCGCCGCGCCGCCGGCGCCAACGTCGGCGAGCTGACGCGCTGGCTGCAGGGGGAGGGCGTGGAGATCACCAAGTCCGGGGTGCGCTCGATCCTCAAGAACCGCGCCTACCTCGGCGAGATGCGGGTGCAGAACGGGCGCAGGGGCGCGCCGAGCGTGCTCAAGAACCACCACGCGCCGCTCCTGACCGAGCAGCAGTGGGAGGCAGGTCAGGTCAAGCACGACTTCGTTCCGCGCACCGGCCTCACCGAGGGCGCGCGCCTGCGCGGCCTCGTCTACTGCAGGAGCTGCGGGAAGCGCTGCAAGCTGTCGCTGTACGGGCCGCCGGGCAAGCGCAAGACGACCTACACCTGCACCTACGAGAAGTGCTCGGCGCATGCGGGCATGAGGGCGAGCAAGCTCGACGCCCACATTGACGATTTGCTCTGGCGGGCCGCCGCCGAGCACGAGCCGCACGTCGAGGCCGTGATCCTCGGCGATAGCCGCTACACGGACGCGCTCCTTGTCGTCGAGGAGGCGCGCCGGGCCTTCGAGGAGTTTCGGGACAGCGTCGAGCTGCAGCGCGAGCTTGGCATCGAGGGCTTCGCCCAGGGCCTCAAGGTGCGCAAGGAGGCGCTCGAGCTCGCGCGCCGCGAGCTGGCCAAGGTTCGGCGCCCGGCCGCGAGCAGCGGGTCGAAGCGGCGCATGAGCTTCGAGGAGTTCATGCGCGAGTACGAGCGCGAGCGCTATGCGCAGTTCATCGAGCGGGTCTGGCTCAAGCCCGCCGGACGTGTCGGCTCGCGCGTACCTCCCGTCGAGGAGCGCGCCGAGGTGTACTTCATTGGCTCCGACGAGCCGTACGCCCCGGAGGCGATCGTCGGTGACCCCGAGACGCTCGAGATCCTGCGCGCCGCGCACAGCTAGCCCTCTCACACCATCTCCGGAAGCGAGACTGCATAGCGAACTCCCCCGCCGCCGACGAGTAGGCATCAACAAGGCCGAGTCTGGCGCCGCCGGTACTGCCGGCCGACCTGCTCGAGCCGCGCGAGGATGGTGTTTCGCGCGCGCGTGAACATGATTGGTTCCGAAGCGGTGGTGGTGCCGCTATCTCGGGAACAGGCGGGGCTATCCGCTCAGCACCTTGCTGGCAAACGGCCCACCTGCGGCGGAGCGGGCGTTCAGTCCGGTGGCTTTTCACCTCGGGTTTCTTCCCACTCCTCCGGCGGGAAGTCCGGGACCTCGAAGTCCGGGTCGGATCCTTCAGTGAGATTCGGCGGGACCTCCCCCCGCAGCAGAGCCTGAAGCCTCGGGCCGAACCTGATCTCAAAGACCGTCGCCGGGGGCGGGTTCTCCCCCAACACGTCCCGGATCGCCCGCTCACTGTCGAACAGGGGACAAACAGAACAGCGCGGGAAGACCCCGTAGTAGAAGCGGAAGCGGCAGGCCCCGTGCGCCTTGAGCTGGGAGGATGCGCACCAGCCCATCTCCTTGGCGTGGTAGGCGGAGACCGGCTCGTTCCCCTCGTAGACCTCGGTCGCCCGCCAGTGGCGAACCCGCTCGAGCAAGGAGGCCAGGCCGGTGTAGGCCGCGGCGTCCTCGCCGAGGACGAAGCTCGCTCGGTACCGGCCGGGCTCGACCTCGCTGCACCCGCGGGCGCCCCGCCTGGCCTGGGCTAGGGCCTTCCCAAACCGCTTCGAGCGCGACGGGCCGAATTCGACCGTCAGCAGGCGCTCCATCAAGACCACCCTAACCAACCCGGGCTTGGCCCGATCGCTGGGCCGGAACGGACGCCGCGGGCAGCCCTGCCTCGTTACGCGGCGTCAACGAGCAAGGCCCGCGATCGTCGAGGGTAGCCGGGCGTCGTGTGTGGCAGCCCGGCGATGACGCTGCAGCCAATCGGTCACGTCGGGCTTGCCGTGTCGCCCTTTGTTGGAAGTGCGTCATCTGCCGTCTCGGTCCCGGAGAGTCCCGGAACTGACCTCGGAGCACTGTCTCAGCGTGTCAGCTGGTGAAATCAGGCAGAAACGTGCGCCGTGGGCTCGACTACCGCGCGGAACTCGCGCGCGAGGTCGACGTACGCGACGTAATTTGCTCGCTCTCCTCAGCCAGCTTAAGCTCGCGGGCTCGGTCGGCGATCACGATCCAGGGGGCGCGTTCTGCCCAGTGAGGCGGCGGGAGTGGCATCTGCTCCCGGATGCGTTCTCCGAGAGCGTGCGCCTCCGCGAGCTTCAGGTCACGATCTTGGAGCGGCTTCGCCCGTCGTGTGTCTCGAACTGGCACCGGATCCGTGGCTACCGGGCGCGTGAAAGCCGCCGCTGGAGGAAGAAGGCCGGAAGAGCAAGTGCCGCAGCGATGAATGCAGCCACCAGTAACAGCACGACGAACAGGATCGTCGTCAGCGTGAGCATGAGAAGGAGCGCGGGCACGAGCAACAGCAGCGCTCCGAGCCGCTGTAGGCGCGTCCCGCCAGCGGGCCGCCCGTAGGCGACCGTCCGGCGCGTCACGTCGACGACGACAAGCGCCCCGCCGCGCATGACTCGCTCCGGGAGCGCCGATCCATGTTGCGGCGAAGTCATCGCGCCATCATGGCACGGGAATCCTTCATCGGCACCGCTCGGCCGACCAAGAGGGTCTCCAGCGCCGCGCTCGACACTGGCTGCACTCGCCTGCGGGTTTGACAAGCGCTCGCTCGATATCAGTAGCAAGCGGCGAACAGCGAGCGTCAGCGAGACGTCGAGGCGCGGGCCGGCGCCTCTCGAGCGCGCGGCAGATTTGCGGCGTCGGCCGTCCGCGACGGCGCGGCAGCCCTCGTCGGTGCACCAGGCGGCTGCTGCCGGGAGACGCAGGCGGCCGAAACTGGCTTCAGCAGGCGCTTTTGGTCGAGCTCGAACGGGACGCTAGCGCTCGCGCAGACGAGCGCCGCTGTTGCCTGCGCTGGCAGCGAGCGGGCGGCAGCGCTCCAGCGCACTTCCTCGAGGAGGGCTGAATTTTGGCTTGTTCATGCGGTTTCAGGGTCAACATGAGCCTCCTCTGAAGCGCGGTGAGGGCCGAGCTGGTCTCGAAGCCAGCGGATCAGGCCGAACGTACGTTGGTAAGGCGGACCGGACGCCCATCGCCGCAGAAAATGACCGATTTACAGGTATTTTCGATTTGTCGCCGTCCTGAAATAGGTAAGTCAACCGGGGGGAAGAGATTCTCGGCCGACTTTCATCGCGTTTCGAAGGCCAGGTCCGTCAAGACGGTCGGCGAAGCAGTAAGCTCGAGCCGCTACGCCAACAATGCGCGGTCTTCGAGAGACTGAAGGCGGTATGGCGAGGGTTCTACGTCAAGCTTGTGCGCTGGTGCGCGGGCGCGGGGTCGGCGTCAACGCTAAGGCGCGCGCGGAGTCAGGCACAGGGACGGGGGCGAGCTTCCAGACGAAGCGCCGGCCGTTTGCGTCGCGCTCGCAGCCGGTTTCTGGCGGTCGCGCTCGCAGCCGGTCTCTAGGGGCTTTGGTATGAGCTGTCGGACAGCCATGCGACCGCGCGTATCCTCGTTCACGAGCCCGGCGTGAACCGAGCGAGCCGGGCCGTCGTCGTCGGCATCTCCGGTCCCGACGGAGCGGGAAAATCGACGTTGGTGCGGAGTCTCGTCGACGACGAGGCCGCGGGCGGAGCGCCCATTGCACAAGCGCATCTCTATGGCTGCTTCATCTGCCGCGGACGCTCAAAGCCGCTCGAGCTTCCGACTCGAGCCGGCGCGCTGGAGGGTCGCCTCCGAGGCGTCCTTGCCATGATCTCAGGTGCCGCGCTACGGGCACATGCCCTGCTCGACGCATTCGAACTCTCGCTCGTGCTGAAGCGAGCGAAACGGCGGGCGCGTCGAGGACACCCGCCGCGGACAGACACCACAGATGAAGCCCCAGGTCTTGCGGACGGTGTGCCGCTCGTGGTGACGGACCGGTCGCCGCTCGACGGATTGGTCAAGCATCACCCCCGCAGCGGATCCTGGATCGCGCAAGCGTTCCTCCGCAGTGCTTCTCGGTACTCGCTGATCGTGCTGCTCGACGCCCCTGCTGCCGCCTTGGCTGCACGGGATAATGATCATTCCGTCGCCGAGCTCGAGCTCGCGCGACGGCGCTTTCTCGAGTGGCACCAGAGGCTTCCGAACGCAGTGCGCGTCGACGCGACGGCGCCGAACGCCGTCCTCCGGGAACAGGTGCGCGCGTTGATCAGACCCCACCATGCGCGAGTCCGAGCTAGCCGTCCGTCGCTCCGGCGGACCAACTCCTGATTGAGAGCGTTACCGGCGTACGCGACAATCGCGCAGGCGAGCGGGCTCGCGGCGTCAGCGCCCGCCGCCGATGAGGCCCCTAGACGCTCCACGCGTAGGTTCGCGGCTGGCCTGGAGCCGAAGACTCCTACTTCGTACGACGTCGCTCTGCGAGCGCTGCGCAGTTTTCTACCGCATCTCGCAAGCCCTCACGATTTCCTGGTTCCCTCCGATACAAGTAGTTAGTGCTCGGCCCGACTCTTCGCCGCCGCGAACGGCGCGTGCAGTGGCTGCTCGTCGCCCTGCTCGTCGCTGCGTTGGCCGCCGCAGGTGCAGCCGCCCCGGGGTCCGAACGCGCGCGCACGCTCTGGGGAATCGCCGGCGGCTACACGGATGGTCAGCTCGCCGACCTTCGAAACCGCGGGGTCGGCTTCGTTCTGATCGAGATGCGCTGGGCGCAGGCAGAGCCGCGGCGCGGCACGTTCGACGAGCATTATTTCGAGTCCGTTCGAGCGTTGGTTCGGAAAGCACGCGCCGGCGGCTACCGTGTGATGCTCAACTTCGGGCTCGACCATGCGCCCCGCTGGGTGCTGGATGCGCACGATCGGCTCGGCAGACCCATTGGGCGTTTCGTGAACCAGTACGGCGGTGTCTATGCCGGCGATCAGCCGAACCTCGTGTTCTCGAGGCAGCTGCGCCGCTTCGCGGCCTCTTACGTGAGAAGAGTCTTCTCGAACCGCGGGCTTGGCAACGGCTTCTACGTCGTCAGAGTCGGCGGGGGCTACCTCGGTGAGCTCACGTATCCGTACGAGGGGAGGAGCTTCAGGTACTGGGCGTTCGACGCCTCCGCCCGCGCCGATAACCCCGTTGCGCGCTACCGCCCCTGCAGGCGTCATCGCGGGCAGGCGCGCCGCTTCCTCGGCTGGTACTTCGACCGCCTAGCTGATTACCAGAACTGGCAGATCCGTGCGGTGCGGCGCTGGTACTCCGGGCCGATCGCAGTCGTCTACCCCTCGTGGGGCGTGCGCCGCGGCGATGTCGCCCGCGCCCTTGCCGATAACCTCTGCGGCCGCAGCTCCGCCGAGCTGAACGGCGAGATCCAACGAGGCCTCGACCACGCGCGGCAGATCCGCCGCCTCCCGCGCATGGGGAAGCTGGTTGTCTGGGGCAGCTGGGTCGACAACGCCAGCTATTCCTCCTGGATCTTCGGCCTCGCCGATAGACGGGGCCTGGCCAAGATGGGGGAGAACTCGGGCGACTCCACCGACATTGCAGCCATGAGCGCCGCATTCTCCAACGCACGCACGTTCGGTCTGACTGCATTCATGTGGGTGCGAGCAGCGCAGGCGTATTGCCGATGCGGCGTCTACGCGTCTATCGACGACTACGAGCACCTGATCCATGATCAGGCTACGGGTACCCCGCGGTAACGCGACGCTCGTCCTCCCGGAAAAGCCACAGAGAGCGCCGGGCCACACCGCGCGCCCCCGCCGGCACAAAAGGCCTCAGCGCGACGGCTTAGCGGCTGTAAGGGCGACAGCCTCGAACCCGCTGCACATGGGCGTGCTGGTACCCGGCAAGTACGCCGGCTATGAGCCCCAAGTTCGCTGCACAACCATCCCCGTCCAGAAAATGGCGCCCGGGTCGTGCAAATCTGCGTGCCGCGTTCGGCTAGAACAGCCGACCAAACGGCCCCCGGACGTCTCCTCCATAGGCGCTAGTCGCTTGGAGGTGAAGCTTGAATGACCACTTAAAATCGCATCTCGCGTTTTGGTTGTCTCTCGACGCCGTGGAGAACGGATTCGAAGTGTCTGGTCAATGAAAAGTCGGCGCGCCGAAAACGGCGATGAGACGGGACGGAGTAACGCACAGCCGTTCGTGCAAGTCAAAGAGATGCTCCAGCGGCTGTCGGGCCGCGACGTCCAAAACTATGCGGCCGAGGCTGTGCGCCCGGGTCAGAAGCGCACGGAGGCGGCACCGGGGAGGGGCGGCCGGCGGCCCCGCTGTCACCTTGGCCGCAGTCCGACGACCCTACCGGTATCCCGTCACCGCGGCGCCCGTTCTGCCACGAAAGAGGCGTATCTAAGCCGCCGATCGCCACAGCCTTTCTCCCCCGTACGGCCGCAGCGCGCGTACAGCCGCGGCGCGGTGGTAGCAATTTCTATCTCGCGATGCTAGGCTGCGCCAAGCGCGGACGAACCACTAGGCTGCCGCGCGAGCCGACTTCGCTTTCCTTCCGCGCCGAGCGGCTGCGTGACCGGGCATTTTGCCGGCGCACTCGTCGCAGATATCGGCTTGCTTCGCACCGCGGCGGGCATCCATGAAGTTGAGGCGCATCGTCGCGCCTTTGCCGTCTGCGATTTCCCTGCCGCAGTTATCGGCACACGAGGACAGTCTTTCGCGCCATGAGAGTCCTACGTCGGGGTCGGACGCCGTGAATGTCTTAAAACAAAGCGAGGGTCGGGCAGCGAGCCGAACGCCTGAGGCGCTTCCTGTCAGCAAAGGTTGAAGGCCGCATGGTCCGTCTGACGCCCGACGCTAGCCCGGCCCGTTGTTCCCGTGCGTGGCCACGAAGGCCACGCAGTCGCCCTGGTTCTTGAACTGTTGGAAGTTGCGCCAGCCACCGTGCTTGCACTGCCCCTTCGTCGTCGGCAGGCGCGCGACCGGGCTGACGGCGATCTCGATCGGGTTGATGCCCGCCGCCAGGGTAGGGGGTGACCTAGGGCGCAGCGCCCCCTCGGCGTCGACCGAGTACTGCGAAACCGTATTGTCGCCTACGTTCGCCGCGTAGATGCTCTTGCCGTCGCCGCTGATCGCAATCCCGAGCGGGAAGCTTCCTGCGGCGACTGCAGGCTGCGACTTCGGCGCGAGCGTCCCATCGGCCCGCACCGTGTATTGCAGCACCGTGCCAGCGCGCTCGGAGTTCGTGACGTAGACGCTCTGACCGTCGGGGGTAATCGCCACCTCGAATGGATGCCCCGCCGCCGGCACCGTGGGCGGCGACTTGGGGATCAAGCTTCCGTCCGCGGCCGCCGTGAACTGAAACAGCGTGCCCGGGCCGACCGCCTCGGCGTTGGCGACATAGACGCTCCGCCCGTCCGGGCTGACCGCGACGCCGACCAGTTCGATCTGGGCGTCGTAGTCGACCGGCACGGTCGGGGGCAATTTCGGGGTCAGGCTCCCGTCCGCCCCCACCGTGTATTGAGACACCGTGCTCAGCGCACTCACGGTGTTGGTGACGTAGACGTTCCGGCTGTCCGGGCTGACCGCGATTCGTGTTGGCCCCACCCCGGTGGGGACAGCGGGCGGCGACTTTGGCGTGAGCGCCCCGTCCGCTCCGACCGAGTACTGCAGCAGGTACCTGCGGAGGTCGATGACGTAGACGTTCCGACCGTTCGGGGTAACGGCTAGCGCACCTGGGAAAGCCCGCACCGGTACGGGGGCGGACGACTTGAGGCTGAGCACCCCGCCCGCGCCAACCGAGTACTGCAAGATGGCGGCAGGTTCGGGCGTGGTCACGTAGACGCTCGCACCGTCCGGGCTCGCCGCCACGCCGAGTGGGGCGTTTCCCTCCAGCCGCGTGCGCGCGGAGCCGTTGCCGTCGCTGTCGAGACGGCCGATGAAGAGCCGGCGCCGGTCGACGGTCGCTTCGACGCCGACCCCAGGATGGGCGCGGACGTCGGCGGCGGTCAGCAGCACGATCCCTTCGGCTTCGGCTGCACCGACGACCGCCGCCGCCAGCGGATGCTCGCTCGCCGGAGCAGCTCGGCGCGCTCGAGACCGTCGAAGCTCTGCAGGTCGGTCAGCTCGGGCCGGCCCTGCGTGAGCGTGCCGGTCTTGTCGAACGCGACCGCGCGCACCGTGGCGAGCGCCTCTAGGTAGGCGCCGCCCTTGATCAGGATGCCGCTCCGGGCGGCGCGCGAGATGGCCGCGACCACCGCGGCCGGCACCGACATGATGAGCCCGCAGGAGCAGGAGACGACGAGCACGACGAGCGCGCGGTAGATCCACTCGCGCGCGCTCGGGCCGGCAAGTGGCGGCACCACCGCGACGAGGAGGGCGAGTCCGAACATCGCCGGTGTGTAGACGGCGCCGAAGCGGTCGGCGAACCGCTGACCGCTGCCCCTCGCCGATTGCGCCTCCTCGACCTGGCGGATGATCCGCGCCAGGGTGGTGTCCGCGTACTCCTTCGTCACGCGGATCTCGAGCGCGCCGACGCCGTTCACCGTCCCGCCGAACACCTCTGCTCCCGCGGCAACCTCGACCGGGATCGACTCGCCCGTGACGGCGCTCTGGTCGACGGCCGAGGAGCCGGCGACCACGACACCGTCCGTCGGCAGCCGCTCGCCGGGGCGGACGAGCACGACGTCACCGGGTTCGAGCAGCTCGACCGCCACCTCCTCCAGCGACCCGTCGCCTCCCCGCCGGCGCGCGGTCGGCGGCGCGAGCGCCATCAGCGCGCGGATCGACCCGCGCGCACGGTCGCTCACATAACCCTCCAACACGGCGCCGAGCGAGAAGATGATCGTCAGCAGCGCCGCCTCCTCGTACACGCCCAGCGCGATCGCGCCCGCGACCGCAACCACGAGCAGCGTCGAGATCGTCAGCCTACGCGCGCGCAGCGCCCGCCAGGCGCTCTTCGCCGGCTCGATCCCGCCGACCGTGATCGTGGCGAAGTAGAGGCCGTGCGGTGCCACCTCCGCGACGTCGAGCGCGTCAAGAACGAAGCCCACGACGAACAGCGCCCCGGCGGCGCCCAACGTGAGAAAGCGCGGCTGCCCCCACCAGCGCGGCCCCTTCTCGGCCCGCTCGTCGCCGGCCGGGAGGAGCGCGATCCCCGAACGCCCCACCTCGTGCCGCACCGCCTCCTGCGAGACGCGTCCGTCGTGCTCGACGACCACGACGCTCGCGCTCGGCGACCACTCGACCGCCGTCACGCCCGGCAGCCGCCGCAGCTCCTCGCCGAGGTCGGCGGAGCAGTCCACGCAGCAGCTCGGTCGACCCGGAAGCGATCGTGCCGGGTCGCCTGCTCGCCAGCGGAGGCTGCCGTCACTGGCCCGCAGCTCGCTGCCCGGTCGGAACCGCGTTCAAGCAAAGCGCCAGCTCGAGCAGGCTCGTCACGCACGGATCGACGATCCGGTAGAAGACGTTGTTGCCGCGGCGGCGCGCGGCGAGGATGCGCCGATCGGCCAGCCGCTGCAGCTGGTTCGAGACGGCCTGCGGCGTCATATCCACCTCGGCGGCGAGATCGGTTACGCACAGCTCGCCGGCGCGTTCCAAGGCGTGCACGAGCCGCAGGCGGCTGTCATTGGCTAGTACCTTGAACAACGCGACCAGCTCGCCAGCCTGCGCCTCATCGATCAGCGGCCGCTCCGCCAGCGGCGGCTGCGCCGGATCGCAGACGATCCGCGGCAGAGTCGTAAGGGGCAGCGTCGTCATCGAGTCGCCTCCGATTTCAGTTATACACGAACTCGTGTAATCCTGAATCGCGCAGCGCGCAGGCGGAGCTCTGTGCGGTCGGTGTGGGCCGCTGCCACGATCACGCCACGCGCTGGCTGCACCTGCCGGCCGCCCTCATCGCGACGGCCGCTCTTTGCACCTTGGTCGCCCTTCGTGGTGGGCTTGGGCCGCGTGGAAGGCAGCCTCCTGCTCGCGCTCTACGCGGCGTACGTGACGCTCGCGGTCGCAGGCCTGCCGGGCTGAGCTCCGTGACTACGGTTCGAACACGAGACCGAACCCTCGCCCAACGCAAACTTGCTGGCGGTCCAGCCCGGGCAGCAAACGGGCAGCAAACGTCCGAAAACGGCTTCGCTCAACCATGCGGAATCGAACCGCAAGAAGCCCGCAATCCCGCATGAATAGAGCGATTGCGCGTCCATCGTCGCCAACCGTCGTGACCCTCGAACCGGCCTGTCACGCCGGAGGTCGCGGGTTCGAGTCCCGTCGCTCCCGTATCTCGAAGTGCCCGGAAATAGGCATTTTCGTTGTCTAGTCAGACGCGCGGTCGGGCCCCGTGGCCCAATCCCGTGGCCCAAACGACTGGAGGCAAAAGTCCTGCAAATAGCAATTTCCAGGAGTCGGCTTGTGTCCGGCCGCACGAACAAAGTGGATCAAGACGTTGCACGAGCGCCTTGGAAGCCGCGAGGCACGGCAAGCGCGGGAAGGGTCTAGTGACGTAACTTCACTGCTGCCTCAGGTGCTCGGGTCGAGTGCGCGGTTGAAGACAACGACGCGGCGCTCATATTCCTCGGGCTGGTCGCGTAGATGCCGCGTACGTGCTTGGCCGTTGGCATCGCCCAGATCTGCTTCGGGCCCTTGGCCAGTCGGTAGTACTTGGGTTCATCGTCTCCTGGTTGCCGCCGTTGAGGGCCCAGATCAGGAAGAGCGGCTTCTCGATCTTCGGGGCGAGATCGGTGGGTAGTGACGGCGGCGCTGTGTTCGAGAAGATCGCGACCGCGCCGGTCTGAACGAGTGACAGCGGCGCACAGAATCCTTTCGAGCCCGTGCGCGTCCTGCATCTCCTCGCCGAACACACGTGTGCCGGCACCCTCGGAGACGACCGCAGCGAGCTCGCTGCTCTCGGCCGCCGCCTGCATCCCTCGATTCCGCTCCGCACGAGCGCGAGGAGGCGTCCGATGTCGGAGGGCTCAATGTGCGCATCGAGCTCGCCCTCACGCTGGCGAAGCGCAGCATCGACGGCCTCAGCGTGGCACTGCGCGCCAGCGCCCAGCGGCCAGCGTCGACCTTCGAGCAGTGAACACCTTGGCGGCGAAGCGCCAAATCCGGCAGGCGGTGAGCACCATCAGGTCGGCGTGCGCTTCGTCGTCCGTCAGCCGCTGCCAGCGTGTGACGAGCTGGCGGCCGTACGCGACCACCCATTCGCCCGGCACGGCGCCGATGAGTACCTGCGGGGGTCGTCGCCGATAAGGCTCCGGCCGGCGCTCCGCGCCAGAGACAGCTCGACGAGGAGATCTCGCTCGCCTGCTACTCGAGACTCGCTCTCGGCGGAACCGTCGGCATGCACGCCTGACGTACAGCTCCATGGACGGGACCGGCGACGACCGGCCCGAGCAGGTCGGCGCACGCAGCGGCGAGGTCGGTGGCACAGCCTTCCGCACGCGTCACTCGCTCTCGTACTCGTCGTGGCGGCGGTACCAGACGCCGGCGCGCAGGTCGCCCGTATCAATGACCAGGCTCTCGTTGCGCCCGCGTGGCGCGCGGTCGAGCCACTGGTACATGCCCCAGAGGCCGTCCAGCCCGCGCGCGTACGCCGAGTAGGTGTGGTAGACGACGCCGTCCTCGAGTGCGAAGGCGCTCATCCCCGGCAACTCGCGCGTGTACGTCGCGGCGTCCGTTCCGAGCGCGGCAGCGATGTCGGCGATGGGGCTGTCGCCGGCCTCCAGCATCGGCGTCACGTCCATCGACCGGTAGTTGTATTCGACGACTCCGGAGCGCTGCTGCTCCTCGGTGATCGACGTGCCGAAGTCGTAGTTGAAGTCACTCCCGAGCGACGACGCCCAGGGGAAGCTCCAGCCCATCCGCCGCTTGTACGCCTGCAGTTTCGCGAGCGGCGCCCGCGACACCGCGCAGAGCGTGACGTCGTGATTGGCGAGGTGGACGACGGAGCCGTCGAAGCCGTCCGCGATCGCCGAGCAGGACGGACACCCTGCCGTGTACTCGGGCCCGAACATGAAGTGATAGATGAGGAGCTGCGAACGTCCTCCGAAGAGATCGGCGAGGGACGCTGTGCCCTCGTCGGTCTCGAAGCGGTACTCCTTGTCGATTCGAACCCAGGGCAGCTCCTGGCGCAACCGCGCCAGTTCGTCGCTACGCCGCGTCAGCGCCTTCTCGGCCTCGAGCAGCTCCAGCCGGGCCGCAAGCCACTCCTCACGTCCGGTCTTGTGATCGGTCATTGTTTCTCTCCTTCTTGTCGTTACAAGCTTGGCGTGGCCCGCGCCACCGATGACGTCTCACATCGGTGGCGTGAGTCCGGGAACCGACGAGGGCGCGATGACGATCAGGATTCCAAGTCCGACGATCGCCAGCGCCAGCGGAACATCGATGGCGGCTTTCGCGGGCAGGAGCTTCTGGGCGAGGACGAGGACTGCGATCACGGACATCCAGGTGACGCTCATGACGCCCAGCGCCACCTGCATCAGCATCAGTCCGATGCTCGAGCCGACGCAGTAGAGCCCGAACTCGAATCCAGAGCGGACGCTCTCGCGGCAGCGCCGGCGGCAGTCCTGCTTGAGCCGCGTGAACTCGTAGACACCTGCCGCGATCGCAACCGCGCCGGCGGCAACAGACTCGTGCGGCCGGTACAACGCATACACGGCGACGCCCACGAGTGTCCAGACGGCAAGATACGAGCCGACGAATAGCGGCACGGCGCGCACACAGCCGCTGGCATGAGCGCGTCGCAAGACTGCCGGGACCGCGCCCGGCAGCATCATCGCCGCTGTCATCGACACCCACACGGCGACGAAAAACGCGAACGAGCCGAGCTCGGTCGCAGCGCCCATGTCCATCCCGTGCATCTGCCGGACCGCACGACCCAGGCTGCGGCGGCGAGCCCGAGCGTCGCCGTCAGCGCGGCGGCCGTCGCGGCTGTCCTACTGATCGTCATGGCGTCGACGGCGGCGCCGGGTTATGAGCCGCGAAGCGTCCCAATCGGCGTCAGTCCGGATACTCGTCCTTCCGCCAGGTGCGGGGCTCGGCGGGTTGTGCTTTCGGCGTTCGCTTGAGCAGGAAGCTGTAGTACGGCGCGACGAACGGGTCGGGCGCCATCACCGTGTAGGTGTGGTAGACGGTCCCGTTCTCGCGCGCGAAGGCAATCCAGCTCGGGCCCTCGCGCAGCCCATCCTTGAGCTCGGCCCCAATCTGGCCCGACCACTCCTGGAGCTCGTCGGGCGGGTTGTCGATCATCTCCTTGATCTCGGGAATCTGCTGCGCCTGCTCCTCGGTCAGCGCAAGGCCGAAGTCGAAGGCGAAGTCGGTGTTGTAGGTGGAGATGTAGGGGAACTGCCAGCCCATCCGCCGCTTGTAGGCGCTCAGCCGCTCGATCGGCGCCCGCGAGAAGCAGAGCAGCGTCACGTCGCGGTGGTTGAGGTGGATGAGCGAGCCGTCGAGCCCGTCGCCCAGGTTGGTGCAGCCGGGGCAGGCGCCGTTCGTGTAGTCGGGGCCGAACATGATGTTGTAGGCGAGCAGCTGCGAGCGCCCCTCGAAGAGCTCGGCGAGGGTCTTCTTGCCGTCCTCGGTGTCGAACTCGTACTCCTTCTCGACCGGGACCCAGGGAAGATCGCGACGCTTGCTCTTGATCTCCTCGTTTCGCTCCCCCTGCTCGGCCTCGAGCTTGGCGAGCTCGTCCCGGGCCGCCTGCCATTCCTCGCGGGTTCCAATCTTGTGTTCGGGCATCTCTTCTCCCTCCGTCGGATTTGAACGGTCCGGCGCGAGCCGATCCATCGTCGGATCGGACGCCACCGGGATCATGAAGTAAGACCCGCGGCGACCCGGAAACTCATCGCGTCGGCATCGAATCGCAGCTCTCGCTCACGGCTGCGCAGTAGCGGGAAACGCTCTGGACTTATTGGAGAACCGGGCGTATCCGTCAGGAGACTGCGCGGCCGAGGCATGGAGCGTTTGTGGAGCCTAGCGGTCGCAACTTGTGGCAACCGGTGGCAAATAAAAGAGCCTCGAAAACGGCCCAAACAGGGCAAAACCGTTGCCATCGGCTGCGACCGGCTGCCGATCGGAGCGCATGGTAAGGAGGGGGTCGACGGTTCGAGTCCGTCAGAGGGCTCTGCAAAAGCCCCGGAAGCCGGGGCTTTGTCGTTCAGGTCTACTTGCTCGGCGTCAATCGTGCGGTAGCTATGGAGCCTTTTATGGAGCCTTCAGGTTCAGACGACCACCGCTCGCCGCCGCTTCGTGGGCAACCGCAATGGCAGCCGTCGACGCCGGTCCAGGGCCGACCAAGAGGCTTGATGTGAAACGCAGCGAGGGCGTAGAAAAACCCGCTACAGCGGGTTCTTCGCGAACCAGCTCTGGAGGCGCCAAGCGATGGCCTTGACCTCTTTTGCGGGAGGCGTCTCATTGCGATCGAACATGGCGACTTGGAGGTGAGGGCCGTAAAGCCCTCCGAACGTGTCCATCGTCGCCGTTGTCACGGGTTGGAAGACCCAGTGGATGTGTCCCGGGGCGGCGTCCGCGTGCGACCAGAGCGTCACGTAGATCTGCTCCGGCTCAGCAACAGCGGCGAGCGCGCGAGCAACCCATCGAAAGAACGGCCCCAACTCGACGGTCTCCGCATCATTTAGCTGCCAGACGTGAAGAACGTGCCGCTTGGGCCTGACGATCAACGTCCCGACGCCGAGAGGCCCGACGGTATGGTCGACGAGCCAGTGCGCTGTCTCGGCGATGCGACCACCGTCGGCGATGCGACCACCGGGAAGAGGCAGACGACCTTCCGCCAGATCGCAGGCCAGGCAGCCCTCCATTGGAGGAGGAGTCTAAGGCGACTCGCCGCTCCAGCGGAACGGAGCGAGTTTCACATCAAGCCTCTAGCTCGTTGCGGATCGGAGCGCACGGTGAGGGTCGATCCCTCACCCAGACATTGACCGGAGTCCGATACTCGGGCTTCGAGTTGCGTCCTTCGTGCGCCCTGATCAGCGCTCTCCCGGACATCGGCGCGCACCAGTCCGGCGACCTTCGCCGTCACCGCCCCACTCGGGTGGACCGGAACCGCTGTGGCGCGCAAGCGTGGGTCGGGATGGGCACACGGGCAGGCGCAGTGGCGGCCGGCGACCACGGCGGCGCGACGTGGTGCACATTAGCGCCAATCAGCTGGGAGGCATGTGCCGATGTTCCGCGCCGCCCAACCTATCTGTCAACTTACAAACGGTGTCGATGCAGCGGCACGTCCGGTCGTCAGTGACAGGTCCCCCTGCCGGGGCCATCGGTGAAGATGCCGCCGGCCGCGCGCTGAAACTCCCAGTCGTACGAATCAGCGTGCAGCGTCAGCCTGAGTGCGCCGTAGGTCGTGTCATCTGACGCCGCTACGTTCGCGACCGTTCCCGTGAACGGGAACAAGCTGACGCCGCCTGTGCCAACCACGAACGACTGAATCCCGCGAGCGTCATCTCTCACGTCATCCGGGTTCTGGGGGTAGAAGCGCTGGTAATCGTGCTGGTGCGCCTGCAGTAGCACGTCGGCGCCGCCGGCGTAGAGTGCCTGGATCCACGGCCTTAACGCAATTGTGCGGGAGTGCGCTGCCGTCGGTCGGCTCCAGTATGGCTCGTGCAGAAATGCGAGCGCGCACGTCGTCGGGTGAGCCGCGAGGTCGCCTTGGATCCACGATGTCACTGCCGCCGGGTTGCAGTTGTAGGCCCACGCTGACGACGGCAGCGAGAGGATGTGCCACGCGTCCAAATCAAACGAGTACGGCGTCTCCGCGCCCCGGCCGAAGTACGTCTGGTACCTCGTGTCGGTGCAGCTGTCGACGTCGTGGAGAGGGCCGGCGGTCGGGTAGGTCGTCCCGTACAGACCGCCCGGCTTCGGCCCATACATGAGGTTCCAGCCGGTCAAGATCGTCGTAATGTTGTCGTATTGGTAATCGCCTAGCCCAATCAGCGCGTCGGGGTTTTGGTTCGAGATCAGGTCATGCACTGCTTTCGAGTTGCTCGGGGCTGAACAGCCAGCGTCACCCTGACAATTCGTGAAGTCGCCGACCGCGAATACGACTGGGTCAGATGGAGGCGCGGGCGGTGGGGGCGGCGGCGGAGGAGGTGACGGTGGTGGAGGCGGAGGAGGTGACGGTGGCGGTGGAGGCGGCGAAGGTGGCGGCGAGCACCGAAACCCGAGGATCGGCTGGAGCTTGAGGCCATTCCTCGCGAGGCGACGGTCACGGTCGACGTCGAAAAATGGAACGCCCGTGATCGCGGCGCGCGGACAAAGCCGCACAGCGTGCCGGGCCTCAGCCATCTGGCGGCGCCTACTCGGCTCGGCACCACTCGTACAGAACGGCGACGGCGCCTGTGCGATCATTTGTCGCGCGCCGTCGCGGATAATTAGCTGAAGGTCGCGGTTCACCTTCCGCCGCACGAGCCTGACCGCTGCGCGCACGCGGAAAACGTGTCGCTCGAAACGGAGGCGCGTCGGCGGCAAACGCCGTGGACGTGGCCGGCTGACGAGGTACCGGACAGTCGCGTTCCGAACAGGAAGAAGCCGCGGTTTGTCTCGAAGCGTCCTTACCGCCCACCGCTCGCCACCGCACGTGCCAGCCGACTGAGGTCGTACCTGCCGCGAAGCAGACGGCATCGCCGCCTTCGAGGCGAAGACGCCAAGCGCCACGACTGCGGCTACGCAGGCGACCGGGCCCTTCGAAGGTCGAAGGAATATTGGTGCCATCTTGCGCAGCGGGTTCGAGCTCGTTCGACTCATCGCTGGGACTCGCGAGCTGGCGCGTGAGTCGCGAGACGCCTCAATATGCGCTAGCGGCCCCGCCCGACCCAGAGGTTTACGCGCGTCCCCGCGCGGTGCCGCGTCCTTGGTCGCGGCTTCTCGCGCAGCACCCTTCCCTTCAGCCTTCGTGTCGACCGGACCTTCCGAATCCGGCCGACGCGGCAGTGAGCGCGCCGGATGATCCGGATTGCCTTCTTCAGGCTCTTGCGGATGACGTTCGGCACCACGCACTGCGGCGGCCGCTTCGCAGCCAGCACAACAGCTGTTGCCGGAGATGACACAGAAGCCGTGCCGGCCGAATTCGATGCCGTAACCCGGAACCGGATCCTCGAACCAATGTCATTGCGCGTCAGCCGGTAGGACTCGCCTGTTGCGCCCGAGATCCCGGCACACG
>Ga0307278_10000344_pt1 | contig 23514 bp, 22 predicted proteins | sample ER_DNA_117_FD_194482 | JGI IMG/M metagenome (GOLD analysis project Ga0307278, IMG submission 194482) | Bulk soil microbial communities from the East River watershed near Crested Butte, Colorado, United States - ER_DNA_117 | ecosystem: Environmental > Terrestrial > Soil > Floodplain | place...
ACTTCCCGGAGGAAGGGCGAGGCCCCCCGCCCCCCCACCCGGGCCCAGGATTCAGCGCCTGCGCCGCCGCCGCACAACGTCGACCAGCAGCCCGATCTCCTCCACCCGCAGCACCCGCGCCACCAGCAGGTAGCTGCCGAGCCCCGCCCCGATCCCGACAACCACCGTGACCAGGTCGCTAACGAACCCGCCCCCGACCAGCCCCCCAGCCGCCCGCCCCAGCACCCCTGCGACCACCGCCATCACCAGCGCGGCGACGAGCATCCGCCCCACCGACCGGAGGATGCGTCCGCCCCCCAGGCCGCCGATGCGTCGCGAGAGGGAGGCGAGCAGCAGGGCGGAGCCGACCGTGTAGTGGGCCGCGTGCCCGAGGGCGAGGCCGGGGATCTTCCAGGGCTGCGGCAGCAGCGTGAACAGCAGCAGGTTGGCGACCACGTTGGTGCCGACCGCGACCAGGTTGAGCAGGAAGGTCGTGCGGGTGTCCTGCAGGGCGTAGAAGGCGCGCAGCAGGAGCTGGAAGGTCGAGAACGGCACCAGCCCGAGCACGAAGACCACCAGCACGCGGGTGAGCAGCTCGGTGCTTGCCCCGGTCACCACCCCATGCTCCAGCAGCAGTCGCACGATCGGCCCCGCCAGCGCCAGGTACCCCAGGGCCGCGGGCAGCAGCACCGCGGCGGTCAGGCGGATCCCCCTGGCGAGGGTGGACCGGAAGGCGTCCCAGTCGCCGGCCACGGCGTGCTCGCTGAGCGGCGGCAGCAGGGCGGTCATGACGGACACCGCGAACACGCCGTGGGGGAGCTGGAAGAAGATGAACGCGGTCGAGTAGGCGGTGTAGCCGCCCTGCACCCCGTAGGCCAGGACCGGGACGAGCAGGTAGCCGAGCTGGTTGGTGACCACGTAGCCGATGGTGAACGCCGAAAGGGTGGCCATCTTGCGGATCGCCTGGTCGCGCCAATTCCACACGAAATGGAAGCGAAAGCCGAGGCGGCGCAGGAACGGCCATTGCACCAGCGTCATGGCCGCGACCCCGGCGGTGGTGCCGAGGCCCAACAGCAGCTTCTGGCCGGTCGTCACCTCGCCGAGCTGGGGCACCTGCTGGCCCACCAGGAAATGGAAGGTGAGGCCGACCGCGATCACGACCAGGTTGTTCAGGATCGGCGCGAACATCGGCACGCCGAAACGCCGGTTGGCGTTGAGCAGCCCGGTCATGACCGCCCCGACCCCGTAGAACACGATCTGCGGCATGAACATGGCCAGGAGCTGCCCGCCGATCTGGACGGCCTCGGCCCGCTCGGCCGGGCTGCCCGCATGGATGTAGAGCCGGATGATCCAGGAGGAGGCGGCCATCGTGGCCAGCGCGAGCAGGCCGAGGCCGACGATCGCGATCGTCATGGTCGCCCTGGCCACGTGCCACGCCTGCCTGACTCCGCGGGTGTTGCGGACCTCGACGAACACCGGCACGAAGATCGACGACAGGATCCCGCCGAGGACCAGCTCGTAGATGATGTTCGGGGTGGTGTTGGCGACGTTGTAGACGTCGGCGAGGCGGCTCTCGCCGACGCCGAGGGTGGCGACCAGCACGGTCACCCTCAGCAGCCCGGTCATCCGGGACAGCAGCGTCCCCGTGGCCATCAGCGCGGTGGAGCGGGCCAGGCTCGGCTCGGCTGGGCGCCCGTCCCCGGTCGCCGCGGCCTCGCTCACCGGAGGACCACCGGCATTCATCCGGTCGCCTTGCGGTCGTGGGCGGCCCGCCGCCTGCCGCGGCGCCACCAGAGGAGCAGGAAGCCGGCCGCCCCACCGCTGAGGACGAGCGCCACGCGGTTGAAGGCGGTGGAGACGAGCACGACCTCGCCGTCGGCGATGGGCTCGGCACCGTCCGAGGTGAGGACGTCGACCCGGATCGGGAAGGTGCCGGTCGTCCTGGTGCCGACCGAGAGGACCTGGGTCGAACGCCGGCGCGGCTCGAGGACGAACGGCTCGCTCGACTCCAACGGCAGGTCGACCTTTGGCGACGTCAGGCGCAGGACCACGGTGACCGGCTGGGCGCTGTCGTTGCGGACGGTGATCGGGATGTTGCCCCTCCTGGCGGTGAGGGTGACCCGCGTCGACTCCACGTGGACCCGCCGGTAGACGCCCGCGATGCCGCGCTGGACCGCGCGGACGAAGGCGCGGCCGCGCGCCCTGGCGGTGGCGGCCCGCCAGTCGCTCGACTCCGCGATCAGGAGGTCGCGGTCGAAATCGCCGGCCGCCGGGCTGAAGCTCGGCCCGACCGACCTCCGGAAGCTGGCGAGCTGCGAACGGACCTGGTCGACCCTGTCCAGGTAGGCGTCGGGCAGCCCGGCACCCACGTCGGCGGCGGTGACGGTCGCCAGCCGGCGCTCGCCCTGGTCAGGCCCCTGTGCCACGTCGTCGGCCAGGGTCGACGCCCGCTGCACGCGCAGCCACGGTGCGGCGGCGAGGCCGCTGGCGAGCGCGCGGAAGAACGCGGCTGGCGGCCGCCATCCGTGGGGAGGGGCGAGCAGGATGCCGCGCGGCTCGCTCGCGTTCGGCCGTTCCAGCCAGGCGACGGCGGTCTCGGCCAGGACCCGTTGGGCCCACTCGGCCGGGGCGCTCGCCGCCCTGGGGTCGGTCAGCGCCGCCGACAGGACGGGGTCGCCGACCAGGGCGCGCTGGCGCTGCACCATCCCCTCGCCCAGGTCGACGGTGGCGTTCTGGGTGATGGTCGCCGACGTTGGCAGCCGCCGCGGGTCCAGGACCACGGTGTCGGCGCCGTCCGCGGCGAGCGCCTGCAGCACCGCGGCGTCGATCGCCCCGTCCACCGGCCACGCCAGGCGCTGGTCGGGTGCCGTCCCGAGCTCGGCCCTGAGGACGTTGCGGCCGACCTGCAGGGCCGCCTGGCCGTCGGACCTGTTCCTCACCAGGGCGGGAAGGTCCGCGTCGGCGTAGGGGAAGGCGGCGGGCTGGTTGGCGCTCGCGGCCTTCTTGAGGTTCTGCAGGAAGCGGCTGGCGTCACGGGACCGAGGGTCGCCGGCCGCCACCACGGTCGAGGTCCCGCGCTCCCGAAGTTGCCAGCTCCCGGCCATGGCGGTGGCCTCCTCGACCAGCAACCCGTCGACCACCATGGTCAGCCTCGGTGCCCCCGGACGCGCCAGCTCGGCGGCGGCCGTCCCGAGCGGCCCGCTCGGGGCGAGCAGGTCAGCGAGCCCGTCGTCGACGAACTCGCCGCTCGAGTTGCGGTGGGGTGGCTCGTGGAACGGCACCAGCAGGGCGGCTCGCAGCGGCTGGGCCGGGCGTGCCGGGAGTTGGACGGCGAACGTGCCGATCCTGGCCGTCAGCGGACCAGGGCCGGACGCCTGGACCCGGACCGACAGCGGCAGGACGGCCCCGGCACTGCCCGCCCCGAGCTCCGGCGGCACGGCGACCCGGCGCTGCTCCAGGCGGAGGGTCGCGCCGGGGGCGACCTCGGCGACGGCCGGGATGAAGCTGTCCAGCCCCGCGAGCCCCAGCGTCGGCCCGCCGGGGGCGGCGAGCAGGCTGGCCAGCTCCGAGCGGGTGGCCACCGGCTGCCCGACGAGGACCTGCACGCTGAGGTCGCGCAGCGGCACCTGGCCGTGGTTGCGCACCCCGACCCGGTAGGTGAGCCGCGTCCTGGGATCGACCACCGGCGAGATGGACACGAGCACGACCTCGAGGGCGGGACCGGCCTGCTGCGCCCGCCCCCGCCCCGGCACCGCCAGCCCCGCCGAGACCGCCAGGAGGACCGCTAGAGCGGCGAGGAGGCGCCGGCTCACCCCGACCGACCGGGAGATCCCCCGGATGCGCCCTGCCTGGCCAGCGCCGCCGGGATCAGGTCGAGCAGCTTGCGCTCGTTGGCGAAGGCCATCCGCCGCCTGGCCTGCTCGAGGGTGAACCAGTCCGCCTCCTCCATCTCGGTGTCGTGCCTGGCGAAGTCGCCGCCGACGCCACGCATCAGGAAGTAGTGGACGAACTTGTGGTAGCGGGTCTGCTCCGGCGCCCAGACGAACCAGTAGTCGATGGTGTCGAGCGGGCCGATCAGCTCGACCTCCAGGCCGGTCTCCTCGCGGACCTCGCGCATTGCCGTGTCGGCGACCGTCTCGCCCGGCTCCTGGGCGCCCTTGGGCAGCGTCCACTGCAGGGTGCCCCTGACCGAGCGGTGGGCGACCAGCGCCACCGACGCGTCGGGCCTCGGCTGGGCGAGCACCACCCCGCCGGCCGACACGGCACGGGCGGTCCGCACGGTCAGCTTCCCTGCCTGGTGATGCGGGCGATCACCGCGCTGGTCGCCTTGACCAGGTCGGCGCCCCGCACCTTGAGGATCACGCCCGGTTCGCCGGCGGCCGCGTAGACGACGTCCTGGGCGGCGACCTGCTCGTCGACGACCAGGGTGGTCGGGCACTCCAGGGCGACCGGCGGCACGAAGGCGAGCAGGTACCCGGTCAGCCCGGGAGCCCGGTCCGGCGAGACCGGGCGCAGGTCCTCGCGGCCGAGCAGCTCGGCCACGCAGGGGACGTCCACCGCGGCGTCGGCGGGAGCCAGCGCCACCACCGCCCCGCCGTCGTCGGCCAGCAACGTCGGACGGCCGACCGCCACGGCCGGCAACCCGAGGACGCCGGGGGCGGCGGCCAGGTCGCGCAACGGCCCCGGGAGCTGGGAGAGCTCGTGCACGACGTCGTCGGCGAGCAGATGGTTGTGGACGTCGATGCTGGATCGCACGGGGGTCTCCAGTGGAGTCACATCGGCGGGCGCGCGACCCCGAGTATAGCGGGCGGCCGGGGCGTCCACGCCCCGGCCATCAGCCCCGCGGGTTGTCTCCCTGCCGGGCCGTCAGCGCGACCCACCCTTGCGGCCGATCCGCTGATAGAACTCGATCCCGTAGCGCTGCTTGGTGGTCTCGCCGCCCTTCTTCCCCCCCATCCGGCCGATCTTCCCGAAGAAGTCGTCTCCGTAGCGTCTCTTGGTGGTCTGGCCACCCTTGCGGCCCGCTTCAGCCCGGCTCATCTTCTTGATGCTCGGCATCGGACCACCTCCTCACCAGACCGGTTGCCTCGTTGGCGCCGTCGTAAACCCCTGAATCACCTTGCGGGTCACCCGGTATCCTGCGGGCATGAGCCAGCTCTCCCCCGCGCAGCGCGAGGCGCTCGGCGCCCTGCTGCGGGCCGCGCCGTTCGCCAAGGTCGTCCGCGACCTCGGCGAGCGCTTCGCGCGGCGCGACCACGAGCTGTACCTGGTCGGCGGCACCGTTCGCGACGCGCTGCTGGACCGCGCCTCCCCGGACGTCGACCTGACCACCGACGCCTCCCCGGACCAGATCCTGGCGGTGGTGCGGGCCAGGGGATGGGACGACGGTGTCTGGCTGCAGGGCGTCCGCTACGGCACGGTCGGGGTCCGCAAGGGCGACTTCCGGCTGGAGATCACCACCTTCCGGTCCGACCGCTACCGGGAGGACTCCCGCAAGCCGGAGGTGACCTTCGGGCGCTCGGTCGAAGAGGATCTGGCCAGACGCGACTTCACGGTCAACGCGATGGCCATGCGACTGCCGGACGGGCCGTTCGTCGACCCCCACGGCGGGCTCGCCGACCTGGCGGCCAGGCGCCTGCGCACCCCGTCCAGCCCGGCGGTCTCCTTCGAGGACGACCCGCTGCGCATGCTGCGGGCGGCCCGCTTCGCCGCCCAGCTCGAGCTGGTCCCCACCCAGGAGACGGTCGCCGCGATCACCGAGCACCGTGACCGCCTGCAGATCGTCTCCCGCGAGCGGATCCGCGACGAGCTCCAGAAGCTCCTGCTCGGCCGGGCTCCGGCCAAGGGGTTGTGGCTGGTGGTCAACACCCGCCTCGCCGACGAGTTCCTGCCGGAGCTGCCGGCGCTCGCCCTGGAGCAGGACCCCGTCCACCGCCACAAGGACGTGCTGCGGCACACCATCGCGGTGGTGGAGCGGACGGCCGCGTTCGACGCCGACGACCCCGACCTGACCCTGCGGATGGCCGCGCTCCTGCACGACATCGGCAAGCCGCGCACCCGCCGGGTCGGCCCCGAAGGCATCAGCTTCCACCTCCACGAGGTCGTCGGCGCGAAGCTGGCCGAGCGCCGGCTCACCGAGCTGCGCTTTCCGGCCGACCTGGTCGCGGACGTGCGCCGGCTCGTCCTGCTCCACCTCCGCTTCCACACCTACCGGCTCGGCTGGAGCGACTCGGCGGTGCGGCGCTACGTGCGGGACGCAGGGCCGCTCCTGGACCGGCTGAACTTCCTGGTCCGGTCGGACTGCACCACCCGCAACGTGTTCAAGGCCAAGCAGCTCACCGCCTACTCCGACGAGCTGGAGGAGCGGATCGCCCGCCTGGAGGCCGAGGAGGAGCTGGCCAGCATCCGGCCGCCCCTGGACGGTCGGCAGGTGATGGCCCTGCTCGGCATCCCGCCGGGACCGCTGGTCGGCAAGGCCCTGGCGCACCTGCTCGAGCTGCGTCTCGACCGCGGCCCCATGGCCGAGGACGAGGCCGTCCAGGCCCTGCGCGACTGGGCCCGAGCGGAGGGGATCGATCCCCTCCCCGGCGAGGACTGACGGCGGGTCAGGGGAGTCGGACGACGAGGCCCTCGTCCGGGCCGAGCCGGAGGGGGTGCAGCCCGACCTCCTCCCCGGCCGCGCGGTCGGGGTCGGTGGCCAGCTCCAGCCGGCCACGGTCGGCCCCGAGCCCGGGCTCGAACGCCAGCGGCTGGCCGGTGAGGTTCAGCGCCACCAGCAGGCGGTCCTTCCCGGCGCTGCGCAGGTAGGCATAGCAGCCGTCGGGCGCATCCGGCAGCGAGCGATAGTCGCCGCCACGCAAGGCGGCCGAGCCCTTGCGGTACCAGATCAGCCGCCGGTAGAGGCTGAGCATGGAGGCCGGGTCGTCCCGCTGGGCGGCGACGTTGACGGTGGCAGCGTCCCGCCCGACGGGCAGCCACGGCTCGCCGTCGCTGAAGCCGGCCCCGGGGGAGCCGTCCCACTGCATGGGGGTGCGCTGCGGGTCGCGGCCGTCGACGTCGACGACCCGGTCGGCCGGGACCTCGCCGTCGGTCATCCCGATCTCGTCGCCGGCGTAGACGAATGGCGTGCCCCGCAGGGTGAGCAGCAGCATGGCGGCCACCCGGGCCCGCGCCTGGCCGTTGCCGCCCTCGTCGTAGCGGCTGGCGATGCGGGGCACGTCGTGGTCGCCGAGCATCCAGGCCGGCCAGGTGTCCGGCGGGAGCAGGCCGGTGAACTCGTCGACGATCGAGCGGAAGGCCGCCGCCTTCCACGGCTGGGTGAGGAACACGAAGTTGTGGGCCAGGTGGAACTCGTCCTGCCCGGCGCCGTAGTAGCTGGCCAGCTTGGCGAGGTCGAGCAGGTAGACCTCGCCGACCGCCATGCGGTCGTCGTAGGCGTCGAGGGTGCGCCGGAAGCGGCGCAGGATCTCGTGGACCTCCGGCCAGTTCTCGTCGCGCCGCTCGACCCCCTCGAGCCGCGCCAGCCGCGCGGCCCTCGCCACGGAGCTGACGTCCCCCTCGGCGTCGGCGTCCAGCTCGACCAGCGGGTTGTCGAGCAGCTCGGGGTCGCGGGCCATCTTGTGGGCGACGTCCACCCGGAACCCGTCGACGCCGCGGTCCAGCCAGAAGCGCATGACCTCGTCCATGGCCTCGCGGACCTCCGGGTTCCACCAGTTGAGGTCGGGCTGCTGCGGGGTGAACGAGTGCAGGTACCACTGGCCGGTCCGCTCGTCGAAGGTCCAGGCACGGCCGGTCCTCGGGAACGCGCTGATCCAGTTGTTGGGCGGGGAGCCGTCCGGCTTCGAGTCGGCCCAGACGTACCAGTCCCGCTTGGGGCTGTCGCGCGAGGCCCGCGACTCCAGGAACCAGGGGTGCCGGTCGGAGGTGTGGTTGGGGACAAGGTCGACCACCACCCGGATGCCGCGGGCGTGCGCCCCGGCGACCAGCCGGTCGAAGTCCTCCAGGGTGCCGAACAGCGGGTCGACGCCGGTGTAGTCGGCCACGTCGTAGCCGAAGTCGGCCATGGGCGAGGGGTAGAAGGGCGACAGCCAGATCGCGTCCACGCCGAGCGAGGCGGGGGTGCCATCGTTCAGGTGGTCCAGGCGGGCGACGATCCCCGGCAGGTCGCCGACCCCGTCGCCGTCGGCGTCCGCGAAGCTCCTGGGGTAGATCTGGTAGATGACCCCGTACCGCCACCAGTCACCTCTGGCCACGCCGCCTCCCTCCTGCTCGTGGGGCTCCACGTCGCCAGGCTAACAAGGCGCCGCCCGGGTCGCCCCGGGCGGCGCGGGTGGCGCGGGTGGTGGCTCAGGCCTGGGCGGGGTCGAGGCTGCGGCCGTCCGGGGGGAGGTCCCCGTCGACCCGGCCGGCGATGAAGTCCTCGACCATGCGGCGGGCGACGTCGTCGGTGTACTGCACCGGCGGCGACTTCATGAAGTAGGCGGCCGGGCCGAGCAGCGGCCCGCCGATGCCGCGGTCCAGCGCCAGCTTGGCGCAGCGGACCGCGTCGATCACCACCCCCGCCGAGTTCGGCGAGTCCCAGACCTCGAGCTTCAGCTCGATGTTGAGCGGGACGTCGCCGAAGGCGCGGCCCTCCACGCGGATGTAGGCCCACTTGCGGTCGTCCAGCCACGGCACGTAGTCGCTGGGGCCGACGTGGATGTTGCGCCTGCCGAGGTCGTGGTCGACCTGAGAGGTCACCGCCTGCGTCTTGGAGATCTTCTTGGACTCCAGGCGGCTGCGCTCCAGCATGTTCATGAAGTCCATATTGCCGCCGAAGTTGAGCTGGTAGGTGCGGTCGATGTGGACCCCGCGGTCCTCGACCAGCCGGCTCAGCACCCGGTGGACGATGGTGGCGCCGACCTGGGACTTGATGTCGTCGCCGATGATCGGCACGCCGGCGCGGACGAAACGCTCGGCCCACTCCGGCCGGCCGGCGATGAACACCGGCAGGCAGTTCACGAGCGCCACGCCGGCCTTGAGGGCCTGCTCGGCGTAGTAGCGGGCGGCCTGCTCGGAGCCGACCGGCAGGTAGCAGACGAGCACGTCGGCGCCGGAGGCCGCCAGGGCGACGGCCACGTCGACGGGTGCCTGGTCCGACTCCTGGATGGTCTCGGCGTAGTAGTGGCCGAGGCCGTCCAGGGTCGGCCCCCGCTGCACCTCGACGCCGACGGGGGGGACGTCGGCGAACCTGATGGTGTTGTTCTCCCCGGAGAGGATGGCCTCCGAGAGGTCACGGCCGACCTTCTTGGCGTCGACGTCGAAGGCGGCGACGAACTCGAGGTCACGGACGTGGTAGCCGCCGAGCTCGACGTGCATGAGACCCGGGACCTGGTCGCCCGGCTGAGCGTCCTTGTAGAACTGGACGCCCTGCACCAGGGACGATGCGCAGTTGCCCACGCCGACGATCGCGACGCGTAGCTTTCCCATGGGGTTCTGGTCTCCTCCTCCTGAACGGCGCGGCCTACCCGGTCTGTGCGGGAAGGCGGGGGTCGCGCGAGGTGTGGGGGAGCTGGGCGTGGAGCCCAGCCGGATCCTGGTCAGGGTCGCCTTCGGTCGAGCGCCGCTCGCGGGCGATGAGCCGGTCGAGCCAGGCGATCTCCCGCTCGCGCTCGTCCAGCCCGTGGTCCATCAGCTCGATCGTGTAGGCGTCCATGCGCTCGCGGGTCGCGCGCAGCGAGCTGCGCAGGTCGGCCAGCCGCTCCTGCAGGTAGCCCCGGCGCCGCTCGAGCTGGTCGAGGCGGGTCTCGGGACGCAGGTAGCGGAAGAACGCCAGACGCAGGGAGAACCGGTCCTGCTCCAGGTCGTGCATGTCGGCCGACTCGAGGAGCTGGTGGAACAGGCGGTTGCCTCGCTCGGTCAGCCGGTACACGTGCTTCTTGCGGGAGGTGAACGGGGCGACCTCGACGTCGAGGGCCCCGTCGCCGGCCAGTCGCTTCAGGCATGGATACAGCGACCCGTAGCTGACTCGCCAGAAGGCGCCGAGCTTGACCGTGAGCTGTTTCTTCAGGTCGTAGCCGGACATCGGTGTCTCCTTGAGCAGCCCCAGCACGGCGAGCTCGAGCACGAAAGCACGTCCCCTTTACTTGTGGTTCACTACTGCATATCGGGCCGATGTATCGACCCGATGTATCGCCACGATAGGTACGCGGCCGCGAGTATGTCAACTCGCGTGGCCAAGCCGTTATCTGACCGGCTGTCGAGCTACACTGGCGCCGACATGCGCCTCGTCGACTACACCCTGGCCAAGCGGGCGAAGCTCACCGAGCTACGCGGTGGGCGCCTGGCCCGCACCGACGTCTGCGACGCCCACCCGGAGCTGCTGCGCGCCGCCCGCAACGTCGGCGAGCGGACCCTGGTGCCCTGCCCGGTCTGCGCCGAGGAGTCCCTGGTCCACGTCACCTACGTGTTCGGCGACGCGCTGCACCAGCGCTCCGGCCGCGTCTGGCCGCGCGACGGCCTGGCCGACCTGCACCGCTCGATGGACGAGGTCGCCTGCTACGTGGTCGAGGTCTGCACCACCTGCTGCTGGAACCACCTCGCCCAGCGCTACCTGCTCGGCCGCCGCCACGTCGGCTAGGTAGCGCCCGAATCGGCTTTCCACCCACCGGTGCGGTAAAGTCGGGCACCTGATGGCCGCACCGACGATCACCCCCTCACGCGCCGCCAGACACGCCAAGCCCAAGCCAGCGAGCCAGGAGCCACCCCCACGCTCCCGCCTCCGCCGCATCCTGCGCTGGGCGCTGTGGCTTGCGATCCCGGCCCTGGCGATCTGCGCCGGCACGGTCATCGGGCTGGTGTACGCGTTCGCCCGCGTGCCCCTGCCGGACGAGGTCCCCACCGCGCAGACCATCGTGTTCCTCGACCAGACGGGCAGGCGCGAGATCGGCACCCTCACCGCCCAGGAGAACCGCCGCGTGGTGCCGCTCGACAAGATCCCGCTGCACACGCAACAGGCGGTGCTGGCCGCCGAGGACCGAGATTTCTACGAGCACGGGGCGATCTCCTGGCGCGGCCTGGCCAGGGCGACCGCGGCCAACCTGCTGCGCCGCCGCATCTCCGAGGGCGGCTCGACCATCACCCAGCAGTACGTGAAGAACGCCTTCCCGGGCGTCGGCCGCGACCGGACCCTGTTCCGCAAGCTCAAAGAGGCCGTGATCGCGGTCAAGCTGGAGCGCAAGCACTCCAAGGACGAGATCCTCGAGTTCTATCTCAACACCGTCTACTTCGGCCACGGCGCCTACGGGATCGACGCGGCCGCCCGCACCTACTTCTCGTGGCCGGCGAACAAGGCCAAGGGGAGGCCGGCCAAGAAGGTCACCGCCGTGGACCTGACTCCCGCCCAGTCGGCCCTGCTCGCCGGCATGATCCGCAGCCCAGAGTTCTACGGGACAAGGGATCACGCCGTCTCCGCCAAGGCGCGGCGCAACTACATCCTGCAGGCGATGGTCGACCGCGGCTGGCTCGAGGCCAAGAAGGGGCGCGCCGCCATGGCGTCCACGCTCGGGGTCAACTGGACGCCGAAGCGTGGTGGCATCGTCAACTCCCAGGCGCCCCACTTCCTGGAGAAGGTCCGCCAGTACCTGGTCGACAAGTACGGCGCCGAAGCGGTCAACATGGGTGGCTTCCGGGTCAGGACCACCCTCGACATGGCCATGCAGGAGCAGGCGAAGCGGGCGGTCCGGGCCGTGGTGCGCGAGGGCGGCGGCAACCCGAGGGCGGCGCTGGTCGCCATCGACCCCCGCAACGGGGCGGTGCGGGCGATGTACGGCGGCAACGACTACGCCAAGCGCCAGTGGAACTACGCCACCGACTCGATCAGGCAGGCGGGCTCGACCATGAAGCCGTTCGTGCTCGCCCAGGCGCTGGCCGACGGCTGGTCGGTCCAGTCCGGGTTCGACGGCCCGGCCGAGCTGGAGGTCAACGGCCGCAAGTATCACAACTACGACAACGCCAACTACGGCTGGATGAACCTACAGGAGGCCACCAGGCTGTCGGTCAACACCGTCTACATCCAGCTCATGGAGAAGCTGCAGAACGGCCCCGAGCGGGTGGCCGAGCTGGCCAAGCGACACGGGCTGACCGCGGAGCTGAACCTCGGCACCCCCGTCAAGCCGGGCACGAGCCCGCTGGAGAAGCGGCCCGTCCTGCGGCCCTACCTGCCGCTCGCGCTCGGCTCGGGCGACGTCACCACCTTGCAGCTCGCCTCGGCGTTCGGGACCTGGGCCAACCGCGGCTGGCACCACGCCCCCCACCTGGTCGAGAAGGTGGTCGACTCGAACCGCCGCGTGATCGAGCAGCACGACTACAGCACGAAGGGCGTGCAGGTCATCCACGCCAACCAGGCCGACACCATCAACATGGTCCTGCGGAACGCCGTCGAGAGCGGCACGGGCACCGGGGCCCGGCTGTTCGACCGGCAGGTCGCCGGCAAGACCGGCACCACCACCGACTACACCGACGCCCGCTTCGTCGGCTACACGCCCGACCTGGTCGCCTCCGTCTGGCTCGGCTTCGACAACCCCAAGCACAAGCTCTACAACATCAACGGGGTCCGCGCCGTGTCCGGCGGCTCGCTGCCGGCCCGGATCTGGCACGACTTCATGGTCGAGGCGACCAGGGGCACGCCACCCCAGTCGTTCGTCGACCCGCAGTCGTTCGGGGTGGTGGTGGGCGCCACCACCCTCCCGCCCACCACCGCGGTGCAGACCAGCCAGCCGAAGCCGACCGACCCGCCGGGGTTCCCGACCCCCACCTCGCTGCCGGGCCCGCCGCAGACCTCACTCCCGCCCCTGCCCGGGCCTGGCCCAGGTCCGACCAGACCGTAGCCGGACCCGGACGCGTGCGGGCCGCGAGCGTGGAGGGCGAGGCCCGGGCCGAGGGGCGGGACGGCCGCTCGGCGGGCCGCGTCGACCTGCTGGTCGTGGGGCTCTGGGTCCTGACCAGGGCCGTCCTGCTGGTCGTCTCGCTCAATCCCCGCCTGTACTCGGCGGCCGTCTTCGGCGACGCCCGCTTCTACGCGGCCAAGGTCGAGCGCATGTTCCAGGGCGAGCTGCCCTACCGGGACGTCGCCATCGAGTACCCGCCGGGCAGCGTGCCCTTCACCATCCTGCCCGGCCTGGTGGTGGGCACCGGTGCCGGCTACCGGCTGGCCTTCGCCTGCGAGATGGTGCTGGTCGACGCCGTCGGCCTGTGGGCGGCGAGCCGGCTCGGCAGGATCGTGGACCCGGGCAGGCGGCGGATCCCCCTGGCCTACGTGCTCGCGATGGTGGCGATGGGGCCGCTGCTGCTGCTCCGCTTCGACCTCGTCCCGGCCGTCTGCGTGCTGCTGGCGGCGGCCATGGCCGCCGAGGGGCGCCCCGGCTGGGCGGCGGCGGCGCTGGGCTACGGCACCGCCGCCAAGATCTTCCCCGGGGTGCTCGCCCCGCTGCTGGTGCTCGGCCTGGTCCCGGCGATGGGCTGGCGCCGGTCGCTGCTGCGGACGGTGCCGCCGTTCCTGGCCGGTTTCGGCCTCACCGTGGTGCCGGCCCTGCTGCTGTCGGTCAGGGGGACGGCCGACTCGGTCCTGTTCCACGTGCAGCGGGGGGTGCAGATCGAGAGCCTGTGGGCCAACGCCATCGCCCTGCTCGACCTGTTCGGGGGGCCGCAGGCCCGCACTGTCACCAGCTTCGGCGCCTATGACCTGAGCTCGAGCGTCTCGGACGCGGCCAAGCTGCTGTCGGGCGTCGCCACCCTGGCGATGCTCGCCGGGGCCGGCTGGCTGGTGTGGCGCCGCTCGCGCCGGCTCGGCGGGTTGGGCCCGGCCGACTGGGCGGGCGCGTTCGCGATCGGCGTCTTCGCCTTCATGCTGCCCACCCGGGTGCTGTCGCCCCAGTACCTGGTGTGGCTCTGCGCGCCGATGGCCGCCCTGGCCGCCGTGCTCGCCGGCCGGCGGGCGCTCTGGGCGCTGGTGGCGGCCGCCCTGGTGAGCCAGGTGATCTTCCCCTTCCGCTACAGCCAGCTCCGTCGCCTCTACCCGTTCGACGTCGGCCTGCTCACGCTGCGGAACCTCCTGCTGATCGTCGCCTGCGTGCTGGTCGTGCGCGCCTTCGGTGGGGCTGTGGACAGCCGGCGATGACTGTCGGGGGTCGATGGGAAACTTGGTCCATGGCTGGGATCACACCGACCGCAGGTACAGCGCCGTTGCCCGCCAGGGCGGCGCGCTGCTACCCTCGGCCGGCTTCACGCTCCTGCTCCCACCACGGGGGCCGCTCAGTCCAGAGGAGGTGACATGCGTCACTACGAAGTCATGCTGATCCTCGACCCCAGCCTGGAGGACAAAGACGCCAAGGCGGCGGTCGAACGGTTCATGACCACCATCACCAGCCGGGGTGGCAAGGTCTCGGGCATCGACCACTGGGGCAAGCGTCGGTTCGCATACGAGATCCGGCACCTCAACGAGGGCTACTACACGGTCGTCGACCTCGAAGCGATGCCCGAGACAGTCGACGAGCTGTCGCGGGTGCTCTTCTTGGCCGACAATGTGATCCGACACAAGGTCATCCGGCCCGAGGCCGCCTGACCGGCGTCTCCCTTCCCCGCTGGCCCCATCCTGGGCCGTTGTACTGGTTCGTGCCCGGCTTCCAGCCGGCGCGGGACGTGAGCGAGGTGGTATACGAGTGGCAGTCGACAACCAGGTCATGCTCGTCGGCAACCTGACCGACGATCCCGAGCTGCGCTTCACCCCCAACGGGGCTGCGGTGGCCAACTTCCGGCTGGCCGTCACCCCCCGCGTCCGCGAGGGCGACTCCTGGAAGGACGGCGAGACCTCCTTCTTCCGGGTCAACGTCTGGCGCCAGCAGGCCGAGAACGTGGCCGAGACCCTGCAGAAGGGCGCTCGCTGCATCGTGGTCGGCCGGCTGCGGACCCGCTCCTGGGAGACGCCGGAGGGCGAGAAGCGCTCCGTCACCGAGGTCGAGGCCGACGAGATCGGCCCCAGCCTCAAGTTCGCCACCGCCAAGGTCGAGCGCGCCAGCCGGAGTGGCTCGGGTGGCGGCGGCGACTGGGCGGGCAGCACGGCCGGGGCGGACAAGGGCGGCCAGTTCAACGATGAGCCGCCGTTCTGACCGAGAAAGGCACCAAACGCATGCCCAAGAGCACCTTCCAGCGCAAGCCCAAGCGCAAGTTCTGCCAGTTCTGCGCGGAGAAGCAGGACTACATCGACTACAAGGACGTCAACCTGCTGCGCAAGTTCATGAGCGACCGGGGCAAGATCCGTGCCCGCCGGGTCACCGGCAACTGCGCCCAGCACCAGCGCGACGTCGCCGCCGCCGTCAAGAACGCCCGCGAGATGGCCCTGCTTCCCTACTCGATTCGATAGGACGGATCACGTGAAGGTCATCCTGAACCAGGAGGTCCGCGGGGTCGGCGCCCCCGGGGACATCATCGAGGTCGCCGACGGCTACGGCCGTAACTACCTGCTGCCACGCAACCTCGCCCGCCTGGCCACGCCCGGCGCGGTCCGCCAGGCGGAGGGGATCCGCTCGCGCCGGGTGGCGCGCGAGATCGCCGACCTCGAGCAGGCACGGTCGATCGCCGGCCACCTCGAGTCCCTGCGCGTGGTCATCCCCGCCAAGGCGGGCAAGGAGGGCCGCCTCTTCGGGTCGATCACGACCCCGCAGATCGTCGAGGCGGTCCAGCGCAGCGGCGGCACCGCCATCGACCGGCGCCGCATCCACCTGGACGCTCCGATCAAGTCGGTCGGCACCCACCGCCTAACCGTCCGGCTCCACCCCGAGGTCGAGGCGACCGTCAACCTGGAGGTCGTGCCCGGGTAGCTCGGGGAGCACGAGAAGGAGATCAGCAATGGCCGTCCGCCCCGTCTCCGACGGTGGCTCGCGGGCCAGCGCTTCCCCAGCCTACGAGCGCGTCCCACCGCACAACGTCGAGGCCGAGGAGTCGGTCCTCGGCTCGATGCTGCTCTCCAAGGATGCGATCGCCGAGGTCCTCGAGTTGTTGCACGAGGACGACTTCTACCGGCCGGCGCACCGGACGGTGTTCCGGTCGGTCCTGGACCTCTATTCCCACGGCGGCGCCGTGGACGCCGTCACTGTGTCCGAGGACCTGCGCCGCAACGGCGACCTTGCCGACGTCGGCGGCGCGCCGTTCCTGCACACCCTGGTGGCCGGCGTGCCCACCGCCGCCAACGCCGCCTACTACGCCCGCATCGTCAAGGAGGCCGGGGTCCTCCGCCGGCTGATCGACGTCGGCACCCGCATCGTGCAGGTCGGCTACGAGACCCCGCAGGACGTCGAGCGGGCCGTCGACCTGGCCGAGTCGTGGGTCTACCAGCTCGCCCAGGGCCGGGTCAGCGAGGACTACCAGAGCCTGCGCGACGTCCTCACCGGGACCCTGGAGGCGATCGAGCGCCTCCACGAGGACCACCGCGAGATCACCGGCGTCCCCACCGGCTTCGCCGACCTCGACCGCCTCACCTCCGGCCTCCAGCCCTCCAACCTCATCATCGTGGCCGCGAGACCCGCCGTCGGGAAGGCGCTGGCTCTCGACACACCCCTCCCCACCCCGACCGGCTGGACGACGATGGGCGATGCCGCGGTCGGGGACGAGCTGATCGGTGCGGACGGCAGGCCGACGACCGTCGTCGCCGCGACCGAGGTCCTGCACGGCCGGCCCTGCTACGAGGTCGAGTTCTCGGACGGAACCGTCATCGTCGCCGACGCGCAGCACCAGTGGCTGACCGAGACCCGGGCGTCGCGCAAATCGGCATGGGCAGCCGCCCGGGGGTACAACCGCGCTCGAACGCAGCGGATCTTCCCTTCGGTCAGGACCACGGAGGAGGTTCTTGCAACGCTTCGCTGCAACAACGTTGAGCGGCGGTTGAACCACGCCGTGACCAACACCAGGCCGCTGGATCTGCCCTCGCGGGAGCTGCCGCTGCCGCCTTATGCCCTCGGGGTCTGGCTGGGCGACGGCCATGCGGCGAGTGCCAGGATCACGACCGCCGACCCCGAGATCGTCGTCTACCTGGAGGCAGACGGGTTGCGGGTGGTGCCCAGGGGTGGGCTGCTCTACGGCCTTCGGCTCCCCGAGCGTCCCCCAGCCGAGCAACGCGCATGTGTCGTCTGTGGCAAGCAGTTCCGCCCGCGGACCTCCCAGGTTCGTACCTGCGGCAGGTCATGCGGAGGCCGGGCCCGCCTTGTCTCGCCTCCCGCTCAGCCCCCAACCTGCCCTGACTGTGGGCAGCCGTCCAGCGGTCTGGTGCAGTGCCAGGCATGCCGGAACCATCACGGCACGGTGCAGGGGATCCTCCGCAGCCTGGGCACCCTGCAGAACAAGCACATCCCCACGATGTACCTGCGGGCATCGGAGATGCAGCGACGTTCGCTCCTGGCCGGGTTGCTCGACACCGACGGGACCGTCACCGGCGGCGGAGCGGTGCAGCTCTGCGTGACCTCACGACGGCTCGCCGAGGATGCCCGTGAGCTGATCGTGAGTCTCGGCTACCGCTGCGGGCTGTCCATGAAACAGGTCAAGGGACGGACGGCGGAGTCCTCCACGGCATACACCCTCACCTTCTCGACGGTCGACGACGTGTTTCGTCTGGAATCCAAGCGGCTGGTGCACAAGGAGCGGAAGGGTCCGAGCCGCACCGACAAGCGGCTCATCACCGCCGTGCGCCCAACCCACAGCGTGCCGGTGCGCTGCGTCGAGGTCGAGCGCCCAGACCATCTCTACCTCGCCAGCCGGTCGATGGTCCCCACGCACAACTCAACCCTGGGTCTGGACGTCGCCAGGCATGCGTCGGTTCGGGCCGGCGTGCCGACCGTGGTGTTCTCGCTGGAGATGAGCCGGACCGAGTTGGTCCAGCGGCTCATGTGCGCCGAGTGCACGGTCGACATGCAGCGGCTGCGGACGGGCCGGATGGAGGAGGCGGACTGGACCCGGCTGACCCGCTCGCTCGGCCGGCTCGCCGACGCGCCGTTGTACATCGACGACTCGCCGGGCACCACGATGATGGAGATCCGGGCCAAGTGCCGGCGGCTCAAGCAGCGCCACGGGCTCGGCCTGGTCGTGGTCGACTACCTGCAGCTCATGCAGCCGAGCAAGCGGTTCGAGAACCGCCAGCAGGAGGTCAGCGAGATCTCCCGCTCCCTCAAGCTGCTGGCCAAGGAGCTTGCGGTCCCGGTGATCGCCATCTCCCAACTCTCGCGTCAGACCGAGTCCCGCTCCGACCGACGCCCCATGTTGTCCGATCTGAGGGAGTCGGGTGCTTTGGAGCAGGACTCGGATGTCGTCCTGTTCATCTACCGCGACGAGCTGTACGACCCGGAGTCGCCGCGGAAGGGCGAGGCGGACCTGATCCTGGCCAAGCACCGCAACGGGCCGACCGACACCGTGACAGTCACGTTCCAGGGCCAGTACTCACGCTTCGCCCCGATGGCCGCCCGCAGCCTGTGAGCTGTAGGGTCCACGACCGCTTTCAGCCTGGCGAGGTCCTGGTCGCCCGGGCCACCGCCCCGGCCTGGACGCCGCTGTTCGCCCTGGCCGCCGCGGTCGTCACCGACGGTGGCACCCTGGCCGCCCATGCCTCGCTGGTCGCCCGCGAGTACGGCATCCCCGCCGTGGTCGCCACCGGGGATGCCACCACCCGACTCAGCGACGGGCAGCGGGTCACCGTCGACGGCGGCGCCGGCACCGTCCACCCACACCACTGACCGAGCTGGGGGGTTCAAGCACCACAGTCCATGCTCCGCTGGGGGCGGTGCTGCTGCCCACCCGGCCGCGGCTGTCTTGGCGCCGGCGGCGCTGTCGTCGGACTCCCAGCAGAACCTGCGCTCGGCCCGCCGCCTGGCCGGGCTGCGCCCTCGGCTGACCTGCTTCGGGCACGGCTTTGCGGTCACCGACCCCGGCCGGTTCGCCGCCGCCCTGGACCGGCTCGGCCCGACATCCTCGTAGCCTTCCGGCCACCAGCCGACCTCCCACGACCCCTCGAGACGGTCCTCACGTCCCGCAGGATGCTCCTCAGCTAGGTGCCGTAGCTAGGTGCCGTCGCGCGCCTTGGCAACCCGTGCCCGCACCACCGCCAGCAGCCGGGCGACCTGCGCCGGGTCGATCCGGGCGGCCGGGTCGCCGTGGCGCCGCCGCAGGGCGTCGCCAACCACCCCGAGGGTGGGGTCGCGCTCCAGCGCCCACTCGGCAGCCGCGGCCTTGGAGGCGTGGCGGCCCTCCTCGGCAAAGCGCCATACCCGGCAGGCGGTCAGCACCGTCAGCTCGGCGTACGGCGGGTCGTCCCCGATCGCCTGCCATGCGGCCAGCTGGGCGTCGCCGGCGGCCACCACCCACCGGTCTGGGACCTCGCCGAGCAGCTCGGCCGGGGCGGCGCCCAGCAGGCTGCGGCCGTGGGCGCGGCAGACCGAGAGCTCCACCGCCAGGTCGCGCTGCCCGGGGTGCCGGCGCTCCTCCACCCAGACCCCGGACCCGGGGGTCAGGCGCAGGTAGGCCTCCAGCGGCGGCGCCGGGGTCGGCGAGGCGGCGACCTGCCGGGTGACCAGCCGCAGGTCGACCGGGCCCGGCGCCCGCGGTCCATGCCCAGCCAGGGCCTCAGTCAGCGCGGCCAGCTGCGCGTCGGTCAGCGGATCCTGGACGACGACCAGCAGGTCGACGTCGCTGCGCCCCGGGACGTAGTCGTCCAGGGTCAGCGAGCCGTGCAGGATCACTCCGGTGACGGCCTCCCCGAGCGCCCCCGCGCAGGCGCGCGCCAGCTTCTCGGCGAACCGCAGCGCCGCCAGAATCTCCATTGCCTCGCCGCCCAATGCGCTCGATACTAACCGGCGAGATGCGACCCTTCGGCTGACGCTGAACCCCCGGCACACCCCCGCCAGGGGACCAGACGGGTGGACCACCTCGGCACCCGCCGATAGTTGCTGCGCGCCGTCGCCGAGCCGACCAAGGCTCGGCCCCGGCCCGCGCGCCGCCTCCTGAGGGGGCTTCGGCCCCACCGTCACCCTTCGATCGATGACGCAGGAGGAGCACCGCATGTCGAACGAGAGCGCCGAGCTGATCCGACGCGCCTACCAGGCGTATGCCAACGATGACCTGGACGCGATGCTGGAGTTCGTCGACCCGGACCTGGAATGGACTTATCTGGATCCTGCCCTGGAGCACCCGACCCCCCAGGTCTGCCACGGCCGCCAGGAGCTGGAGCAGGTGCTGCGGCACTGGGCCGAGCACGGCCTGCGGGCCGAGCTCGAGGAGGTCACCAGCAGCGGCGAGCTGGTCATGGTCGGCGTACGCACGCCAGGGGTTGACGCCTACCACGGCCGGGGTGGGGATGACCGCGCCTACAGCGTGTTCACGGTGCGCGAGGGGCGGATCGTTGCCCTGCGGGACTGCCGCGACCGGCACGAGGCCCTCCAACTCGCCGGCATCCAGACATGACCAGCGGCCCCTGGTACTCCAGCCGCATTTGGCTTGCGATGGCCTGCTCATTTCATGGCGTGAGGGCGAGTGGATGCCGACGTGCTGGCCCCGAAGGAAGGTGTTGACAGCAAGCTTCGCAGCGGCCGACAGCGTCGCGACATCCGTGCATGACGACAGGCCGATCCCGGGCGACCACCCCTAGGAATTGGACATGTATCAGCGGACGGCGGTTGGACAACAACCGTGGACGCGGCCTATCGCCGCTGGTGAATTGGACAACTACAGTCGGAACCTACATGAGGCATGTAGGGTCCACGGCCAAGCGGGCCGCGGGTGACAGGAACGTGCTCGTCCACGGCGTCGGAACCGCGCGGCCGGCACTGGCGTTGCTGCGGCGGATCGCCCCGCGCCTGCACCCGCGCTCAGGCGAGCTGGACCCGATCGCGGCGTCGGCGCTGGGCACCGCCGGTTCCAGCAGCTGGCCGGCGAGCTTCTCCACGCGTTCCTCTGGTCCGGCCGGCTCGGCGTCCGCGAGTGCGCGGAACGCTACCGCGACCTCGCCGCCGCGCTGCTCGGCGCCGCCCGGTGCTGACCAGGGACCGGGCCGGTCAGCCCTAGGCCCCGCCGGGCTCGGCCACGGCGAACAGCCGCCAGCGGCCCGGGACGCCCTTGAGGGTGTGCCCGCCCCGGTCGAGGAAGCCGATCCCCGACCCGGCGACCAGGTCCCTGACGGTGCTGGAGACGACCACGTCCCCGGCGGAGGCCCAGGCGGTCACCCGGGCGCCGATGTGGACCGCTATCCCGCCGACGTCCTTCTCACGCAGCTCGACCTCGCCGGCGTGCAGCCCGATCCGGACGTCGATGCCGAGCGAGCGCAGGCTGTCGCGGATGGCCAGGGCGCAGCGGATGGCGCGGGCGGGAGCGTCGAACAGGGCCAGGACCCCGTCGCCGGTCGTCTTGACCTGCTGGCCCCCGTGGGCGGCGATCTGCCTGCCGACCAGCTCGTCGTGGCGGTCCAGCAGGTCGCGCCAGCGCCGGTCGCCGACCTGCGCCGCCCGCTCGGTGGAGGCGACGATGTCGCTGAACATCACCGTGGCCAGGACGCGGTCGGGGTCAGAGCCGGCTGGGAACGCCGACGCTTGGTTGGTGGCGAACGCCCCGATCACCCGGCGGGTGACCCCGGGCGACAGCAGCGCGTCCCCCTGGGCGACTGCCCGCACCCCCTGGAGCAGCAGCTCCGGCTCGGTGTCCTTGACCAGGAACCCGCTGGCGCCCACCCGCAGGGCCTCGAACACGTACTCGTCGACGTCGAAGGTGGTGAGGATCACAATCCGGATGCGGTCGAGCTGCCCGTCCTGCACGATCAGCCGGGTCGCCTCCAGCCCGTCCATCCTGGGCATCCGGATGTCCATGAGCACGACGTCGGGGACCAGCTCGGCGGCCATCCGCACGGCGACCTCGCCGTTGTCGGCCTCGCCGACCACCTCGATGTCGTCCTGCGCGTCCAGCAGGGCGCGGAAGCCGGCCCGCACCAGCGCCTGGTCGTCGGCCAGCAGGACCCTGATCATCGGTCGCCGTCCGGGGTGCCGTCCGGGCTGCCGTCCAGGGGCAGCCGGGCCAGCACCCGGAAGCCGCCGCCCGGCCGGGGCGCGGCCTCCAGGTCCCCGCCGAGCGCGGCCGCCCGCTCGCGCATGCCCACGATCCCTTTGCCGCTCCCGGGCGCGCGGCCGTGCCCCTGCTGGCCGCGGCCGTCGTCGTCGACCTGCACGGTGAGGTCCCGGTCCCCGTAGGAGACCCGCACGGTCGCGGTGGCCGGTCCGGCGTGACGGGTGACGTTGGTGAGCGCCTCCTGCACGATCCGGAAGGCCGCGACGTCGACGGCGAACGGCAGCCTGCGTTCCTCGCCTTCGGTCTCGGCGCGGACCTCCAGCCCGGCCGCGGCCGCCTGCGACACCAGGTCGTCGAGGCGGGCGAGCGTCCAGGTGGGGGAGCGCGCGGCTGGTTCCCCCTCCTGCCGCAGGATGTCGAGCACCGAGCGCAGCTCGGTCAGCGCCTCCTTGCTGGCCTGCTTGATCGCGGTCAGCGAGTTGCGGGCCTGATCGGGGAGCTCCTTGTTGAGGTGCAACGCGACCCCGGACTGCATGTTGATCAGCGACAGGTGGTGGCCGAGGGCGTCATGGAGCTCCCTGGCGATGCGGAGGCGCTCCTCGCCCACTCGCCGCAGCGCCTCCTCCTCCCGGATCCGCGCCGCCTCGGCCGCGCGCTCCCTCCTGATGCGGATCCCCTCGCCGACACCGAGCAGCACCAGCAGCCAGGCGGCCAGCCCGGCCAGGCCGGCCGGCGAGGGGGCCGCCGCGTCCCTGAGCAGGAAGTCCAGCCAGGGGAAGACGAGGAACCCGACCACCGCGACGATCGCGGCGGGCAGCCGGTGCCCGGCGACCACGGCGGTGAAGTACGCCACGATCATCGCCAGCCAGATGGGGCTGGGCGCGTACCCGACCACGAAGTAGGTCAGGGTCGCCCCGAACACCACCAGCAGCACCGCCACCGGGTACCGGCGCCGCCACGCCAGCGCCCCGGCCGCCACCAGCAGCAGAACGACCGCACCGGCGTCGAAGGCGCGACGGCCCGGCTGCCCCTGCGAGGCGAAGTAGCTCCCCACCAAGAGGAAGGCGGCCAGCGCCACCGCCAGCGCGGCATCGAAGAGGGCGCTGGCCCGCGGGGACGGGGCCGGCCCCGGCCCCGGCGCCGCCGGCAGGGTGGTCGTCCGCATGGCACCAGCGTAGGACAAACCGCTCGGCACCGGCCGCGTCCGGCTAGGCTCCGTCCTTTCCCATCTGACTCTCCTTTCGCATGTGCTGACTCAGTCCGGCCAGTCGGCCGCGGTGATGCCGTCGGGGTGATCGGCCGGCCACTGGACCAACTCGATCCGGTTACCGTCCGGGTCGGTGATCCACGTCGTTCGAACGTGGTCTGAGCCATCCGGTGATCCGGGCGCGTCGGCGTCGATGCCCCGGGCGGCGAGCTCGGTGATGGTGGCGTCCAACGACTCCACCTTGATGACGAAGTGGCTGAGGC
>Ga0307278_10000345_pt1 | contig 23507 bp, 22 predicted proteins | sample ER_DNA_117_FD_194482 | JGI IMG/M metagenome (GOLD analysis project Ga0307278, IMG submission 194482) | Bulk soil microbial communities from the East River watershed near Crested Butte, Colorado, United States - ER_DNA_117 | ecosystem: Environmental > Terrestrial > Soil > Floodplain | place...
TACTCCGCACTCGAAAGGCCTCGGAGCAGGCGGGCGCAGACTCCACGCAAAGTCTCCTTCCCGTAGGCGTGGCTCCTGTTGAGGTCCGTGAGGATCGCGACCGAGAGGCGCTCGTCGCCGCGAGTGAACAGTCCTACCTGGTGGTCGACCCAGCCGGTGCGAGTAACCCGGCCCCAGCCGCCCTTGAAGGCGAGGTGCCACCCCGCCGGTCGCGCGCGCGCGATTCCCCACCGTTGCGAGGGCGTGATCGATGCGAGCAACCCCATCGCGTACGAGCGGTGACGCGCGGGTGCGAGCCGGTCGATGCGCAGGAAGTAGCGTGCCTGGTCGGCCGCGTCGATGCTGCTCACGCCCAAGATGCCAGGGGCCGGCCTGAAACGGCGCATGCCGGCCCGGTAGGCGAGCAGGCGCAGGCCTTGTCCGCCGATGATCGTCTTCACCCGTTCAGCGGCAGCGTTGTCCGAGCGGCGGATCATCGGCCCAAGCAGGGCATGCTCGGCGCGGTCCAACGGGCGCCCACGGACCGACGGCAGGCTCAGAAAAGCAACGAGCAGCATGGGCTTGAGCACGCTGGCCGCGGGGAGTATTCTCGTCGAGTGCCAGCCCCAGGAGCGGGTCGGCGTGCGGACAGCGAAAGCGACGATGCTGTGCCGGCGCGAGGCGTACTCAACCGCCACGTGAATAGATGGCTGCCAGGCCTGGACTCTGCGCGAGTCTCGCCAGGGCCGGCCGGGGTAAGCATGCTCATTCCGGGTTGTGCCCCTAGGCGTACTGAGAGAGCCCTCCGGTTGAGAATCCGGTTCGCTTGAGTTAGCGCAGCCCCCGCCGAGAAGGACGATCCCAGCTGCGCTGGCGATGACCACGAACGCCACACCCTGCCGCGCCCGGCTGCAGAGTCGGCGGCTCGGAGAACTTGTCGCGTGAGGCGAAGCACACACGGCACAGGATCGCCGAGACGTTCTCAGCCACCGTCGACTTCCGGGCAAGATTTCGTGCCTCCTGACCAGGTGTCAGGTCCAGCACGAGTATCCATCACCGGCGAGTTCGAACGCTTGAAGGACGACTACGCTCTCTCCGCGCCGCGTTGGCGGTCGAGGAGAGCGTTCAGCTTCGACTCTTTAGTCGCGCGGCCCGAGAATCCGACGAGCCAGGAAGATCCTAAACCGCGTGCACAAGTTCGATTCTTGTCGGGGCGTCGCCGCGGAGAATCCGGCCGCTACCGTCAGGAGCATAGGCTGGGAACCGACGGGTATCCGATACCAGTGACCCGGAAGCGAGGTGCCATGCAGGTCACCAGGAACAGCATTGAGACCGCGGCGGGACCGAGCGACTGGTTTACCGGCGCCGTGTACCTCGACGCGATCGCGACGCCGTCAGATGAATCGCGCCTGAGCGCCACCAGCGTTCACTTCACGCCGGGCGCACGCACGGCGTGGCACACCCACCCCCATGGCCAGACCATCTACGTCACGGAGGGCCTCGGCCTCGCGCAGCGCCGCGGCGGCCCGATCGAGCTGATCCGGCCCGGCGACCGCGTGTACTTCGAGCCGGGAGAGGAGCACTGGCACGGGGCAACGCCAAACCGCTTCATGACGCACCTCGCGATGCTCGAGGTCGACGACGAAGGCAACCCCGCGACCTGGGGTGACCACGTCACGGACGAGGAGTACGCGGCGGCGCCAGCGATGGAAAGCTGACGATGCGCGCAACTGTCATGTTCGGCGCCGGCGACGTTCGCGTCGAGGAGGTCCCCGACGCGCGGCTGATCGAACCGACGGACGCACTCGTTCGGGTCACGCGCGCCGCCGTCTGCGGCAGCGACCTCTGGCCGTACAAGACGATGGAGCACAGCGACACCGGCCGCCGTATGGGCCACGAGGCGATCGGGGTCGTCGAGGATGTCGGCGCCGACGTCCGCACCTTGAACGCCGGCGATCTCGTCGTCATGCCGTTCGCGTTCTCCGACGGCACCTGCGCCTTCTGCCACGAAGGACTCCACACGTCGTGCATCCACGGAGGGTTCTTCGGCACAGAGGACGTCGCCGGAGCACAGGCCGAAGCCGTTCGTGTTCCCCAGGCGGATGGAACGCTCGTCGTCCTGCCGGTAAGCGCCGACGACGAGCTGATGCCGTCACTTCTCACCCTTTCCGACGTGATGGGCACGGGCCAGCATGGGGCCGTCGCCGCCGAAGTCGGCCCTGGGAAGACCGTGGCTGTCGTGGGTGACGGTGCCGTCGGTTTGTGCGGCGTGATTGCCGCCAAGCGCCTCGGCGCCGAGCAGATCATCCTTCTTGGTCGGCATTCCGACCGGATCGCGCTTGCGAAGGAGTTCGGCGCAACCGACGTGGTGAGCGAGCGGGGCGAGGAGGCGGTAGAGCGCGTGCGCGAGCTCACGGGCGGCTTTGGTGCCCACTCCGTCCTTGAATGCGTCGGCCTCGAAGAGTCGATGCAGACGGCGATCGGCATCGCCCGTCCCGGTGGCGCAGTCGGTCGTGTCGGCGTCCCGCAAGACGAGACGATGGCCGGTTCGCGGACTGCGTTCTTCGACAACATCACACTGAGCGGCGGCCCCGCGCCGGCCCGGGCGTACATCGAGGAGCTTCTACCGGATGTCCTCGAAGGCCGCATCGAGCCCGGCCGCGTCTTCGACCGGGTCGCCGGCTTGGACGAAGTGCCCGACGGCTACCGGGCGATGAACGACCGCGAAGCGATCAAGGTCATGGTGAAGCCTTGATGGAGCCGTAGACATGCGACCCTCCTCATGACCACAATGCAGAGCGGCCACGGCCGTGCTCGAGCCAATTGCCTCGCACGCAAAGACCGGGAGGTCGCATGGACACCTACCGAACCGTCCTCTATCTGCATTTCCTCTCTCTGCTGCTCGGCTTCGGCGCCGCCTCGGTCATCGCCGTCTGCCTCTTGCACCTCCGCGCGGCCGGAACGCTCGCGGACGCAGGTCCCTGGGGCATGCTCGCCGGCAAGACGGAGCGCGTTTTCCCGGTGGCGATCATCGGGCTCTTTGCGACCGGCGCCTATCTGACGAGCGACCTCTGGACCTGGGACACGCGCTGGATCGACGTTTCGATCGCGGGGCTGGTCCTCATCGCGCTGCAGGGACCGGTGATCGCCGGCCGCCGCGCAAAGGCGCTCGAGCATGCCCTCAAGGAGAACGGCCCCGGCCCACTCGGGGACTCCGCACGGCGAATGACCCGCGACCCGGCGCTGTGGATCGTCACCTTCGCCAACCCGGGAGTGGTGCTCGGAATCATGTGGAACATGACCCAGAAGCCGGGCATCGGGGAAGCGATCGCCGCCGTTGTCATTGGATATGCGATCGGGGCCGGCCTCGCGCTCCCCTTCACGAACGTCCGTGGCGTCGAGGAGCGGGCAGTCGTGGATCCGACGGCTTAGCCCAGAAACTGCGGCAGACACCGGGGATAGGTGGGCCAGCACTTATCCCCGGTGGTCATCGCCTGGTGCCCAGCATCGAGGTAGACGAGGCTGAACCTCAGTGGCTCGTGTTGGCTAGCGAAGATGCGCAGGAGGAACCCGTCGGTTACACGACGAAAGCTGGATGCGACTTCTTCCCTCGCTGGAAAAGCAACTATCCGCGCGCTAGTGTGTGAGTAGCCTCCTGTGCGGCCCGCGGGGCGTGAAAATGAGACCGCCAGTCGCCCAGGTCACACCGGTAATCCCCGCCGGGCTCGCCGCGGCTTCAATTGGACTGTCGTTGTTCCTTCTCCCCGCAGGGAGCGGATCGCTGCGGTCGCTCCCCGTCGGGCCGGTCGCCGACCTGGTTACCGGCCCGGTCGTCGCCGTGCTTGAGCCTGCGGTCCGTCCGCCCGCGGCTCTTGCCTCTGAGGCCGTCGCAAGCGTGAGCCAGCGCCGGCCAGCGACCGGACGCGCTCAACCACCGGCGCTTCGTCGCGATATCCGGCAGCGCGTCATCCCGGTGCATCCTTCTTCGCCGACCTCCACACCCGTTTCCGTTCCTGCGACACCCGGTCCGGCTCCAGCGACTCCTCAACCTGCGGCGACGTCGTGGGGTCGCGGTAAGGCGAAGGCGCTTGGGCGGGTGCGCGGGCATTCGCCGCCGGGTCTATCCCGACCGGTAAGCGGCCCTGCCCATGGACCCGATCACTCCGCCGAGAAGAAACACGGGGGTCTCGTCGGGCCTCCAGGCCCGCCGGGCGGCGGAGACAACCATCCCGGTCACGGCGGCGATGGGCACGGAGGGAACGGGCCATAGGCGCCCCGGCCAGCGGCAGGCTCCGGCTCGCGGCAGCGCTGCTTCTCCTTGCGCTTCCACTTGCAGTGGCCGTCTGGACGTTCGGAAACTACGCGGCTCGTCGCCAGCGGGACAATGCCGATCAGCAACTCGCCGGCGCCCTCGGCGCTGCGAGCGCGGTGTACCGAAACACGCTCGACGAGGCCGGACAGCGCGCGCGAAAGACTGCAAGCTCCCGGCGCGTGCAACGAGCGTTCCTGAAAGGCCGCGAGAGCGAGCTGAGGCGTATCCAGAGCACGAACCGCGACGTCGTGCTCACGCGCAAGCCCTCGGGCGCGAAGATTCCTCCCAACGCAGGCACACGCACTGTGGAGGTGCTCAGCGGAAACCGACGGATTGGCCGAGTGATCGCATTCGTGCCGCTGGACCGGCGCCTGGCTGCGCGGCTCACTCGGGCGGCAAATGGCCAGCGGGTGGTACTAGGACACGACGGAGTATTGACTGGGCAGAACGGGTCTGTCCGCCTTCAATCGCGACGGCAGTTGACGGGTACCCGTGACGTGCTAGTAGGTGGCTCGAGCTACCGGGTCGTAGCCACTCGCCTCGGGGAAGGCAAGCGCAGCGCCGTCGCGCTCGTCGCACTGAAGCGAACCTCGGCCATAGCGGGAGCGGCCAACGCCGCCCGCTGGCGGGTGATGGGCGTTGGCTTCGGCCTGATCGCGGCGCTCCTCACGATCGCATATGCGGTTGCTCCGACTATTGCCAGGAGCCGTGTCTCGCGGCAGGAGCGTGACCAAGCGGAGCGCGTGCTTGCTCACGTCGGCGACGGCATCTTCCTCGTCGACCACGAGGGGGTGATCCGGCTTTGGAATCCAGCGGCGGAGGCGATCACCGGTCTTCGGGCCGACGCGATCCGCGGCCGGCCTGCGCAGGAGAGGATCCCGGGCTGGTCCGCGATAACCGCGATCGTCCCCGTGGCGCCGAAGCCGGGTGGGGCGCACGAGGACATGGGTGCCGAGACAGTGCCGCTCGAGATCGCCGGAAAGGAAATCTGGCTCTCAATCGTCGGCGTTGCCCTGGCCGACGGAACCGTCTACGCGTTTCGCGACGTGACGCGGGAGCGGCGGCTCGAGGACCAGCGGTCGGAGTTCGTCGCGACCATCTCCCACGAGCTTCGCACCCCGCTTGCCTCCCTGCACGGAGCCGCGCTGACACTTCGCGAGCACGGGCAGGATTTGAGCGCCCAGACGCAACACGACCTGTTGGACATGATCGCCGGCCAGTCGCGGCGTCTTGCCGACCTCATCGAGGAGATCCTCGTCGCCGGGCAGCTAGACAACGGCTCCCTCCACGTCGTCAGCGAGCCGTTCGACCCCGAGGAGCTCGTCTGGGCCACTGCAGCCGCGGCCCGCGTGCGGGTCGATGAGAGCATGCAAATCGACGTCTCCATGACAACTGTTCTCCCGATGGTCCGGGGCGACGCCAGGCGGACGCGGCAGGTGCTCTCCAACCTCGTCGACAACGCGATCAAGTACTCGCCGGATGGGGGGCGCATCGAGCTGATCGTGCACGCGGACGATGAGTACGTGCGTTTCTCGATCCGCGACGAGGGCCTGGGTATCCCGCTTGGCGAGCAGAAGCGAATCTTCGACAAGTTCTACCGGCTTGATCCCGACCAGCGCAGCGGGATCGGCGGGAGCGGGCTCGGCCTCTACATCTGCCAGGAGCTCGTCCGCTCGATGAACGGCCGGATCCGCGTTGAGTCCGACCCGGGCCAGGGGGCGGTCTTCACGTTCGAGCTCCCGGTGGCTGAGCGCATCGCGACGACCTCGGCTGCCTGAGCGATCGTGACTTCGGCCTAGCGTTTCTCGGCCAGAGCGAAGCGTTCGTCTTGCGCGACCACCAGCGCTCCGTCGACCCGATGGCCTGAAGTGGTCAAGTAGCGCTGCGGCCCTGCTCGCGCCTCGTCGTACTCGTCGATCGTGAGGGGGATGCGCGCGAAGCAGCGCCGATCGCTGCACTCGCAAAGGAACGGGATCGGAGGCTCCATGTGGAGCTCACGGGCCTTCGCGGCAATGCTCTCGTTCGCTTCACGAAAGACGTCTTCTGTCTCCAAGCTTTCGGCCTCCGCAGTCGGTTGAGAGCGCCTCCCCGCCCCATTCCTTGTTCAGCCAACGCAAAACGTGATTCGCGAATCAAGAAGTCTGCGAGAATGGACGCCTTGTCCGCACGAGACGAACGCCTGGCAGGGAACGAAGCGCTCTTCCGAGAGGTCAACGAGCGCGTGGCCGAGGTCGCCACGGACTTCGTCGAAGTCGAGACCCGCGGCGATCAGATCAACTTCGCCTGCGAGTGCGGGCGCGCCACCTGTGCGCAGCCGATAACGATGACTCTGGCCGAGTATGAGGCGGTCCGCGCCGAGCCGACCCACTTCGCTGTCGTCCCGCAACATGAGCAGCCGGAGATCGAGGTCGTGATCGAGCGGCATCCGACCTACTTCGTCGTTGAGAAGCGCGAGCCGGATGCTCAAGAGGTTGCGCGCGAGACTGATCCGCGGGCATAGCTTCTGCGCCTCTCGAGTCGCCCGGCCGAGGCGTTACCGCAGATTCAGGGCGGCGGAACCGAGGCGAGTTGCGATTACCGCATCTGCCGCCTCCGCGCTCGGCGCATGGCCTGTCACGGCGGCGATGAAGACATCACGCTCCAAGAGGTACAGCTCGACCCCGGTGCGCGTCGTTACCGTCGCCGTGCGCGGCACATCGCGCAGGAGCGCGATCTCACCGAAGTAGGCACCGCGCCCCAGCGTCTTCGGCGGCCCGCCGTCGGGCGCGATCTCCACCTCCCCTTCGCCGATCACGTAGAAGCGGTCGCCCGGATCGCCCTGGCGGAAGATAATCTCGCCTACGGGGACGTGCACGCGTAAGAGGCGCGAAGCAAGCTGCTCGAGCGTCACCGGCGGCAGCGGCGCGAAGATCGGAATGCCGCGGAGCAGCGCCAGCGTGGACTCCGGTACCGCCGCGGTCGCGTCAGCTGCGCTGAGCGGCCGCCAGAACAGGAGCACGAGCACCGAGAGCCCGCCGCCGGCCGCGACCAGCGCGCCACGCGCACCGAGCGCGCTAGTCAGCAGCGGCGCCAGGATCGCCCCGATCGCAATCGTCCCGAGGAAGACGCTTTCCAGCACGCCGAACACCCGCGCCCGCACCTCGTCCGGTGCGGCGCGCTGGAGCAGCGTCAATCCGGCGACGTCGACAAGCGTGTTTCCTACCCCCAGGATTCCCAGAAGAACGAGCGCCGCGGCGACACTGGGCCAGATCCCGAGCAACGCCAGCGGCACCCCCCACAAAAGAATCCCCAGCCGGAACACGGCCGCCAGGCGGCTGGTTCCGATCAGCGTGAGCATGACCAGCATGCCGGCGAGGGCGCCGATGCCTACGGCCGAGTTGAGGAAGCCGACGCCCGATGGCCCGAGGTCGAGGACTTGGAGCGCCGTCACGACGAGGAGGACGCGCAGGATCCCGGCGGCAAGCGTTTGCGCTCCGTAGAGGCCGACCAGGAGCCGGAGTCGGCGTTCGGCAGCGATCGCGCGAAAACCAGCGAGCGCCTCTCGGAGGATGCTGTCGCCCTCGATGCCGGGACCGCCGCGGCTGTCGCTGCCGATCCTGCTGAGGACGAAGGCCGACCACAGGAACAGCGCTGCCGCCAGCGTGAAGACGGCGCCAACGCTCGTGAAGGCGAGGAGCAGGCCGCCGAGCGCAGGGCCGACGAAGAAGCCGACGCTCTCGAGCGTCGTCGAGGTCGCGTTCGCCGCCGTGAGCTCTTCAGGTGACCGTGCCAGCGAAGGGAGCAGCGCCGACTGGGCCGGCCCGAATGCGGTGCCGGTCACCGCAGCAATGGCCGCGAGAGCGTAAACGGTCACTGCGGGCGCTCCGGCAAAGACCGCCGCCGCCGCGCCCGCCATCGCACAGACGCGGGCGAGATCCGCGGCGACCATGATCCGTTTGCGGTGGAAGCGGTCACCGAGCAACGCCGCGAAGGGCGCGACGATCGCGGCGGGAAGGAGCCGGACGAGTGCGACGAGACCGACGGCAGTCGCGCCGCCGGCGCGATAGGCGAACACCGCGAGCGCTACCTCATAGCCCCACTGCCCGATGATCGAGCCGCTCCAGGCGAGCTCGAGCCGGCGCAGATCCTCGTTGTGGAAGACCGCCGCGAGCGCTCGAAGCGACTCGCGGAGGCGCCGGCGCAGAGGGGTCGGCACGGCCGGAGGATCGCAGGTCGAGTTGCGTTTTCAAAGCGGGAGCCGGAAGATGGTCCTTCCCGTGCACGTCTAGTACGTGACATCGATTTTCAGAGAGTTCAGAGAGGAGGAGCCATGGAGGACGATCGCGAGAGGCTGAAGCTAGCCAACGACGAAGGCGAGGATGTCGAGGGCCACAAGCTCGAGCCGACCGAGGACGAGAAGCTCAAGCTGAAGCTCGCCAACGACGAGGGCGAGGACGTCGAGGGCCACAAGCTCTAGACCGAAGGCGCGCCGCAATCAGGCTGAGAGGACCTTTCTCGGCCTGATTGGGCTTTCCATCAATCGGATCGGAGTTCAGGAGCTACGACGAGGGTCAAGCCGTCGAGCCCTTCGATGCGGACCGCCTGTCCCACGTCGGCTCCCTCAACGCAGCGGGCCTCCCAGAGCTCGCCGAGCACGCGGACCTGTCCGGTCGGGTGGCACGGAGCGACGACCTGGGCGACTTGGCCGACCATGGCTTCGGCTCCCGTCTGCGGTCGCCAGCGCCGAGCCAGCCGGAGCCCCCAGCCGAGCTCAACTGCCTCGATCCCGATGCCGCCGAGGACCGCGATCAGGTTCCATGGCCAGGGCGCGAAGAACGCGAGAATGATCGCCACGGTCAGGGCCATTAGAGCTCCTCGCGCACGTAGGGAACTCCGAGGCTAGCCGGAGCGCCCAGGCGCCGCTTCGTCCAGCCGGCCGACACGAGTACCAGCACGACGATCGTCGCGACGTATGGCAGCGACTGGAACAGCTCCGGCGCGATCGTCACGCCTCGCGCCTGCAAGGTGTACGGCAGTGCCGCAAAGGCGCCGAAGAAGTACGCGCCGACCAGGCAGAGCTCGGGCCGCCAGAACGCGAAGATGACGAGCGCGATCGCGATCCAGCCGGCACCGGAGGTGAGCCCGTCCACCCACTGCGGAGTGATCGAGAGGCTGAAGCACGCGCCGCCGACGCCTGCGAAGGCGCCTCCGGCGATCGTGTGCGCGTAGCGATAGCGCGCGACGTTGATCCCCATCGCATCGGCGGCCGCCGGCGACTCGCCGACCGCACGCACGTTGAGGCCCGGCCGGGTTCGCGCGAGGTAGAGCCCGACCGCGATCACGCAGAGCCAGGAGGCGTAGACGAGCACGGGCTGGCCGAAGACGATCGGGCCAATCACTGGCAGCTTCTGGAGGCCGAACAGGTCGACCGGCTCGAAAGCATGCCGCGCCGGCTGGTCGGCGAGCTCGAGGTCGTTTCCGAGGTAGGACGAGAGGCCGGCGGCGCCCGCGAAGATGGTCAGCGCCAGTCCCGAGACGATCTGGTTGGCCCGCAACGTGACGACGAGGAACGCGTGGATCAGCGCCAGCAGCCCGCCGGTCAGGGCGGCCACGAGAATCGCCACGGCGAGAACGAGGTGCGAGTTGCCGTGAACGCGCTGTACGGCCCAGAAACCCATCACGGCGCCGATCAGCATCATCCCCTCGACGCCGAGATTGAGCACGCCCGAGCGCTCGGCCAGCAGCTCGCCGAGCGCCGCGAAGAGGAGCGGCGTGCCGTAGAGGACGCCCGAGGCCGCGACGACGACGAGGATGCTGTTGTTCACGCGCTCTCCGCCAGCGGCGCCGGCCGGCGCGCAAGCCGGATGCGGTAGCGCCGCAGCAGCTCGCCGCCGAGGGCGCAGAAGAGGATCAGCCCCTGGATCACGCCCACGAGCCCGGAGGGGAAGTCGGCGCCCTGCAGCGTGTAACCGGCGTTCTGCAAGCCGCCGAGCAGGAACGCGATCAGCACGACGCCGAACGGGTTGTAGCGCGCGAGTGCCGCCACCACGATTCCCGCGTAGCCGTAGCCGGACTGCGAGAGCCCACGGGGATCGAGGAGATGGCGGAAGTCGCCGTCCTGGCTCGCGCCGCCGAGGCCGGCGACCGCACCCGAGAGGCAAAAGACGGCGATGATCTTCCGGCGGGTGCGGATGCCCGCGTAGCGGGCCGCGCGCTGGGAATCGCCGAGCACCTGCACCTCGAAGCCGAAGCGCGTGCGCGAGTACAGCGCCCAGAGCAGGATCGCGACGAGGATCGCCAGGAAAAACCCGAGCGGGACGACGAGCCCGGGGCCGGCATGTGTAATCGTCGTCGCGGGCCAGGTGGCCGAGTCCGGCAGAAGCTTGCCCTGCGGGAAGACCTGCGCCTCGGGCGTCGAGGTGTCGCGCCAGTACGAGTGGCTGTCGAAGATCAGGTAGTTGAGGAAGAGCGCCGCGACGTAGTTGAGCATCAGCGACGTGATGATCTCGTTCGCCCGGAAGAACGCCTTCAGGATCGCCGGGATCAGGCCCCAGGCTGCGCCGCCCGCGCAGCCGGCGACGATCATCGCACCGATCACCAGCGGCTTCGGCAGCGTGTGGAGCTGCAGGCCGGCCGCGGCGGCGGCGATCGCTCCAAAGTAGAGCTGGCCTTCGGCGCCGATGTTGAATAGCTGCATCCGGAAGGCGACGGCCGCCGCCAGTCCGGTGAAGGCCAGTGGCGTCGCGGAGACGAGCGTCTCAGACAGAGCACCTTTTGCCACGAACGCGGAATCGAACAGCCGCCGGTAGGCGTGGAGCGGGTTGTGCCCGGTCGCCGCGAGGACGACCCCGGCGAAGAGCAACGCGACCAGGATCGAGCCCACCGGCACCGCGACCGTGAGCCACCGCGGCTGCTCGAGGCGGCGCTCGAAGCGGATCACGCGCGAGCCCCGCCCGCCATCAACAGGCCGATCTCGTTCACGGTCGTGGCCTTCGGGTCGACCTCGCCCACGATCGCGCCCTCGTACATGACGACGACCCGGTCGGCGAGCGCGAGGATCTCGTCGAGGTCCTCGCTGATCAGGAGGATCGCCATCCCTCCGGCGGCCGCGTCGCGCAGATGCCTGTGAACGGTTTCGATCGCGGCGACATCCAGGCCGCGGGTCGGCGAGGCGGCGACCAGGACCTTCGGGTCGCCGGAGAACTCGCGCGCCAGCACGACCTTCTGGAGGTTGCCTCCGGAGAGCTGGCGGGCGACCGTGGTCGCGCTCGCCCGCACGTCATAGCGCCGGATCAGGTCCTCGGCCTTTCGGCGGATGCTGGCACGACGAAGGAACGGCCCTCGCGAATGATCGCGGCCGCGGTAGGACTTGAGGACCACGTTCGAAGCGACGATGAGGCCGGGCGCAACACCGGTGCCGAGGCGATCCTCCGGAACGTGCGCGATCCCGGCCCTGATCGCCGCGCGCGGGTCGCCTCCGCGCAGCTCCTTCCCGCCGAGCCTCAGGCCGCCCCGCAAGGCGGGACGCATCCCGGTGATCGTCTCCGCGAGCTCGCGCTGCCCGTTGCCGGCGACTCCGGCGACGGCGAGGATCTCGCCCGCGCGAACGGTGAAGGAAACGCCCTTGACCGCGTGCTCGCCGCGGTCTCCCTCCGCCGAGAGATCGCCAACCTCGAGCACGACCTCGTCACGTGGCTTGCTCGCGGCTCCGGTTCCGCCCTCGAGCTCCCGCCCAACCATCAAGGCCGCCAGCGACCGCGGCGTGGAGTCGGCGGCCGAGACCGTCCCGATCGAGTGCCCAGCTCGGAGAACCGTGACCCGGTCGGCCACCGCCTTCACCTCGTGCAGCTTGTGCGAGATGAAGATGATCGTCCGGCCGTCGTTTGCCATCGCCCGCACGATCGTGAAGAGCGACTCGGCTTCCTGCGGGGTGAGAACGGCCGTCGGCTCATCGAGGATCAGCACGCGCGAGTCGCGGTAGAGCGCCTTCAGGATCTCGACGCGCTGCTGCTCTCCCAGCGAGAGCTGCCAGATCTTCGCGCGCGGCTCCACGGCAAGGCCATACTCCTGTCCCAGCTCGGCGACCCGCCGCTCGATCGCGCGCGGCCGGAGCCGGAAGCGGCGCGCCTCGCCCCGGTGGTCGCCGAGCACGACGTTCTCGGCCACGGTGAAGGCCTCGACGAGCCGGAAGTGCTGGTGCACCATCGAGACGCCGGCATCGAGCGCGTCGCGAGGCGAATCGAACTGGACGGCTCGGCCGTGAAGCTCGATCTCGCCTTCGTCGGGGCGGTAGAGACCGGTCAGGATCTTCGAGAGCGTCGTCTTGCCCGCGCCGTTCTCGCCGAGCAGGGCGTGCACCTCGCCCTCGCCGGCCTCGAAGTCGACGCCGTCGTTGGCCACGACGCCGGGAAAGCGCTTCGTGATCCCGCGCACCCTGACCGCGGGAGGAGGCGTGCTCGTCTCGTCCGGCATGGAGGAAGGGCGGGAGAGCGGCGCGCGCTCCCCCGCCCGGTCCAGCTAGCCCTTCGCGCTACCGATCACGCCCTTGACGAGCCAGTCCATGGCGTACAGGTCCTTGATCGTGAGGCGCTTGCCCTTCCGGACCCGCAGCTTGCCCTTCTGGTCGTAGAGCGGGCCCGTGAACTCGTAGAACTTGCCGCTGATGATCGCCGCCTTCTTCTTGGCGATCAGTCGCTTCGTCTTTGCGGACACCTTGGGTCCGAACGACGCGAGGCCGGTGAAGCCGTCCTTCATCGACCCGTAGTAGAAGCCCGTCTTCCAGCTCCCGTTCTGCGCTGCCTTGACGCGCCGTAGGTAGTACGGGCCCCAGTTGTAGATCGCGGCGGTGAGCCACTGCTTCGGAGCGAACTTGCGCGCATCTGAGTCGTACCCGACCCACGGAACGCCCTTCGACTCCGCGTACTGGCCCGCAGCGGGGCTGTCGACGTTCTGCCCGAGCACGTCGGAACCTGCCGCCTTGAGGTTCTCGGCGGCCTTGCGCTCCTTGTCCGGCGCGAACCAGCTGTGGGTCCAGATCAGCTTCACCTTGGCGCCGGGATGGGTGACTCGCGCACCGAGCGCGAACGCGTTTGCGTGCCGGATCACCTCGGGGATCGGGAACGGGACGACGTAGCCGATCGTGCCCTTCTTGGTGGCGGCCCCGGCCGCCATGCCGGAGAGGTAGATCGAGTCCTCGCCCGCGCCGAAGTACTGGTGCAGGTTCTTGAGCTGCGTGATGCCGGTCGCCTGTTCGAAGTACACGTCCGGATGCTTCTTGGCCTCCGAGACCATGCAGGCCTGGAAGCCGAAGGAGGTCGCGAAGATGATCTTGTTGCCGTCGCGAACGAGGCTCTCGATCACCTGACAGGTCTGCGGTCCCTCCGGGACGTTCTCCTTGAACGTCGTCTCGACCGCGCTGCCGAGCGCCTTCTGGGCGAACAGGCGGCCCTTGTCGTGCGCCTGCGACCAACCGCCGTCGTTGTGAGGTCCGACGTAGATCCACGCGGCCTTGATGGTGGCCTGTGGCTGATGCTTTCTCACCGGGCCCGCCGATGGGGCGGCGGTGATCACGAGCGTTACGGCCGCAGCGGCAAGCGCAACGGCAAGCGCGATAAACCCCGTCTTCCGTGCCTTCATATCGTCCTCTCTCCGCGAGTAACTGGTCCCCGCTCGAGCCGAGCGCGAGGCGACCGACTATAGGACAGGAGCCGTGCTCCGTACAGAGGGCTCAGGCGCCGGTGTCGGGCAGGTCCAGCGCAACGCTCGTCGATGGGGCGCTCGGACGCGGTCGGCGGGGCTCACGGACGAATGAGTCGGGCGGCAGCTCCTCGAGCCAGTCGCCGCACGCAGAGCTCTTGCGGCGCGAGAGGAAGGCGGCGAGGCGATGGATCACTCCGCGGCGAGCACACCCAGGCTTGTCCGCATCACGCCTTCCGAACACGGTCCCAGGGTACCTACGGGCGGCCGCGGGCCTGGATCCGGTAGACGACGCCTGGGCCCCAGTCGGCGACGAGCAGGCCGCCGTTTCGATCGACCAGCAGCGCCAGCGGATGGGCGAAGCCGGCGGCGAAGGTGGTCACGCTGCGAGCGCGGCCGTTGGGCGCCAGGCGAACGCGGACGACCCGGCGGCCGAAGCGGCCGCTTAGGTACTCACCCCACTCGGCGATGAGGACGTTCCCTGCGTAGCTGCGCGGGAAGCTGTGGCCGGTGTAGAAGGCGAGCCCGTCGGCCGAGGAGTGCGGCTCGAGGTAGGCGGCCGGCTGGGTGACGCCTCGGCAGCGGCCGCTCAGGCGCAGCGTGCGCGCGTTGGGCCAGCAGCCTGGCCAGCCGTAAAAGGCGCCGCGGCGGACGACGACGAGCATCTCCGCCGGCTCAGGGTCGCTCTGGGTGCCGATCTCGTCCTGTCCGTTGACCGTCGCGTAGAGGCGGCCGGTGCCGGGCTGGAACGCGAGGCCGTACGGGTTGCGCAGGCCACGAGCCACCACACGCAGGTCGGTGCCGTCAGGGCGGAGGGAGAGGATCGTCGCGCTGCGTCGGTCCTTCTCATGGCAGATGTCACAGGTCGAACCGCTGCCCCAGTAGAGCCGGCCGCCGCCCGGGCCGACCACGACGTTGTCCTGCTGGTGGCGTCCGAAGGGCAGGCCGCGGACGAGCACGCGCCGGTCCTGCAGGCGGCCGCCGCTCAGCCGGAAGCGCTCGAGCCTTCCCTGCTCGGAGACGAACAGGGTGCTGCTCCGCCAGGCGAGACCGAGCGGTGTGCGCAATCCCCGCACAAGCACGCGCGGCGAGCGGGTCCCACGCTTGATCGCCACGAGGGTGCCGCCGGTCTGGGTCACGTAGATCCGCCCGTCCGGGCCGTAGGCCATCGCCGTGGGCTTGCTCAGGCCGCCGGCGAAGGTCTCGACCCGGAAGCCGGCGGGAACTCGGATCCCGAGCGTTCCTCCGGCGGCCGGAACCGCGAGCGCAGCGAGCGCGGCCAAAGAGCAGACGAGCAGCCTCACGCGCGCGGACTCTAGACCGAACCGCTGCGAGCCAGTCCGATGCCGCCCAGCACCCCAGAGAGGGAGCCGAGCCGAGGGAGCGTCACGTAGTCGGCGAGGCCGTCTCCCATCGACGCGTTGTCGAGGTAGCCGTTCATAAGGGCGGCGACCTCGCGCTGGACGAGTGGCAGCAACCCGGGCGCGCTCATCACGCCTCCGCCGAGGACGATCCGCTCGGGCGAGAGCACGCAGATCACGCAAACGAGCCCGAGCGCGAGGTAGCGAGCCTCGAGCTCCCAGACCGCGTCGTCGCGGGCCAGCTCGACGGCGGGGCGTCCCCAGCGCGCCTCGATCGCGAGACCCGACGCCAGCCCTTCCCAGCAATCGCCGTGGTAGGGACAGACGCCTCCAAATGGATCGGCCTCGCGGTCGTGCGGGATCCGCATGTGCCCGAACTCAGGGTGCACGAGCCCGTGGAGAAGCTTCCCACGGGCCATCCCGCCGCCGCCGATCCCGGTGCCGACGGTGATGTAGCAGAAGGTGTCGAGTCCCTGGGCGGCACCCCAGAGGTGCTCGCCGAAGGCCGCCGCGTTCACGTCGGTGTCGAAGACGACCGGCACCGAGAGCCGGCGCCGGATCTCCTGGGCGACGTCGGTGTGGGCCCATCCCGGCTTCGGCGTGGTCGTGATGTGGCCCCAGGTCGGGGACGAGATCTTTCCGTCAAGCGGCCCGAACGAACCGATCCCGATCGCCTCGACGGGGCCCTCACGCTCGAAGAAGGCGACGACCCGCTCGATCGTCTCCGCCGGCGCGGTCGTCGGCACCGTCTCGGTGGCGCGCAGGTCGTCAGGCCCGGAGCCAACCGCGCACTCCCACTTCGAGCCTCCGGTCTCGATTCCGCCGTAGACGCTCACGCTGCCCCGCACGACTTGCGGACCACGAACTCGCCTGGGAGCACGACCACGTGCCTCCGAGCCGGGCCACGTCCCTGGATGCGCTCGAGCAGGAGCTGCGTGGCCACGGCCCCGAAGGTCTCTGCGGGCTGCTCGAGCACGGTGAGGAACGGATAGAGCCGCGAGGCGTACTCGATGTCGTCGAAGCAGACGAGTGCGACGTCGTCCGGCACCTCGAGGCCGGCCCCCCGCACCGCCTCGATGGCGCCGAGGGCGACCAGGTTGTTGACCGTGAAGACCGCGGTCGGTCGCTGCTCGAGCTCGAGCAGCCGCCGCATGCCTTCGGCGCCGCCCGCCGGATCGACCGCCGTCTCAACCACCAGGCTCGGATCGAGAGCGATGCCGGCTGCTGCCAGCGCCGCTTCATATCCTCGCCGCCGGTCACGCGCCGTCGAAACTTCGTCCGACTCGACGATCAGCCCGATCCGGCGGTGGCCGAGCCCGATCAGGTGCTCGACGAGTCGCCGGGCGCCGGCGAAGCTGTCCCCCACGACCGCGTCGCGCTCGACGCCCGGCAGGGTTCGGTCGACGAGCACGCACGGGACCCGGAACTCGTCGAGCCGTCGCAGGTGCGCGGCCGACCGGTCGCTGACGGGTGCGATCACGATTCCCTCGACCCGGTGGGCGATCAGCTCCTCGACCACGTCGCGCTCGACGCTCAGGTCGGCGCGGGTGTCGCAGAGGATCACGCCGTACCCGCCGCGCCGCGCGACCTCCTCCGCGGCGCGAACGACCTGGGTGAAGAAGGGGTTGGCCACGTCGGGCACGATCACGGCCAGGGTTCCGGTGCGCTGGCGGCTCAGCCCTCGGGCCAGGCGGCTCGGCACGTAGCCCAGCTCGGCGATCGCCTGCTCGACCCGGCGGCGCGTCTCCGGTCGAACCTTCTGGCTTTCGTTGATCACGCGCGAGACGGTCATCGACGAGACGCCCGACGCGCGAGCGACGTCCTTGATGGTCACGTTTGCCGCAGTGCTGCTCATGGTTTCTCTGTTATCGATACCACAGAATCAGGCCACCGTTGCTTTCTCGTCGTTGCCTCTGGCTTGACTCCAAGAGTCCTAACGTGTTATCGGTAACTAAACCACCGCCCGTAACCGGGAGCAAGCGAAGGGAGCACGACATGGGTCATCCGCACGGACGTCCTCGATCGAGTCCCCGGCGCCGCACAGTCAGACTGTCGCTGGCGCTCCTCCTTCTCGTCGGGGGCACGGCAGCAATAGTCGCCGCAGCATCGGCTACGACCGGCTCGCAGACCGCCACGATCAAGGTCGGTCTGATCACGAAGGACGTGACGAACCCGTTCTTCGTCAAGATGAAACAAGGGGCGACAGCTCAGGCCAGGAAGCTCGGCGCGCAGCTCAAGTACGCCGCCGGCAAGAGCAGCTCCGACAACGCCGGCCAGATTGCGGCGATCGAGAACATGACCACCCAGGGAGTGAAGGGGATCCTGATCACCGTGGCCGACGGCAAGGCCGAGAACCCCGCGATCGCTAAGGCCCGGAAAGCGGGCGTGATCGTGATCGCACTCGACTCTCCGACCACCCCGAAGAGCGCCACGAACGCGCTCTTCGCGACCAACAACTTCAACGCGGGCGTGCTGATCGGCAAGTACGCGCGCGCCGCGACGAAGGGCAAGAAGGTGACGATCGCGATGCTCGACGAGCATGCCGGCTCATCGGTCGGAGCACTCCGTCACAACGGGTTCCTGAAGGGCTTCGGGATCAAGGGAAGCAGCTCGCTGATCACGTGCGTCGGCAACGGGCAGGGCCAGACCGCCCCTTCGCAGACCGCGATGGAGAACTGCCTCCAGAAGAACCCGAACATCAACGTCGTCTACACGATCAACGAGCCGAGCGCGGCGGGTGCCTGGACGGCGCTCAAGAACGCCGGTAAGTCGAAGAGCGCCACGACGATCGTGTCGGTCGACGGCGGCTGCGCCGGCGTGCGCAACATCCGCGCAGGCGTGATCGATGCGACCTCGCAGCAGTACCCGCTGAAGATGGCGGCACTCGGCGTCTCCGCGGTCGTCAAGTACGCGAAGACCGGCGTGAAGCCGAGGGGCTACACCGACACCGGTGTGAACCTGATCGCAAAGAAGGCGGTCGCCGGCGTCAAGTCGAAGACCGTCGCCTACGGCCTCGCGAACTGCTGGGGCTAGCAGAGGTTCCTCTCACACCCGCGACCGGAGCTTCCGTGGCTCCGGTCGCGGGGCCCTGCGAGCAGGTCTAGGATCGGCACCATTCGGACGTCGCCGTTCCTGCTTCTCCGACGAATAGCCGCCGCACCGGCGGTCGGGCCGCTCGTCGCGCTGGCGCTCACGATGGCGTTCTTCTCGCTGAAGTCCGACCGCTTCCTCCAGGCCCAGAACCTCTCACTCGTGCTCCAGCAGGTGATGGTCGTGGGCGTGCTCGCGATCGGCCAGACGCTGATCATCCTGACGGCGGGCATCGACCTCTCCGTCGGCACGGTGATGGCGCTCGGCCAGATCATCATGGCGAAGCTCGCGGTGGCGAGCGGGGTGCCGCCACTGGAGGCGATGGCCCTCGGGATCCTCACCTGCGTCGGCTTCGGGGTCCTAACTGGTGTGCTCGTGACCCGGGTGCGGTTACCGCCGTTCATCGTCACGCTCGGGACGCTGAACATCGCGTTCGCGCTCACTCACATCGTGTCGAACGACCTCACCTTCTCGCCGTTGCCGAGCCAGGAGCTCTTCTTCGGCAAGACGTTCAGCTTCGCCGGCGCGGACGTCACGTACGGCGTCGTCCTCATGTTCGTGCTCTACGCCGTTGCGTGGTACGGGCTCACCCAGACGGCCTGGGGTCGTCACGTCTACGCGGTTGGCGACAACAAGGAGGCGGCGCGCCTGACCGGGATCAACACTGACCGGGTGCTCTTCGGCGTCTACACGATCGCGGGGCTCTCGTACGGGATCGCCGCGATGCTGTTGCTCGCGCGGACGGAGCTGGGCGACCCGAACGCTGGTCAAACGACGGAGAACCTCGACAGCATCACCGCCGTCGTGCTTGGCGGCACGAGCCTCTTCGGCGGGCGCGGCACGGTGATCGGAACGCTGATCGGAGCGGTGATCGTCGGCGTCTTCCGCAACGGGCTCACGCTGATCGGCGTCGAGGTCATCTACCAGTACCTCGTCACCGGCATCCTCGTCATCCTCGCCGTGGCGGTCGACCAGCTGGCGCACCGGAGGCAAGCGTGAGCACGACGCGACCGATCCTCGAGGCGCGCGGCCTCGTGAAGCGCTTTGGCCAGGTGGTCGCCCTCGACGGCGCCGACTTCGAGCTCTATCCCGACGAGATCCTCGCGATCATCGGCGACAACGGCGCCGGCAAGTCGACGCTGATCAAGACGCTCTCAGGAGCGCTGCAGCCGGACGACGGCGAGATCCGCCTCGACGGCGAGCCGGTGCACTTCCGCTCCCCACGCGACGCGCGCCGGGCAGGGATCGAGACGGTCTACCAGGATCTCGCGGTGGCTCCGGCGCTGGATATCGCCGCCAACATCTTCCTCGGCCGGGAGCGCCAGCGCCGCGGGCCCCTCGGCCTCGTCCTGCGCCTTCTCGACAAGCGCGCGATGCGCCGAGAGGCGGCGCGGCACTTCGAGGAGCTGAAGATCGGCGTCCAGTCGATGACGCAGCCCGTCGAGAACCTCTCCGGCGGCCAGCGCCAGGGCGTGGCCGTGGCCCGCGCCGCGAAGTGGGCCGAGCGGCTGGCAATCATGGACGAGCCTACGGCAGCGCTCGGGGTCAAGGAGACGCGTCAGGTGCTCGACCTGATCGGTCGAGTGCGCGAGCGCGGCCTACCGGTGATCCTGATCAGCCACGACATGCCTCACGTCTTCGAGCTGGCCGATCGCATCCAGATCATGCGGCTCGGCAAGCGCGTGGCCGTCGTCACGCCGCAGACCCACACCATGCCGGAGGCCGTCGCGATCATGACCGGCGCCACCCGTGGCGAGCTCGAGCAGGTTCTCCACAAGGCCCCGCCGGATCCGGAGAGGGGCGAATGAGGGTCGCCTGGGGCCTGCTCTCGACCGCGCGGATCAACGAGCGCATCATCGGCGCAGCGAAGGAGTCCGACCGGGCGCACGTGCTCGCCGTGGCCAGCCGCGATGCCGCGCGCGCGGAGGCGTACGCGCTCGAGCGCGGGATCGAGCGCTCGTACGGCAGCTACGAGGCGCTGCTCGATGACTCGGACGTTGAAGCCGTCTACATCTCGTTGCCGAACGCGATGCACGTCGGGTGGACACTGCGCGCGCTCGAAGCAGGGAAGCACGTGCTCTGCGAGAAGCCGTTCTCGCGCGATCCGGACGAGGTGGAGCAGGCTTTCGACCTTGCTGACTCTGCCGGCCTCGTCCTCTCGGAGGGGTTTATGTGGCGCCATCACCCGCAGACCGCAAAGTTGGTCGAACTGGTCGCCGATGGGGCGATCGGCCCGTTGCGGGTCGTTCGCGCGGCATTCAGCTTTCAGCTCGCGGTGGTTCACGGCGCCGGCGATGCGCGCTTCGACCCCGACCTCGACGGGGGCTCGCTGATGGACGTCGGCTCCTACTGCCTCAGCGCAATCCGGCTGCTCGGGGGAGAGCCCGAGCGTCTTCAGGGGCAGCAGGTGGTCGGGCCCAGCGGGGTCGACGTCTGCTTTGCGGCATCTCTGGCTCTTCCCGACGACCGGCTCGGCCACTTCGACTGCGGTTTCGTGCTCCCCTCCCGCGGCGAGCTCGAAGTGGTCGGCGAGGAAGCCAGTCTCTTCGTGGACGATCCCTTCCACGCCCGCGCCCCGGGAATCGAGCTCCGCCGCCAGGACGGAACCGAGCGCATCGTGGTTGCGCGCGCCAACTCGTACCGGCTCGAGCTCGAGAACGTCTCCGGCGCGATCCGCAGCGAGAGGCCGCTCCTATTGGGACGCGAGGACGCGCTCGGCCAGGCCCGCGCGATCGAAGCTTTGTACCGCTCCGTCTCCACCACCGATGGGAGTGCCTCATGACCAACGTGCCCGCCGACGACCGTTATGAGCGGATGCAATACCGCCGCTCGGGCCGCAGCGGACTCCAGCTCCCGGCCGTCTCGCTCGGCCTCTGGAACAACTTCGGCCACGACCATCCCTACGACACGAGCCGTGCGATCGTTCGCCGCGCCTTCGACCTCGGCATCACCCATTTCGACCTCGCCAACAACTACGGGCCGCCGTACGGCTCGGCAGAGGAGAACTTCGGCCGGATGGTCGAGAACGACCTGCGGCCCTTCCGCGACGAGCTCGCGATCTCCACCAAGGCTGGCTACGACATGTGGCCCGGCCCCTACGGCGAGTGGGGCTCGCGCAAGTACCTGCTCTCGAGCCTCGATCAGAGCCTGAGCCGCATGAGGCTCGACTACGTCGACCTCTTCTACTCGCACCGCTTCGACCCGGACACCCCGCTCGAGGAGACGATGGGCGCGCTCGACACCGCAGTGCGGCAGGGCAAGGCGCTCTACGTCGGCATCTCCTCCTACTCGGCGGAGAAGACGCGCGAGGCAGCGGCAATCCTGCGCGGGCTCGGGACGTCCTGCGTGATCCATCAGCCGTCCTATTCGATGCTCAACCGCTGGATCGAGCCCGACCTGATCGACGCGCTGGGCGAGCTCGGGATCGGCTGCATCGTGTTCTCGCCGCTCGCCCAGGGGATGCTGACCGACAAGTACCTCGACGGGATCCCGGAGGGCTCGCGTGCCAGCCGCGAGAGCAGCCTCTCGCCGGACCTCCTCACGCCGGAGGCGCTCGAGAAGATCCGCGCCTTGAACGAGATCGCGGGAAGGCGCGGCCAGAGCCTCGCCCAGATGGCGGTCGCGTGGGTGCTGCGTGACGAGCGCGTCACCTCGGCTCTCGTCGGCGCAAGCGGCGTGGCGCAGCTCGAGGCGAACGTCGCCGCACTGGAGAACCTCGACTTCAGCACTGACGAGCTGGCGGAGATCGACAAGTACGCGACCGACAGCGGAATCAACCTCTGGGCCGGTTCGAGCAGCGAGTAGCGACGCTGGCGGATGCCCTGCTCCCGGCGGTCGATGCAGCGGGCGGGCGCTTCCTGCTCGGAATCACCGGCCCGCCCGCGGCCGGGAAGACGAGCCTGGCCGAGACGCTTGCTGCCCTGATCACCGAACGCCGAAGCCAGGGCTTCGCGGTGGTTGCGCCCATGGACGGCTTCCACCTCTCGAACGCCGTGCTCGACGCGCGAGGGCTCCGCGCCGTGAAGGGCGCCCCGCAGACCTTCGACGCCGAGGGATTCGTCACGCTCCTGCGGAAGGCCCGGGAGGAGCCGGAAGCCACGGTGCTCTGGCCCGAGTTCGTCCGCGAGCTGGACGAGCCGACACCGGAGAAGATCGCGATCACTCCGGCGGCGAAGCTCGTGATCGCGGAGGGGAACTACCTGCTCCTCGACCAGCCCGGGTGGCGCGAGGTGCGGCCGCTGCTCGACGACGTCTGGTACGTCGACGCGCCGCGCAAGGTCTTGCGGGCTCGGCTGCTCGAGCGGGAGCTCGCCGGAGGCCGCTCGGGGGAAGACGCGGTCAGTCGCGTGGACGGGAGCCACCTTGCGAACGCCGAGCTCGTGAAGCAGAGCCGCCCACTGGCCGGGAGGGTGGTGCGCTTTGACTGCCCGTGAGCGGATGCTCGCCGGGGAGCTGTACGACGCCACCGACCCCGAGCTCGCGGCCGACCGGGAGCGGGCCCGCGCGCTCCTGCAGCGCTACACGAGCGAGCGCGACCCGGCTCTGCTCGGCACGCTCTTCGGGCGGATCGGCAAGGGAACCGGAGTCGAGGCGCCCTTCCACTGCGACTACGGCTGGAACATCGCCCTCGGGGAGGGCGTCTACGCCAACGCTTTCTGCGTCTTCCTCGACTGCGCCCCGATCGAGATCGGCGACCGGGCCCTGCTCGGCCCCGGGGTTCACCTCTACACCGCAACGCACCCGCTCGATCCAGCGAAGCGGCGGGAAGGCCTCGAGTACGCAAGGCCGATCGCGATCGGGAACGACGCGTGGCTCGGCGGCGGCTCGATCGTCCTGCCGGGCGTGTCCGTCGGCGAAGCAGCGGTGGTCGGAGCCGGCAGCGTCGTCACGCGCGATGTCCCACCCGGCGTGACGGTGGCCGGAAACCCGGCCCGCCCGATCGGCGCATAGGCCTCGCAGCTAGCGCTTGCCGGGCGGCTTTCCGGGCGGCCCGGTGTGACGGTGGTTCTTGTCTCCGTTGCCGCGTCCTGGTCGCTCGGTCGGGCTCGGCGGAGCAGGTGCCGGCGGTGGCGGTGGCGGTGGCGGAGGAG
>Ga0307278_10000346_pt1 | contig 23482 bp, 19 predicted proteins | sample ER_DNA_117_FD_194482 | JGI IMG/M metagenome (GOLD analysis project Ga0307278, IMG submission 194482) | Bulk soil microbial communities from the East River watershed near Crested Butte, Colorado, United States - ER_DNA_117 | ecosystem: Environmental > Terrestrial > Soil > Floodplain | place...
AAAACCTGTCCGGAATGATTGCTTCCGCAATCTGTGCAAATCTGCGCAATCTGTGGACAACCTTCGGCTGCGGCTTCGCCGCACTATCCTTCGGGATTTACTGGGAAATGTTTGTTCTTGAGATGTTCCGGGACGCGGTGGGTTTGTTCCATTTCGATCTTTTCGGTCGCGGCGTTCAAGCCATCATACGCTTCCCGGTTTTTTGGCGCGCGGCACATGTATGCAGTCGCATGTGCAAGAGGGATGCGCGCTTCGGGCATGCCGACAAATTCCACGGCCTGCTGTGTCGCGATCGCGATTGGCAACGCTTCCGGGTCGGCGAGGCCAACATCTTCGCTCGCGAAAATGACGATACGCCGGGCGATGAAACGGAAATCCTCACCGGCATGCAGCATTTTCGCCAGCCAATACATCGCGCCTTTTTCATCCGAAGCGCGCATGCTTTTGATGAACGCGCTGATCGTATCGTAGTGCGCGTCGCCCGCGCGATCATACACCACTGCCTTCTGCTGAATGCTTTCCTCAGCGACGGTGATTGTGAAATGAATCAAGTCGCGCGCATCTGCTGGCGTTGTCATGACGCCAATCTCGAGCGCGTTTAGACATTTGCGCGCGTCGCCATGGCTGAGCTTCGCCAGATGCCGGCGCGCGTTCTTATCGATCTTCACGTTGTAATTTCCGAGGCCGCGCTCTTTATCGGTCAACGCGCGGTCTATCAATTGTTCGAGTTGTTCAATGCTCAGCGCTTCGAGTCGAAAAACCTGCGAGCGCGAGACCAGCGCGCTGTTCACATAAAAGAACGGATTGTATGTAGTCGCGCCAATCAGACGGAGACTGCCAGCTTCGACATCGGGCAAAAGGATGTCCTGTTGCGCTTTGTTAAAGTGGTGGATCTCATCGATGAACAGGATCGTTTTTTGCCCAGATGTTTTAAGGCGATTCATCGCCGCGGCGATCACGCGCCGCATTTCGGCGACATTGCTTTCCACGCCGCTGATTCGAATGAATTTCGCGTGCGTGATCTCCGCAATGATGCGGGCCAGCGTAGTCTTTCCGCTGCCGGGCGGCCCGGAGAAGATCACCGACGGCAGCCGATCAGCTTCAATTGCGCGCCGCAAAAGTTTGCCGGGCCCAAGAATGTGTTCCTGCCCGACAAATTCCTTCAGCGAGCGCGGGCGCATGCGCGTGGCAAGCGGCGCCGCGCTGTCTGCGCTCTCAACATCTTCCTTTTGTTCGAATAGGTCGCGCACTCACAAAATTACGGTGTGCCAAGCTTCTATGCATCTCATTTCCCGGACATAGCGTGCCAAGTGCAGTTCTGCTGGAAAAAGCTGTCGGCTTCCCCTCTTTCGCCTCGCGACGCTAACAGGGTTGTTAATAGGCGTTCGCCGATGATGCGATTGCGGCTTGCCTTGTGAACACCGGATAAGCGAAAAGCGCACCAGATGAGATTGCTCAGTGCGCCGCGCCAACCATTTGTCGGTCTGGCATTGATGGCTGCAACAGGAATCATCGCAGCCGAAATCTTCCCGCTTCCGTCTTTCGCTATGACTCCAGCAGCGATAATCCTGGCGATTTGCATTCTCATTGTGGCCTGCTGGTCGAGACTGCTGGCGACATACGCCGTGATGGGAGCTGGTTTTTTCTTGCTGCATATCTTTCAAACAGCGAGCACCGAAGGTCAGCAGCTCGCTGACGAACTTAGCAGCCGGCCACGAGTCGTGACAGCAACCGGCTGTGTGATCAGCGAGCCAAAGGTTGCGCCCAGCGGGTTTGCGACGTTTCTGCTCAAGCTCAAATCAATTGAACTGGAGGGCCGAAAACAGTCCACACACGCAGTCTGGCAGGTGCGTTGGAAAGGGGCGCCGGAATTTGGTGATGAACTCAAGTTCTTTGGAACAGCCGAGCCGATACCGCCGCCGCGAAATCCTGGCGAATTCGATATGCGCTCTTATCTCGCGCGTCGCGATGTTCGTCGAATGCTCTTCGTTCGCTATGCGGAAGAGGGCACGCTGATTCGACACGGCGGTGGTAATCCGATCATGCGCGCAGCGCAGAAGTCGCGCGCTTGGATGCAAAACGCGCTTTGCCGCGGTCTGGAGGACTCGCCTGAGGTTCAAAGTTTTCTCAGCGGAATCGTGCTTGGCCTCAGGCACCAGACGCCGGAAGACATCGAAGAACCATTTCAACAAACAGGCACTCTTCATCTGTTCGCCGTGGCGGGCCTGCACGTAGGAATTGTCGCTGCGCTGTTGTGGATGGTGGCGACGATCGCGCGGCTTTCGCGCAGATCCGCGGCGGCGCTCATCATTCCGCTGCTTTTCTTTTACGCTGCAGTGACAGGACTCCACGTGTCCAGTATGCGGGCGGCGGTAATGAGCTCGATTCTGCTCGGCGGTTTCTTTTTCGACCGGAAAGTTTTCGTCCTTAACAGCCTCGCCGCTGCAGCAGTTTTTCTTCTCTGCTGGGACACAAACGAACTCTTTTCGACAGGCTTTCAACTCTCTTTCGCCGTTGTGGGCGCAATCATATTGCTGGCGGATCCTCTCTCCACGTTGTTACTGCGCTGGAGCGCGCCCGATCCTTTTTTGCCGCGCACCCTGGTGCGCGGGCCGCGACGTTGGATACACGCAAGCTTTGACTGGCTCTGTCGCGGAAGCAGCGTTTCCCTCGCAGCCTGGGCAGGCTCACTGCCATTAATTCTGTGGTATTTCCATCTGGTTACACCGATTTCATTGTTCGCGAACCTCGTGGTCGTTCCCATCGCATTTTTCATTCTCGCCATTGCGCTTCTTTCACTTTGTTCAGCGCCGCTGCTCCCGTGGGTTGCTGTCATTTTTAACAATGCGAACTGGGCGCTGGCGACGCTGGTGATCGGCATCGTCCACCTTTTCGCGCAAATTCCTGGCGGACATTTCTATGTCCAACTCCCGCATTGGCCCGAGAAGCTGGTCGTGAAGATCACCGTCCTGGATCTCGGCGCGGGAGCGGCTGTTCACTTGCACACGCGAAGCGCGGATTGGTTGTTCGACTGCGGTAATGACCGGAGCTACGAACGTGTGGTTCGCGAATATCTGCACTGGGCAGGCGTAAACCGGCTCTCCGGTTTGCTCCTCACGCATGGCGATGCTCTTCACCTAGGTGGAACGGCACAGTTGCTGGATGATTTTCCTCGAATCCGTGTACTCGACAATCCGGCGCCTGATCGCTCAACTATTCACCGCCGATTGCAACGTTTGTTTCAAGAACGCGGAATCCACTCGGACGCTTTGGTTGCGGGAGATACTTTCCGTTTGTCCCGCGACATCATTGCGCATGTTCTCTTCCCGCCGCGTAGTTTTAGCTCACCGGTCGCTGATGATCAGGCGTTTGTTTTCCGCGTTTTGGTGGCGCCGGCGGCGTCGATCTTGTTCATGTCGGATAGTGGCATTAAAACGGAACAGGCATTGCTGGCCCGCGATTCAGATCTTCGGAGCAATATTGTCATCAAAGGGCAGCATCATTCTGGCGAGTCCGGCTCCGAAGCTTTCCTTGATGCGGCGCGCCCGCGGCTGATCATTGCGACTTCGCGCGATTTTCCCGATCACGAGCGAATCAGCGACAGCTGGGCCGAGGATTTGGAGAAACGCGGCATTAAACTTTTTCGCCAGGACGAAACCGGCGCGGTGACACTGCGCTTCGGCCACGACAGTTGGGAAGCGCAAAGTTATCTCACCGGCGAAACTTTTCGCAGCGCAAGCCACTGAATCGGCGCGCGCTGTTTAGGATGAACCTTGCGCGAGGCTTGACCATCTTCGCGAAAATTCGCTATTCTGTAACTAGAGGAGCTCGGGCATGCGAGGAAAGAAAACAGAGGGCGAGCGGAATTGGAGAGAATGGCTCGAGAGTCGCCCCCTCGTTGTCCTGGTCGGTGTGGCGGTCGCGGTTTGCTCCGCCACCGCGACTGTAGCGACGTATTTTTTCGAGAAGGAAAAAAAGATCACGGAACAATCTCACGCCGCTGAATTGCAGCGGGTCAAGACCGATCACGAGGGAAAAATTAAAGAGCTCGAAGGCCGCCTCGTGTCGATCGAACGTCACGTGGGCACCGAGACCGTCTGGGACGTGAGCAAAGTTCTCGTGTCGCAGAGCCAAGTAAAAGCTCTTGGGACAGACTTCACTTATTTCGACGATTTGCAGTGCTATCTGGCGGTTCCCAAATCAGAAGCGTGGACTTTCAAACAGATGAGCGAGGCGGACTTTTTGGGGATGATCTGGGGACCGAAGTGGTTGAAGGAGCTACTCGAAACCCCTTTAGGAAGGATGATGAGCGGCTATAAGATCTATTGCTGGAGAGGGCCAGACGCATTCGAGATAGAGACAGGCACTCCGGAGCTGCCGGTGTTCCATGCTTTCCCATTCGTGTTCATTGAGAGGGTCAGTAACCGGAAAATGCGTGAGGACACAGGAAAATTCATAGACGAACAGGAACTCGAAGCGAAGCAAAAGGCGGCCGTAGAGGCTAAGCGAACTCTCGACCAAAAAGGCAGTAAGAAGGCTCCGGTGGACACGGCTGCAACGTCGCCATCGGCGCGTGGAACGGAAGCACCCGGGACAGAAGCCGAAAAGTCCGGAGCACTTTCGCCGTCGGACGCGGAGGCTAAGGAAGCCATGCTCAACCTTCTTCTAGACTCCGACATTGTCGGGTATTTCCTCAATTATAACCTCTCTGGGGTTATTGAAACCGCTGCAATTGTGAAAGGTGCATCGTTCGGTGTTTTGAATGCCGAGAAAAAGGGCAACGTATTCTATATTCATTCGCAAGTCGTGTTTCCTGCCTCGGGTCCGCGGCCCAAAATCTATTTAGACAAAGAGAGCATTTGCATTGGCGATAGCGAGAACACCGTGATCATCCAAACCTGCGCGCCGTCCACTGATCGACGCCCGCCGGAAGCGACATGGGTCACGAGTTGGCTCGCCGGGCTGCGAGTGGTTTCGCGCTAAATGGTTCTGCCGCCGCTAGCCGGCTCCGAAAACTTTTCCCAGTGTCAGCCGGTGAATCGGCGCGCCCTGTTCGCCGAATCGTCTTTCGAACTTCGTTTCCGGAAAGACTACATCATCGAAATCGACAATTTCAAATTGCGTATGCGCGCGGCTGAGCCGCTCGATTTGCTGAAAATATTCGAGCTGATCGGTCGCCACATGCAAAAGGCCGTTTTCTTCCAGCGCCGCAGCGACTGAGTCCAAGAAATCGCGCGAAAAAATCCGCCGGCGCTGATGACGCCGTTTTGGCCATGGATCGGGAAACAAGAGATAAAATGTTTCCACTGATTCGGCGGGCAACAGATAACGCACCGCGTAGGAACTCTCCATCTGCAAAAGCCGCACATTATCCAGAGTGGCGGCTTTACGCGCAGAGCTTTGAACCCGACCGGACAATCGTTCGATCCCGAGAAAGTTTTTGTCCCGCAGGCGCTGCGCCAGCGCGCAAAGAAACGAACCGTCGCCGCAGCCAAGATCGACGTGCAAGGGCGCTTTGCGTTCAAAAATCCTTTCCAGATCGAGCGGAGCCGTCAGTGAATACTGCGACTGTGGGATCAGCCGAGAACAGACGTGCCTGCGGTGAGCTAAGCTATCCTCACCCGCAGGCACGCTGAGGAGAAATCGAACTGCCGTTTCGCCAGCGGCGCGTTATCGCCATAGTAAATTCCAACGACCAAGAAGACGATACCGAAGAGAATTGCGGGAGATTTACCATTTTTGATCTGCTTGTGAGTTAAGGTCGACCCGGTTATGGCAATCGCGCTTGGTAAAGGCAAGCAAAAAACAATATGAATTGTTCACAACGCCTCGCTGAGGCCGATGTCTAAGCTCAACAATATGATCCGAACATTTATGCTCGCGTTGACATATGTAGCGTTTGCCGCACTCACCGTAACAGACGCACATGGTCAAAATTCTTCTCCCCCAGCGACCAAGACCGCAATTTTTGCTGGTGGCTGTTTTTGGTGCATCCAGCCAGCCTTCGATAAAGCAAAAGGCGTGATCAAGACAGTCGTAGGCTATTCTGGCGGGACGGAACCAAATCCTACGTACGAACTCGTTTCCTCGGAAAAAACTGGCTACCGCGAGTCGATCGAAATCAGATACGATCCAGCGAAAATCTCCTACGGTCAGTTGCTCGATATTTATTGGCGACAAATCGATCCGACGCAATCCGACGGACAGTTCACCGATATCGGGCCGAGTTATCGCGCGGCCATTTTTTACGGCAACAGCGACGAGAAAAAACTCGCGGAGGCTTCAAAAGAGAAGCTCGCGCGATCGGGCAAATTCGATAAGCCAATCGTCACTGAAATTTTGCCGACGATGAAGTTCTATCCCGCGGAGGAGTATCACCAAAAATATTATCAACAGAACCCGGAACACTTCGAAGCGTTCGAAAAAGCATCAGGAAGAGTTTCTTTTCAACGGAAAACCTGGGACGATGGGCGATAATGCGACGGTGGTTTTGTCTCAAGAATGTCACAGCCGAAACATAGGTCGCTCGCCGAAACAGAATATCTCCTGCGTTCTCGCGTGAATGCACAACGTTTGCTTGCCGCGATCAAAGACCTTGAAAAATCAAAGCGGTCTTCGGCTAGGCGCCGGCGACGACACGCGAGGCGCGCGCGCTCCCCAGAAGTCTGCCGCTGAGGACAGCGGCCGCTACAAATCAACCACCTGTACGCCTTCGGTCGCGGTGCGCTTAGCATAAAGATCGCTCAGGCGTTTTGTCATTGGCCCGATTTTACCATCGCCGATCTGGCGATTGTCGATCTTAGTTACGCCAGCGAGTTCGCCCATTGTGCCTGTGCAGAACATTTCGTGCGCGCCGTAAACATCCACGACTGACAAATCGGTTTCCACGCAACGAATTTTCTCGGCAGCACAAATCTCGATCATCGTCGCACGCGTAATCCCTTCAGGGCACGCCACGACATGACTGGTCGCGAGATCCCCATTGCGCACGATAAACACGTGCGTGGCGTTCGTTTCCGCGACGAAACCGCGCGTGTCCAGCATGAGCGCATCATCCGCGCCGGCGTTGTTCGCTTCGATCTTTGCCAGAATCGAATTCAACAGATTCGCGTGATGAATTCGTGCATCGAGAATCTCGGGCGGCGGGCGCCGGATTTTGCTCGTAATTAGGGTGAGACCGGTTTTCGCATAAACTGGCGGCTTATGTTCAGCGAGCACAATCAAGGTCGGCCCGCTCTGGTTCAGCCGGGGATCCATGCCCGAAGTGATCTTTACCCCGCGGCTAAGCGTGAGGCGAATATGCACACCGTCGCGCATTTTGTTTGCAGTAAGCGTGCGTTTGATTTCCTCGATGATTTTTTCGCGCGGCGGAATTTCGGCGAACCAAAGCGCGCGTGCCGAACGTTCCAGCCGATCGAGATGTTCGTGGAGTTTGAAAATGCGGCCGTTGTATAGACGCAAACCTTCCCAGACCGCATCGCCGCCTTGAACCGCTGAATCAAATGGGCTGATCCCGGCCTTGTCGCGAGGCATCAGCTGGCCGTTGATGTTAACGATCAGGTTGCGGTTTCGTTCGTCGAACTTCTGCAACATTGGTTAGATCCACAGGTTACACAGATTTTTCACAGATAACTTAGAGTCGGTTTCGGTGGGAGAACCATGTTTGAGTGCAATCTGTGTAAATCTGCGAAATCGGTGGATGGTTGTTAGCGCAATCGATACTGATAAAGCCGCTCATAGCACTCACAGCAGCGCTCGTATATTTCACGGAAGCGCTCTGGCAGCTTATCGCGAGTCGGACGATACGGTTGGAACGAGGTGGTATTTGCCACCTCAGCATACCAATGCTTGGCCCAGATCCCGTCCGTTTCACGCAACCCCGGCGGCCAGGAGAGCATCGATTTGCTAAACTCGACACCTACTGCGTCACAGAGCAGCCGCAGCATTCGTTCAGGATCTCCGAGCACATCTTTCGCATCAACAACCGGTGGAACTGAATTCGCGCGATCGCGCACAAGATCAAAAAGCTCCGCCTGCTGCGTAAACCCAAGGTCCTCCAGCGCGGGGTCCTCGCGCTTTTTGATGTACGAAGCAATTACTTCACGTGGGTCGCGAATCAGAAAACAGTTCGTCACTGCGCCGAGCCATTCGCGATCTATCTCGGGCAAAAGATGGTGCGTCATCTGTTTCTGAAAAAAAATCGGCTTGCCGTTCGAAACGGGACCGGTCAGCTCTGCAATAACTTTCCGCCAATCAATTTCGCCGGCCGCGATCACTTCATCCGCGCCAGGATGTTTTTTGCCGGTCGCCTTCAGGTAATAGGCGTAAAAGGGCTCATCGATGACAAAGGTGTCCGGCCGATTTCCCCAGGCGCGCATCATCGCGGTCGAGATATTTCGCGGACCAGACCACATGGCGATCCGGATTACCTGAGCCATGGGTAAAGATTCGCGCGCCAGTGGCAATTTGCCAACCGGACCCGCTCTTCGGATCTATCAAGATCGTGCGAAGCGGGAGTTAACTCTTGGCGAAAACGCCCAGCAGCGGCCGGCGTGAAGGTATCTTCGAGCGAAAATCACTAACGAAGCCGCTCTCAGTGCGGATTTCGACATGACCGGCTGCACGCTTGGCGCCGTAGACCAGCACCGAGCCGACTGGTGCCTGATAAGGATCGGATACGGGGAGCTTTTTGAACCCGTAATTATTCACCAGTTCCTGGCCTGCCTGTTTAGCCAGAGTTGTTTGGGGCCGGGACTTGACGACACCGGCAGCAACGAGCGCTTCCTTTACAAAATGCCAGCACTTTGAAAGCGAGTGCGCATGGGCGCGTTCTTCGGCAATGGTCGCTGCCCGGCGGAGTTTTGGATCGATCTGCGTATCGGTCTTCGCAAAGGGCGCCACGATTTTCTTCGGGTAATATTTGTCCACGACTTGGGCGGATTGCTTTTTCCCAGAAGCATCCGTGTAAACAAACTTGGGATTCGGCGCCGAGAAGACGAGCGCCAACGCAGGACGAGGACAAAACGCCGAGCATCCCAAGATGGCAAAGGTAATGGTGAGAAGTTTTCGCATAAAGCGCGCGTCCTATCCAGCATATCGGTCAAGCCCGCAACTGTTTTCTTTCAGAAAAAGTAAACTTTTTCATTTGACATCCGTCGACTCTGCGAGGGGGTCGAAAAACGCCAGTTTGGGAGGGGTTTCCTGACGCGGCGGCGCTACAGTGACGATGCTATTTCGGCCATTCGCCGGCGCATGTTTGCATCGGGCAAGCGGCCTATTCCACCTCGCATATTATCTTCCAGGTGGCGCGGTTTGTCCGTTGCTGGAATGGCGCAAGTGACCGCAGGATGCGCCACGATCCATTTCAGGAAAAATTGCGCCCAAGAGCGACAATCGATTTCACCGGCCCAATCAGGCAGTGGTCTTGAGCGCACGCGCTCGAAAATGTCGCCACCGCCGAACGGGCGATTTACGATGACCGCGATCCCGCGCTCCTGCGCCAGCGGCAAAATCCTCTGCTCTGCCTCTTGTTCTATGAGCGAATAGTTGATCTGCACAAAATCCAGCTTCTCGTTGTGCATAATTTTCTCGACGTCGCCAAAAGCGCCGGCTTCGTAGTGTGTGATCCCCAGATAACGGATGCGGCCCTGCTGTTTCCATTCGCGCAATGTCGCTAGATGCGTGTACACATCGAGCAGGTTGTGCACCTGCATCAGATCGATTCGTTTCGTGCGCAAAAGCGCCATCGAACGTTCCATCGACCGAATTCCGCTCTCTTTGCCGCGCGTCCAAACTTTTGTTGCGAGAAAGAGCTTTTCCCGAATTCCGAGCGTCGCCGTAAGATCGCCAATGACCTGTTCGGCGTGGCCGTACATGGGCGACGAATCAATCACGCGCCCACCAAGCTTCACGAAAAGCGAAAGGACCTCTTCAAGCTGTCTGCGATTGTCTGTCGTCAGATCGACATCAAACGTTCGCCATGTTCCCAGCCCGATCACCGGTAGCCGTTCTCCAGGAATCGCGCGCGTCAGCATCGTTGATGATTCGCTCGCAGCCCGTGCGCTGATCGGCAAAAGCAATCCCGCGGCGCTGGCGCCAATTAAACGCGCAGCGCCGCGCCGGGTCATTCGGTTCACCTGTCCACTTGTCATGTCGAGCGGAGTCGAGACATCTCTAATTGTTTAGGGGCAGGCGGCAAGAGATTCCTCGACTCCGCTCGGAATGACAAGAAAGGTACCGGGCATATGAAAATGGCGCGTCGCCAATTTATCAAACTCACTGCTGCCACTGGCGGCGCATTTGCGATCACGTCAAGATCGACAACGTTTTTCGCCGAGAAATCCGTGAAACCTCTGCGCATTCTGATTCTCGGCGGCACCGGATTCACCGGCCCGTATCAGGTGCGGTACGCCCTCAGTCGCGAACACAAGATGACGACATTCAACCGCGGCAAGACGCACCCCGGCGAGTTGCCTGACGAAGTCGAGCAACTCATTGGCGACCGCAACGGCAAACTCGAGGCGCTGAAAGACCGACAATGGGACGTTGTGATCGATAACCCGACAACCCTTCCGGTTTGGGTGCGTGACGCGGCGCAGGTTCTCAAAGGCAACGTCGAGCTTTACGTCTTCATCTCCACGATTTCGGTTTACGGCGAACCGAAGACCGGTCCGGACGAAACAGCACCGACAGAAAAATACGAAGGCGCTGATCCGTACAAGGAGACACTCCAGGCAATGAAAGCGGGCGGTTACAAAACCTACGGTCCGCTCAAAGCGCTCTCGGAAAAGGAAGCCGAGAAATGGTTTCCCGGGAAAGCGCTGATCATTCGCCCGGGGCTTATCGTCGGCCCGCGCGACGAGACTGATCGCTTCACGTATTGGCCGGTCCGGTTTGATCGCGGCGGCGAAGTTCTTGCGCCGGGTTCGCCGAACGATCCGGTGCAATTCATCGATGCCCGCGATCTCGCTGAATGGACGATCCGAATGGCCGAAAACCGCGAGACCGGAATTTACAATGCCACTGGCCCCGCGAAACCGTTGGGCATTGGAAGAATGGTCGATCAAATCAAAGCCGCACTGAAATCAAACGCGGCGTTTACATGGGTAACGGAAGATTTTCTCACGCGGCAAAAGGTAGAGCCGTGGTCGGACATGCCAGTGTGGACTGGAAAAGACAGCGGAGTCGCTCGCGCAAAAATCGACCGCGCGCTGAGTAAAGGGCTGACGTTTCGCCCGCTCGCAGAGACAGCCCGCGACACCCTCGCCTGGTTCAAATCGTTGCCGCGAGAGCGACAATCGAAATTACGCGCCGGTCTAACACCCGAACGCGAAGCGGAAGTGCTTGCTGCGTGGAAGAAACAACATGCGTTGTCATCGTGAGCGCAGCGAACGACCTCTCCTACTCGGGTAACGTGTCCCCGCATTTGTGAGGTCCCGTGCATGCGCTGGGGATGACAAAGCTTTTTGATGAAACGTATCTTCACCAAAATCGTGGATGTTAAGCCGGACGAGTTCCGCGCGCTTTGGCTTGCCTTCGTTTTCAACTTCGTCGTCCTTGCCGGTTACTACATTCTGCGGCCGATTCGCGAAGAAATCGGTGCGACCAGCGGCGTGGAAAATTTACCCTGGATGTATACGGCCACGCTCATCGGCATGCTCATCGCGAACGCGCTCTTCGCCGCCATTGTGTCACGTATGTCGCGCCGCAAATTTCTGCCGATCGCCTACCGGTTTGCGATCGCTAATCTTTTCATCTTTTTCATTCTCATGCGCTTCGTGCCGGCGAACTGGCAATGGCTACTGGCGCGCTCGTTTTTCGTCTGGGTTAGCGTCTTCAATCTTTTCGCGACCACGCTTTTTTGGGCCTTCATGACCGACCTATTTACCGCCGAACAAGGCAAGCGCCTCTTTGGTTTCATCGCGGTGGGCGGTTCGTTAGGCGCGATCCTCGGTCCGCTCGTCCCGACGTTTCTGGTCGATCGATTCAGCACCGGCATTTTCTGCCTCATGTCAGCGGCGATGTTCGAAATCGCGGCGCAATGCGTCCGTTTTTTTCCAACGGAATTTCGCGAGCACGCTGAAGCCGCGACAGCCGAAAAACCAATCGGCGGAAATATTTGGGACAGCGTCACACATATCGGGCGTTCGCCCTACTTGCTCGCGCTCGTCCTTTTCATCTTCATTTACACGCTGACAAATACATGGGCCTATTTTCAACAGGCTGATCTCACGCAGCATGAGTTGATCGATAAATCGGCCCGCACCGCATTCTTCGGCAAACTGGATTTCTCGGTCAACACGCTCACTGTGCTAATTCAACTTTGCCTAACGAGTCGTCTACTGAAGTCGTTCGGTGTCGGATTCACTCTCGTGCTCATGCCAGCGCTAAGCGGGCTCGGTTTTCTCGCTATCGGTTATGCGCCCATCCTGATTGTGCTCGCAGTTTTTCAGGTGGTGCGACGCGCCACGGGGTTCGCGTTGCTTCGTCCGGCGCGCGAGATCCTGTTCACCGTTTTGCGACGCGAAGACAAATACAAAGCGAAAAGCGTGATCGACACATTCGGTTATCGCCTCGGCGATCAAGTTGGCGCGTGGTCGTATCGCGCGATGCACGCCGTGGGCCTGAGCTTGAACGCGATCAGTTTCATTGCTGTGCCAATCATTGCTGCGTGGTGCGCGCTGAGCGTTTGGCTGGGTCGCAAACAACGCGCTCTCGCGGATGCTCAGCATCGCCCAGAAGCTGGTCCGGCTGAAGACGTCGCAGCTGCGAAACCGGCGTGAGTTCGTTAGGCTGAAAAGAAATTGCGCTTGCCTGTATCCGGCAGAATCGTAATCAGCAACAAATAAAGGAGGTAAACAATGGCAACACGAACTGGAACGGCGGTATGGGAAGGCACACTCAAAGAAGGCAAAGGAAACATGAAACTGGGGAGCGGCGCCTTTGAAGGCCCTTATTCATTTTCGTCGCGCTTCGAGGAAGGGAAGGGGAGCAATCCGGAGGAACTCATCGGCGCAGCCGAGGCGGGCTGTTACTCAATGGCACTCTCGGCGAACCTGGAAAAGGCGGGTCATCCGGCGAAGCGAATCAGCACGACCGCGACCGTAAAACTGGAAATCGTCGGCGGCGGTCCAAAGATCACGACGATCGATCTGAAGACTGAAGCAGAGGTGCCGGGGATAGATGAAGGAAAATTTCGCGAGCAGGCCGAGCACACAAAGAAAACCTGCCCGGTGTCGGTCGTTTTGGCAGGCGCGCAGATTAATCTCGATGCGAAACTGCTGTAGCGGCAGGCGTGCCGCCTGCGAGGATAAAAGCCAGCGCAGCCGACACGGCTGCCACTACAAAGCGGATCTATTTCGCCAACTCGTAGAGGTATTCGACGAACGACATCACTGCCCCATCGAAGCTCTGTACTTTGGGGTTCGCCGATTCGATGACGTAGTATTCGTCAGGCGCGTGCGCGCCGCTGCCGTGACCGAGCCCGAAATGGCCGGCAGCAAGCTTTAGCGGTTCGCCGGTGAAAACGTAGCCGGGATACGAACCGGCGTTGCGCGGCCAGAGCAACGGATCGATTCCGAATTTTTTGTACGTCGCGACCTGCGCCTTGATGAGCGCTGAGTCAGCCGATGTGCTGGTCGAATCGTAGCCGCCGGTCATGTTCACTTCGATGTCTCCAAAGCCGCGCTTTGCCAGATGCGCCTTCAACGCAGCGTGCGCGTCGGCAGCCTTCATGTCCGGCACGAGACGCATGTCGATCTTCGCAACAGCGCGATGCGGCAGAATGGTTTTGCCACCTGGACCGGTGTAACCACCGACCAAACCTTCGATATTCACCGTAGGCTGCGATTCTAGGCGTTCGTTCGCCTGCTCCCACGGCAAATTGTTAATCCAGTGTTGCACACTGAACTGCTTTTTCGCCTGTGCTTCGCTTCGCACCTTCGACACTTTTTCGATCATCGTTTTCTCTTCGGCGCTTAGTGGCAGCGGTTTCGGATAATTGTCGATTGTGATTTCATTGCCGTCTTCGGAGACAAGCGTGTTCAGCGCTTTGACCAAATGCCAGGCCGGGCTGTCGACCATTGCCTTAAGCGAGGAGTGAATATCCTTCGCCGGACCGCGTCCCCATTTTTCGCCGCTCGAGACGAGCTCCAGTTCAATCACGCCTTTCGATCCGAGGTTTACCGTTACGACGCCGTCCAAATCCTGTGTCGCATGCGGCATGAACACGCCGGCACATTTCTTCAGCGCGTCCAGCACTTCCGGTCGCCTGACGAGTTGCGGAATGTGCGGTGATCCGATTTCCTCTTCGCCCTCTGCCACCATCACCAGGTTGACCGGCATCTTTTTGCCCGCGCCGCGAATCGCATGCAGTGCCGCGAGAAACGCCGCTTCCGGCCCCTTCTGATTCACCGCGCCGCGACCAATCATCACCTTGCCTAGCGGCGGTTTGTCCACAATCCGCGCTTCAGTCGGCGGCGAAGTCCATTCCGCAGGGTCGAACTGTTTCACGTCGTACATGAAATAAAGCCCGACCGTTTTCGGCGCGCCCGCATCGAGGGTGGCGAACACGCCCGGTTTTCCGTCGGTATTAATCAACGTCGCCTGTTGAAACCCCGCATCGCGCGCGAGCTTCGCCATGTACTCCGCGCCTTCGGGATAGCCGCGGTCCTCGGCAGCGATCGACACCTGACCGATCCAGTCTTGCAACCGCTTTACTGCTTCGTCGTGCCGCTTCGTGATTTCGGCTTTGATGCCGGCGAGATCGTTCTCAGCTGAGAAGACGTGGTCAACGCTCGTGATGACAGCGACAATTGCTATCAGTGATAGAATTCGTGTGTTCATAAACAAATACTTCCTTAAAGAGCTAAACTCTCCTGCTTCGCTGTCGAGCCCGTAGCGGTGACAAGTCCACCAAATTTCTTCACCAGTTCATCGAGTTTGGCGACGTAGTAATCAACGTTTTCGTCGCGGTTTTGTGGATCGAACTCGGAAGCCAGCTTTGCGGCTTCGTAGGCGGCAACTTTTTTGGGCGTGGCCTTAATGTAATAACTGACTTGGTCGCCTGGTTTGTAATTGCGACCACTGGCTAGGGCAAGCTCGTACGCGGCAGCGCGGTTGCGCGCGGAGCCGGCAATCTTCGCCCTATATTTATCGAGCGAATCCTGCAATGTGTCTGTCTTCATCAACATATCGATCTTCCATTCGCGGTTCCGGATTTTTTTCTCAAATTCATTCTGCAGATCGATAATCGCCTCTGGTTTTCCTTCCATGATGAGCTTGATCATCTCCTGTAAGAAAACTCGCTGGAATTTTTCGAGGCCACGCGATTTCAGCGCGCCGCCTTTGATGATGACGTCCCCATCTTTTGTGAGCAGCGCGTAGTTCTTCGCTTTGTAACTGAACATCGCATCGAACTGCTCGTCGATCTCGACGTCAATCCCGGGTGGCAATTCCTTCGCCAGATCTTTCTGCAAATCATCAACGTCGATCTTCTCAGGCGGCACGAAATAAATTCCGTCGGTATCGACCTCGATAACCTGCGCACCGCGCGTATTGAGCCAGTCAATCATCTTCTTAAGCAGATCGCGCCCGATCTGCGTCACACGCGCGGCAGCATCGAAATCGGCGAAATGTCCCTGCGCAAATCCGAGATAACCGTAGAAGCTGTTCAACAGAATCTTAAACGTGTTTTGCAGCGCCTGAAGATGATGCTGCTTGGCGCCATCCTTTTCCGCCCGCATTTTCGCTTTTGCTTCCAAGCGGAATGTGCGGAGATCGGTCAGCAAATGCCGAAAGATCTGCAATTGATCGGTTGCGGGGAAGCAATCGAACTGCAGCATCACTGACGGATAAAGCGAGGCGATATCGCAGTGCCAGACGTCGCGCGCCACGCCGGTGAAGAAAATGTCGGTGTAACCGCCTTCGAACGCTCGCACGATCGGCAGTTCGGGAATGGAATGCCGTTGCCGAAAATACTCGCGCAGAAAAAGCGCGTTGATGCGCGTGGCGTTACCGCGCACGATCACGTCCTGATAGTTGTAGGGAAAAATCTTCGCCTGGATGAAATAGCTCGGGCTCAGCAGGTCCGATAATGCGCGTGTTTCCCGAACGCCGCATAGAGCGCGTCTCCGGAACATTTCTGAATCACCCAGGTAAGCACGCTGCAATTCCTTGCCAGCGAGCGCGGAAATTTCTTCGCTGTCGCAAAGATCGAAATGTCGTGCGACATCCGCCCGTTCGAATCCCGCCAGTGAACGCATTCCGACGTCATAGAATTGGGCGAGCAAGAACGTATCGACAAAGTGGCGACCATCGATTGTGAACTTCGGGTAATCAATCGTTTTTTCTGCAATTTGCAGTCGCGAGGGACGCGAGCGTAGAAAACCGCCGCTGCGTCCCCAATCGAGTTTGGTTTTCAATTTCTTTGCGCGAGCGACGAGGTACGGCAGATCGGACCGAAATAAATTGTGACCTTCGATCACGTCCGGGTCGCGTTGCTTTATAAGAGCCGTGAGGCGCTTGAGCGCGCTTCTCTCAGATTCCTCGACGTTATTTGGATCGACAACGATCAGTTCTTCCCAGCCAGTGTTATCTGAGAGTGCGATGCTCATGACGTGATCGCCGAGGTCAGCGACCCCGGCTACAGAGAGCACCTCGAGCTGCACTCGTTTCAGCTCTTCAAACGGCAGATCCTTGAACAGGCTCCGGCCCGTGGCCGTGAGGTAATGCTGCACCGGGTCCGTGAACGCGAAGAAATCACGGCCGGCGCTCTTCAGTCCATTTCGCAAGGCGATGAGCTCCTTCCAGCTATCGACGGTGATCAGCCAGCCGAACTTGAGATCGCTCTGGAGTTTTTCGGTTTCAATGCCCAGATCGACAACGTCGCTGTCGGCCCATACAAACGGATGGAACGGTTCGACATCGACGACTGTCGATCCATCTATTTCCCGGCGATGAACACGAACCGTGCCGGTCTCGCCCAACTCAATCGCGACAATCCGTGGCGTTGGATCAGCGCCAAAAAGCAGCGTGTTTCTTTCGAATTCCATCAATCATCCACAGATTGCGCAGATTTTCACAGATTCAAAACAAGCCACTCTTGCGTCAATCCTTCTCAGCGCTTCATTCCGTCGCGATTCCAGCGGAGGCGGCGGCGGGCGAGTGGAGCCAAAAATAATCTGCGGAAATCTGTGTAATCTGTGGATATAAATTGGGATGAAACTCTTCGGGATCCTTTGGACATCGATCTTCTGTTCGGCTGTGGCGTTTGCGCAGGAGACGCCGCAATCGCTCGCCGATAATGAATTGCCGTCGCTACTGACGATTTACAAGGACATTCACAGTCATCCAGAGTTATCAGGGCACGAGGAACGCACCGCATCTTTCATCGCAAAGGAATTGCGCGCCGCAGGCTGCCAGGTCACCGAACATCTCGGCAAATATCAAAACTCCAAATTCAAACCGTACGGAGTGGTGGGTGTGATGAAGAATGGCGATGGGCCGACTGTGCTCGTGCGCACCGACATGGACGCGTTGCCTGTGCAAGAGGATACCGGCCTGCCTTACGCGAGCAACGCGGTCACAAAAAATGACGAAGGCAAAGATGTTCACGTGATGCACGCGTGCGGACACGACGCACACATGTCGGCCTTCATCGGCGTGGCGCGCGCTCTCGCGAAATTGAAAGATCAATGGCACGGCACGATCCTGTTCGTTGCGCAACCGGCGGAAGAAACCGGCAACGGGGCGCGCGCATTGCTGAACGCCGGTCTTTACGAAAAATTCGGCAAACCGGATTTCGCACTGGGATTCCACGACAAGGCCGACCTGCAGACCGGCCACATCGGCGTCACGGAAGGTTACACGTATGCGAATGTCGATTCAGTGGATGTGACGGTGCGAGGCGTAGGCGGGCACGGCGCGTATCCGCACAAAACGAAGGACCCGATCGTGCTGGCGGCAGAGATGATCAACGCATGGCAGACCATCGCAAGCCGCGAAAATAATCCACTCGATCCGATCGTTGTCACGGTTGGCTCCATCCATGGCGGGACAAAGCACAACATCATTGGGGACGAAGTGAAAATGCAGTTGACCGTGCGCACCTATAAATCTGATGTGCGCGATCGCGTGCTGGCGGCGATTGACAGGACCGCTAAAGGAATTGCCACCGCGGGCGGGGTCCCGCCGGAGCGCGCGCCGATCGTCAACGTGCTAAAGGATCAATTCACGCCCGCGACTTACAATAATCCCGAGTTGACGAAGCGGCTGGTCGCGGCTTGGAAGAAGTTGTTAGGCAACGAGAACGTGGAGATTGTCGATCCAACGATGGGTGGCGAAGATTTTTCCGAATACAGCTTGCCGGATCATTCCATTCCAGCGGTTGATTTTCATATCGGCGCAGTCGATCCGGTGAAGATCAACGATTACAAGCGGGCCGGAAAAGAATTACCAAGTCTGCATTCTAGCAAGTTCGCGCCTGTTCCCGAGCCGACAATCCGCACAGGCATTGTTGCGATGACGACCGCCGTGCTCGAGTTGATGAAGAAATAATTGAATCCCCGTCATTCCGAGCAAAGTCGAGGAATCCCGTGGCAAATCGCTCGGTGATTCTACGGGATCCCTCGACTGCGCTCTTCTCCGCTCGGGATGACCTGACGGTCACTTCACCTTGATGTTCTTCCGCAGATAGGTGGGCACATCGAGATCTTCGCCTTCGACGATCGTCGGCTCGCTTTTTTCAAATCGTCCGCGAGTGACAGGCTCGAATTGCAAAATTTCCTGTTTAGCCTGCGCTGATTTTTCGGCTGCCAGTTTTTCTTCCTTTTGCGGGGCCGCTTTCTTCTGTGGCGTAATTGCGGGCGGCTCGGGTTCGCTTGCCACGAATGCCGGGGCGGGTGTCGCTTCCGCCGCCACCGGTTCTTCGAACGAAATACTTTCCTCAGGAGCCACAGGTTCCAACGCCGTTGGTTCTGGTTCGATATTTATCTGTGGCGCGGAGTGCTGGTACTCCTCGCGCACTGGCGGCGCCGCGGACGCGCTGCTCGATACAGAATGAGTCTGTTGCGAAATCACATCCTCCTCTGGAGCGAGCGAGCTGATAATGGTCACGGCCAAGCGATCTCCTAGTCGTCCGTCCACAACTGCGCCGAAGAGAATCTGCGTTTGCTCGTTAACATGGCGGCCAAGCTCCTGCATGAGGACTTCGACCTCAGAGAGCGTCATCCCGGGCCCGCCGGCCACTTGCACGAGCACATGTGTGGCATCTGCCAGCATCCGGCCACGATCCATCAATGGATTTTTAAGCGCCTGCGTTAGAGCGTCGTGCGCACGATTGTCCGAATCGGATTCGCCGAAGCCAAATAAGCAGATACCGTTGCGCATGCGCAATGCTGCCAGCAAATCATCGAAGCCGATGTGAATAAGTCCCGGTCGCTGGATTAAGTTTACAATTGATCGAACACTCTGGCTGAGTGTGGTGTCCGCCATTGCGAACGCCTGATGAATTCCTGCTTGGGGCGCGACGAGGTCGCCCATTCGATCATTCTCGAAACAGATCACTGAGTGGGCAACCTCGCTGAGGCGGGCAAGCGCCTCTCGCGCCTGGGCGTTGCGCCGTTTGCCCTCAAATGTGAATGGAAGAGTGACGAAAGCGATCACAAGCGCCCCAGCGTCACGGGCCAGTTGCGCGATGTACGGCGCCGCACCCGACCCGGTGCCGCCGCCGAGCCCTGCACAAACGAAAATCATGCGCGCATCGGCCAGCGCTTCGCGAATTTCGTCAGCCGATTCCACGGCTGCGTCATAACCGAGCTCGGGGTCGCCGCCCGCACCCAAACCGCGCGTTACGGTACGACCCAGCTGCACCTTGTGCGGCGCTACCGAACTTGTGAGCGACTGCACATCGGTATTGATTGCAACTACGCTGGCCTTCTCCAAGCCGTCGAGCACAATTCGATCGAGAGCGTTTAGACCGGCGCCACCGACGCTCACAACTTTCACGGCAACAAATTCCGCTAGCCGATCCGGGAGACTGTAATTTTTACTGAGTTGAATCATGATTTTTGATCCGCTTTCATCGCATTCCGCTGAAGAGCCTTCCAAAGATTCGGCCGAGCCCTCGCGGCGGCCGATCCGTTTGCATAACTTGCGCGAACCTGACCAGGCCGATCGCTGTTGAGAACTGGGGGTCCTCCACTGCAGACGTCACGCCCCAAGTGGTCTGCGCGTGCGCCAGGTGCGCAGGCATCTCGAAAATTTCCTCCGCGAGATGATCGATGCCGCTAAGGAGGCTACAACCGCCTGTGATGAAGATGCCGGCGCCGAGATAATTCAGATACGGCTCCTCTTCCAGCCTGCGTTTGAGTAACTCAAATCCTTCGCGCACGCGGAGGTGAACGATCGTGTTCAGCATTTCCCGCTCGATCTCTTTTCCAGCGAACCCTGAATCGTCCTTCAGTAAAATCATTTCGCCCGGCAAACAATTGCCGAGGACGCAACTGCCCTCTTCAATTTTTAATTTCTCCGCGCGCGCCATTGGGATGCGCAGCCCCATGGAGATATCGTTGGTGATGTGGTCGCCGCCCAGGGCCAGGCAACCGCTTTGTTTCACCGCACCGTCGGCATACACAACGTAATCACTTGTTCCGCCGCCCATATCGATCAGCAGCGCGCCAAGATCCTTTTGATGTTGGGTGAGCACGACCTGCGCAGAAGCAAGCCCGCCAAAAACAACGTCCTCCACGTCCAGTGGCAGCTCTTTCACACAGCGGATGGTATTTTGAATCCGGGTGCGCACGCCATGGATGATATGAAAATCCGCTTCCAATTTTTGTCCAAGCATCCCGATCGGGTTCAGCACGCCGTCTTGTCCATCCACATGATAATGTTGAATGAGGGAATGGAGGAACGCGTTTTGCGCCGGAATGCTTACTTCGCGCGCATTAATTTTTACGTCCTCGACATCCCGTTCATCAATTTCATCGCGATCCTCGGGCAGCATGACGCATCCACGATTATTGAAACTTTGCAGATGGGATCCGGCGACAGCGACATAAACGCTCCGAATCATCACGTCGCTTTTCTGTTCGGCGTCCACCACTGCTTCGTGCACGCATTTCATCGCCGTCTCAAAATCGACGATTTCCCCCTTGCGCACGCCACGCGATGGCGCCTGGCCGACGCCCAGGATTTTGATGGTGCCGTCGGGGCGGCCTTCGCCAACGACAACACAGATTTTGGATGTGCCAATCTCAAGACCGACCATCAAATTATTGCTAGCCATGGTTGTTAATCCGTTTTCTGTCGTTGACTCGGAACTGCCTTAGTAACGGGCGTCGAACCGGCGCGCGCCTTCGGCGCCGGCGGCGCAGTTTTTTCACGCGCATGCACCGGGATTGCCTTCATGACCCGCGGCTCCACAGCCGGCTCGATCGTATCGTTTATGATACTTTGCGGTGGCTCAGCGAATGTCACAGGAATGTTCCGTTGCACAAGCAGGTTTACAGTCGCGAGTTCCTGTTTTGAGTCGTCGCAATAAACAAGAAATTGTTCTAGCCGCCGTAGTTGCGTTTGCAGATCATTAAACCCGAACGTCACACGCGCGCGATTTTTGTCCGTTACCAGCAAGCAATAATTTTTTGAAACATCGATCTCGCGAATTTGGAAGCGCATTTGCAAAAAACTGGCAGCGCTCAAGCGGAGCAGTTCCAGCGCTGTTTTCGCTTCGGACGATTCGACAACTTTTCCCGCCTCGAGCGATTCGCTCGAGCATCCCAGAATCAGCGGCAGTCCGAGATATTCGGGCAACAACTTCTTTTGTTTCATTAAAACACCCCGCGCGTCCACCAAAAAAGCAGCATCTGACGTAAATGGATCGGAAATTTCCTTTTCGCTGGTGATCCAGGCGACTGGTTTCCGTTCCACCACGTGAATATCGATCTCAGCCGGCAATTTTCGCACGACCTCAACTTCGTCGGTCTGAGGGAGCTGCTGTATTCGATCATGGACCCGCGCCAGATTTACGTTAAAAATATTTTCGCCTTCGTGCAGATCGGCCGCTTTCAAAACCTGCTCTCGCTGCAAAGTGCCGTCAGTCTGCAATTCAATTGTCTTCAGTTGAAAATCTGAATTCTCAAACAACAGGCGTTTTGCAGCTTCGCGCACGCCTGCATAGCCAGCGCCGCACAACGCAGCGACCAAAATTACCCTGGAGAGTACGCCCATGGCCCTTCGCATACGATGCTGCGTCGCTCTGCGGGAACGGACCTTCACATCCAGCAAATGCTGCTGACGCCGCTGGCGCACATTGGACATCCGTCGATTGCGGGATCGGGAGCTCTTTTGGCCAAAATTCATCTCCGGCTCCGTTCTGTTCTGGCGCGAGAGAGCGCGATAATGCGGTTGCAAAGATCGACGTAGCTAATGCCGGAAGCCGCAGCGGCCTCGGGCAGCAGACTAGCTTCGGTCATTCCAGGAATGGTGTTGACCTCCAGCACAAATGGTTCCCCGCTCTCGGACAAAATGACATCAACACGCCCGTAAACCTGCAAGCCGAGCGAGCGAAATGCTCTCAACGCTAATTCTTGAATTTCGGCTGTTTTCTTTTCATCGATCCGGGCCGGGCAAACATGGTCCGCGCCGCCACCTGCCTGCGGATTGAGAAAAGGATACTTGTTGGTGAAATCGTAGAAGCCGCCTTTCGGAATTATCTCGAGAATAGGCAAGGCTTGGTCACCGAGAATACCTATCGTTAATTCCCGGCCAGATACAAACTTTTCTATCAACAGCTCGCGATCGTACTTCGCGGAACCGGCAATCGCCGGCGCGAGTTCCTCGGTTGTTTTTACGATGTGGACGCCGACCGTGGAGCCCTGCCGCGGCGCCTTGACCACCATCGGCGGCCGTATCCGCGGATGCTGGTTCGCTTCAATCGTCTCCCATTCCGGAGTTCGTACGCCGTGCTCCTCAAACTTTTCCTTCGATCGGATTTTGTCGAAAGCCAGCCGGCTTCCTTGAATGCCTTCGCCCGTGTAAGCGACGCCGCGTTCTTCCAGAAGCTGCTGGAGCTGACCGTCCTCACCGAAAGTTCCGTGCAACGCAATGAAGGCAAACCCGACATCTTCGGGAAGACGAAAATTTTCGTCACGCACATCGACATCGACCACGTCCACGCCGAGCGAACGCAGCGCTTTCGAAATTCCCCGCCCGGTCGCCAGCGAGACGTCGCGCTCACTGCTCGGCCCACCCATCAATACCGCGATTTTTTTTGGCAACTCGTCCGTGCCTTTCATTCCGATTCTCCGACGATTTGTACTTCGGTCTCCAGTTCGATCCCCCGCTTTGTACGGGCCACGCTTTTGATGTTCTCAATCAATTGAAGCATGTCCGCTGCAGTCGCGCCGCCATCGTTTACAATGAAATTGCCGTGCACTTGCGATACGCGCGCATTTCCAACGCGCGAATTCTTCAGGCCCAATTC